>Ga0137403_10003506_pt1 | contig 18799 bp, 18 predicted proteins | sample CZOMad2_1_16fung_FD_122057 | JGI IMG/M metagenome (GOLD analysis project Ga0137403, IMG submission 122057) | Vadose zone soil fungal communities from Angelo Coast Range Reserve, California, USA - CZOMad2_1_16fungal (Hybrid Assembly) | ecosystem: Environmental > Terrestrial > Soil > Vadose zone...
GACTTCATCATGATGATCGCGTCGGTCGGGCACACCTGCACGCACAGCTCGCAGAACTCGCACGCGTAGAGCTCGAGCGTGAACGTCTTGGCGAAGTTCCGTTTCGCGGCCTTCAGCATCTCGACCTTGATGACCTGCGGCGGACAGATGTACTCACACAGGCGGCAGCCGATGCAGGCTTCCTCACCGGTCTCCTTGTCGTAGGCGAGGGCCAGGATCCCCCGGAAGCGGTCCGGGTACGGGCGCTGGACGTCCGGATAGCGGACCGTCACCGGCTTGCGGAAGAGGTTTCGCAGCGTGACGCTCATCGCGCGACCGATGGCGCCCACGAGCTGCCCGGTCTCTTTCCAGAATCCCGGCGTGGGCCGGCCGCCGTTATGCGCCACCGGGACCTCGCAGCGCGACCACGAGCCCGGTCGCGAGCAACAGGGCCAGCGTGGCGGGCAGCAGGAGCTTCCACGAGATCGCCAGGATCTGGTCCACGCGGATCCGCACGAAGGACCAGCGCACCCACGTGATGACGAGGAAGATCAGGATGGTCTTCGCCAGGAACCATACCGGCCCGAGCGCCGCGGGCCCGGGCCCGAGCCAGCCGCCCAGGAAGAGCAGCGCGCCGAGGAAGCTCGTGCCGAGCATGTGCGCGTACTCGCCGAGCTGGATGAGCGCGAACTTCATGCCGCTGTACTCGACGCGGAAGCCCGCGACCAGCTCCGACTCGGCCTCGAGGATGTCGAACGGCACGCGGTTCTCGGCGGCGAGGGTCGCCACCAGGAAGGCCAGGAAGGCGAGCTGGCCGACGACCGGGTAGGCCACGAACCAGAGCCCCTGCTGGGCGGCGACGATCGACGACATTTGCATCGAGCCGGCGAGGAGCACCGGAACGAGCGCGGCGAAGATGAACGGCAGGTCGTAGGAGATGATCTGGTTGACCGCCCGCATCGCGGACAGGAGCGCGTACTTGTTGTTGGACCCCCAGCCGCCCATGAAGAGACCGACGATCTCGAGCGACGACACGGCCAGGAAGAAGAGCACGCCGATGTTGAGGTCGGCGACCCCAACCTGGGGCGCGAACGGGATCGTCGCGAAGATCAGCAGGCACGGGACGAGAAAGACGATCGGCGCCAGGTTGTAGACCCAGCGGTCGCTGGCGGTCGGGACGATGTCCTCCTTCATCATGAGCTTGAGGGCGTCGGCGACCGGCTGGAGCCAGCCGTGCGGGCGGCCCACGTAGTAGGGTCCGATCCGCGACTGCATCCGCGCCGCGAACTTGCGCTCGAGGAGCGTGACGTACGCGACCAGGACGAGCAGGGCGTTCAGGACGACGAACGCCTCGATCGCGTGCCACGCCGCCGGGGGCAGGGTCATGGTCGCGGGGCTCTGGTCACCGGTCGACCTCGCCGAACACGGGGTCGACCGAGCCCATGATCGCCACGACGTCGGCGACCTTGTGCCCGGGCACGATGTGCGGCAGGACGGCGAGATTCGAGAAGGAGGCGCCCCGCCACTTCAGGCGGTACGGCTTCGCCCCACCGTCGCTCACGATGTAGCACCCGATCTCGCCGCGCGCTCCCTCCACCCGCGTGTAGCCTTCGCCCTTGGGGACCCGGACCTGCCCGACCGATTTCACGCCCGGCCGCGACGAGATGGGGCCCTCGGGGAGGCCGTCGAGGGCCTGGCGGACGATCCGGATCGACTGCCGGAACTCGACCATCCGCACGCGGTAGCGCGCGTAGCAGTCGCCGGCGGTCTCCACCGGGACGACGAAGTCGAAGTCTCCGTAGGACGAGTAGGGCTCGGCCCGCCGCACGTCGTAGCCCACGCCCGAGCCCCGGATGAGCGGGCCCGACACCCCGACCGCCTCGGCCAGCTCCCGCGAGATCACGCCGACCCCCTGCGTGCGCACGCGGAAGAAGGTATTGTCTTCCAGCATCGCTTCGTACTCGCCGAGCCGCGCCTCGATGAAATCGACGGTCTCGCGCACCTTCTTGTCCCAGCCCGGTGGCATATCGTAGCGGGTGCCGCCGACTTGATGAAAGCCGTAGAGGAGGCGCGCCCCGGTCAGCTCCTCGAAGCGATCGAGGACCATCTCACGCTCGCGGATACAGTAGAGGAACACCGTCGCGCCGCCCCCGAGCGCCCCGCCCATGTCCAGGCACCACGTGCCGAGCCAGAGGCAGTGCGACGCGATCCGCTGCAGCTCCGCCGCCACCACTCGTAGGTATTGCGCCCGCCGGGGGACCTCGATCTTCCCGATCTTCTCCACGGCGGCGACGTACGCGAGCTCGGCGGTCATGGCCGCGACGTAATCGGTCTTGGACGCGATGGACGGGTACTGGACGTAGGTGAGGGTCTCGCCGAGCTTCTCGTGACAGCGGTGGAGGTAGCCGATCACCGCGTCGACGCCGACGACGGTCTCTCCCTCGAGCGTGAGGATCATCCGGAAGACGCCGTGGGACGACGGGTGCTGAGGCCCCATGTTCATCATGAGGCGCTCGTTGCCGCCGTAGCCCACCTCGACGACTTGCTTCGTCTGCGTCTCGGGCACTGGTCTACTTCGCCGTCGGGACGATCGTCAGCCTCGCCGTGTCACGCACGCTCATTTCATGGGTGAGGACGGCGCCGGGACGAGGGCGAACGAGCGCATCTCGACGAGCAACGGCGTGGCCTTGCCGAGAAAGGCCTGCCACTCCGGGTCCTGGACGACCTTGCCGCGGACCGCCGCCCGGTCGTTCAGATCGCGATACGCCCAGAGGTGCACGACCTCGTTGAGCTGGGCGACTTCCGTCTGCCAGACGCCGACGTTCTTCGAATACTTCTCGCGCACCGGCATGATCGCCTTGAAGTGGCCGAGCCACTCCCCGGCCTTGCCCACCTGGGTGCGATAGGTCCGGAGCTCGTAGACGTGCCCGCCGTCCGCCGGCGGCTTCAGCGGCAGCTGCGCCGACAGGATCTTGTTCTCCTGGGCGAGGAGCAGCGGCCGGATCCGCTGGACGTAGTCCTTGCTCCACGCGTCGTTCTTCGAGAGCTCGCCCCGCAGGCGCTCGCGCTCGACGAGGTCGGGATAGGCCCAGAGGTGGACGTACTGGTTCAGCGTGCCGAACTCGGTCGTCCACGAGCCCTCGAGCTTTCCGTACTTGTCACCCCGGATCGGGCGTCCGACCTCGGCGTTGAGCTTGAGATACTCGCCCTGCTTGCCGGGCGCCAGCGTGTAGGTGCGCAGCTCGTAGATCATCGGTGGGGTCTCCTCTCGCGGGAAATCATCGGTAGGGTGCCTGCGGGGTGTCGACGGCGTAGTCCTTCCGGAGCGGGTACCCCTCCCAGTCCTCCGAGAGGAGAATTCGCCGAAGATCGGGATGGCCCTCGAAGACGACGCCGAACATGTCGTAGCACTCGCGCTCCATCCAGTCGGCGCCGCGATACAGCGCGGTCAGCGTGGGGCAGCGCGTCTCGCCCGCCGGCAGGCGCGTGCGCATCGTGACGACCAGGTGCCTGTCGAGGTTCTCGACGCGGCAGAGCACCTCGAGCCCCTGGTCCTTCCAGTCCACGGCGGAGAGCCAGTTGAAGTAGCGGCAGCCCAGCTCCTCCCGGGCGAAGCGGGCGAACTCCTGCCAGCGGTCGCGTGGCAGCGTGACGGCGAGCCCACCGTCGGCGACCGCGTCCACCCCGAACTTCTCCTGGATGCGCGCGCGTGCGTCGGCGGGCGTCATGCTCCCCTGGGATCGGACGAGGTGGCGCGCCTGCCGGTTTTCTGGAACTCGGCGACCTGCTCCTGGAGCTTGAGCAGCCCGTACATGAGGGAGTCGGGAGTGGGGGGGCATCCGGGGACGTACACGTCGACGGGGACGACGCGGTCGACGCCCTTCACGACGTGGTAGCCGTGACGGAAGGGACCGCCGGAGTTCGCGCACGAGCCCATCGAGACGACCCACTTTGGATCGGGCATCTGCTCGTAGATGCGCTTGAGCATCGGCGCCATCTTGATGGTCACGGTCCCGGAGACGATCATCAGGTCCGAGTGGCGCGGCGACGCCCAGGGCACCATCCCGAAGCGCTCGACGTCGAAGCGCGAAGCGAACGTGGCCATCATCTCGATCGCGCAGCACGCGAGGCCGAACGTCACGGGCCAGATCGACGACTTGCGCGCCCAGTTGAAGATCTTCTCGGTGGACGTCGTGACGATCCAGCCGCCGGGCATGTGGTGGATCGCGTCGGCGATCGAGGCGAGCGCGTTCGAGGTCTTGTCGTCCTGCGCGCGCGTCTGGTGATACTTCTCCCATTCCTGCAGGTCCTTGAACTCGTTCCAGACGGGCGGCGGGACCTGCGGGACGGGCGGCTTCACTTCCATTCGAGCACGCCTTCCCGGTACGCGTAGAGCCAGCCGAGCCCGAGAATGCCGACGAACGCGGCCATCACCCAGAACGCGCCCAGTCCGGCGTCCCGGAGCACCAGCGCCCACGGAAACAGGAACACCGCGAGCGCGTCGAACACGATGAACACGAGCGCGACGAGATAGAAACCGACGGGGAACTGCACCCACGCCGTTCCGATCGGCTCGGCGCCGCACTCGTAGTTCATCAGCTTGACCGCGCTCGGGCGGCTGGGGCGCAGGAGGCGCGCCACCGCGAGCGAGACGACGCCGAAGCCGACGATCAGCACGGCGAAGATGAGCACGGGCAGATAGCCCGACAAGATACTCCTCCTTCGAGATGCACCCGGGCGCTCAGTATAGCATGCGGGTCGGGCGCCCATGCGCCTCGGCTCGTCGTGAAAGTCGCACCTATCGTGCTAGACTCGAACGACGATGCGGGTACTGATTGTCGAGGACCAGGTCGACCTCGGCGACGTGTTCCGCGACTTCCTGCTCGAGCTCGGGCACCATCCCGTCGTGGTCCACACGGCCGAAGCGGCGCTCGCCAGGCTCCAGACCGAGCGCCCCGACGCGATCCTCCTCGACGTCCAGCTTCCGGGCATGAGCGGCCTCGACTTCCTCCAGCTCCGTCCCGTCCGGGCTCTCGGCGTCCCGATCGTCGCGGTCTCCGGGGTCGTGAACGAGAGCCAGGCGCGCGAATGCTTGCAGCTGGGCGCGGCGGACTTCATGGGCAAGCCCGTCCAGCTCGACCGGCTGAACGAGGTCCTGACGTTCCTCGAGCCTCACGCGATGAGCCGTCTCGCGGAGCGGGAGGCGCCGCCCGACCGGCGTAGCTCGACCCGCGCGCGGCTGGCGATCCCCGCGCGCCTCCACGAGTACAACGGCCGCGAGCAGGATGGAACATTGACCGAGCTGGGCGTGTCGGGAATGAAGGCGCGCCTCGCCATGCCGCTCGAGCCCGACACGATCGCGAGGGTCGCCTTCACACCGCCCGACGGCGGGCCGCCGATCGACGTCATCGCCATCCTGGTCCGGGTCGACCCGGACGGGCACGCCTTCACCTTTGTCCGCCTCGACGCTCGCGACGCGGACCGCCTCCGCGCGCTGGTTCACCGCACCCCCGCGTAGAGCCCCGCCAGGAGTATCCCTCCAGGAACCCGCAGGGGGAGCCCGGACGGGCGCGGGGCGCGGCCCGCGACGCGCCCGTCCGGCTACAAGCGAGAGAGAGCCTCAGAGGCGAGCGCCGCGGCCTTAGCCTCCGACTCTGGCCCCTGCAGAACGAGCGCGCGGTAGCGCTCGGCGAGCGAGCGCGCCGCCTCGAAGTTCCCGCCGGTCGCCGCCGCGTGCCCGGCGGCGCGCGTCACGGCCTCGAGCAGGCGATCGAAGTGAGCGACCATGCGGCGCCGGACGTCGCCGTAGCCCTTGACGAGCTGCGCGGCGCGCGCAACCTCGCAGGCGAGTGGTTCGTCCCAGGTCGCGCACCGTGCGACCGCGCCGAGCCAGTGGTCGATGCGCGCATGCTCCTCGTGGGCTCGGTACGAGATCGAGCGTAGAGGCCGCAGCAGCGTGAGCAGCCAGACGCGCAGGTACCCGCTCACCGTCGTGGTCTTCACGTGCTGGCCGAACGTCGGCCGACCGTTCGGCCAGCGGCGCTCGGCCCAGCGGGCGAACGGCGCAACCAGCCGGTAGGGCAGAACGCCGTAGATCTCGTCGAGGTCCGGCTTGAGGAAGTCGGTGACGACGATCTCCCCTGCCGGGACGCCCTGGGCCCGCCGGATGCGCTCGAACCGGCTGGACCGCGTCTTGAGCTGGGCGACTCGGATCGCATCCTCGTAGGTCATCCACACCGCCAGGTGGCGCGCCACGATCCGGCCGAGCTCGAGATTCCCTTCGCGCACGAACGGTCGAAGTCGTTCCAGATACCGCTCGGCGTAGGCGCGGTCCTGATAGTCCACCAGACGCGCCAGCGCGATATCCAGCACCGGCCGCAGGGGCTCAGGAAACTCGGCCGTCATAGCCTTGACGTCCAAGCTCACCGCCGCCGTGTGCGAGCTCACCGCTACCCGCGCGCCGGCTGCGGACGGCGGAGCAGGAGGCCCCGCAACCGGCGGAGTGGGACCCCCGAGTCCCGTCCGCAGCTCGAAGAGCTGCGATCCGGGCGAGTGGGTGACGGAGCCGGTTGCGGGGCCTCCCGCTCCGCCGTCCACAGCCGGCGCGCGGGTAGCCACCGCGAGCCCGGCCTCGAAGCCACGGAGGTTGGCGTCCACCTGAACCCCTTTGGCGCGGATCGCCTCGCGATACGCGTCGCCGCTGAGCGGCAGGGCGCCGGAGCCGGCGAGCGCGCCGAGCAGGACCGCGTTCGCCTCGGTCCCGTGCTCGCGTGCGAGCGCCAGCGCGTCGAACGCGATGAGCTTCTTCGAAAAGGCGCCGGCCGCCGTCTGGAGCTGCTCGATCGGATAGATGCCGCGTCCGGTCGCGATCTTCTCGTGGATCGAGTAGAGACGATGGGTGCTGGCGACGATCGTCGTCCGGCCCGGCGACGGGAATCCGAGCTCGATCGAGCGGCCGACCTCGAGAAACTCCGGGGCCAGCAGGACGTCGAGCGCTCCCGGCACGGGATAGAGGGAGAAGATCGGCGTGTCGTCCGCCCCGAGGTTACGCTCGGTGGAGAGCTCCACGTAGTAGGTCGTTGACCCGGTCCGCTGAGCGACTCCGGGGATCGACGTGCCGTGGACCGGATAGCCGTCGACGAGGGCCGCGTCCACGATCCAGTCGAGGAGCACGCCACCCCCCTGCCCGCCGACGGCCGGGATCAGGAGGCTCAGGAGCGGCGCGTCGGTCACGCTCCGACGGCTGCGAGCCGGCGGATGACCGCCGCACGCACGTGGCTCACGAGCCGGGTCCACCGGGTCGGATTCGTCACCACCTTGACCTCGTAGAACGACGGGCAGAGGACGGCCGCGTGGGCGACCTCGCCGCAGACGCCACAGCCCACGCACGTGTCGTCCACGTGAGCGATCGGATCCTCGCGCAGAGGATCGGGGTTCTCGCGGAGCGTCAACGACGGGCAGCCGCTCAGCCGCATGCACGAGTGGTCACCCGTGCACACGTCGGGATCCACGCCGAAGCGGGCCTGGACGACCTCGTGGCCGGCGGCCGCGAGCCGGCGGAGTCTGGGCCGCTCGCGGCGCTGCCGTTCGAGCATGCATTCGTTCCTGGCGATGACGACCTTGAGGCCGGGTACGCGCGTCGTCAGCGCCTCGCGGAGCGTGCCGATGACCTCGGCCATCCGGTAGGAATTCACGGTGCGGATCCATTTCACGCCGAGGCCGCGGAGGGCCGCGGGGATCGTCATCCGCAGGGGCTCGTTCCGCGCGTTCTTGCCGGTCGAGGGTACGTGGTGCTGACCCGTCGCCGCCGCGTAGAAATTGTCGAGGATCACCAGGACCGAGTCCTGGCGGTTGTACATCGCGTTCGCGACGCCGTTGGTGAGGCCGTTGTGCCAGAAGCCCCCGTCGCCCATCACGGAGATCGTCCGCTTGCCGAAGAGCGGCGCGACGGCGCTCGACGACGCGAGCCCCATGCCGTACCCGAGGACGGAGTTGCCGACATTGAACGGCGCCTGCGTCGAGAATGTCGAGCACCCGATGTCGGCCGCGACGTGGGTGTCGCCGATCGCCGGCTCGCGCTGGCGGAGGATCTTCAGCGCGCTGAACACCGGCCGCTCCGGACAGCCCGTGCAGAAGGACGGCGGACGCTTGGCGACCGGCTCCGACAGCACCGCGCCCACCTTCTCGCGATGCGCGGTCAGGGCGCGATACCGGTCTTCGATCGCCACGGTGGACTGCGACTTCACCCCCGCCGAGGTGAAGAAGCGGTGCAGGCCGCCGATGACGAGCTGCGGGACATACTCGCCGTGCGGCGACAGGAGCTCCTTGCCCTGGATCTCGACGCCGAGCCGCGCCTCGTGGGCGAGCGCCTTGAGCTCGCGCTCGATGTAGTTCGGCATCCCCTCTTCCACGACGAGGACCCGCTGCTTGCCCCGCAGGAACCCGATCAGCTCTTCCGGGACCAGCGGGTGGATGGCGTTGAGCACCAGGAGCGGCACGGGCGTGCGGCCGCGCGTGTCGGCGAGGCCGAGCACGTGCAACCCGCGCAGGGTCGTGTTCCAGAGACCGCCCTGCATGACGATCCCCAGATGGTCCTCGTCGCCGCGGAAATGCTCGTTGAGTCGCCGCTCGACGATGTAGCGCTGCGCGGCCGGCAGGCGCTTCTCGAACTTCTGCGCCTCCATCTGGTACGTGAAGGGCGGCAGGTTGATCCGATCGATGCTGAAGCTCGGCGCGGCGAGCGGCGAGAGCATGCTGATCGCCGGACGCACGTTGTCGTGGCATCTCAATGTCCCGCGCATGTGACAGGCCCGGATGCGGATCGAGACGAAGACCGGCTCGTTGCATGCCTCGGAGAGCCCGAACCCCTCTCCGACGAAGCGCGCGAACGAATCGAGGCTGTTACGGGGATCGAGGAGCGGGATCGACGACTTGAGCGCCGTCGAATGGGTGCGCTCCTGGAGGATCGAGGCGCCTTCGCCGTAGTCCTCGCCGATCACGATGACGGAGCCGCCAATGACTCCGGCCGAGGCCACGTGCGAGAGCGCGTCGGACGCCACGTTGGTGCCGACGACCGACTTCCACGTGACGGCGCCCCGCATCGGATAGTTGATGGAGGCGCCCAGGAGCGCGGCGGCCGCCGCTTCGCTCCCGGATTGCTCGAAGTAGATGCCGAGCGGCCTGAGGAGCGGGTCGTTCGCGTCGGCCAGCACGTCGATCAGGTACGAGACCGGCGCCCCCGGATAGCCGCCGACGTAGCTCACGCCGGACTGGAGCAGCGCCTTGGTGATGGCGAGGATACCCTCGCCACGAAGGATCTCCCCTTCCCCGTACCCGAGCTGCTTGACGTCCTCCGCGAACGACCGCTCACCCATCCCGCGACCCCATGCCCTCCCGTGCTATTTCTGCTTCGCGATGATCTGATCCTTGATCTTGTCGTAGGTGGCCTGCGGGACGACCTTCTTCTTCGCCAGCTCGTCCTTCCGCGCGTACGGACGGCCATCGACGATCTTCTTCGCGTACGCGTCGCCCACCCCGGGCAGAGCCTTGAGCTCATCCGCCGATGCGCTATTGATGTCGAGCGGCTCCTTCTTCTTTGCGTCGGCCTTCGTGTCGGCCTTTGCCGGCATGTCCTTCTTGGCGGGCGCGTCGGTCTTGGTTTGCGCCAGCACCGGCGAGACTCCGAGCGAGACCACAGCGAACAGGACGGCCATCAACAGGGCGACGAGCCTGACCATCGGTGTCCTCCTCGTGGAAGGTTGTGAACGCCGAAGTAGCGTCGGCCCAGTATACCTCAAACAATTTCAATGATTTGCCTGGCGTCTGGGAGTGTCGACATATGGAGCAAGTAATAAGGCACCGCCGGCCATAACGCGTGTCAGAGATCAGCAACTGCGACCTCTACGTGTATGAATGATTGGACATTGACCGCCATCGTGCCCGTCCGTAATCCTGGATTGATGGGCACCGTCCCGACTGGAATCAACCTGCGCGCAGCCATCCTCGAAGGGCAGCTACGAGAGCTGTACATCACACGGGTATTGACCATCGAGCAGGTTGCCAGGCGGTTTGGTCTTGCCGCGACGACGATCAACCGGCGACTCCGAGAACTTGGAATCCGGACTCGACCGCGCGGTCCTATCGCGTCTCCGTCATCAACTGGTGAGCCAGTCGTCTGGACACCGGATCTCGCCTACGCGGTGGGGCTGATAGCGACAGATGGCAATCTTTCAAAGAAGCCCGGCCGGGTCGCGATCATGTCGAACGACACCGACTTGCTCGATCTCGTCCGACGACGATTGAAGCTCAACGCAAATATCCGGCCGCATCGTGGTGGATACGGGACTCGCTGTCACCATCTGGCCTGGAGTGACCGTCGCTTCTATGATTGGCTCGTGGATCTCGGCCTGACCCCGGCGAAGAGTCTCACGCTGGGACCGCTCGCGGTTCCGGACGATTACTTCGCAGATTTCGTTCGTGGATGCATCGATGGCGACGGATCGATCGTCAGCTATACCGACCGCTATAACACCTTCAAGAACGCGAGCTACGTCTACACACGTTTGTACGTCTCGATCGTGTCGGCCAGCTTCCCATTCATCGAATGGCTACGTGCCAGGGTTCAGCCGCTCGCAAACGTTGTCGGTCATGTCGACGTGAGGAGGTCTGGTGGCCGCCACGATGTCTGGCGCCTCCGGTATGCCAAGCGTGAGTCCCTGGCATTGCTGCGCTGGATCTACTACGCGCACGATGTCACCTGTCTCAACCGAAAGCGGCACATCGCAGCCCCGTTCCTCGCGGCTCGCTCGATGCCCGCGGCACGGCGCCCCGGCCGGCCGATGATAGTATGACCGCGCGGACGCGGGCGGGGCCGGCGTGTCGAAACTGGCAAACGAGCCCGGCTCAAAACCGGGTGCCCGTAAGGGCTTGTGGGTTCGATTCCCACCGCCGGCACCATTCTTGACAAGCTTCCGCCCCCCCCTGTAGGGTGATTTCTCGCGTGGGGCTGTAGCTCAGTTGGGAGAGCACAAGGCTGGCAGTCTTGGGGTCAGGGGTTCGACTCCCCTCAGCTCCACCATTTTTACTCCGCGATTTCTGTAGGCCCTCCTCGTGCTGACGAATCGAGATCGACGACGGTTCGAGCGGGTCGCGGCGCGCGCGAAGCGGCCTTCGGCGCGTCGTTCGGTGGCCGCGATCCTCGGCCGGCTGTCGACACGCGTGATGCTCGCGGGGCTCACGATCGTGGCTGTCGCCGTCGGCCTGGGCGGGTTCTACGCGTCTCGATCAGCGCTCGAGCCCCGCACCTCCGACCTCGCCCTGGGGGGCAGGCCGGCCGCCACGCCCGAGCCCGTGCAGGAGACCCAGGCACCGCGGCCGGCGGACACCCGGCAGGGGGACACAGCCGACGCGCGACAGGCGCGGGTTACGGACGCGCGCCTGGTTCATCTGCGCCAGCTTCAGCCAGTGTTACGCACCGACGCGGACCGGCTGTCGCAGGTCGCGCGGCGAATTCGCGCCGAAGCGCGCGTGACGGACATCCGCAAGGAACGGTCCGACAATGCGGTCGAGCTGAGAGCGCTCTTCACCTCCCACCGAGTCCTGAGCGCGGACCTCCAGAATCACTACCAGGAGTATTCGGAGGCCAAGGAGCGTCTGCGGAAGAGCATCGCCGAACAAGAGGAGGAGTTTCAGCAGACCATCCAGGTCGTGATGCCGAAGCTCTCGCTGCCCCCGGTGGCCGAGCCGAGGCGGCCGGAGGTCGCGTGGGCCATCCTCGAGAAATGCCTCGCCAAGGGACCCGGCATGACGCTCACGACGCGGCCGGATGGCTACCAGTACACCGTGCGAGGGCGGTCGCAGCGCTACACCGGTGGGGCGGCCGTGGCCGAAGACGAGGGCGCGGCGTTCGCCGCGTTCACGTCGTTCACGCCCGAGCCCGACGTGGTCGCACACTGTGACAGCATGAAGAAACGGGCCGCCGGGATCATGGCGAACGCGGAGAAGCTCTCGGCCGACGCGCTCGTTCTGGCGCAGCAGACGACACTGTCCGGAGAGTGCAAGTACACGAACGCGGACTGACATCCCCGCGAGGCGCTACCGCCTCGCGGCCACGCACCCGTCCTGTCGCGCGTCCTCGACCGTCGCATAGCAACGCTCCGCTTTGGACGTGCTGTAGAGCTCGCCGTCCGGCACGTGGTAGACGCACCGTCCGCCGCCCGTGTAGGAGGTCTGCTGGGCCTTGATCGGCTGCTGCACCGGGCACGCCCAGGCACTCTCGGGAACGACACCGCGGCGCGTCTCGGCGATGCGCTGGGGCGCAGGCTCGAGGGTCGTCGGGGTGGTCGGCTCGGAGGGATCGGCCCACAGGCCTCGCCGGTTGTCCCGGGCCTCCTGCTCGAGCGTGACGAACAGGTCGCGGTGGCGCACGTTGGGCTGGACCGTCATGACCTCCGCGGAGCCGCGACGAACGAGCTCGGCGTTGACCATCCTGTCCAGGACGTAGACGTACGCGAGCAGGCGGCCGTCCCGGTCGCGCTCCTGCGCGTCGAGCTCCATGCGGACCTGCTGGCGCGCAACCAGCTGTCGGTTGGCCTGGGCGGCTTCGCCCGGCACGGGCTCCCCGCTCGGCTGCTTGCGGTTGGTCTCCTGCGCATTGATCCCGATGTAGCGTACGGTCTCGGAGCGCGCGCCCGTGTTGACCAGGATCGTCGTGCCGTCGATGACGTCGACGACCTGGCCGACGAGCATCTGGGGAGCCGCGACCGCCGCACCGTGGGCCGGACTCGCCCACGCCGCCCACAGCCGCTGGCGGGAGACGACGATCTCCTGGTCGGGCAGGAACAGGCGACACTCGATTGCGTTCAACATCAGCTCGACGTTCGGGCGCGCGATTTCGTAGACCGCGCCGTCCTCGGAGCGCGTCAGGACAAGCGTAAAGCGTCTGCCGTCGCACGCGAGGTCGACCGTCGGATAGACGGGCGCTCCCGAGCCGCCGATCCGGATGTAGCGGTTACCGCTCCTCGCGTCGGTGCCCAGGGCCACTCGCGGTCCGCGGGCGACGTGGTCCTGGGTCACGGCGGGTTGAGCGCTTGCCGCGTCGAACGTCAGGAGCAACGCCCCGGAGATCGTGACGAGAACGAGGAAGAGACGAGGGGCCACCGATGCAAGCCGCAACCGCGGAGTCACTGAATCAAAGCGGAGCCGAAGAGCGGTGGCGGTGCCACTCTCCGGCTCCGTCTTTCATCGCCCGTTCACTTGCTCTTGATGCGGAAATCGGCTCGACGGTTCTGGGACCGGCACTCCTCCGTGGCATCGGTGCACGTCGGCCGCTCCTTGCCGTAGGACACCGTCGACATCCGGTCCTTCGGGATCCCGTTGGCCTCGAGGTAGTCCTGCGTCGACCTGGCCCGCCGATCGCCAAGGGCCAGGTTGTATTCGGCAGTGCCGCGCTCGTCGGCGTTGCCCTCGATCAGCACGAACGTGTCGGCGTTCTCCTTGAGCCACGTCACGTTGCTCGAGAGCACGTCGACCGCCTCGGGGCGGAGCAACGCCTTGTCGAAATCGAAGTAGAGTGACTTCAGCTCGGGCACCATCACGAAGTCTTCGTTTCGTGGCCGTTGAGCGGGCTCGTCCGCTTTCGGCTTCTCAGCGGGTTCCTGAGCTTGCGGTTGGGGCGCCATCGCGACCGGGGGTTGCTGCGGCACCACGGGTTGGCTGGCCACCACGGGCGGCGGCTTGAGCTGGGCGGCCTGCTGCGGCACGTCGCGGGCCGGGGCGCCCGATCGGGACTGACGAGCGAGGAGGAGGCGGACCTTGCGCCCTTTGACCTCGCCCACCATCTGATCGCCGTTGACGACCAGGTTCGCCGTGAAGAGCCGGTCGTCCTGGTCGTGCGTCAGCCTCACCTTCGAACCGTCGATCTCAGCGAACACGCGGATACCGGCCAGGCCCTGCTGCCGGACGTTCCAGGGAACCGACTCGGCGGCCACGGCATTGTCGAGGACCATGCGCCCGTAGCCGGCATCGCCCTTCTGGGCGATCTCGAGGATGAGGTTCTCCTGCCGCGGCGCATTGAAGAGCCCGGTGCCGATCCACGAGCCGACCCACTTGCCGGAGATGTCGGTCCCGTTGGCGGATGGTGCGGGCGGCGCAGGGTTGACCGGCGCTGGCATCGCAACGGCGGCGGGCGCCGGGGCGGGAGGCGGCGACACCGACGCGGGCGCTGGGGATGTCCCCGTAGAGGTCGGCGAGAGCGATACCGCGGCGTCAGCCGGGCGCTCCGTGCCGGTGGGGACACCGGTGCTGTCGGTCGCGCCGGCGACGGTCTCAGTGGGTGGAGTGTCCACCAGGGACGCCGGCGGCTCCGATGAGCTGAAAATCGAGCATGCGGCGAGAAGAGGAATCATAGCCAGCACCAGTAGCACGCGCATAGAGCCTCCCTTGACGCTACCTGCGTTCACATTTGCCAGTGGCACGTCGCGTGCCAGACTTGGAACGCTAGTGGAGGCGATACCTTAGCGAGCGGGGCCCCGCGAGCGGTGCCAGGATTACACATCGGCTCGTGACAGCTTTGGCAGAACCGGAGGCTCGCGCCGGGGTCCGGGGAAACGGGCGATGCCCGGTTAGCGGATTGTCGCCGTCAGCACCATCGTCGTCTCGGTCGAGCTTTCACTGGCTCGAAAACCGAGAATCCGGCGGGTCAGCTCGTGGGTCTGGGTAGTCGCGCCGCCAAGAACCACCGGCCGGCCGCTGGGCACCACGAGCTCGGTCGAAGCCTCGTTCACGTCGATCGCGCCTGACTTGTCCGCCGAGAGCCAGCTGATCGTCGGCGTCAGACGCACCCTCACCTGGTTCCCGGGCAGGATCGCGGCTCTCACCTTCAACGAGGTCCCGACGTCCCTGAACTGCACGCCCGAGGCGACGTAACCCGCGCCGGTGAGGTAGTCGCGATAGAACGTGACCTGGGAATACGGGATCTGGCTGGCCACTAGCATTGTCGATTCGCCGCCATCCTGGACGAGCGTGAAGATTCCCGTCGACGTTTGCACGCGGCGCTGCGTGCTGTCCACGCCGACGCGACCCGAGGAGCGCGTGCCCCCTCGGTCGGTGATGATGACGCGTCCGCTCCCGTCCACGGCGTCGCGATTCTGTGTGCTCGACTGCCGGAAGTCGAACGCGACCCTCACCTGCTGGCGGCTCTGGGCGTCGGTGAGCGCGGGCAATCCGGCGCCGAGGGCGACGAGGAGCATGAGAGCCCGGACCACGGTCATATCCTCAGACTAACGTCTCAATCCCGCGCGGCCAAAAAGCTTGGCACCCTGCTGCCATGTCCGCTCTCCGGTCCCCTGTTACTCTCGTCGCCGTCCTGGTCTTTGCGGCGCTCGTGGTCGGGCTCCCGGCAGGCCGGGCGCCGCTCTGGGATCCGAACGAGGCGCGCTACATGCTGCTCGCCCGCGACATCCTCGACAGCGGGCGCTGGCTCATCCCCGATCTACGCGGTGAGCCATACCTCAACAAGCCCCAGCTCTTCTTCTGGTCTGTCGCGGTCGCGTCCCTTCCCGGCGGCGAGGTGACGGAGCGGACGGCGGCGCTGCCCGCGGTGCTTTCGTCGATCGCGACCGTCGCGGCGGTGTTCGCGATCGGCGCCCGGACGTGGGGCGTCGGCGCGGGCGCGCTGGCCGCGCTCGTCCTCACCTCCACGATCGGCTTCTTCGCGATCGGCCACCACGGCCAGTCGGACGTGATGGTGACGGCGTGGACGTGGTGGGCGCTCTATGGCTTGCTCCTGGCTCGGCGCGCCGGCTATGCGGCGCTCCCGCTCGGCGCCTTCTACGCCTGTGTCGCGGGGGCGATCATGAGCAAGGGCCCGATGGGGCTACTCGGGCTCGCCGCGGGCTTCGCCGCGGTCGCGATCGTCGACGGCTGGCGCGACACGGTTCGGCTACGGCCGGCTCTCGGTCTGGTGGTCCTCGTCGTGCTGCTGGCGCCGTGGTACGGCACCTACCTCGTCGGTCACGGATCGTCGTTCGTGGGCGACACCGTCGTCGGTCACTACGGCAGCTGGGCCTTTCGCCGCGGCGCGCTCGCACGGATCGAGAGCCTCTGGGTCCTCGCCTATGCGCTGCCGTGGACGATCTTCCTCGTCGGCGCGGCGACGTGGTGGCGGCGGCTGGCCGACGCGGAGCGGAGACTGATCGCGGTGTGGACCCTCTCGATCTGGCTGCTGGTCGGGCTGAGCGGGATCCACCGCGCGCGCTATCTGATCCCGATCTACCCAGGGCTGGCGCTGCTGGTCGGCGAATTCCTCGCGCGGGCCGCCGCCCACGATGGCGCGCGCGCCCTTCGTCGCGCGTTCTACGCCTTCGCCGTGCTCGCCGTGGTCGTCGCCGGAGTCGCGCTCTCGCCGGCCGCGCGCCGGATCGGCGGCGAGGGCCGGCCGTGGGTTCCGGACACGAACGTCGAGAGCGCGCTGATCGTCGGGCTGCTCGTCGTGACGGCGATGGCCGCGGTCGTCGCCGCGCGCCGAGCGGCATTCGCGCGCGGCGGGCTCGTCGTGGCGCTCGGGATTGGCGCGATCCTCCTGATCGAGGGCGCCCACTATCCGGCGAGGTTCGCGCGGGAGTTCGACGTCCGCCCGATCGCCGCGGCCGCGCAAGCCTTGACGCCACCCGGCGCCGTGGTCAGGGTGTACCCTGACATCTGGCTGACGTACGACTTTTATCTGCGCCGACCGGTCGTGGAGCTCGATCGCGGCCGGGTCGAGCAGCTTCTGGCGGGCTCGGCCAGCGGAGCCGTGATCATGTCGCGCAAATCGTGGACCGGGCTCCAGCCGCTCGCGCATCCGACGTGGCGCGTGATCGCGTCACGCCGCGTGGCGGACGACGAGATGGTCGTCCTGGGCGGGGGCGGCGCGTGAAGCCGGAATCGGTCGAGCTCTCGATCGTCCTTCCCGTCTTCAACGAAGCCCAGAGCTTGCCCGTCCTCTGGGAAGAGCTCCAGGCGGTCCTCAAGACCGTCGAGAAATCGGCGGAGGTCATCGTCGTCGACGACGGGTCCACCGACGCGAGCGTCGACTTCGTGCGGCTCTTGCAGGCGACCGACTCCCGCGTTCGCCTGATCCGGCTCGCGGACAACCGCGGGCTCTCTTCCGCCCTGGCGGTCGGGCTCTCCGCCGTCCGTGGGCGGATCGTCGTCACGCTCGACTCCGATCTGCAGTCGGATCCTCAGGACATCCCCCTGCTGCTCGCGCAACTCGATCGCTGGGACGCGGCGTGCGGCTGGCGCCAGACGCGGCGCGATCCGTGGCTGAAGCGGATCTCGTCGCGCGTCGCCAACCGCGTGCGCGCCGCCGTGCTGGGCGATCAGGTCCGCGACAGCGCGTGCTCGCTCCGGGCGATGCACCGGCGCTGTGTCGACAGCCTCCAGTTCTTCGACGGCTTTCATCGGTTCGTTCCGGCGCTCCTGCGCCAGGCCGGCCACCGCGTGATCGTCGTGCCCGTGAACCACCGGCCACGTCGGTTCGGCCTCTCGCATTACGGCGTGAGGAATCGCGCCTGGCGGGGTGTCGTCGACATGTTCGGGGTCCGCTGGCTCCAGGCGCGGCGGCTCCGCTACGAGGCTCGCGAGGAGCCGCCCGAAGCGTCGTGAGGGTGGGCGGCGGCGACTACGGTCGCCGGGTCGCGATGTAGATGACGTGCGGATACGGGAGGAAGTCGAGCATCGCGTGACGCCGCACCTCGAACCCCGCCGCTCGCAGCGTCGCCCCCAGCTCATCCCCGCTCCAGTACCTCACCGGTGTCGCCGGCGCCATCAGCTTGTCGAGCGTCCAGGTGAACCATCGTTTCGGCGCCGGGCGAGTGTCGACGTCCTTGACGATCAAGACGCCGCCGGACGTCAGGCCGGTGTGAAGCCGCCGCAGGAGTGGGGGCACGGTGTCCGGCGCAATGTGGTGGACGATGTCGAGCATGTACGCGGCCGCGACTTCGCCGTCGCCCTTGAAGGTCCGGGCATCGCCTTCTTCGTACGCGACGTTGTCGATGGCGAGCCGCGCTGCGGCACGGCGGGCCATCGCGATGCGCCGCGGGTTCAGGTCGACGCCGCGAACGAATCGAGCGGGCGCCGTCGCTGCGTAGTAGAGCGAGAAGAGCCCGAAGCCGCAGCCGATGTCGAGCACGGCCCCCGACTCCGGCAGGTACTGACCGATCTCGTCGAGGAAACGCTGGCGGAGAATCCAGAACCGCACCCAGCAGTACGCGCGCACGATCGGGTCGTCGTAGGCGCGGATGATGCGGCGGATGATGTCAGCGCGCATAGACGATGTAGCCGTCTCCGCGCCGGTCGACCTTGTACGCCAGGAGCCGGGCTCGAAGTCCCGCGAACTCGTCCACGCGCTCGTAGCCGCCGGCGGGCCAGCCCGGCTCGAGCAGCACGACGAACTTCGGCGGATGCGCGTCGAAGCCCCCGAGGAATTCTTTGCGAAGTCGCCCGACCATCCGCGTCTCGCGATCATGATAGAAGTGGAAGTCATAGATGAAACGTGTCGGCTCCACGGCGCGCAACCGCAGGAGCGCGTGCACGCCGGCGTCAGTCGTATCCAGGACCTGAACGAAGTCCTCGGGTCCGATCCGGCCGTCGAGATCTGCCACGATCGCGCTCACCCGGCGCTCCTTGTCCGCGATCCACCCGGCGTCGGCCGCCTCGACCCCCTTGATTCCGAGCATGATCCCGGCAGCCACGATACACGCCGCCAGCGGAAACGCCGCGACGCGGCCGGCCTCGAGAAGTCGTTGCGTCTCGGCGAAGAGCGCGACGGCCGCGAAGG
>Ga0137403_10003507_pt1 | contig 18798 bp, 13 predicted proteins | sample CZOMad2_1_16fung_FD_122057 | JGI IMG/M metagenome (GOLD analysis project Ga0137403, IMG submission 122057) | Vadose zone soil fungal communities from Angelo Coast Range Reserve, California, USA - CZOMad2_1_16fungal (Hybrid Assembly) | ecosystem: Environmental > Terrestrial > Soil > Vadose zone...
TACGCGGCCTCGTGCATTCGTCCGTGCGAGCCAAATATGAAGGTGCAGACAAGCACCGATGGCGTGATTAGCGCGCGGCGGACGCTGGTGGAACTGTTGATGTCGGACCATCCTTCGCCTTGCGCGCGCGAGCAGCACTCGGGAGATTGTGAACTGGAGCGGCTGGCGGCGGATGCTGGGGTCACGAATCCGCGCTTTCCGAAGCGGGCGACGCCGCGCGGCAAGGACGATTCTTCCTTGGCGATTGCCGTCGATCACGAGGCTTGCATTCTTTGCGACCGCTGCATTCGCGGGTGCGATGACATTCGGTCGAATTGGGTGCTGGCACGCCGCGGCAAAGGGTATCAGGCGGGGATTGCGTTTGATACGAATCTGCCGATGGGGAATTCATCCTGCGTTTCCTGCGGTGAGTGCATGGTTTCGTGTCCGACCGGGGCGCTGACTAACAAACGCGTTGTCGGCACCGAACTGGGGACCGGGGATGTGGTGAACCCCGAGGAATTGCTGGACTTGCCCATCTTCCAAAACGTGTCTGGCACGTTTCTGGAACTCAATCAAAAGGCTATTGTTAAGCGGCGCTACCGTGCAGGAGAGATCATCTGCCGCGAGGGCGATTTTGGATCAACTGCGTTTTATATTCTGGAGGGCAAGGCCGAGGTTTACCTTTCCAGCCCGATTGCTCACGTCAAGACGCAGGATTCCGGCGGGGGATTTTTCAAGCGGCTCAGTTCCCTGCTGGCTCCGCGAATCGATGACCAACGTGCCGAGGAGTCGACGCGGGCATTTATCCCGATTGATGCGTCTGTGGATTTGCCCTACGGGAGCCCCGTAGCCGAGTTGGTGCCGGGCGATTTGTTCGGCGAGATGACGTGCATGAACTACTATCCGCGGTCTGCGACGGTCCGGGCTAAGACCGATTGCGTGATGCTGGAGATGCTGCGCAATGTGCTCGACATTCTGCAACGCAATAAGACGTTCCGAGCGCAACTGGAACGCAACTACCGGGCTCGGGCGTTGGATTCGCATCTGCGGAGCGTGCCGATTTTCGGGCCGCTGACGAAGGACTTTATTGACCATTTGCGCGACCGCGTGGAATTGATTCGATATCAGCCGGGACAGGTAATCTGCCGCCAGGGTGATCCAGCGGACAGTTTCTATCTGATCCGTATTGGCTTTGTGAAGATTTCCGAGCAGCGCCCCGGCGGGGAAATGATTCTGGCGTATCTGGGTCGCGGCGGGTTCTTCGGGGAAATCGGACTGTTGAGCGGCGGAACGCGCACGGCTTCGTGCACGGCGCTGGATCACGTGGAAGTGGTCCGCATCACCGGCGAAGACTTTCAGGCCATGTTGGATCGGTTTCCGGAAGTTCGGGCGAGCCTTGAGAGCGTGGCCCGCGGACGAGTGGAAGAAAACCGGAAACATGTTCAAGAAGTCGGCGAAGTGCCCGTCGATACCTTTCTCGCGCAGGGCTTGATGGAAGCGCAGAGCCTGCTGGTTCTGGATCTGGAGAAGTGCACCCGCTGCGATCAGTGCGTGCGCGCGTGTGCGGATGCGCATCAGGGTGTGAGCCGACTGGTGCGCGAAGGCCTACGGTTCGATAAATATCTTGTTGCTACGTCTTGCCGACAGTGCCGCGATCCTCTGTGTATGGTTGGCTGCCCCGTAGGGTCGATCCGGCGGCGGAACACGCTGGAAGTGATTATTGAAGATTGGTGCATTGGTTGCGGGCTGTGCGCGAATAATTGTCCGTACGGAAACATTAACCTGCATCCCTTTCCGGTTGAACTCGACGACCCGCAGCACCCAGGGCGCATGATCGCCGGAACGCGGCAGAAAGCGACTTCGTGCGACTTGTGTCATGACCACGAGGAGCCGAGTTGCGTATATGCCTGTCCTCATGATGCTGCGCATCGCGTGAACCCTCCGGAGTTCTTCGGGGGCCTGCTGAAGCGACAGGAATCGGCGGAGAGGGGCTAGCTTGCGTATTGATCGCACGCATCGCGGTTGGTTCATCGGGTCCGTTGTTGCGATTGGCGTGGCGACGGCGATCTATGTTCCCTACGCGTTGCGAACTCCTGGACCGAGCGGAGGCAGTGCGATTGGGTTGATTTACGGCAGCGTTGGTTTTGGGTTCATGATTTTTGCCGGGCTGCTGGGATTGCGGAAGAAGTTTCCCGTGTGGCGAATTGGCAGGGCGCAGACGTGGATGCGGGCGCATCTCTGGCTAGGATTTCTTTCCTATCCGCTGATTCTGTTGCACGGCGCGTTCCATTTCGGCGGGCCACTCACGCGAGTGATGATGTGGATCTTTACGCTCGTGTTCGTGAGCGGAATTCTTGGGGCAGCGATTCAGCACTTCATGCCTCGTGTCCACACGGCGCAGCTCCCCATGGAAACAATCTATGAACAGATTGATCACGTTCGCGAGCAGCTTGCCATGGAAGCCGGGCGACTTGTGGATAGCGCCTGCGACGCGCTCGACGGCGAGCTTTCCAGAGCCAGCGTTGGCCAACTCGCGGCAGCGGCAAGCGCCGGGACGGATTGGGATGTAACCGTGGCGGATGGGTTGGGCTTCAACGAGGATGCAAGCCGACAGCTGCGGGACTTTTTTCTCAGCGAGACGCTTCCCTATCTGGACAAAGTAGGAGCGCGCGGCATGGCTCTCGCTGATCCCTTGCGAGCGAAAGGGATGTTTCAACAATTGCGGATTCTGCTGCCTGCCGCCTTGCACTCCACCATCGCCGATTTGGAAACGATCTGCGAAGAAAAACGACAGCTCGATCAGCAGAGGAGATATCACCTGGTGCTACATGGTTGGCTGTTAGTGCATATTCCCTTGTCGTATGCCGTGTTGCTGCTGGGAGCCGTGCATGCGGTGATGGCGTTGAAGTACTAGAGAACTGCTTCGAGAAACCATGCAACGGATACGCACAACCAAAGAACGCGCCCGGCGCATTGACTTAATGTACTTTGCGCGGCCGCATTGGCTGCGGCGGTGGCGATTTTGGCTTTCTTGCGCGATTCCTCTGGCAGCGTTGGGATGGTTGTGCACGATGCATGCGCAGGGTGGGCAGAGGGTCTTCAGCGCTGGTCCACTGTCTCGATCGCATGCAGTGTTTACGAAGCAATGCGCGTTGTGCCATCTGCGGCAGGCGGGATATTTTCAGAACGTCGCGGACAAAGCTTGCCTTTCGTGCCACGACGCGCCGGTCCACCAAGCGAGTCAGACTTTCACTCCGACTTGCATTTCTTGCCATATCGAGCACAAGGGCTCTCTACAGCTCGCTGCCACGGCCGATTCGGTTTGCACGCAGTGCCATGCGGACCTGCATTCCCGCGAGGACAGTCTGCATGTAGCTCACTCGATTAGTGGTTTCAGCGAGGATCATCCGGAGTTTGCGGGATTGCGCGAAGGATCGGGAGATCCGGGCGGCATCAAGCTCAACCACTACCTGCATATGCAGTCGTTGCTAGGGCCGAACCATACGCGAGTGCGATTGGGTTGCGAGGACTGCCACCGCAGTCCAGGCAGGGATAAGGGCGCGTGGTCCTACGCGGGAGTGCAGTTGCAACCTGCCAGTTCAACCCGCGACATGGCGGGAGTGCGATCCTCGCACGACGCCTCCTACATGGCACCTCCAAAATTCGTCGAGAACTGCGCAGGGTGCCACTTGCTCGACTTCGATAAGCGCTTCGCGGAAGAGCAGGTTCCTCACGACAAACCTGAGGTTGTGCACGCATTTCTTGAGAAACGCTTTGCGGAGTACATTGCCACGCATCCCGGAGAGGTTCACGAAGCGGTGCGATTCGATCGGCAGATTCCGGAAAGACCAGCCCTGGTTCGGGTGGCCCGCGACGCACGGGAATGGGTTGGGTTCCGCGTGGAAGAGACGGAAGACTTGCTCTGGCGCAAGACCTGCAAAGAGTGCCACACGCTGACCGCTGCGGCTGGGCCGCTTCCGGAGATTGCGAAGTCGAACATCACCGCGCGATGGATGCCTCGTGCGGAATTCAGCCATGATTCGCATCGCATGATGACCTGCGAATCTTGCCACACAAAGGTGACGTCGAGTCACGAGACGGCGGACGTTCTCCTTCCCAGCATCACGACCTGCCAGGAATGCCATCGCGCACAGGGACCGACGAAAGAATTTGCCGAGGGGCGATGCTTCGAGTGCCACCAGTATCACAACTGGAGGAACGAGCAGCGAGTGAAGGGCACGTACGATCTGCGTCAGCTTCGCGGCGAGTGAAGCCCCGTTCACCTTCACTACATCGAATCTCATGTCCATCATATAATCCCGTTGAACAAATCTGTCTTACGAGGTTGAGGGCTCATGCAGGAAACGGCGCAGGAATATACGCAACGACTCTTGGGATATGTAGACGGAAAACCTGGTCTTCGCATACAGCAAGCCACGCCCAAGAAGCTCTCTCTTCTGACCAAGAGACTCGACCGCAAGAGACTTGCCAAGCGTCCGGCGCCCGACAAATGGTCGGTGGCGGAGATCCTGGCTCACATGGCGGACTCGGAACTGGCGGTGGCGTGGCGGCTGCGGATGATTCTGACGTCGGACGGCGTGCCAATTCAGGCTTACGATCAAGACGCCTGGGCCGGGACTTTCAATTACGGGCGACGCGACCCCAAGGATTCACTGGAAAGGTTTCGCGTTCTGCGGGAGAGTAATGTTGCGCTTTTGAAAAGCGTCCCGAGGAACCTGCTGGGAAACTATGGCATGCATGCCGAGCGCGGGAAAGAGACGGTATCCCATCTGATTAACATGGTGGCTGGGCACGACCTGAACCATCTGCGGCAAGTGGAGAGCATCGTGAAGGCACCGCGAGCCAAGGGGAAGAGAAAGCCGAAGAAGGGTCAATGAAAACGTCCTCGAAGACGTCTTCCACCGCCCTGATCACCGGCGCATCGGCCGGCATTGGGTATGAATTGGCCAAGCTCTTCGCGCGCGACGGCAGCAACCTTGTGCTGGTGGCGCGCAGCGGTGACAAGCTGGCGCAGCTAGCGACGGAGCTGGAGAGGGCTTACAAGATTCAAGCGACTGTAGTTGCAGCGGATCTTGCCGTACGGAGCGGGCCGGAGGACGTCTATGCGGCGACACAGAAAGCAGGCATCGAGGTCGATGTCTTGGTGAACAACGCGGGGTTCGGTCAGTTTGGCTTCTATACCGAGACCGATCTGCAAGAAGAGCTCCGGCAGATTCAACTCAACGTTACTTCCCTCACACATTTGACGAAGCTTTATATTCGGCCGATGGTGACGCGGAAGCGGGGAAGCATCCTGAACGTGGCGTCGACGGCGGCGTTTCAGCCGGGGCCGTTGATGGCTGTTTACTACGCGACGAAGGCGTATGTGCTGTCGTTTTCCGGGGCGCTATCCAACGAGCTGAGCGGGACGGGAGTGACGGTCACGTGCTTATGTCCGGGGCCTACGACAACGGAGTTTCACAAACGCGCGGCGATGGATCTTTCGAACATGATGAAAGCTCCCTTTATGGACGCGAAGTCGGTGGCGGAGATTGGGTACCGCGCGATGTTGAAGGGGAAGCCCACCGTGGTTGCTGGGACGATGAATTGGCTGGTAGCGCAGTCTACGAGATTTGCGCCGAGGGCTTGGACGGCGGCTGTGGCGAGGAAGATTCAGGAGCGGAGGCAATAGCACCTTTCGGTCTGGCAGCACCGAAAGTTAAGACGCTAACCCGAGACCTCGCGGACAAGAGTGTCCGCGCCACATAAACCTTACTCCCACTCGATGGTGCCAGGGGGTTTTGAGGTTACGTCGTAGACTACGCGGTTTACGCCTTTTACTTCGTTTACGATGCGGCTCGACATTGTCTTGAGGACTTCGTGGGGCAGAAATACCCAGTCGGCTGTCATTCCATCTTCGGAATGGACGCAGCGGATGGCGCAGGTATAGGCGTAGGTGCGTTGGTCACCCATTACTCCTACGGACTTGACCGGGAGGAGGGCAGCGAAGGACTGCCAGATTTTCGTGTAGAGGCCGGCGCGCTTGATTTCTTCGACTACGATTTCGTCGCATTCGCGGAGGATGTCACAGCGTTCTTTTGTCACTTCACCCAAAACCCGAACCGCTAGGCCTGGGCCGGGAAATGGCTGGCGTTGAAGCATGTCGTCCGGCATTTTGAGGTCGCGGCCGATGCGGCGGACTTCGTCTTTGAAGAGGTCTTTGAGCGGCTCGAGGAGCTTGAGCTGCATTTTTTCGGGCAGGCCGCCGACGTTGTGGTGCGACTTGATGGTTTGCGACGGGCCGCGCACGGAGCGGGACTCAATGACATCGGGGTAGAGGGTGCCTTGGACTAGCCAGAAGTTGTCGAGCTTGGCGTCGGACTTTGCTTCTTTGGAATTCCCTTCTTGTTCTTTGGCCGCGAATGGCCTCTTCTTCGCCGCGGCGGCTTCCAGAATCTTGTGGGCTTCTTCTTCGAACACGGCAATGAATTCGTTGCCGATGATTTTGCGCTTGGCTTCGGGTTCTGTGACCCCCCCGAGGCGGCGCAGAAAACGGGCGCTGGCATCGACGGCTTCGATGTGCAGGCCTAGCTTGTCGCGGAGGTTCTGCTGAACTTTTGTGAACTCATCTTTGCGCAGGACGCCATTGTCGACAAAGATGCAGGTCAGGCGGGAGTTGCCTTGCTCGTCGCGGAGGGCGCGGTCAACCAGTACAGCGGCCACAGAGGAATCTACGCCGCCGGAGATGGCGCAGATGGCGCGGCCATCGCCCACCTGCTGTTTGACTTGGGCGATCGTCGTGTCGATGAAGTGCTGTGGCGTCCAATTCGGCGAAGCTCCGCAGATTCCGAACACGAAGTTCTTGATTATTTCCGCACCCAGCGGCGTGTGGTGTACCTCGGGATGGAACTGCACCGCCCACATTTTCTTGTCAGCGCTCTCGATTCCGGCCAACGCGGTTGGTGACTGGGCGATTCTTCGAAAACCTTGGGGCAGAGTTTCGGCCTCGTCTCCGTGGGACATCCAAACAGAGAGTTCGCGAGGCAGGTTTTGGAACAGGATGGACTCTTCGATTACTTGCACCTGGGCGTGACCATACTCGCGCTTGGTGCCCGGCTTCACCTTGCCGCCGAGCGTGTGCACCATGAAGTGAAGGCCGTAGCAGATTCCGAGCACAGGGAGGCCAAGTTCAAGCACTCGCGGGTCGGAGGGAGGCGCATCGGCGTCGTAGACGGAGCTCGGCCCGCCGGACAAAATGATGCCAACGGGCGCATAGCCGCGAATTTCTTCGAGACTGGCGTTGCAAGGAAGGACCGCAGAGAAGACGTTCTGTTCGCGGATGCGGCGCGCAATTAACTGCGTGTATTGCGAACCGAAGTCGAGGATGACGATTGATTGAGGTTCCACGGATGAGTTTATCAGATTGCATGCCGCTGCAAAAACTGCGGCGTTATCTCCCTGGCAACGGCTCGCCCGGAGAAAACCCTGGCATGAGCGGCTCATCGCAATCCTCGTCCGCCAAGCTTCGCTCGCGAGAGGAAAATAAGGGCTCGTCCTCCAAGATCTCTCCCTTACCTGAATCCGGAGGTTTCGGCAGAATCGGCGGTTCGATCACTGCCGGCGCCACAGCCTCTGGCTCCCGTAGAGAGCTGCAATCCCACTCCACAATCGCGAGATAGCCAGCGAGGCGGGCCACGTACAACCAGTCCGCGACAGCGAAGTACACCAGCACGATCACTCCCATCAACAGCAGCGTGATTCCAGGCGGAACCAGCGAAGCCACCGCCAGTGGATACATGATCACAGTTGTTCCAACGATGAACGCGACCAAATGCATGGCACCGAACCAGAAGCCCACCGCGGAGGTCTTGCCTCCGCGACGGCGGGTGAAGGCGAGGGCGGCGGCGATTGCGCCGAAGGTGTCTTCTCCATCGTGAACTGTAAAGATCGGAGCGAGGGAAAGAAGCCAGTTCACCGACGACCAGATTGCGGAAACGAGAATTGCGAGCGGGACGAAGAGCAGGAGCTCCAGGCCGGCGTGAGGCGTCTTGCGAGTGCTGACGAAGGAGGCAACAACGGCGGCGCCCAGAAAGCTCAGCAGTCCCGCCAATGCGAGGGCAATCCGCAAAACATGGAGTCCAACGAGGGCAGGAATGGAGCCGGGTTTCGACACCCAATCCGGCGTGGCGCGGCTGACTAAGGCGCGAAGAGTGGCGAAACGACCGAGGGATCCGAGGAGAGCCCAGAGGAGGGCTAGAGCCGGAATTAGAACGATGCAGGTGAAAACGACGCGGGGGCCGCTGCCGTGGAAGATATCGGCCAAGGCGCGAGAAACGGCCAGGGGATGCTTCAACCGCAGAAGCATCAAGTCCGTGGGGGTGACGATGAGCGTGTGCAGGTATTCGAACAACGCGAGACCGGTGAGGAGGATGGCTGCGCCTCCCCAGCTCCAGCGCCAAGCGAGTTCGGCGAAGAAGATCGAGGGCTGGCGCCAGATGGCGCGGAAGCCGTCGCGGACTGGGGTGGGCGGGGACAAAGGATTCTGTTTGTTGGGCCGAGACGCTGGAAATCGCTCTCGATTTAGATTGCAAGGATAAATGAAAGTTGCTGAGGCTGCCGAAGAAAGGCCTTGTTCGCGGCCGAGGGCGCCCGCGGCCACACGAACCTCTCACAAGACTTACTTGACGACGATGTTCACTAGCCTGCCTGGAATGACGCGAATTTGGACAATCTGTTTGCCTGCGATCGCGGCGCGCACTTTCTCGTCGGCGAGGGCTGCTTCTTTGACATGCTCTTCCGATGAGTCGGCGGGCACCACAATGCGGCTGCGCACTTTGCCGTTGATTTGCACGGCGAGTTCGACTTCGTCTTCCTTGGCAAGGGCGGCGTCGTACTTCGGCCATGGTGCGCGGAGCAGGCTCGATTTCTCGCCGAGCGTCTCCCAGAGTTCGTGCGCGAGATAGGGCGCGAAGGGTGCGAGCATCAAGACGAGGCTGCGTTGGGCGTCGGCGAGAAACGCTACCGGCACTTTGATTGCGGCTGCTTTGTCTTCCCCTTTTGCTTCGGCGGCGTACATGGCGTTGAGGAGTTCCATGATGGCAGCGACGCAGGTGTTGAAGTGCCAGCGCCCTTGAAAGTCGTCGGTGATGCGCTTGATGGTCTGGTGAAGCTTGCGTTGGAGCGCACGGACCTCAGGAGACAAGTCTGTGGGCACGGGCTTGCGCCAGTCGGGGTGTTGCGGCTGCGCGTTGCGCATAACGTAGCGGTAGACGCGTCCGAGAAAACGCTGCACGCCTTCGATGCCGGTTTCCTGCCAGTCGAGATCGCGGTCGGGCGGCGCGGCGAAGAGGCTGTAGGTTCGTGCGGCGTCGGCGCCGTAGCGGGCGACCATGTCGTCGGGCGAGACCGTGTTGCCCAGGCTCTTCGACATCTTGGCGCCATCTTTGATGACCATGCCTTGCGTGAAGAGGCGATGGATGGGCTCGTCGTTCTTGACCATGCCCATGTCGTGCATGACCTTGGTCCAGAAGCGGGAGTAGATCAAGTGCAAGATGGCGTGCTCGACGCCGCCGATGTATTGATCGATGGGGAACCAATAGTTGGCGATGGCGCTGTCGAAGGGAGCCTTGTCGTTGTGGGCGTCGGCGTAGCGGTAGAAATACCAGGACGAATCGACGAACGTATCCATCGTGTCGGTCTCCCGCCGCGCCGGACCGCCGCATTTGGGGCAACTTACGTTCATGAACTCCGGGACATGACTCAGGGGCGAACCGGAGGTCTGCGATACGTCGATATTGTCTGGGAGAAGGACCGGAAGATCTTTTTCCGGAACCGGGACAATCCCGTCCTTCTGGCAGTAGATCATGGGGATGGGCGTGCCCCAGTAGCGTTGGCGCGAGATGCCCCAATCTCTCAAGCGATAGGTAACCGTGGGCTTGCCGAACCCATTTTCCTCGGCATAAGCCGCCATGCGCACGATCGCTTCGTCGCAGGTCAATCCGGAAAATGGACCTGAGTTTACGAGGACGCCGTCGTGGGTGCTAAACGGCACGTCTTCCACGTCGATAGGCACGTTGACAGCAGCATCGCCGTTCCCCCCGGCTTCGGCCACCGGCTGAATCACCTGCCGAATCTCGAGACCGTATTTCTTGGCAAACTCGTGGTCGCGATCATCGTGCGCCGGCACTGACATGATCGCGCCAGTGCCGTAGTCCATTAAGACGTAGTTCGACACCCAAACGGGCACCCGCTCGCCATTGAACGGATTCAAGGCAAAGCGTCCCGTCGGCACGCCATGCTTCTCAATGGCTCCAATGTCCCCCGCTTCCCTGGCGCTTCTCTGCTCGGCCACAAGCTGTTCCACTTTTACTTTTAGAGCGGAATCCGCCGAGATCATATCCCTAACTAGAGGATGCTGCGGCGCGAGTTGCATGGAAGTCGCCCCGTAGATCGTGTCAATACGAGTGGTAAATATGGTGATCGTCGCACCTGCCGGGCCCGCAGGCCCCTCCAGCTTTGAGTCTACGAGCGCGCCCTCGCTGCGCCCGATCCAATTCCTCTGCATGGTGCGAACTTTTTCGGGCCAGTCTTTTAGCTTGTCGAGATCGCGCAAGAGCTCGTCTGAGTAATTGGTGGTGCGCATGAACCACTGTTCGAGTTCTTTCTGAGTGACGAGCGTCGTCTCGTGACGCCAGCAGTAGCCACCGACTACCTGCTCGTTGGCCAGCACCGTCGCGCAGTCAGGGCACCAGTTGACGCGGCTGTTCTTGCGGTAGACCAAACCTCGCTCGTACATCTTGAGGAAGAACCACTGATTCCAGCGGTAGTAGTCCGGGAAGCAGGTGGTGACTTCGCGATTCCAGTCGTAGGCGAAGCCGAGGCGCTTAAACTGCTTCTTCATGCTGGCGATGTTGGTGAGCGTCCACTGACGAGGCGGTGTGTTGTTCTTGATGGCCGCATTCTCGGCGGGCAAGCCGAAGGAATCCCACCCCATCGGATGAAGCACGTTGAAGCCGTTCATCCACATGTAGCGGGCAAGAACATCGCCGATGGCATAGTTGCGCACGTGCCCCATATGCAGCACGCCCGAAGGATATGGAAGCATCTCGAGCACGTAGTACTTCGGCTTGGAGTGGTCAGACTCAGCCTCGTACTGACTTTCGTCGGCGGCCCAGCGGTCAAACCATTTCTTCTCAATCACTTGGGCGTCGAAGCGCTCAGGTAGGGTCGGAGATGGGTTCAGCTCTGCCATAGAAGAAACTCTGGAAAATAGGTGCAATTCTTAATTTTACAACGACGCGGGAGGAAAAACTTTTGCACATACCCGCACAGTGTTCCATTGGGATCCGAGCTCTAAGTCTGCGGGAAGCAAGGGCTTAAGGGTTGTGCCGTTCGTAATGGGAATGGCGATTGAATTGCCATGTCCTGTATACGCATTATGTCTATAATTCCCATAGGGTATAATATTTACTAAGGGATTGGGAGAGTCCTGAAACATGAAGGTTTCACAAAAAGGTCTATACGCCTTGCAGGCATTGATCATGCTGGCGCGGCATGACAACGAGGGCGCGATCAAGATTCGCGACATCGCCTACGAAGAAAACCTGCCCGAGAAATTTCTCGAACTCATCCTCGTCGAGTTGAAGAACGCGCGCATTGTCGACAGCGTGCGCGGGGCTAAGGGCGGATACCAGTTACGGCGCAAAGCGTCGGAAATTCACCTTAGCGAAATCATGCGGCTGGTTGACGGCCCCCTCGCGCCATTCGGCGATGCCGATTCGCTCCGAGACCTGATTGCAAGCGACGGCAGCCATCGCGCGCTGTATCAGGTATTTCTCCAGGTTCGCGACGCCGCCGCACACATCCTGGAAAGTACGACGATTGCCGACATTGCGCGCATGCCTTCGGGACCTTCGAAAAAGTCGAGGGCCGCAGAAGCCAAAACGCCGAAGCCGCACGCGCCCACCCGACAGAAGCATGGCGATGCTCTCAACAAACCAATACCCATGCCCCGAAAGGAACACGCGTCATGAAGGTTCGCAGCATCTGGACGAATCTGCTTCTTGCAGCAGTCACTGTTGGAGTCTGCGTGACCGCGAGCTTCGGGCAAACAGTCGTACGCGTCGGGGCATTCCCGAACATTACTCACCCGCAAGCCATGGTAGGTAAAAACGAAGGCTGGTTCGAGAAGGCTCTGGGCAGCGGCATCAAGATTGACTGGAAGAGCTTCAACGCCGGTCCTTCGGCCATCGAGGCGCTGTTCGCGGGAGCGCTGGACATCACTTATATTGGCCCGAATCCTGCGATCACGGGCTACGTTCGTTCTAACGGCGAGGCGCTTCGAGTAGTGGCGGGTGCGACCAGCGGTGGCGCGGCTCTAGTGGTCCGCAACGATTCCGGCATTCAAAAGCCGGAAGACTTCCACGGTAAACGCGTGGCTTCGCCGCAGATGGGTAACACGCAGGACGTTGCTTTACGCGCCTGGCTCAAGGCGCACGGCATGAAGTCGGCCGACAAGGGCGGCGACGTGATGGTCATGCCCATGGCGAATCCAGACCAACTCACACTGTTTCAAAAAAAAGAGCTCGACGCGGCCTGGGCTCCCGAACCTTGGGCGACGCGCCTGATCAAAGAAGGCAACGGGCGGTTGTTTCTAGATGAGCGCGATTTATGGCCCAAAGGGCAGTTCGTTACGGCGCACATCATCGTCAGCACGAAGTTTCTGCACGAGCATCCGGATGTGGTGAAGAATTTTATCCGCGCCCATGTGGAGTTGACGGACTGGATCAACGGGCATTTGCCGGAAGCGAAGAGGAAGCTTAACGATCAGATCCAGAAGGAAACCGGAAAGGCGCTTTCGCCAGCGTTGCTCGATGAAGCTTTTGGGCGGTTGCAGGTAACCTACGATCCGCTTCGCTCTTCCCTGCTGAACTCGGCGCACTCGGCGTTTGAGGCGGGGTTTCTAGGGAAGACAATGCCGGATTTGTCGAATCTTTACGATCTCTCGCTTCTCAACCAGGTATTGGCGGAGAAGAAGTTGAAGGCGGTCCAATGAGCGCGACTCCGCACGTTACAGAAGATGTTCTGGGCCTCCAACAAGACCACGCGGGCGGGGGCGCCCGCGCCACACAAGCCAAACCGAAGCTGTGTTTGCAGGACCTTTCGCTGCACTACAAGGCCGTTGCTGGAGAGCGACTCCTGGCGCTGGACAAAATCAACCTCCAAGTCTCTGCCGGAGAGTTTCTTTGCATCGTCGGGCCTTCCGGGTGTGGTAAGAGCACCTTGCTCTATCTGATCGCAGGCCTGCACGAGCCGAGCTCGGGCAAAGTCCTGATGGACGGCAAGGTCGTTGAGCGCACCGGCACCGACCGCATCATGATTTTCCAGGAGCACGGCCTCTTCCCTTGGCTTACGGTGGAAGAGAACGTCGAGTTCGGCATGAAGATGAAGGGCATTAAGAAAGCCCAGCGGCGCGAGCAGACGCACGAGTATCTGAAGATGGTGCATCTGCAAAAGTTCCAAAAAAGCTACATCCACCAGCTCTCCGGCGGCATGCGACAACGGGTGGCCATTGCGCGCGCACTGGCGACCGAGCCGGACGTGTTGCTCATGGACGAGCCTTTCGCCGCGCTCGACGCACAAACGCGCGACCTTCTTCACGACGAGCTGGAACGTATCTGGGCAAAGACGGGACGCACCATCGTCTTCGTCACCCACAACGTCCGCGAGGCGGTTCGTCTCGGGGACCGCGTTGCCGTCTTTACCTTCCGCCCTGGCCGCGTGAAGCGGGAATACAAGATTAACCTTCCACGGCCCCGTCACCTCGAGGACACGGCTGTAGCTGGCACGGCGCGAGACATCTTGAACGATCTCCGCGAAGAGATCGATAAGAGTCTTCAAGCAGAATACGAAGGCGGAAAACAACGATGAGACGCGCCGCTAGGCAGTTCGCTTTCTACGCATTGCTGGTTGGCGTCTGGGCGCTGATCGCTCGCCTGCATATCTGGCCGCCGTATATCGTTCCGCCGCCCATCGACGTGTACAACGCCCTGAAGGATGGATTTGAAGACCGCAGCCTCTTAATCGCAATCGGCGTGAGTTCCCGGCACATGCTTTTGGGTTACGGCATCTCCGTAATCCTCGGCATGTTCCTGGGAATTTGCTTGGCGGCCAATCAGTATCTCGAGCAAACCGTCGGCGGCCTGCTGGTCAGCCTGCAGAGCATGCCCAGCATCTGCTGGCTCCCTCTGGCAGTGTTGTGGTTCGGTCTCTCGGAGAATGCCATTCTTTTCGTCATCATCATGGGCTCCACGCTTTCCGTCACCATCAGCATGGAGACCGGGCGCAAACAAATGCCCAAAATCTACAGCATGGCGGGCCGGAATCTGGGCGCACGCAAGTGGAAGCTGTTCTACCACGTGCTGCTCCCAGCGAGCATGCCCTACATCATCACCGGACTGAAACAAGGTTGGGCTTTCGCCTGGCGCTCTCTGTTTGCGGGAGAAATGCTGTCTCTTTCGCTGGGCCTGGGCCAGAGGCTCAACGCCGGACGCGATAACAACGACATGCCTCAGGTAATTGCCGTGATGATCTTGATCGTCGCTATCGGCTATATAGTCGACGGATGGCTTTTCCGCTCCGTGGAGCGGAGACTGCAACACAAGTGGGGTCTGTTGCCCTCCACGTAGACGGTAACGCTCTCCCTCGAAAAGCGTTAGAATTCCCGCACGCGTTTTCAAAACTTCAAGGAGCCCAACACAATGAGCCGCAAGTTTTTGCTTTTAATGTCTACTAGTATAATAGTATTAGTTAGCATCTCTGTGCAGGGACAAACTGCTAAGAAAAAACGGGCGCTTGCCAAACCCGCAGCCACCACGGAAGACGTGCAGCAACTGAAGGACCTCGTCTCCTCCCAGCAGAAGCAGATGGAAGCCGAGCATCAGCAAGTGGAACAGCTGCGGTCGCAGCTCCAGCAGTTGGTTGACGCCACGCAGCAAGCCAACGCCGCCGCGCAAAAAGCTCAGACGACCACTGACCAAGCTCAGTCCGCGGCCACCCAAGCTCAGAAAGACGCCGCCGAAGCCCAGCGTTTGGCCGACCAGGCGTCCGAGAACGCAGTGGAGGCCAAGACCGGCCTCGCCCTCGTCAAGACCTCCGAGGCCGACAATATCAAGCGCCTGGGCACGCTGGAGGGCATCACGAGCCGGTTCCGCTTGAATGGTGACATCCGCTTGCGTGGTGAGAACTTCCAGCAGTCTTGCCCCGCTTGCGTCGATCGTAACCGCGCTCGCGTTCGCGTGCGCCTCGGAATCGAAGGAAAGCTGAACGAAGACTTCACCGGCGGCCTGGCATTCGCGACCGGCTCGCTTGGCGATCCCACCACCACCAACGAAACGCTCACCAACTTTTTCGAACGCAAAACTATCGGCCTTGACCGCGGCTATATCACTTACCAACCTGTGGCCCACAAATGGCTGCAGTTGACTGGCGGAAAGTTTGCTTACACTTGGAACCGGACTTCGACCACGTTTGATCCGGATATCAATCCCGAGGGCTTCGCTGCAAAACTCTCGTTTGACCTGAAGATTCCGGTAGTCAAGAACTTTACGGTGCAAGGCATCAACCTGCTGTATAGCGAGAATACGAACTCGAAGCTGGCCTACGCCAACACGCACGACTCCTTTGCGGCGGGCGGCCAGGTCTCCGGCAAGCTCGACTTCGTCTTCATGACCAGTACCCCGAGCTTCACCATCCTGAACTGGCGCAACGTGGATGCCATCCTGAACGCATCTGCTTTCGCCGTGCAGGCCACAACAACGGGCACCTCGCCAACCGCCCCGACGCCCGTCACCGGATTACCAGCACCCGGAGAAGGCCCCGGCTGTGCCGGCGGACTCAACCTGCCCAGCGTAGCTCCTTGCGCCGTCGCCGCCAACGGCATGACCAACGCCACAACGGTCGACGCCAAGGGTGGAGTGCACTTCTTATCCGGCTTTTTGTATGCGGACTTAATCCTCAACAACCAGATCAAGACTGGGCTGAGCCGTCTGCCGCTCAATGTTCTCTTGGAATATGAGAACAATCTCGACGCTGCCGCACACCCGCTCGACGCCAAGGGCAATCCCACGACTCTGGGCAGCCAGGCCCACGCCTACTTATTCGACCTGAGCCTGGGCCAGAGCAAAGCAAAGAACGACGTAATCTTTGGTTACGCGTTCGAGCGTCAGGAACAGGATTCGATTCTGTCGTCGTTCGCAGAGAGCGACCAGCGGGCTCCGACGAACATCCTGCAACACCGCATCTACGCGCAGTGGCGGTTGCGGCAAAATGTCTCGGCCAATTACAGCTACTGGATTGGCCGGACGCTCAACAGCAATCTGGAGCATTCGGTGCTGGCGACGGGAACCGTTCCGGGAACGAAGGAGCCGTATCTGCGCCGCATGCAGTTTGACCTGATTTATTCGTTCTAGGCAGCCCAAGCTCGCGTAGGGACGGCCGCCCCCGGCCGTCCATCCGGAGCAAGACTTCGGTGGATGATTTGCTGCTCTATTGCATGTCCATCAATTTGTCGAAGGGCGTCCGCAACAGAAAATACTCGTTGACGGGCCGGTCATCCTGAAGCGCTGGCGATGGCGGTCTGCGCCGGGCCCCATTCCATCATGTCGCGAACTGCGCCGCGAGGCATGGCCTCCACCAGCTCCGCCGCGGTCCGAACAGGAATGGGGCGTTCACTGGCCAGGAAGTGCCACCCCCAGCCTTCCATTCCGCGAAAAACATACAAATAGTGTTAATTCAACTTACACTGGAGAAGTTTGCCGCCCCGGTGTCAGCCAGCTAGACTTAAGGTTTCTGGAGAACCGTCATGTTAGTCGTGATGCAATCGCATGCCACGGACGAGCAGGTCCGTGACGTCTGCAAGAAAATCGAGTCTCTGGGCTACCGCGCCCACCCCATGCCGGGGGAGCAGCGGACGGCTATTGGGATTACGGGGAATGCTGGGATGGTCGAGCCCGGCACGCTCGACGAGATGCCCGGCGTGCAAGAGCTGATCCGCGTCTCGAAGCCCTACAAACTGGTTAGCCGCGACGTGAAGCCGGACAACACAGTCATCACCTTCCCCGGCAGTGACGCAACGATTGGTGGCTCCGCTTTGGCCATTATGGCTGGGCCCTGCGGGATTGAGAGCCGGGAGCAGGCGTTTGCTGTGGCGGAGCGAGTCCATCGGGCCGGAGCCCAGTTCTTTCGGGGTGGGGCCTACAAGCCGCGGACTTCTCCCTACACCTTCCAAGGCCTTGGGGAAGCGGGACTGAAGATCCTCGCCGAGATTCGCGCGCAATTCGGACTTCGAATTATCACTGAGGCCATCGACTACGAGTCGCTCGATTTGGTGGACGCCTATGCCGACATCATTCAGCTAGGCGCGCGCAATATGCAAAATTTTTCACTCCTGAAGCGCGCCGGCCGGGCGAAGAAGCCGGTGATGCTCAAGCGCGGGCTGTCCGCCACGCTCGACGAGTTCCTGATGGCCGCCGAATACATCATGAGCGAAGGCAACTACAACGTGATTCTCTGCGAGCGCGGCATTCGGACCTTTACCGACCACACCCGCAATACGCTCGACTTGAGCATCGTCCCGGCGGTACAGAAGCGGAGTCATCTGCCGATCATCGTGGATCCGAGCCACGGAACCGGGAAGCGGCACAAGGTCACACCGCTTTCCCGTGCGGCGGTTGCCGTCGGCGCGGATGGGCTCATGGTCGAAGTGCATTGCGATCCCGATCACGCTCTCTCGGACGGCGCGCAGTCTTTGTATCCCGAGCAGTTCGAAGAATTGATGGCGCAAGTCCGGCAGATCGCGCCTGTGGTCGGGCGTTCGGTTGCCGGACGATCTGATGTCGAACGACTTGACGCCCAACGATCTGACGTCAAACGATCCGAGGCGGTCCAACCTGCCGTGGTCCCCGCGACTCGGTGAGTTTCCTCCAGTCTTGAAAAAGCTTCTTCTATTTCTCGCGGTACTGGGCGCCGGCGCCTTGGCCTATTGGTATTACCGGGCGACCGAGCTCGTCGACCGCGGCCCGCTTTACCGCGAGTACGCTTACGTCACCAACGGCGGCAGCAACACAGTCAGCGTCATCGATCTGCGCACGTTCCGTTTAGCCAGGACCCTCCAGGTCGGATTGAATCCTACCGGCGTGACCGCGAACACCCTCAAAAATGAAATCTACGTAGCCAACACCGACTCGCACAACATCACAGTGATTGATGCCGAGCGGAACCATATCATCGCGACCATCGGGGTCCACGGAAGACCGTACTCCATCGACGTGTCGCCGGACGGGAAACGGGGTTATGTCGCGAATTCGGCGTCCAACAACATTTCAATTCTCGACTTGGAAAAGCGCGCGGTGATCGCTACGGTACGAGTGGGAGCGAACCCGGGCAAGGCTGTCGTCACTCCCGACGGGAATACGGTTGTGGTCAGTAATCGCGGCGACAACACGGTCTCACTGGTAGACACCAAAGTCGATGTAGGCAACCCGGCTGTCCGGGCGACAGTCACGGTTTGCGCGCAGCCGGAGGACATCGCAATTACTCTGGATTCCAGCGAAGCCTTCATCTCCTGCTCGGGATCGAATCAGGTGGCAGCTGTCGATTTGAAACAGGCTCGATTGCTGGCCCTGCTCGACGTGGGCAAGACTCCGGCACATCTGGCGCTGAAACCCGATGGCGGCGAGCTTGTAGTCAGCAACTTCGACAGCGAAAGTATTTCATTTATAGAAACCAGTTCCAATGAAGTTGGAGGCACCCACCTGG
>Ga0137403_10003508_pt1 | contig 18798 bp, 18 predicted proteins | sample CZOMad2_1_16fung_FD_122057 | JGI IMG/M metagenome (GOLD analysis project Ga0137403, IMG submission 122057) | Vadose zone soil fungal communities from Angelo Coast Range Reserve, California, USA - CZOMad2_1_16fungal (Hybrid Assembly) | ecosystem: Environmental > Terrestrial > Soil > Vadose zone...
CTCGAATCCAATCTCTTGCCTGCAAATCAGGCCGATCATGCCTCGCAGCCATCGACGGATCAACATGTTGCTCCGTGCAACCGTAATGCTATTTTGCGTGGCAGCCGGCGTCAGGCCTATCGATCGGCCTCGTGAACGCTTGATCCTGGGCGCGTTTGACGAAAGAGTGCTACGCTATTGACCCGAAAAGGAAGCAACGTGGCAGTCTCGGCCGACGAGCGTCATCAGGCCCGCAACGATCTGGCGTGGGCGATATCGGTAGGCGGCATCGGCGTCGCCCTGTTTGCGGCCCTGCTGGTCGCCGCCTGGTATTTCGCCGCGACGCTGTTTCTGATCTTCGCCGGAGTGTTGCTCGGCGTCGCCCTTAACGCCATGACCAACGGGCTCGGTCGCCTGGTCAGGCTACCCCATGCGCTGCGCTTGACACTTGTCTGCCTTTTGCTCGCAACGCTCTTCTCGGGGGTCGCTTTCATCGTCAGCGCTACAATCAGGCAGCAGGCGGCGGCGCTGAGCGACACCATCAAGTCGCAACTGATCAACGTCAAAACTTTCCTCGAGCGAAACGGCATCGATACCGGCTATTTCGGCCTTGGCACTTCCACGATTCCTGCGGATTCGTCAGCGCCGTCAGCGCCGGGTGGCACGACGACGCACGCTCTTCCAAGCCCCGGCGATATTGCTTCGAGCGGCGGCGCGATCGTCAGTCAGACCTTCAAATTGATTCTCGGGACCGTGAGCGCTGTCGGAAATTTCTTCATCGTCTTGTTTCTGGGATTGACGTTCGCAGCACAACCAGACGTCTACCGGAAGGGACTTCTGTTCATGGCCCCGGCGCGGCACCGCGCTCGCGCAACCGTCATCATCGACCGCATCAGCGATACGCTGGAGCGCTGGCTGATCGCACAAATCATCACCATGACTGCCGTCTTCCTCGTGACCTGGATGGGCCTATCGATCATCGGCATCCAGAGTGCGTTCATTCTGGGCATGCAGGCGGGCCTACTCACCTTCATTCCAACCGTCGGGGCGCTGATCGGCGGCTTGATCGTGGTGCTCGCGAGCCTCGCCTCCGGATGGGTGGCAGCGGCAAGCGCCTTTGTGCTGTTCCTCGGCGTTCACGCGCTCGAAAGCTACATTCTCACCCCGATCATCCAACGTCAGGCGCTCGAGATTCCACCGGCCACGTTATTTGCGTTCCAGATCCTGCTTGGAGTCGTGTTCGGTATCTGGGGTTTGGCGCTCGCCTTGCCGCTAATGGCGGTCGCCAAAGTCGTGATCGATCATTTCAAGACGGACAAGTCACCTGAGGCGAGTGCCTGAGCGCTGTGTCGTCCGACAAACCTTCAGGCCGTGGTCACTACCGTCTGCGTGTGTTCGACCTCGGGAGGTGACGCAAAATACTGCCCGACCAGTTCACGCCATGCGGTAAAGTCGGCCGATCCCCTGAAATCGATGGTGTGATTTTCCAACGTGTCCCACTTCGCCAGCAAACGGTAGCGGGAGGGCTTCTCGATTGATTTATGCAGTTCAAAGCCCTTGCCGCCCTTGGCACGCAGGAACAACGGCCGCGCCTTGGCGACGGCGGCTTCGAAGTCTTTCTCAGAGCCGGGCTTGATGTCGATTTGTGCGATTTCAGTGATCATTGGATGAGGCCTTATCCGTGAGGGGTGACCTCTCTAACCCCTTACCGCAGCTCAGTTCAAGAGCAGCACCGTACCGGCGACCGCCAATGCACAACAGACGAATATAGCGGCCGGCCAGCGGCTTCGCGCCCGATCATATCGGCCTTGCGCGCGCCGCTCTGAGATCAGCGCCATCTCATATTCGTCCGATGTCGAGAACATGCAGGCAAAGCCGCCACGCGCCGACGCCGCTGCGGCTTCGAGCGAGATCAAGGCGGCGCGAGTGTTCCGGCTGCGAGTCATCTGCATAGTTGGATGATATGGATCGAATGGTAAACGAGGAGTTACCCTCGTCTACGCAAGACGAGCGACGCCCGAAGGCTGTGGACGACGCGCAATCCCCGCGGTTTTTCGCCGCCAGTTTTCCAGCGACAGCGGTAGCTCCTCGGCCGCCTCGACGCGATTACGGCCACTGCGTTTGGCCTGATAGAGCGCGGTATCGGCTGCCGCCAGCAGCACCTCGAGTTCGGTGCCCGCCGGCCCGCCGGCGACCCCGATGCTGACGGTGGTGTCGACCGGCCCGGCCTCGACCACGATTCCCGAACTCGCAAAGGCTTCGCGCACGCGTTCGGCCGCGATCACACCTTCTTCAAGCGAGCACGGCAACAGGGCCGCAAACTCCTCGCCGCCGATTCTTCCCGAGAGATCGGTCAGGCGTAACGTGTTGATGAGGATGATCGCGAATAGCTTGAGAATCTCGTCGCCTGCCGGATGGCCGAAACGATCGTTGATTGATTTGAAGTGGTCGATATCGAAGATCAGCATGGTCGCTGGGCGGCCGGCATTGGCCTCGCGTTCGATCAGGCGCGACGTCGCCTCCGCGAAGCCGCGGCGATTGAACATGCCGGTCAGCGGGTCAACCGACGCCGCCGTCTTGTGCGCGGTCACCGCCCGCTCAGACACCAGCATGAAGATCACGAACACCGTGCCGATCGCATAGAGCACGAGTTCGATGGAAAAGACCGTCACCCACGTGCTGGTGGAGAAGTTGTCGTCGTGGGGACGTAACAAATCGCCGAGCAGAATCGGTAACATCAGCACGAAGCCGTGCATAACCGGCACCGCAATGGCCAGCCAACGCTTTTGCATCGTCCTGCGGCGTTCGGACCACAATTCGGTCGCCGTCAACGCGGCATAAATCGCGACGATTCCCGCACCGATCGTCATGCGCATCGCCGACGCGTCGGGCTCCAGCGTCATGACGGCTGCTATCCAAGCCATCGCACCCAGCACGAGCCCGGCTAGATTGGGCCTGCGGCCATGGAACACGCGCGAGGCATTCCAGACCATCCCACAGGCCACGAAACCAACAGCATTCAACGCGAGCGATAGCATATCGCCGAGCGCATTTCCGGCAAGCGTCCAGAGTTCGACCGATGCGGCACCGAGCAGATAAGCCGTTCCCCACCATTTCAACGCCGGGATGTTCTCCTGCTTGCCGAAGAACAGCAACATGGCACCCAGCATCGCCGCCACCATCGTGGCAACGAGATAAAGCGTGGTCGTGTCAAGTGACATAGCTCACCGAATGAAATTGTGATGCAGCGATTCCGGCGCCGTGCAAATGAAGCCCGCGCCGCCATTGCGAGAATACTAAGATCAAGCGCGTTCGAAATCCGTTTGCGCAAGCGCGAAACTTTTCAAAGAAACCGCGTCAACTGTTCGGCAAATAATCAGCAAAAAGGGCGCCGCGAGGCGCCCTTTTTTCGTTCCCGATACGCAGCATTCGCTGCAAATTTTACCGCTTCGAGAACTGGAACGATCTGCGCGCCTTGGCGCGGCCGTACTTCTTGCGTTCGACCACACGCGAGTCGCGCGTGAGGAAACCGCCCTTCTTCAAGACACCGCGCAGATCCGGCTCGAAATAGGTCAGGGCCTTCGAGATGCCATGGCGCACGGCACCGGCCTGACCCGACAGCCCGCCGCCGGCGACGGTGCAGATCACGTCGTACTGGCCGGCACGGGCTGCGGCGACCAGCGGCTGCTGAATCATCATCCGCAGCACCGGACGCGCGAAATAGGTTTCGACTTCGCGGGCGTTGACGGTGATCTTGCCGGCGCCGGGCTTGATCCAGACGCGAGCGACCGCGTCCTTGCGCTTGCCGGTGGCGTAGGCGCGGCCCTGCTTGTCGACCTTCTTCGTGTATTTCGGCGCTTCCGGCGCGGCCGGCTTCAACGAAGATAACTGATCGAGAGACTGCATGGTGTCGGACATGTTATGCGGCCCTCATATTCTTGCGATTCATCGAAGCGACGTCGATCGTCTCGGGTTGCTGGGCTTCATGCGGATGCTCCGGCCCGGGGTAAACACGCAAATTACCGAACTGGACGCGGCCAAGCGGCCCTCGCGGAATCATACGCTCGATGGCCTTCTCGACCACCCGCTCGGGAAAGCGGCCTTCCAGGATCGACTTGGCGGTGCGTTCCTTGATGCCGCCGATGAATCCGGTGTGATTGTAATAGACCTTGTTGTCGCGCTTGCGCCCAGTGAGCACAACGTGAGCCGCGTTGATGATGATGACGTGGTCACCGCAATCGACGTGAGGCGTGTAAGTCGGGAGGTGTTTGCCGCGAAGGCGCATCGCGACCAAAGTGGCGAGCCGGCCGACCACCAAACCTTTGGCGTCAATCAGCACCCACTTCTTCGTCACCTCGGCTGGCTTTGCCGAAAACGTTTTCATGTGAGGAAATCCGTGAAAGGAGGACAGCGGCGCGTCCGCGCCGAGCTGCGGGGATTACTAAATAGGACCGCGGCACCCGTCAATGCCTAACGACTTGAATTACTCCAATAATAACAATCACTTAAAAATATGGTGTTATAGTACCGTGAAAATCACTGAGTATTTGGAATGGAATAGGTCGCGGTCACATGGGCAATCGGATCGGGCGAGGTTCCAGACAACAAATTGACTTCCCCCACCGCCAGCCGCTTGCCCAGCTTCAAAAGCCTCGCCGCCGCAAGAATATCCTGCCCAGGTTGGCCTTTGCGCAGAAAATTGATGTTGAGATTGGTCGTAACCGCGAGGCCGACCGGGCCAATCGCCGAAAGGAGCACCACATACATGGCGAAGTCTGCCAGCGCCATCAGCGTCGGGCCTGAGACGGTCCCACCCGGTCGAAGCATCCGGTCGCTATAGCGTTGACGTATCAGGCAGGAATCACCGTCGGCGCTTTCGATCGAAATATCGCCGCCGCTGAAGGCTTGGGGAAATTCGACATGGAGAAACTTCTCGAGTTCCGCCACGCTCATTTTCGCTAGTGCCATATCGCTCCACCTGCCCTCGCCTCGACCCGCTTGTTACATTAAGCTGAGGAAGCCGCCCAGGCGGATATTTGAGTGGATATTTCGATGACGGCCCAAACCGCACGTAGCGCCGTGGCACAAACGCCGATACTCCTGCGCGAAACGCTTGGCGACATCGCCGTGCTCACGCTCAACCGGCCCGAAGCTCGCAACAGCCTGTCGGAAGGCCTGATCGCCGAGCTGCACGGGGCGCTCAAGGCTATCCAGGACGATGCCAAAGTGCGCGCGGTGGTGATCGCCGCCAACGGCCCCGCCTTCTCTGCCGGCCACGACATGAAAGAACTGACCGCGCGTCGAACCGACGCCGACCGCGGGCGTGCCTATTTCGCCGAAATCATAAATGCCTGCAGCGCAATGATGCAGGCGATCGTGGAATTACCCAAGCCGGTGGTGGCGGCGGTGCAGGCGATCGCTACGGCGGCGGGGTGCCAGTTGGTGGCAAGTTGCGATCTTGCAGTCGCTTCCGAGGCGGCGACATTCGCGACCCCCGGCGTCGATATCGGATTGTTCTGCTCGACGCCGATGGTGGCGCTGTCGCGCAACGTCCCGCGCAAGCACGCGATGGAAATGTTGCTGACTGGCGAGCCGATTTCCGCGAACACGGCCCGAGAAATTGGCCTCGTCAACCGCGTCGTCGCTGCCGGCACCGAACGCGATGCGGCGATTGCACTGGCCCAAAAAGTCGCACTCAAATCTGCCTACACCGTCAAGCTCGGCAAGGCCGCGTTCTATCGCCAGGCCGAAATGAGCCTTGCGGACGCCTATCATTATGCGGCAGAGGTGATGACCGAGAACATGATGGCGCGCGATGCCGAAGAAGGTATCGGCGCCTTCATCGAGAAGCGCGAACCCAAGTGGCAAGACCGATAAACGGGGACGTCCCTGATCAGCGTGCATTTTGCACGCGCCTCGAAATAATGGGTCTCTTGGTTCGAGCATGACAACTCCGGAATCGTTGAAATGAACCATGACACCTACCCCGACAACTACATCCGCGAAATTCTGAGCGGCGTGAAATCGATCGCCATGGTCGGGGCTTCGCCGGTCAATGTGCGGCCGAGTTATTTCGCCTTCAAATATTTGGCGCAGCGCGGCTACGACATGATCCCGGTCAATCCCGGACATGTCGGCAAGAGCCTGCTCGGCAAACCCTTCGTGGCCTCGCTGCTCGACATCGGTCGTCCCATCGACATGGTCGACATTTTCCGGAATTCGAGCCACATCATGCCGGTGGTTGATGAAGCGTTGAAGTTAGCGCCGCCGCCGAAAGTGATCTGGATGCAGCTCGGCGCGCGAGACGATCTGGCCGCCGAAAGGGCGGAAGCCGCCGGTCTCAAGGTTGTCATGAACCGTTGCCCCAAAATTGAATATGGGCGGCTTTCATCGGAGATTTCGTGGATGGGCGTCAACTCACGAACGCTCAGCTCGAAACGCGCGCCGATGCCGACCCACGGCATGCGCCTTTCATTGAACCGGACGAGCCTTAGCGGCGGCGAAACCCACGCCGCCGACAGTGCGGCGAAAAACAAGAACGGCCTGACGTAACGCCGACACGCAACGCTCATTCTTGACGGCATGCCCCTGTTGCCGGCAGCATGGCTTCCACGCGATTACGAACAAAATAGAACGGGACGTAAAAAGAATGACCGATCGTTTTCCTGGATTTTCAACCCTCGCCGTTCATGCCGGCGCGCAGCCCGATCCCACCACCGGCGCGCGGGTAACGCCGATTTACCAAACCACGTCGTTCGTGTTCAACGACGCCGACCACGCGGCATCATTGTTTGGGTTGCAGACGTTCGGCCACATCTACAGCCGGATCGGAAACCCGACCAACGCGGTTCTGGAAGAGCGCGTCGCAGCCCTTGAGGGCGGCACCGCGGCACTCGCGACCGCTTCGGGCCACGCCGCGCAAGTGGTGGTATTTCAAATGCTGCTGCAGCCTGGCGACGAATTCATCGCAGCCCGTAAACTCTACGGCGGCTCGATCAACCAATTCAATCACGCGTTCAAGAGTTTCGGCTGGAACGTGGTGTGGGCCGACCCCGACGATATCGGCAGCTTTGAGCGTGCGGTCACGCCGCACACCAAGGCGATCTTCATCGAGTCGATCGCCAATCCCGGCGGCTCGATCACCGATATTGAAGCGATCGCCGCGATCGCCCGCAAGGCGGGCGTGCCGCTGATCGTGGACAACACTTTGGCGACGCCATACCTCATTCGACCGATCGACCATGGCGCGGACATCGTGGTGCATTCGCTGACGAAATTTCTCGGCGGACACGGCAATTCGCTGGGCGGCGTCATCGTCGATGCCGGCACCTTCGAATGGTCGAAGGACAACAAATATCCGATGCTGAGCGAGCCACGTCCGGAATATCACGGTATCCGTATTCAGGAGACCTTCGGCAATTTCGCTTTTGCGATTGCCTGCCGGATGCTGGGTTTGCGCGACCTCGGCCCGGCACTCTCACCGTTCAACGCGTTCATGATCCTCACCGGCATCGAGACGCTGCCGCTGCGGATGCAAAAGCATTGCGAAAACGCCAAGGCGATCGCGGAGTGGCTATTGGCGCATCCCGCGGTAGCCTCGGTGAACTACGCCGGTTTGCCGGGCGACAAATACAACAACCTCGCGCGCAAATATGCACCGCGAGGCGCCGGCGCCGTGTTCACTTTCAGCCTCAAAGGCGGCTACGAGGCCGGTGTCAATCTGGTGTCGAACCTGAAACTGTTCTCACATCTCGCCAATGTCGGCGATACGCGCTCGCTGGTGATTCACCCGGCCTCGACGACGCATAGTCAGCTCGACGACGCCGCGAAGATCAAATCGGGCGCAGCACCGGACGTGGTGCGGCTCTCAATCGGCATCGAGGACAAGGAAGATCTGATCGCCGATCTGGAACAGGCGCTGAGCGCGTAATCAGTCGCCAGCGGCGCTTCACGATCTACGGTATGCTCGCAGCGAACCAAGATGGATGATTCGGAGCCGACGATGCTGCGCTGGACGTTTCCATTTCTGATGGTGATTGCCGCGATCGGACCGGCAGTGGGGGCTGACGAATCTCCCGCCCGTCGCGACCGGCATCACCTCACTGGTAAATTGCCGGCGGGACTTCCGAGGTCGCATCACAAGTTCAGAACGACAATTGTGCGTGACGCACCTTACGCACCGCGCCGGCATTATGCGCACCCGCCCTATGCGGATGAGACATCGGAGTTGCTCTTCACACCGACGGATGTGTTCGTCCGTCGTGTATTGCCCTTTGTCCACGCGCCGGTGTTGCCGGGCTCTTCCACGCTCCCGGGTTACTATGGATCAAGCCATTCCTACGATTACCAGGGCTCGTATTACGGTGGCCCGAACCCCGGGACTTGGGACCGCCTGCCCTACGCCTGTGGCGTCTACGGCTATTGCTAACCTGCCGCAGCGAGCCTCGCACCAACCCCGTCAACGGCCGGCTGCGGAGCCGCCAATCGTTCGGCCTGAAGAATGGCAAGCGTCAAAACCGCAATGGCACCGGCCTGATGAACCAACGCAAGAGCGATCGGCACCTGATACAGCAGCGTGAGGATGCCGAGCGTCGCTTGTAACGTTATGGCCGCCGCGAGCCATAATGCGCCGTTCACCGCAGCCGTTCCGGCGCGCGAGCGAACCGCGTCGAATGCATGCAGCAGCGCCAACGCTAACAGCGCATACGCGGTCATGCGATGTGCGAATTGCACCATGAGCGCATTGTCGAACAAGTTGCGCCACCAGGGCTCTTCAAAGAACAATCGCGCCGCCGACGGGATCAACGCACCGTCGATGTCGGGCCAAGTATTGTAGACTTTACCCGCCCGCAGGCCCGCAACCAGCGCGCCCAAATAAAGCTGCACGAAGGTCAGCACCACGACCGCCGCGCCCGTGATCTTTAGCCGATACGATGCGACCACCAGCGGACGGCCAGTCAGCCGACGCAACGCCCAGACAATGCTTCCAAAGATGAGAAGTGCAAGCACCAGATGCGTGGCCAGACGGTATTGTGAAACCTCCACGCGCTGCGAAAGGCCCGACGCTACCATCCACCAGCCGACCGCGCCCTGCAGCGCGCCAAGGCCGAAAATCAACCACAACCGCCGCTTCAAATCCGCGCGCAAAGCGCCGTGCCAGAGGAACCAGAGAAACGGCAAGAGATAGGCGACGCCGATCACCCGCCCGAGCAGCCGGTGGCTCCATTCCCACCAAAAGATCGTTTTGAACTCATCAAGGCTCATGCCGACGTTGAGTTCGCGATATTGCGGGATGGTCTTGTAGGCCTCGAACGCCTGTATCCATTGCGCGTGGTTGAGCGGCGGCAGCGTGCCGGTGACAGGCTTCCACTCGACGATCGAAAGTCCGGATTCGGTGAGACGCGTCGCCCCGCCGACCAGCACCATGATCGCGATCAGGACGGCGACCGAGACGAGCCACCATCTAATCGCGCTGAGGTGCCGTGCACGCTGGGCTGGAATATCGGTCATCGAAGCTGCGCTTGAATGAATTTGCGCGCACCTTATAGTGCGGTCCGTTCCGCACGCAAGGCGCGCCCCCTTAACAAGCCGCATATTCCCACCATGACGATCCGCACCCGCAAATTTATCGGAACCATCGCGCTTCTACTGCTGGTCGTGGTCTGGTCGTTAATGGGAATGACGGTGGCGCAAACACCGTGGCTCGCTAACTCAGGGCTGCTGCAAGCGATCTTCTATGTCGTGGCCGGCCTTGGATGGGTACTGCCGGCGATGCCGATCATCAGCTGGATGGCACGACCGGACGCTTAGTACCTGCTGAAGGAAGTACGCTTAGTCGGCGGCGACGCAAACACCAGAAAGCATCACGCGCATCGCGCGCAGCGAGCGCTGCCGTCCGTCCCAGGCGATGCGCGGAAGCGCGTAGAGGTTGCTTCGACCTTCCGTCTCGACAATCCCCGATATCGTCGATACGGCACTTGCAAAGCCGGCGTCCGCGGCCAGCGCAAGGTGTTGCCGACGAAAAGAAGCACGATCGCCGACCGGATAGGCAAAATGTCTGATATCGCGGTGAAACGCCGCTTGCGCGACCGCCTTCCCCATCGTCATCTCACGCAGCGCCGCTGCATCCTTCAAGTGTGACAGGATCGGATAGTTCATGGTCGCGCTTCCGATCGTCACATTGGGATCGCTTGCAAGCTTCTCTAAATCCTTCCACTCCATCGAGGCTTCGCGCGAAAGTGTCGCGAGATCGATGGAGTACCGCTCGCAAAGATCCTTGATCGCGGACGACAGATCTGCCGGCGCGAGCGAGCGCAGCCAAGCATCGAGAAGACGAAAAAGCTGATATTTTTCCGCTGTCTTCGCAACGCTAAAGTGCCACTCCTTGCGATCCATCACCAGGCTGAGACGATTCTCGCGCGCGATCACCTCCTCAAGCGCGAGCCACCAGGCTTCGCCGAGGCCATCCGGAAATGCCGTCGGGACGTAGACGGTGAACGGGACGCCGTGCCGTGACAGCACCGGATAGGCCGAGGTCACCAGATCTTTGTAGCAACCATCGAAGGTCAGGCACACGAAGCGTCTTGGCGCGGCCAGCCTCACCGCTCTTTGACAAGCCTCATCGATCGATACGATATCGAATTTCCAGCGCTTCAACGCCCGGATCGTTCGATCGAGGAATTCCGGCGTGATTTCGTGCGATTTGAGCGGCTGAAACCCCGCCAACCTGCGTGGACGCACGCGTTCAAACCGTAAAATGACGCCAGCGCCGCCGGCTCGCCGCTCCATCAGCCGCGGCGCGCCGCTGAAATAGGCTAGTTCCAGCTTAAGGTTCGTCAAGAATCTGATACCGAATGGCAACTTCCCGCACCTTGATGCCGCGATTCCCCGCCCTATAGCGGCGAGATGTCATTACTCTTTGTTGACATTTCTTTGTAAAGGTCGGCAGACATTGAAAAATGTAAATAATTTCCTGTAGACAGGCCTTGCAATGACCATGGCTTCCGCGATTGAAAGCCGAACGGCGGAAGCACACATCTGGTCAAAGACGAGCCGCATCGCGCACGTCGAAATTCTTCCTGATCTCGTTCAAACGGAGGCAATTTGGCGCGGCCTTGAGGGACCGCAACATTTCTCGACGCCCTTCCAACGATTCGATTTCCTCGCTCCCTGGCAACGGAAGGTCGGTGAGCGCAAGGGACTTCTGCCGTTCATCGTTGTCGCCTACGACGCCGACCGTCGGCCATTGCTGCTGATGCCGCTCGCGCTTTGTCAAAAATATGGGATTCGGTTCGCTTGCTTCATGGGTGGCAAGCACCCAACCTTTAACATGGCGCTGTGGGACGGGGATTTTGCCGCCAAGGCAACCCCGGGCGATCTCCATGCGTTGATATCGGCCATACGCAAACAATCCCGGGCCGACGTTCTGGCGCTTACCCAGCAGCCAATGAGCTGGCGCGACGCGCCGAACCCCATGGCGCTGTTGCCGAGCCAAGCCTCGGCCAACGACTGTCCATTGATGACGATCGCGCCCGGCGCGCCGCCCGAGGCGCTGATCGATCGATCGCTGCGACGCGAACTCAAGGCGAAAGAACGCAAGCTGCAAAAACTCCGGGGTTATCGCTACCACGTTGCTAGCGGCCACACCGAGATAAAGCGGCTGCTTGATTGGTTCTTTCGCATCAAACCGCTGCGAATGGCCAAACAGAAGTTGCCCAACGCCTTCGCCGAGCCCGGGATCGAGAATTTCCTTCATGCCGCCTGTATGGCGCCGATTGCGAGCGGCGGCCACGTCATCGATGTCCACGCGATTGAGTGCGACGAAGAAGTTATTGCGATCTTTGCAGGCGTCTCCGACGGTCAGCGCTTTTCGACGATGTTCAACACCTACACAATGTCCGGCAATTCGCGTCACAGCCCCGGGCTAATCCTGTTGCGCAACATTATCGATCACTATGCCGAGCGTGGCTATCGCGCCTTCGATTTGGGCGTCGGCACCGATGACTACAAGAAATTGTTTTGTAAGTCCGACGAGCCGATTTTCGACAGCTTCATCCCCTTAAGTGCACGAGGCAAAGTCGCGGCGGGCGCCATGTCGGGCATTCACCGCGCCAAACGTCTGGTGAAACACAATCAGGCGCTCTTGCACATCGCTCAAAGATTACGAACCGCGCTTCACCGCTAGAACATAATTTTCCCAAAAGCTGAAAGGCGACCGGCCGTCAGGCCGCCGCAACCCGCTGGGCCGGCTCGACGGCATCCCGAGACTGCGACCACTCGCGCAGCATCGTCGCGTCAGTGAACCCTGCCGCCCTCAACTGAGCGCACATCAGGTTACGGGCATCCGGAGCCATCGCAGCATCCGACACCACGACGGCGCGCGCCCGCGCCGTCAGCAACTCCGCCGGCAAATCAGAGGCGGTACCCGCATTCAACAACACGTGGTCATACACCCGCAACAAGGCATCGATCGCAAGCGCGAGCCGCGGCGATTGCAGCAACGCGCGGTCTGAACCCGAACGTCCCGAATTCACAAGGTGCACCTTCGACAACCGATCCTTGGTGATCACTTGCGAAAAGGATGCCTCGCCCAGCATCAGGTCCGCCAATCCCGGTGCGCTTGGATCGACCGATACGGCCGAGATGGTTGGCGACAGCGCAGACAAGTCGACGACGACAACGCGAGCCTGGCGCGCAAGCAACCGCGCGAGCGTCAGGGCCGTTAACGCAATCCTTTCGTCGGAAGCGGTACCAAGGATCGTGATCTGGCGAGCCGCTTCACCGGCGCCGCGCAGATCATCCGCGAGGTGCTCGATTTCATGGAGTTCGGCCTCAACACCGGGTCGAGATTTACTGAAGATCGAAGCGGCGCCAGCAACCGACGCTGCGGCCGTATCCGCCGCACGGATCGAGGCCGGTGGGAACGAAGCTGCCGCCCCCGGCGCTGTTATGCGAAGTAGTTCCCCAGTGGCAACCGCGCCGACACTGAGCATCAACGTCGCCAGCGTCGCTATCAGCACGACTGGAAGCCTTTTTGGATAGGCTGGAATGTTGGACACGGTGGCGCGGGAGATGATCCGACCATCCGCGGGTGCGGCATCGATATTCTCGCGGGTATTCGCCTCGCGATATTTCGCGAGATAGGATTCCAGAAGGTCGCGCTGCGCCTTGGCTTCACGCTCAAGCGCGCGAAGCTGGACATCCTGGCCGTTGCTCGAACTCGCCTGCTTTTTTAACTGCTCAAGACTTCCGCTCAGGCCTTCGACCCTACCACCGGCGATGCGCGCATCATTGTCCAGCGAGCGGGATATTTTGCTCGCCTCCTCGCGAAGCTGGCGGTCGAGGTCGGCAAGTTGCGCCTTCAATTCCTTGATCCGCGGATGGCCGTCGAGCAGCGTCGACGACTGCTCGGCCAGTTGCGCGCGCAGCGTGACGCGTTGTTCGGAGAGCCTTCGTGTCAATTCGGAATTGAGAACCTCGGAAGCCTCAATCGGCTTGCCGCTCTGGAGCATTTCACGGATCAACCGCGCCTTCGTTTCCGCGTCGGACTTCAGCGCGCGCGCGTTGTTCAACTGCGTGTTCAACTCGCCCATCTGCTGGTTGGACAGGGTCGTATTGTTGGTGCCGACAAACAGGTTCGATTTTGAACGAAAATCCTCAACGCGCGATTCCGCCTCCGCGACTTTCTTGCGCAGACTATCGATCTCGCCCGACAACCATTGACTGGCGGATTTGGCCTGGTCCTGCCGAGCACCCTGCTGCAGCACCAAATAGCCTTCGGCGATCGAATTGGCGACGCGTGCCGCCAGCTCCGGATCGCGCGATTGGAATTCGATGACGATGACGCGCGATTTATCCACCGCGTAGACGGTGAGCCGGTCGAAATAGGAATCCAGCACTCGCTCTTCCGGCGTCAAGGAAAAGGGATCGCGGCCGATCCCGACCAAAGCCAGCAGCGACTTCAAGGGTGAAAAACCCTGCAGCACAGGATCGAATTCCCCGCGCTCGGCGAGCTTGTTCTTTTTGATGATGTCGCGGGCAAGATCGCGCGACAACAGCAACTGGACCTGACTGGTAACAGCCTCGGGATCGAGCGCAGTGCGCTCCTCGTTGCGCTCACCGTTCGGCCGCAAGAAGACGTTCTCACGCCCATCGATCAGGATGCGCGCTTCGGATTTATATCGCGGTGTAATGAGATTGACGACGACCATCGAAAGCGAGGCGGCGAGCAGCGTCGGAACGATGATCCAGCTTCTCTTGTGCCAAAGCGACTGGCCGAGCGCGCGCAAATCGAGATCGCCCGGCAACGACGAGGAGACTGGCTTATGGGCAGTCGACGCCGGCTTCGAGATGATCTTCTGCACCAGCGTCTTGACTTCGCCAGCACGCCAGAACGCCAAACCCATCACACACTCCCGCAAACGCAACGACTCCACTGACAGCGCCGACTACACTCCATTAAGGTTGCTGCTGGGTTAATTTCGCACGGTGTGACGCGTGGTTTCACCTACGCGCTCACACTTTGTTAACCATGAAAGCCCTTAATCGGAATCAACAATTTGCTTATGGATTGTCCGATGCGAGGTCTGCGCGCCTTCGTTCTCTCTTTGCTGGCGACGCTCGTTTTGTCGGGCTGCATGCGCGCGAGTGCGCCGGTTGCGACCGCGCAACCGCGCGGCGATCTCGATTCTTTAGCCTATGGACGGTCCTCAAGCGGGGCTGCGGCCTACGCCGCGGTGCCGGCGGCGGTCCAATACGACACCGCCTACCGGTTAGACGCCGGCGACCGGTTGCGGGTCGTGGTCTATGGCCAGGAGGGCCTCACCAACACCTATGCGATCGATGCCGGCGGCGCCATCACCATGCCCTTGATCGGCTCGGTGGCGGCGCGCGGCCGCACGACCTCGGGGTTGGCGGCGGAAATCGGCGCCAAGCTGCGCGGCGGTTACATCCGCGAACCGTCGGTGGCGGTCGAGATCGAGGCCTATCGGCCGTTCTTCATTCTCGGCGAAGTCGCCGCCCCCGGCCAATACCCTTACGTGCCCAATATGAGCGTCGAGACCGCGGTGGCGATCGCCGGCGGCTTCTCGCCGCGCGCCAAGCGCGACCGCGTCACCCTGACCCACGCCGGCGAACAGGGGGCGACCCGCATGGTGGTGCCGCTCGGCACGTCGGTGAGCCCCGGCGACACCGTGCTGGTCGGCGAGCGCTGGTTTTGATCATGCCCGAGACTTCAGCCAAACCCCTTCGCATTCTCCACGTCGTCCGCACGCCGGTCGGCGGGATATTCCGTCACGTCATGGACCTCGCCAACGGTCAGGCCGACCGCGGACACCATGTTGGCATTATCGCCGACAGCCTGACCGGCGGCGACCGCGCCAAGGCGGCGCTGGAAGAAATCGCTCCTCGCCTCAAACTCGGCGTTCATCGTCTCGCCATTCGCCGCGAGCCGTTTCCCACGGACGTCCTGTTGTGGATGCGTTTTAGACGCCTGTTTCATCTGCTGAAAGCCGACGTCCTGCATGGCCACGGAGCCAAAGTCGGCGCCTTCGTTCGCCTAAGGGCCCGTTCGAAAGATACCCTTCGTGTCTATACGCCGCACGGCGGCTCGCTGCACTACCCGCTGAGCTCGCTGCGCGGCAAGTTCTACAGTGGCCTCGAACGCACATTGATGAACTCCACCGATTTGTTCCTGTTCGAAAGCACCTTCGCGCGCGATACTTATCAGCGTGTGGTCGGCACGCCGAGTGGACTTGTGCGCTGCGTGTTCAACGGCGTGACCGCGGAAGAGTTCGATCCCGTCGCTCAGGCGCCCGATGTCACCGACGTCGCCTATGTTGGTGAGTTCAGGCATATCAAAGGCGCCGACCTCCTGATCGACGCGGTGGCGCGACTTCACGCCGACGGAAAGCCGGTGACGCTGACCCTTGCAGGCGACGGCGAAGAAATGGAGTCCCTCAAGGCTCAAGTTCTAAGACATGGTCTGACCAAAGCGGTCCGTTTTATTGGGCACGTCAAAGCGCGATACGGCTTTTCGAAGGGTAAGCTACTGGTCGTCCCCTCGCGTGGGGATTCGATGCCCTATGTCGTGATCGAGGCAGCGGCGGCGGGAATTCCGATGATCGCCGCGAATGTCGGCGGCATTCCCGAGATTTTCGGTTCCCATACCGACGCGCTGGTTGCTCCTAGGCTCGTGGGGGCGATGGCGGACGCGATCGAAGCCGCACTTGAAGATTCCGCCGCCACGCAGGCACGCGCAAAATCGTTACGCGAGCGCGTTTTTCTGCATTTTTCGCAAAAGGCGATGGTCGAAGGCGTGTTGGCCGGTTACCGCGAGGCGTTTGCGCAGCATTAGCCGTTCTTTACCGCGATAACTGTTTCTTCCGATTTGTCCTTTAAGCCGTCAGGCGAGGCATCGCGCCTCGGTACGTGCGTCCCTAAGTGCACGTGCAAGAACGGATTTTGCAGCAGTGGAACCGATCAACGCTCGCTCGATGTTGAATGCCGCGGCCGCGGCTGGCGTTGCCGCCGTGGCTGATCGCCCCTCGACCGAACGACGTCGCCGGCTGTCCCAGTTCGCCCTTACGGTCTCCAATCAGAAAGTGCGCCGGGCCTACTCGCCGATCGTGATCGCGGGCGTCGTTCGGGTAGCCGATTTTGCGCTGCTCAGTCTCGTCGGTATCGCAATCTATTTTGCATATGTGGTGCCTCTCAACGGCTTTCGTTGGGAATACGTCGCAGCCATCTTCGGCATGACCGCGTCCGCGGTCGTCTGCTTCCAAGCCTCCGATATCTACGAAGTGCAGGTGTTTCGCGGTCAACTGCGCCAGATGACGCGGATGATTTCATCATGGACGTTCGTGTTCCTGCTGTTCATGGGCGCATCGTTCTTCGCAAAACTCGGCGGTGAGGTCTCGCGCCTCTGGTTGTCGGCGTTTTTCTTCGTCGGTTCGGCGACACTCATTTCCGAACGCCTGTTTTTGCGGACGATGGTGCGAAGCTGGGCACGCCAAGGCCGGCTCGACCGCCGCACGGTCGTCGTCGGCTCCGACGAGAACGGCGAAAAGCTGATCGAGGCGCTTAAGGTGCAGGCAGATTCCGATATCGACCTCCTCGGCGTATTCGATGACCGCAACGACACCCGCGCGCTCGAGACCTGCGCCGGCTCTCCAAAACTCGGCAAGGTCGACGATATCGTCGAATTTGCCCGCCGCACCCGCGTCGATCTCGTGCTATTCGCGTTGCCGATTTCAGCGGAGACGCGAATTCTCGAAATGCTGAAGAAATTGTGGGTGCTGCCGGTGGATATCCGCCTGTCGGCTCACACCAATAAGCTCCGCTTCCGTCCCCGCTCCTATTCCTATATTGGCGAGGTCCCAACGCTGGATGTTTTCGAGGCACCGATCACCGACTGGGATTGGGTGATGAAGTGGCTGTTCGACCATGTGGTCGGCGGCATCATTCTGGTGCTGGCATTGCCTGTCATGGCGCTGGTCGCCCTCGCCATCAGGCTCGACAGTCCGGGTCCGGTACTGTTCCGCCAAAAGCGCTTTGGCTTCAACAACGAGCGCATCGACGTCTTCAAGTTTCGCTCATTGTACCATCATCAGGCCGATCCCTTGGCCACGAAGGTCGTAACGAAGAACGATCCCCGCGTCACCCGGGTCGGACGCTTCATCCGCAAAACCAGCCTTGACGAGTTGCCGCAGCTCTTCAATGTGACGCTTAAAAGCAATCTCTCGCTGGTCGGACCCCGCCCGCACGCGGTGCAAGGCAAATTGCAGAGCAGACTTTTCGACGAAGCGGTCGACGGTTATTTCGCGCGTCACCGCGTCAAGCCGGGCATCACGGGTTGGGCGCAGATCAATGGCTGGCGCGGCGAAGTCGACAGCGAAGAGAAAATCCAGAAACGCGTGGAGTACGATCTCTATTACATCGAGAACTGGTCGGTGTTGTTCGACCTCTTCATTCTTCTCAAGACGCCGTTGGCACTGATGATGAAGAACGAGAACGCTTATTAAGTTCGAGAGTATAGACGGCTTTCCGAAAGTGTTTGAGATGCCGCTTGCGTTACGCGAAGAGAGTGTGATGGCGTATGCGGCCATAGACGAGAACTCCCCTTCGTCGATGCCGGCAATACCCGGTGTGCTCGCGCTGCAGCGCGCACTGCTATGGCTCGTGGGTGCATCCAGCGCGATCGTGTTCGTCGAACCGAGCCCTTACGAACTGATAACGGCCCTCGCCGCCGTGGTCTTCATTGCAACCGGCTTGCGGCTACGCCTGGCATTCATCCCGGTATTGCTGCTGCTGTTCCTGGTCAATATCGGCTACAGCATCAGTGCTGCATCGCTCATGGACCAGTCCGCGGTCGCCAACTGGATCGCGACTTCTTGGTACATGGCGGTAACCGTGATCTTCTTTGCGATGGTTTTATCGGAAGACACCGTCGCTCGGTTGGACATGCTTCGCCGCGGCCTGATTGTGGGGGCGTTGATTGCGTCGGCATCCGGTATTGCTGGCTACTTCAACCTGGTTCCCGGCGGACACGACCTCCTGACGCTCTATGAGCGCGCGCGGGGCACCTTCAAGGATCCGAACGTGCTGGGCGCATTCCTGCTCCTTCCCGCGTTGTTCGTTTTGCAAAGCGTCGTCTCCGATCGCCTCGGTAAATCGTTCCGCAGCAGTGTCGCGTTGGGCATCATCACCTTCGCGCTTCTACTGGCGTTCTCGCGTGCGGCCTGGGGCGGGCTTGCGATCACTTCGGCCTTTATGCTGGCCCTGATGGTCCTGACCAGCCCGTCGAACAAAGAGCGCTCACGC
>Ga0137403_10003509_pt1 | contig 18797 bp, 14 predicted proteins | sample CZOMad2_1_16fung_FD_122057 | JGI IMG/M metagenome (GOLD analysis project Ga0137403, IMG submission 122057) | Vadose zone soil fungal communities from Angelo Coast Range Reserve, California, USA - CZOMad2_1_16fungal (Hybrid Assembly) | ecosystem: Environmental > Terrestrial > Soil > Vadose zone...
CGAGTGTGAATTCTGATTTACGAAGTTTGCGTTCGAGCTCGATTGCAGCTTTTTTGTCGACCGTCCGCTCGGCTCGTTCGATGAGCGACATGATGTCACCCATGCCGAGAATGCGCGAAACGATGCGCTCGGGATAAAAACCTTCGAGAGCGTCGTATTTTTCGCCGAGGCCGACAAACTTTACGGGAGCGCCGCTGACTTTACTGATGGAGAGTGCCGCGCCACCGCGTGCGTCGCCATCGAGCTTGGTGAGGACGACGCCGGTAAGGCCGAGACGTTTGTGAAATTCTCCGGCAGAGCGGACGGCGTCCTGTCCAATCATCGCATCAGCAATGAAAAGTATTTCGCTGGGCTGCAATTCTTTTTTCAGATAGCCGAGTTCGTTCATCAAGTCGTCGTCGATGTGAAGACGTCCGGCGGTGTCCACGATGACGACATCGCTTGCGGAAAGCTTCGCTTCCTTGATCGCGCCGCGAACAATTTCGAGCGGCTTGTCCGTACCTGCTCCGGGCCAAAGATTGGCGCCAATGGATTTGGCGACTTGCGCGAGCTGTTCGCGCGCGGCAGGACGATAGACGTCGGTCGAAACGACGATGGGCCGGTGGCCGTGTTGCGCGAGCCATTTCGCCAGTTTGCCGGTAGTGGTCGTCTTACCGGAACCTTGCAAGCCGACCATCATCCAGACGGACGGAGGCCGCGAGGCAAAGAGCGGCTTGGCGTGTTTGCCGAGCAAACTGGTGAGCTCATCGCGAACCAGCTTGATGACTTGTTGATCGGGGGAAAGCTGCAGCATGACTTCGCTGCCGAGCGCTTTGCTGCGAATGCTGGCAAGGAGTTCGTCGACCACGCTGAGGGCTACGTCACCTTCGAGCATGGCTTCGCGGATTTCGGCAAGCGCGGCATCGAGGTGCTCTTCAGTGAGCTTGCCCTGGCCGCGGAGATTCTTGAATGTGCGCTGCAGTTTTTCTGTGAGGTTTTCAAACATGGGGAAAAAGTTCTCAGTAGACAGACTTCGTACTGGCAATTCGGCTCAACAGTAACAATTTTCATTTTAGGCGTGAAGCGAGTGGTGGTCAAACGAGTGGGAGATGTTGAGCGGGGCAGAGTGGAGTTGCGCTCCAAAAGGGGAAAGACGTCCATTGCGTCTAAACCAATTTCCTGGTCTCCGAGCCTGAAGGCGAGGTAGTAAGGCTGTTCGACACAAGGATCGACGCCCAAGAGCCGGCGAACGAGCATCGAGGAACGCTGAGCATCTTTCACGGGATAGATAAGAGTTCTGATACCTTGATTCATGAACGAGAATCTCCTGGTCACATTGAGATGACGCCGTACCGGAAACGTGGCTGCGACTGAGCCGTTCCGGCGGCAGCGAAAGCTGAAGAGAGCGCTTGGCTGAAGCTTGGAGGATGTGAGTATGACAAGCCGGAGCGAAGGACGAAGCCCAGGGAAGAAATCTTCGGTGCGAGGCGCACGGCTCGAGCTGCGTCCGATCGCGATCATTCGATCGACGATCAAGAATCGCAAAGAAGCGCCGAAGCAGGGTTTTGAAGGAGCGCCGGACGCTTGGCTGGAAACGAATTCCTTCGCGGCGCGCGGTTTCGAAGGAATTTCCGCCGGAGACGAACTATTCATCGTGACCTGGCTGCACCAGGGGCGGCGGGACGTTCTGAAAGTCCATCCGCGGTCGGACCCTCAAAGAAAACTGACGGGAGTATTTGCGACGCGATCCCCGGACCGGCCAAATCCGTTGGGGCTTCATCGAGTGACAGTGCGGAAAGTCGAAAAGAAACAGATACGAATCGGCCCGATTGAGGTGATTGATGGGACGCCGGTGGTCGATGTCAAGCCAGTACTTTCCTGCGAGCCGGGACGCTAAGCGCCACGAGAATCGCTAGACGTGTTGGAGGTGCGTGTCTTTGAAGTGCGTGGGGTATTTTAGGCCGAAGCCGAGGAGACGATCGAAGCCGATGTGGGCGGTCCAGATCAGGACGAAGGGAAAGAGTTGAGGCCTGGCGGCGAGGAAGGCGATGGCGAGCAAGATGGCGGGAGTTACCAGAGTGTGAGCAAAATTATAGAGGGCTGCGCCCACGCGTACGTTGGCAAGGTAGCCAAGCATGAAGAAGTCGGGTGCGAGGAAGAGGATGGCGAAGAGGAGCCATCGGGCGTGGAGCTGGTGATACACGACGACGCTCAGCAAGAGAATGATGGCGCCTTCGAGATGGAGAAGGAGTGAAGGTTTGGCAAGCATAGGAATCAAAAGTCTCGTCTTTGTATCACCCGAATCGACGCGAGCAACATCACAGCCGCGCCAGACATACTGGCTAGCGTCCCTCGCCACGGGAAATGCCCCGAAAGAAGATACGTATGCCGATCAACATAAAAATCGCCAGTCACCATACGCCAAAGGTTGAAAGGCCTGAGCCAGGCATCAAAGATGATCGCGGTCAGGAGGACGACTCCAAAAGCCACAGCCGGCGCGGTGTATTCGCCTTCGATCAAAGAAGAAACCAATACCGCCATCGCAAAATACGTCAATCCACCTCCAAGCAATAGCGCGACGTAGAACACTACCTGGGAGATCAAAATTGGAACTCCGGCGAGGAATGAAATCAGAAAAATAATCGTCCAGGGCGCAACACCCAACGCCATTGCTTCAAGGACTCCCGTACCCACGCGGACAGCAAGGAGACGTGCGCGGCTCACGGGCAAACTTAAGGTCAACGAAGAGGTGCCAATCGCCTTTTCGCGAACGATCCCACCCATTCCCAAAAGGACTACAGCCAAGATCCACATGATGACTAGGAATTGCTGAGTGACGAACAGCAGCCGGTTGCAGTCCGCCGTCCACCCAGGGCGAATAAGTCCCTGAGCATGGCGGACAAAAACCGCGCAGAAGATGGTGAGAGTTGCCAGGCAGGTCAGGAATCTAGATCGAGTCTCAAGCCAAGCCTTGTACCAGAGCACGGTTCAATTCTCCTTCACTGTCTCAAGGAAGATGTCGCGCAATCCGACCGGCGCAACTTCCACGGAAACAGCATTCAATTTGCGGGCGCGCTCAACCACATCCTCTGCATTGCTGCTGGCAAAAACGCTCATCTGATGTCCTTTTGTTTGTATCCTCTCCACGCCTGTGATTTGAAACTCCCGCTCGGGGGGAGGGAACGGAAAGACTAGCTCAATCCGCCGATAAGATTGGCGCAGATGGTCGAGAGAGGCGTCCACCAATAGGCAACCTTTCTCGAGAATGCAAACGTGGTCTGCGACGCGCTCGACTTCAGAAATCTGATGAGACGAGAAGAAAATAGCCACGCCTTCCGCGGCCCGCGTGACGAGCGTCTGTAGAAGATGTTCGATTGCTACGGGATCGAGTCCTTCGCTTGGCTCATCAAGAATCAGCAGTTCAGGGCGGCGTGCAAACGCCAGCAGCAAAGCGAGTTTTGTTCGCATTCCTTTGGAAAGTGATTTGACCTTTCGCTGCGGCGGTAGTCTGTATTCACTAAGGAGCCTAATTGCTTCATCCGGGCGCCAGTCCGAGTAGAACGAGCTCGCAAAGAGTATGGTCTGTTCCACCGTCATGTAACCATAGAGTGGCTTGTCTTCGGCAACGTATGCGACTTTCCGACGCAACTCCCGGTTTTCTGCAGGGTCCGTAATTCGCTTTCCAAGCACGGTGCCATCGCCGCTGGTTGGCCGGGTCATCCCTAATAGCATTTTGATCGTAGTGCTCTTGCCAGCTCCATTTTGACCGAGAAAGGCCGTAATGCGTTTCGGCGCGACTGAGAGATTTAGTCCGCGAACGGCTGTCAGACTCCCATACGACTTTGTGAGGTCGTGAGTTCGGATTGCCGAGGTATTGGTCATCGCTTTCTCACGATGTCGGCCGGGTAAAGCAATTCCGCTTCGAAAGCCCGCTTGATCTCCTCATCCAAAAGGCCATTCTCCCGGAGCTGCTCGATTAAATCGCGCAGTCGCCGGCGCGCAAGCTGCACGTGGTCCGCGAGGGACCGCGTTCGGCGCTTCACGGAGACAAAGGCTCCCGAACCCTGACGCAAATCCAGAAGGCCATCATGTTCGAGTTCGGAGTAGGCTTTGGCAACTGTGTTGGGGCTGACGACCAATTCCTCTGCCAGAGTTCGAATGCCCGGCAATTGATCGCCATCCTGCAGCGCACCGGTTTCCGTGGCGTGACGAATTTGCTGCATCAGTTGCAGGTAGAGGGGCTGCCCCGTCGTTGGAGTGAGTTTAAAAAACATAGTGCGATACTGTATTGCTGTTAAGATACAGCGTAACAGTATTTAGGGTCAAGAGCCGCGAGGGAATCAGGGTCAGATGCGAAGTCGAGCAACCATGCGCACAATATGGAGCTTGAGGAATTGAGTGTGCGTTCGTAGCTTCGACGTCGCGAGTGGAGGAGTGCGCGGGTGGTGACGGAGAGCCGAACATTCCTGATACGTCGCGCGACGGATGGTGATGCTCCTGGAATCCTGGACACGCTGAGCGCGGCGTTCGAAGACTATCGCGACAGGTACACGCGCGAGGCCTTCCCGGATACAGTGCTGACGCTCGAGACAGTTGGCCAGCGACTTTCGCTCATGAGCCTGTTTGTGGCGATTGATGAAAGCGGCGAGATTGTGGGCACTCTCGGATGCGACGTCAGCAGCGGCGAAGAAGGGCATATTCGAGGAATGGCGGTCCGTCCAGAGTGGCAAGGAGCGGGCGTTGCAACCCACTTGCTGAACAGCGTGGAGTCGGCGCTCCGCGACATGAAATGCACATGGATCAGCCTGGACACTACGGAACTTCTTCAGCAAGCAATGCAACTTTACGAAAAGAATGGTTTTTGCCGTTCAGGCAAGGTCAGCGACTTTTTTGGAATGAACTTGTTCGCATACGTGAAAGTGCTGAAAGTGGAAGATCCGCCCGACAGAGCTGAATCGCAGGCGAGCCACGAAACACATTTATGATGAAAGATGTCCTGGCAGAGGGGCTGAACGAGATCGACGGCGGAGCCTTGAAGGGCAGAGATGGATAAGACGAATGTTCGCCTAGTGGAAGAGATCTTCCGCGATGCCAAATTCATCCATGCGTTGGGTATCGAATTGGTTGGTTGTGGATTTGGATGGTGCGAAAGCAAGATGGCGAAGTCGGAAGGATTGCAGCAACAACACGGGTTCGTTCACGCTGGAGCGCTGATGACTCTTGCGGACCATACGTGTGGCGGGGCGGCGGCCTCAACCATGCCTGAGGGCAAGGACGTCATCACCGTGGAAACTAAAGTGTCGTTTTTGCGGCCAGCGACAGACAAGCAGATGATTTGTCGCGCGACTGTCCTGCGTTCCGGGAGAACATTGGTATTCGTCGAGGCCGAAATTGTTGTCGAGCGCGATGGAACCACGGCTGTCGTGGCGAAGGCTTCGAGTACTCTCGCGGTGATTCCGCGGCGACCGTCCACAAATTGAGCGAGTCCGGTCTTTTTACGGATTAACCCTTTCCGCGGAAGTGTTCGCGTTGTCCGGTGGCAAGGCGCAGTTGGCTACGCACTTCGACGCGAAGAACTCGATTTCGGCCTTTTTGTGCGGCACGTTACCGGTGGCTTCGGGTACGACGATCAGCGACTGTGGTCCATCGGCGGCGTTGAAGGTGCATTGAAACGTCTGAGACTGGACGCCGCGCTGCTGGCAGGAGTTCTTTGCCAGAGCCGGCTCAAGCATCTCTGGCCTGGCGTGGAGCTGGTTTGCGACTGCTGACGGAATTAGCGCCACAAGCATCGGCACCGGCGCTTTCACTTTGATGCTGATCACTTCGCCGTCACGCTCCGGAGCGTAACCGCCATACACTTTCAGAAACGACGTGAGCTGGTATTTTTCTCTGGCCTGCTGAATCCACTGAAACTCCGGCGGGAAGCAGTTGCTGATGCAAGCCCAACGGTAGTACTGGATATGGACATCGTTCGGCGAAACGAAGCGCCTCGTCGCCGAGCCTCCTCCCGTCAACACGGTGACGATTCCCACGCCGACCGCGCGATCCACCTTGCTATCCGGCCTCAGCACAGCGCCAAGCCCGGCGAAAACGGCGGAATCCGGGCTATTGCGCTCGTCCCTGACAACCAGCGTCATCGGCTCGGGCGGCAGATCGCAGAGGTAGGTCGTCTTCACAACGTGCTCACGCAAACACGTATAGCGAAGATTGGCGATGGTATCGGGATATTGCAGCGCCTGGTTCCACGCCTCCGCAGAGGTCATGAAAATAGTGATTGGGCGCTGCGACTCAATGTCGACGTGAAGGTTGCCGCCCTGCGGGCCGGGATGGTAGGTCCGGCCGGTATGGTAATTCGCCGGATCCAGCCGGACTGATTCATCATTGGCCGGTTGCCATTCGAAAGTCTTTTGCTGTGCTGGGGCCGGTCCGGCACAGGCAAGAGCAAGCAAGAGCGCGAACAGAGGTGTGGCTTTCATAGTAGGAAAAGTATTTGAGAAGCAAGGCAGACGGCAATGGACCGAGAGGGCAAAGATACCTAGAAGTATCCTGTCTGGATGGACACAACGGGCTTCATTGGCTTGGCTGCTGGCGCAACCTAGAATTCTCCAAAACAAAACTGGAATCCGCCTTCTTCTCTAGAACGTGAGCTTGACGCCGAGTTGCGCCGCGAAGGGGATGCCGACGGTGGTGCCGGGACCGAAAAAGTCGCCGAGAGCCCCGCCGGGTACGCGGAGTTGTTTGTAACTGGTGATGGGCGCGGTTTGTGTGCAGGCGGGACCGTCGAGACAGAGGGCGGTGGCGTTCGTGAGGCTGTTGACGGGGGTGGGGAGCGCGGCGAGATCGCCAACGTAGTTGTTGCCGGGATTTTGGCGGTTGAAGAGATTGAAAAATTCGGCGAAGGGGCGGAGCGTCACGCGCTCGCCGAGCGGGATGTTGCGGCTGACGCGGAGGTCGACTTGATAGAACGGCGTGCCGCGGAATTGGTCGAGTGAGGTTTGCACGCCGTTGACGACGGCGCGATCGTTGCCCGAGAAACCATCATTCAAAATATCGGCGGGAGTGGCAATGGTGAAGGGGCGCGCACTTTCGAATTGCGAAAGCGTGGAGAGTTCGAAGCGCCAGGGAAGTTGCAGCGTGCCGATAAGCACGAAACGGTGGCGAATGTCTTCGCCTGAGGGTCCGTGATCGCCCGGACCGAAAGCGTTGAGCGGATCGGAAACTCCATTGACGTAGTCGAAGAGTTCGCCGACGACAGCTCCCCAGGTGGTGGCGCTTGCGAGAACGTAGTTGGCGGTAAGTTCGAAGCGATTTGAGAAGCGATGCTGGAGCTGAACGGCTAGACCGTTGTAGCTGGAACGATTGTCTGCGCGGAAAAGCGAAATGTTCGGTGCGGCTTCAGGAAGCGAAAAGCCGGAGATGAATTCGTAGCGGCGATATTGATGAACGCCTTGCTGGTGCTCGTAGGTGAGGCTGATGCGCCAGTCTTTTGCCCACCCGTGGGAAAAGTCGTGTTCGACGGCGGCGCTGGCCTGAAGCGCGTACGGAGTGCGGTAGTGCGGATCGATGAGGGCACCCTGGCCGCCGTCTGCGCCGCTCGGGAGACATGCTGGATTTGCGGGATCGTAGACTGCGCAGGGCGTGATCGGTTGGTTGACTGAGGCGAATGCGTCGACCCAGCCATTTTGCGCGAGGTCATTGTAATAAAGGCCGACACCGGCGCGGAAAACGGTGTGCTGCGACGCGCCAGGAGCGTACGCGATGCCGAGACGCGGCGCGAAGGCTTTGCGGTAGTCATGAGGAATGCCGCTGACGAGTGGGACCTTCAGCGCTGGCAATGTTGAGAACGCAGGATTCTGCGATTGATCGCGGCCGGAAGCGATGAAGAGGCCGAATGTGGCGTCGTAGCGAAGCCCAGCGTTGACAGTGAAGGATGGCGTGACGCGCCAGGAATCTTCGGCGTAAAAGCCGAGGCGGCGGAGACTTTGCGCGAACGTGCCGTTGCCGGCTTGCGTGTCGTTACACGTTGTATCCGGAAGCGCTGCGGCAGTGCAATTGTAGTCGGCGACGAATTGCGAGGGATTCGAGAGATAGAAGGAAGGATCCCGGGTGAATTGCACGAGGTGTTCTGCAGAGGATGCGAGCGCGCCGCGAAGGACGGGTTCGTGAATGAGATTGACGCCGAAGCGAAGTACGTGGTGGCCGGAAGATCGGAAAATGTCGTAGCGAAATTGATATTTCTGCTGATCGCGGACCACTGGAAAAGCGGAAATTTCTGTAGCGAATTGATTGTCGCCGAACGTCTCGAAACCGGAAGTAGTGTGAAAATTCGCGCTGAAGGGAAAAGCTAAGGCAAGGCCGAGATCGGAATTTCGCGCTTTCGTGTGATGAAAATTGCTGGCTTCAAGAGTGAGCGCGCCGAGCCAGTTCGGCGAAAAACGGAACTGCTGGCCGAGGAGAATGTTGTAGTAGTTCGACGTGGTAGTGGAACCGGTGGAAGGGAGCGCAGCTTGCTGGACGAGATCGTTCTGCGTGTGATTGCGATCGAGCGAAGCGCGGAGAAACCATTGGGAGTTCACGGACTGCGCCCAATCGAGGCGCGCGGTGAAAAGCGTGTCGCGAAAAGGGACGGGGACATTGGGAGGAACGGAAATGAAAGAGACGCCGGGTATCAGACCGTCGGAGGCGAGTTGAGCGAGCGCATTGAATTGGGATTGGGAGTTGGCGCTGTAGGCGACGCTGGCGTTTTCGTCGACGTATTCGTAGGAAGTGAAAAACCAAAGTTTGTCGCGGCGTAGGGGACCGCCGAGAGTGGCGACGCCGTTCTGCCGGGAGAAGGGCTGCTTGGGATCGGGCTTCGGATTATCGAGCGGGTTGCGGGCGTTCAAATTTTTGCCGCGATAGTAATAGGATGCGCTGCCGTGCCAGTCATTCGAGCCGCGGCGCGTGGAAAGAATGATGCTGCCGCCATTGGTGCGCGAAGTTTCGGCGCCGAATTGTGCGGAGCGGACGACGAACTCCTGCATGGCCTCGGGAGAATAATTCTGCAGGAAGCCACCGATAAAATCGTCGTTGTTGTCGCCGCCGTCTACGGAAAAATCGACGTTGAGTCCGGAGCTGCCTAGAAAAGAGACGGCGGTGATGCGCGCCTTTGTGGGATCGGAAGGTTCAACGGGCGCGGTAAACGGCGCCATCAGAGAAATATTGGCGAAGCTGCGGGCGGAGAGTGGTATTTCGTCGATGTCGTCGGCGGTGATGACGGTTTGCACGGTGCTGCTCGCAGTATCGAGCGGATGGCTGGCGAGCGAAGGGCCGCGATCGCGCACTTCGACGGACTGACGCAGCGATTCGGGAGCGAGGACGAAGCGGATCGAGGGATGTGCGCTGATGGAGATGGCGACCCGTTGCGTTTGTGCGGCGAAACCTTTTGCGGTGACTTCAAGAGAGTAGATGCTGGGAGACAGCGCTGGGAAATGGACTTCTCCCCGAGAGTCACTGGCTTGCGAAAGACGCGTGGCGGAATTTTCGTCGGCGAGTGTGATTTGCGCGGCGGGAATTGCGCCTCCGGAAGAATCCTGAACTTCGACGAGGAGAGAGCCGCGAAGTTCCTGCGCGGAAATGACAGAAGGAGCGGCGTATAGCGCAGTAAGAGCGACAAGAATTGCGATGACCTGTCGAGGCACCCTGGGCATTTATCCGTCTCCTGAAGCGAATGCCAACACACGATTGTATGAGTAGACGCACAGAATCCCGCAACGGTTTCTGTCGAATGCCATTGCAAGAAGGAAGGAGTTGTAATGAAAACTAGGGCTGCAACAGGTGCGCGTCAAACCAGGCGACAGTGCGGCGAATGCGGTCGCGTTGGTGTTCGGGTTTGGCGAAGTGATGGCCCTCGTGTTCGTAAACGACCAGTTGCGTTTCAACGCCGAGCGTTTTGAGCGCGTGCCAGAATTCGTAGGACTGCGGCGTGGGACACTCGCCATCGCTGTCGCCAACGATGACAAGTGTGGGCGTCTTGGCTTTTTTGATGAAGGTGATGGGAGAGCTTTTGGCGTAAACGTCGGGATCGTCGTAAACGGATTTGCCGAAAAATGGAATCATCCACTGATCGATTTTGTTTTCACCGTAGTAGCTCTGATAATTTGCGATGCCCGCCCCGGCCATGGCAGCTTTGAAGCGGTTGGTTTGCGTGACCGCCCACATGGTCATGTAGCCGCCGTAACTCCAACCCGTGATGCCGAGACGATTGGAATCGATGGGTGCGGTTTTGAGCGCTTCATCGACGCCGGACAAAATATCGCGAAGATCGCCATAACCAAAATCGCGCACGTTGGCGCGGGTGAAGGCTTCACCCTGGCCGAAACTGCCGCGAGGATTCGGCATCAGGACAAAATATCCAGACGCAGCGAGCGCGAGAGCGAAATCGCCGCTCCCGGGCCAAGCGGAAAGCACGGCAGCACTCGGGCCACCGTGAACTTCGACGACCATCGGATATTTTTTCGATGAATCGAAATTGGCAGGATAGACGAGCCAGCCCTGAACGTCATACGAATCGGACGTCCAATGGATACTTTTTGCTTGCCCCCAGGCGGACGTGACGCGCTTGTTGCGCTGCGTAATTTGTTTCCAATTCCCGATGGGCCCGGCCCAAATTTCCGGTGGTGCGGAAAACGAGCGACGAACAGCTGCGGAAATTTTGCCGTCATCCGAAACGGAGACAGAAGGCCCCCAAGTGCCGTTGGAGACGAGATCTTCGGCGCGATACAGCGAATCAATTTTTGACGTCGAGGGATCAAGCGAGATAAGGGAGGATTCGCCCTGCGCGTATTCGCCGGCGACAATTTTTCCATCCTTTGTCCAAGTGAGCCAGCTTGCGGAGGCGTTGCGTTCCGGAGTGAGATTTTGCGGCGTTCCGCCCGTGGCAGGCATCAGAAAAATGTCGCCGCCGACAGAGCCAAAGTCGCTCATCAAGCCTTCAATGAATGCGATGGATTTTCCATCAGGCGACCACGCCGGAAAATTAATCTGGAGCGCGGGTTTGTAGATGGACTTCATCAGACCGGACGCGGCGTCGAGGATGGAAAGGTCGGCGATCCACCAATTGTTGTCGCCATTGCCGAGCGCGGAGGTGACGACAAGGTGGAGATCGTCCGGCGCCCAGTCATATTCATAGATATAGGTGTCGGCGGGAGATACCTGGCGAAGCTTGCCGGTGGCGATATCGATGAGAGCGAGGCGCTGTTCGAAGAAGGCGTCCTTAATTTCGCCGGTTTCAGGAGTTTCGGCGACGAGCGGTCCGGCGGCGCGCGTGGCGTTTTCCGTAAAGAGAACGGCGATGGTTTTGCCGTCAGGTGAAAATTTTGGTGAAGCCAGAAAACCTTTCACATTGGTGAGGCGCTTTGCGAGCTGGCCGGGTGCGGACTGCAGGTACAACTGCAATTGACCGGGTTTGCCGGCATCGGAGAGAAAGGCGAGGCCGCGGCTGTCCGGGGACCAGGCGATGTCGCTCTCGGCTCGAGGAGTTCCTGCAGAGGCAGTGATTTTTCGCGCAGGAGCTTTGCCGTCAATCGTGGTGGTGAAGATTGCAGCGTTGCCGGATTCCGCGCCGTTCTTGTCGCGAAGTTCTTCGACCCAGGCGATTTTTTTGCCGTCGGGAGATACCACAGCTTGAGTGAAGCCGCTGGCAGCGGCGAGCGAATGGATGGCTTGTTCAATCGCGGGAGAGACTTTCTCTTTCTCGACGTCGCGAAGGCGCTTTTCGACAGCCTGCTTGGAAGTTTTCTTTTCTTGTGAAAGGGCAGGCGTCGAAGCCAGAAATCCCGCGAGAAGAAAAAAAAGAATTGCGCGACGCGTCATGAACTGTCTCCTAAGGCTGATGAAGGGCGTCCGTACGATAGTGCGAGGAGCGGGTCAGGCGCAAGCCAGCAGAGCGCGGTGAGCAACGCAAACACCGTGCAAATTCTAGAGCTGGAATCCCCTCTAGGACAAAATCGGGGGAGGTATTGTTGGCGGAGCGGGAAACGCATAGAATCCGCGCAACGAAATGATGTACAAAGCCTGTGGAGGAAAACTTATGCCCGATCGCCGCGGATTTCTATCTTCACTCCGTGCGGTTGCTGCAACTGCTGCTCTGCCAATCACGAAAATCTATGACGACCTGGCTCATCAGTCGCTGGTGCCGATGCCGGCTGCGGCGCTCTATGACAAAGATGAGGAGGCGTACTGGACGGCGATACGCAAACAGTTTTTAATTCCGGAAGACGAAGTGTATCTGAACAACGGCACAGTAGGCTCTTCACCGATGCCGGTGTTGAAGGCAATCATCGATTGCTATCAAGATGCGGAACGATTGGCACAGAACGATCCGGAAGATTATCCGATCTGGGGTTACGCGGCGTGGAACCAGTTTCGCGATCCCCTAGCGGCATTTGTGGGATGCAAGCGCGATGAGATTGCGTTGGTGCGAAACGCGACGGAAGCAAACAGCTATATCGCGAACGGCGTGGACTTGAAAGCAGGCGATGAAGTATTGATTACGGATCAAGAGCATCCGGGCGGCGAGCATCCGTGGGATTTGCGAGCGAAGCGCTACGGAATCGCGGTGAAGAAAATAATGCTGCCGAAACCGGTACCGGACGCAGCGACGGTACTGAATCTTTTCAGCGAAGCGATTACGGCGCGCACGCGCGTGATTTTCTTCAGCCACATTACTACTGTGACGGGCGTGGTACTGCCAGCGAAAGAAATTTGCGCGCTGGCGCGGTCGAAGGGGATTTTGTCGGCGGTGGATGGTGCGCACGTTCCGGGCATGATGAAGCTGGATGTGCACGATCTGGGTTGCGACATGTATTCCGCGAGTCCGCACAAATGGCTGCAGGCGACGAAGGGCACCGGATTTTTGTACATCCGTGACGAAGTGATCGATCGCGTGTGGAACACGATTGCAACGGAAGGCTGGGACGATACAAAGATTCGGGCGGAACGCTTTCAACGCATCGGAAGTTCGAATGTGCCGACACTGTGCGGGTTGCGCGCGGCGATCGAGTTTGCGAATCAGATTGGATTGCAGCGCATCGAAAAACGTCATCGGCAGATGGCAGATTATGTTTTGGGAGAGATGAGCAAGCGGGGCGCCGTGTCATGGACTTCGCCGAACGCGGCATTGCGCTGCGGCATTGTGACGGTAAATGTGCCGCCGTTGAACCGGATGGATTTGGAGAACTGGCTGTGGAAGGAGAGAAAGGTGCGGGTTCGCGGGGGCGATCCATCGAAGCTGCGGATTTCAATGCCCTATTTCGTGCTGCGCAAGGATGCGGACAGATTTCTTGCGGCGTTCGACGAATACAAAACAAAGAAGGCGTGAGCAGCTAATGTTGTCTCGCAGCGGCGGCGGCGCGAGACAAGACGTATGCCTGAATCGCTCGAAGTTGTTGGCGCTTGAGCACGTCATTGAACGAGGGCATGCCATGCGATTCGCGAGCGCCTGCGAGCACAATCGATTCAAATTGATGATGCGTTTCGGCGGTGGCGTACCGGAGATCAGGAATGCCAGAGCCCGCGACTGCGTTTACGCCATGGCAATAGAGGCAGTACTTTGCAAAGAGGACATCGCCCTCGTGCACGGTGGCTGGCGTAGCGTTTATCCGGATTGCGGGCGAAGGAGGTCCTTGATGTCCGAAACGTGGAACATCAAGTTTCGCGGTGCCACCGATGGCGAAAGTGAGAACCCGGCCAAAGCCCGGTTTGGTCGGCCCTGCTCCCGGTGGATTGATAATTCCAGCAGCGCCGCCCCATCCTGCCATCAGCGTCAGATATTGAACTCCGCCTACTTCGTAGGTAACTGGCGGGGCCATGATTCCCGTTCCGGCGTCGAACTCCCAAAGTTTTTTGCCGTCGGTCGCGCGGTAGGCGCAGAATATCCCATCAGAGCGGCCCTGAAACACAAGATTTCCGCCGGTCGCGAGGACGCCTCCGCTTTCCACAACGGGAAAAGTTACGTTCCAGACTTCACGCTGCGCGACGGGATCCCAAGCGACGAGTTTGCCGGCCGCCGCTGGAGCGGCGCCTAGCTCGCCGATGAGCGGGCCCTCGTAACTGGGGTCGTCGCCTCTGTTCCAAATCGCGGGATTGAACTTCCAGATTTTTTCCGGAGCGTGCATGGAGACTGATCCTTCACGAGTGGGCATGTAGACGAGAGCCGTGACGGGATCCATCGCCATGGGATACCAGCTATGGGCCCCACCGGTGTCCGGCGACACGAGCACTGGCTTCAGTCCTTCATCAGCGGTCGCCGATTCTACGGGCCGTCCCGTTTTAGGGTCGATGGCGCTGGCCCAGGTGATGCCTCTGACAAACGGCTTTGCGGAAATAAACTGGCCGGTTTGGCGATCGAGGACGTAGAAGAATCCATTCTTTGACGCCTGCAGGATGACTCGTCGATTTACGCCGCCAATCTTGAGGTTCGCAAGCATTAAAGGCTGCGTGGCGTCGTAGTCCCAGTTGTCGCCTGGGGTGACTTGGTAGTGCCAGACGAGTTCACCGTCGGTTGCTCGGAGAGCAATGATGGAAGCGAGATAGAGATTGTCGCCACCTCCCGGGCTGCGCAGATCGCGGTACCAAGCCGTGCCATTTCCCGTGCCGACATAGACCAAATCTAGTTCAGGGTCGTAAACGATCGTGTCCCATGGCGTGCCGCCGCCGCCCGCAACCCACCACTTTCCGTGCCAAGTTTTTGCGGCAATCTCGAGTGCTTTGGATTCAAATCCTAACGAGGGATCACCCGGAACAGTGAAGGTGCGCCAAACCAGTTTTCCGGTTTCCGCATCATAGGCGGAAACACAGCCCCGAACACCGAACTCCGATCCGGCGTTTCCGATAAGAACCATGCCCTTGGCGATGCGGGGAGCTCCGGTAATCGCGTAAGACTTGGATTGGTCGACGGTGACCGCTTCCCAAACGGGCTTGCCGGTCTTTGCATCGAGTGCGATGAGGCGGCCGTCGAGTGTGCCGAGAAAAACTTTGTCATGGTATAGGGCAAGCCCACGATTCACGACATCGCAGCAGATGAAACGTGCACGGGCACGCGGTACCTTGGGATCGAATGTCCACAGAATTTCGCCTGTCTTTGCGTCTAGCGCGTACGCCATGCTCCACTCGCCAGTTGTGTAGATCGCGCCGTTCGACGCGAGTGGTGTAGCTTCCAAGCCCCTTGTTGTGCCTAATTCGCGACTCCACAGAAGGCCGAGTTGACCGACGTTCTGTTCGTTGATCTGGTGCAGCGGGCTGAATCGTTGCTCGTCGTTGGTCCGCCCATACGTAGTCCAGTCGGTCGCCTCGCCGACCGCAGATGATGGGCTGGATTTCCTGCAAGCAACTACGGTGAGAATAAGAAAACCCACAAGTAGATATGCGAGGCTGAGGCGCATCTTCACAGCAATCTCCCAAATGCTCGAAATGCTCTACGCTTTGTTGCGGGCCCGCCCGAGACAAGACAAGAGACAGCGAGGAATGTGGGAGATTAGAAACGGATGTGCAAGCGGTGTCAAGCACGATGGATTTTGCAATGGAAAAACACGGAATGTTGGCGTCAGACTTCTTCGTTTTTTGCCAAGAGAGCGTTACAGCGCAAGAGCGTTACGGAAAATACGAGGATGAGGACGAGCACGCCGAGCAGTCCAAGCTCAATCATGCTGGCCCGGAAGATGCTCGCCCTTTCGGGGGACCACGTGCCTTCTTGGTGAGTGCGGAAGCTTCCAAGGTGATTACGAGAATGCGCCGTATGGAGGCGATCAGGCCGACGACAAGAAACGTTCGGTGATAAGCGTGTGCGAGTGGATGGAAATACGAACGGTGTGGAGAATTTCCACCAGCATCAGCACGACAAGCAGATGATCAAGGACCTGCAATGTCTGGTTGGCGATGGTCCAGTGAAGCAGTCCCAAAGCATCTTGGTGGCATCGGCGATCGTGGCAAGGACAGTGGCAAAAAGAAGTACGGCAAGAACCGAATAGATAAACACTTCGGCTTTAACGAGGTAGTCGCCAAAATGATGTCGTAATTTCTCTTCGGCCATCGGAGGGCGCTCCTACGATCGCGTTGCTTTGTGCCTCTTCATCACGCGGTTAACGACGAGGTAGCGGGAGATTGTGGGAACGGCAGACGCCACCGATTCCAGTGTGCCATTGCAAGAGTTCGGATGGAAGACTTGGCTTCTCCCCAAGAGCCAGCCTTCGAATGAGAAGCCGATGCCGTTAGCTGCGGCGTGAGGGGCAAAACAGCTATCCGACTTTTCGAGCTTCAGAGGAACGTGTTACCTGTTCCGGAGCTTCCTTGCGAGCGCACGCGCAATCGTGGCGGGATGAGTTGCCAAGATGGAGATTTGCCCCGGTCGTAAAGTAAGATTTGCTGGTTACGGGAAGTTGACGTCGAAGGCGTAGATTTCCCAGGAGCTGATGTCGCGAACAAAGAGGGGGGAGTCGCCTGGGCCGAGGCTGGTCCAGGGAGCGCCGCCGAACTGACCGGGGAAGAAGCGGTAGGGTTTCAAATCCAAAATGCGTTCGAGTTTCGCGTCGCTGATGCGCAGCTTGTAATAACCGGGCTGAGCGGTGGTGTTGGTATCGAAGTAGACCGACGAGCTGTCGCGGGACCATGTGAGGTAGCCGATGTGGTCTTGGGTCTGGAAAAGTTTTTTCCAGGACTGCGCTTTCGTATCGTAGAGCATCATGATGAAGTTGTCGTGGGACAACGCGACGATGTATTTCCCGTCGAGCGACCACCTGGGAGCGAAGAAGCCTTCGGAACCGGGAATGCGAGTAAATTGCTTGGATTTGAGATCGAACAGTCCGATGTAGTTTCCGCCGGCCAGGATGTTGTGACCGAAGACAATTGTGCCGCCGTCCGCGGACCAACTGGGGTCGGTTTCCGCCTCCTCGCCTGGATTGATCGGCTGTGGGGTTCCACCTTCGAGTGAGGTTATGTAGACGCGCCAGTTTTTGCCAGGAACCGCCGCGGAGAAGGCGATCTGCTTGCCGTCGGGCGACCAATGCACGAGTGCAGCTTGCAAGGGAGCGTGAGTAAGTTGAAGCCGCCCGCTGCCGTCGGGGCGGCTGCGCCAGAGCGTGCCGTCGGGATAGGTTACGTACGCGACCCAAGCGCCGTCGCGAGAAAACTCCACATCGCCGGCGGAGATCCCGCCGAGAAAAGGAACAACCTGATTTGTTTTCGCGTCGAATTTCGCCAGTTCCCCTTTAAGTTGGGAACCGATAGCGAAAAGATGATTCCCGTTCTTGGAAGGGAGGACGCCAGAGATCTGGAGTGGGCCGGTGGTGAGTTGAATGGGCCGTTGAGAAACGGAGCGCCCAAAGGAGGCTTTTTCCGGAAGGGTCCAAATATCGCTGACACCGTTGTGGACGCTGAGGAACACGTAATACTTTCCGTCGGAAGTCCACCCACCGCAGCATTCGGATCGAGGAATGTTCCACCCGGGCAGGAGTTCGCGGAGGTTCGTGCCATCGAGGCGAGCTTCCCAAATCGAGGACAGAGAGTTCGTCGGGCTAAACGTGGTAAAGCGGAGATGCGTGCCATCGGGAGAAAACTGGAACCCTGTGAGAATGTCCGAAGCGGTGAGGAGCTTGCGCGGGGAACTTCCGTCGTGTTCCGTGACCCAGATGTCGCTTCCCTTACCGAAAAACAAGCGCCCGTCAGGTGCAAAGGCAGGATCGTGGCCCGTGAGATCCGCGATGCGGAAAGGGGAACCGGCAGGAACGGGAAAAGCCCAGAGCTCTCCATCGGGGAAAGCACCAGCGGAGGCGAGAAGCTGCGAGCCGTCCGGAGAAATGGACGAGAGCGAAGGCTGAAGGTTGCCGACGTTGATGAGAGCGACTTCGCCGCCAGTAGCGGATACCTGAGCGATGTGGAAAGCGGAGCCAGAACCCTCGAGGAAGTAGATGCGGTTTCCGTCCGTCAAGAGGTTGCTCTTGAATGAACTTTCGCTGGTGAGTTGCCTGGTAGCGATGACGCGCGGCTGAGGCAACGGAGCGCGCCACCAAAGAAGTCCGAGAATCGCAGCGGCAACGGCCAAGCCGGCAGCCCAAATCCACCAGCGGCGAGTGGGCTGGACCGGCGCTGCGAATCCGGTGGCACTCGGAATGGACTGGCTCTTCGCGGAATCGGTGTCGCGTTTGAGGCGCTTGAGGTCAGCGCGAAGCTCGGCAGCGGATTGGCAACGAACGTCGCGATCTTTTTCGAGGCACTTGAGAATGATCTCTTCGAGTTTGGGGGAAACTTCGGGATTGACGCGCGAAGGCGGAACGGGCGAGCGCTCGAGAATGTCACGGAAGATGACACCGGAAGTTTCGCCGCGAAAGGGAGCGACACCGGTGGCCATTTCATAGAAGACGACACCGAAGGAGAACAGGTCGGTGCGCGGGTCGAGCGGCTTGCCACGGACTTGTTCCGGGGACATGTAGGCGATGGTGCCAATGGTGGTGCCGGGACTGGTAAGGAACTGGTCGTCGATGGTGCGGGTTTCGCTCTGTGCGACCGAGGCGGAACGCGAGGAATCAGAATCTGGGGATACTTTGGCGAGGCCGAAATCGAGAATTTTGGTGTAGCCGAGTTTGGTGACGAAGATATTGGCGGGCTTGATGTCGCGATGAACGAGGCCCTGCGCGTGCGCCTCGCCCAGCGAGTGACAGACTTGTCGCAACAGATAGACCGCTCGCGCCGGTTCAACCGGCCCGAACATCTGAACGAACCGCTCCAGGCTCAACCCGGCGAGCAGCTCCATCATGTAATAAAAGTCTCCGTCTTCGGTCACGCCG
>Ga0137403_10003510_pt1 | contig 18797 bp, 17 predicted proteins | sample CZOMad2_1_16fung_FD_122057 | JGI IMG/M metagenome (GOLD analysis project Ga0137403, IMG submission 122057) | Vadose zone soil fungal communities from Angelo Coast Range Reserve, California, USA - CZOMad2_1_16fungal (Hybrid Assembly) | ecosystem: Environmental > Terrestrial > Soil > Vadose zone...
CTGAAGAGCGCACCGGCTCCGCCACCAGGAATCAACAACTTACGGCGAAACAGCTATCGAGAGGTTGCTGCCGACTTCAACGCCGCCACTTCCCTCACCGTGAGGGACCGGTACTTCCCGGGCTCCACGTCCAGCTTCAGCGGCCCAAGTTGCACGCGCTTGATTTTTTCAACGTCGAAGCCGATTTCTTTGAACATCCGGCGGATCTGCCGGTTGCGGCCTTCAATGAGCACCACTTCGTACCACGGATTCGGCGTATTCTCCGCCAAACGAACTTTTGCCGGCGAAGTTTTCACTCGACGGCCGTCTTCCAGCGGAATCGAAATTCCCGCGCGCAGTCGCGCAATATCTTTTTCGTTCGGGCGACCGCTTATCTTCACAAGGTAAGTTTTTGCAACGTGCGATCCCGCTTTCGTCAGAAGTTGCGCCAGCGCGCCGTCGTTCGTCATCAGCAAAAGCCCTTCGCTCCCGTAATCTAGCCGGCCAACCGGATAGACGCGGTCGATATCTTTGGGAAGCAAATCCATCACAGTCGCGCGCCCCTCCGGATCGCTCACCGTGGTCACATAGCCTTTCGGTTTGTTCAGCAGAAAATACAAAAGCCGCCGAGTTTTCTTCAGCGGCTCGCCATCTACAGAAATTTCATCGACGCCGGGATCGGCCTTCGTGCCCAGTTCGGTGACGATGCTTCCGTTCACCGTCACGCGCCCAGCTGTAATAATTTCTTCAGACGCCCGCCGAGACGCCACACCCGCCGCCGCCAGAATTTTTTGCAGTCGCTCGCTAGGCATGCCCTGTAGCGTACACTTCAGTGTGCGTCGCCGTAAAACGCCTCGCAAATGTATCTGTAACTCGCCCGCCCAACATTATTTCGTCAGCATAGCGTCGAGTCTCCGCTCAGCGCCCGCGCTTCTGGAAACGGCGCTTCGGACGTTTCTGCTCGGTGGGTTCTTGCCGGCTCACGAACTTCTTCACGACCGGTTTCATCGCAAGAATTGTCTGCGCTTCCTTCGCTTGCAACAGGCGGTACCGTCCCGGCGCGATTCCTTCGATCGTCAGCGGACCAAGAGCGACACGCTTCAATTTCTCCATCGGATGCTTTTCTTTGAACAGCACGCGCCGCAGCGATTCGAGTTTCGAGTCGCGCATCGTCACTTCGTACCAGTAATTCGAGCCGTGGCCTCGCGCTGCGCCCGGTTGCCGCAGCGTTTGCATCTTCACGCCGGCTTCTTTGCCGACGCGCTCCAGATCCGTCAGCGTCAGCATGCCTCTAATTTTTATGTAATAAATTTGTTCCAGATGCTCCCACTTTTTCAAAAGCTCCGCGGCCAAATCGCCATCGTTTGTCAGAAACACTAATCCCGTCGCGGCATACTCCAGATTGCCCACGGGATAAACGCGTGAAGGAAATCCGCGCAACAAATTCTTCAGCGTCTTGCGTCCTTCCGGATCGGCCAGCGTCGACATCACTTCCGGAGGCTTATTCATCAGCAAATATACGCGCCGCTCTTCCGATTCCACCGTGCGGCCAGCAGCTTCAATGCGATCTTTCTCCGGATCGGCTTTCGATCCAAGCTCGGTCACGACGTGGCCATTCACGCGAACCTGTCCGCTCAGAATCAACTGCTCCGCATGCCGCCGCGAAGCAATCCCGGCCCGCGCAATAATTTTCTGCAGTCTTTCTTGCATAATGTGGTTCGCAACCTTACCCGAACCCGTCATTTCGACCGGAGTCCGCGGAGGGAGAAATCTCTCTTCGATTTAAGTAAAATCTCGAAACTCAAATTGCACTATTCGCCCGCGGACGCGGCGTCAGCCTTGCGCGGCTCTTCATCCAATTCGCCGGACGGCATTCCTTCATTCGTTGCGGCGACTTCTTCTTCGATTAATTCTTTGTCGGCCGCGCCATTTTCCGGCAACGGCAGATTTTCCAGCGTGTCGGCAGTCAACGCATTCATCATTTCTTCTTCCGTCTGCGTGCCGATGGTGACGCCGGCGTCGTTGCCAAGCGCCTCGCGCGCCAGCGCTTCAAATTCTTTCAAGCTCGGCAATTCGTCCAAATCGCTCAAGCCGAAGCGCATCAGGAATTCTTTCGACGACTTGTACAAAATCGGCCGGCCCATCACTTCCTTGCGGCCCGCCGTCGTAATCAATCTGCGATCGAGCAAAGTCGAAATCACGCCGGAAGAATTCACGCCGCGAATTTCCGAAATCTCCGGCGCCGTCACCGGCTGCTTGTACGCAATCACCGCCAGCGTTTCAAGCGCAGGCATAGAGAGCCGCAGCGGCGGCCGCAAACTCTTGATGAAGCGCCGCACTACATCATGATGCTGCGGCTTCGTATACATCTTGTAGCCGCCCGCGACGGCGCGAATTTCGATGCCGCGTTCTTCCGCTGCATAGCTCGCGACGAGTTCATCGAGCGCCGCCTGGGCGACTAGTTTCTCTTCGCCGAGCGTGCTGGCAAGTTGCTCGATCGTCGCCGGCTCGTCCGCTGCGTAAATTATCGCTTCCAGTGCCGCTTTGCGTTCTTCGTTGGTCATAGTTTCTGCCGTAGTGGCCGATCTTTAGATCGGCGCTTTACTGATACTCCTGGTCGATTTGTTTCAGTTCGCCTTTTTCGTCGAAAACTGTGTCGAAGGACTTCGCCTTCTTCAGCAAAATATCGCCGAACTGTTTTTCCTGCGCGAGACCAACTGCTTGAAGCTTCACCATTTCGAGCACGGCGAGAAATGCAACAATCATCGCGTGCCGCGAAGGGCAGGCTTCAAAAAACTGAATCAGGTTCACACTCGAATCTTCGCTAGCCAGAATTTGCGAACGAAGTTGCGCAATCATCTGCGCCACGGTGAAGAGTTCGTGCTGCAACTCGATGCGCGCCACTTCTTTGCGCCGTTCGAGCACCTGCTGAAACACTTTCACCAAATCCACAAGTGAAACGACGAGTTCGCCTTCGGTGCCCTCGTCGTTGTAAAGCGATTTGTCCGGCTTCGACCAGACGTTTTCTTCAATCTGCTGTTTCTGGTACAAAAGCTGCGCCGCGTTTTTGAATTTTTCGTGCTCGATCAGGCGCAAGACCAATTCTTCGCGCGGATCTTCCGGCTCGCCCTCCGCGGAAGCGAGCGGGTCCGGCGGCAGCAGCATTTTGCTCTTGATGTAAATCAGCGACGCCGCCATATAAATAAATTCCGCGGAAACATCTACGTTTAATTCTTCCAATTTGTGCAGGTAATCCAAATATTGCTTGGTAATTTGCGAAATCTGGATGTCGTGAATGTTCATTTTCTGCTGCTTGATTAGGTCAAGCAGCAGGTCCAGCGGCCCTTCGTAGAGCGGAATCTGTATTTTGTACGGCGTCGCCATGAAGAAAGTTTTCAGTCCTCAGTTTTCAGTCGTCAGTCGAAAGCAAATGCAAGTACGGCGCACTAATTTAAAAACTTGTCATCCTGAGGGTATCCACGAAGATACCCGAAGGACCTCAATGTTCGCTTCAACCGAGGCGCATCAGGAGTTGAGGTCCTTCGCTCCGCTCAGGATGACAACAAAAACCAAAATCGGAGAAGCCGTTGTAGCGGCCGCTTTCCGAAGCGGGCAGCTGCGTAAAATACGGCCCGGGCCAAAACGGCCGGCTTCAGAAAGCCGGCCCTACAACTTGTTCGTTCGACCTTGCTCGTGTAGGGGCACGATATATCGTGCCCCTACGGTTGCCGCAACATCGCTAACTGCCAATCTCCGCGCGCTTCTTTTCCCAGCCGAAGACTGCTTCGCGGACTCGGCCGATGGTTTTTTGCGCTTCGACTCGGGCGCGTTTCGAGCCATCGTCGATCACTTCGAGCACGCGCTTCGGATGCTTTTCGTATTCGAGGCGGCGCTCGCGTACCGGCGCAATCCATTCGATCAAGTGGTCGGCCATTTTCGCCTTGCACTCGATACACCCGATCCCAGCGGTGCGGCAGCCGTTCGCTGCCCATTCCAGGGTAGCCTTGCCCTCAGCCGAATACTCCCCAGAAGAATTCCTCGGTGAGAACAGTTTATGCCAATCGTAGACGGGACACACGTCCGGATTTCCGGGATCGGTCCGCCGCTTTCGCGCCGGGTCCGTCACCATGACTTTCGTCTTCTTGCGAATGTCGTCGTCGCTCTCGCTCAGCGTGATCGCATTCCCATAACTCTTCGACATTTTGCGACCGTCGAGGCCGGGAACGCGGGGCGTCTTGGTGAGCATTACGGCAGGCTCTTCGAGCACGTGCAGAAAGCGCACAACGTCGCGCATGGAGGGGTGCGCGTCGACAATCTTAACGAATGACTTCTGAAAGTTCTCGTATCCCATTTCGCGAATGACTCTTCGCGTTTTATCCGCCACGGCTTCTATTTGTTCTTTAGAATAACTTTGCGCGTATCCGTGTAACACGGCGGGAACGTTAGCAAACGTCTGATCCAGCATGAATACGCCATCGCTGTTCTCTTTTCTCCCCAAAAACTCGACATTAATGCTGACGCCAAAGTGGTAGTTCGCCTTGCGGACGATTTCGCGGGAGAGCTCGACGTGGGAGACTTGGTCTTCGCCTACGGGAACAACGAGCGGCGTGCCTTCTTGCGAATAAATCACAATGTCGGCGGTTTGCAGGCAGGGATAGCCGAGGAAGCCGTAGGTGTGGAGGTCTTTGTCCTTCACGTTTTCAAAGGCTTCTTTGTAGGTGGGAACGCGTTCGAGCCAACTGAGCGGCGTGACCATCGAGAGGAGCAGATGCAGTTCCGCGTGTTCGGGAATCAGCGATTGCTGGAAGATGATGCATTTTTTCGGGTCGAGGCCTGCGGCCAAATAATCGGTGACGATTTCGATGGTGTTTTGTGCGACGGCGGACGTGTCGGCGTAATCGCTCGTGAGCGCGTGCCAATCGGCGATGAAGTAGAAGCAGTCGTATTCGGGATCGTTTTGAAGCCGCACCCAGTTTTGCAGCGCGCCAAAGTAGTGGCCGATGTGGAGTTTGCCCGTCGGGCGCATGCCGCTTACGACGCGTTTTTTCTTTGACCCAGATTCGATTGCCAAGCACCGCTCCTTAATTTCAATTTGGCTGCTTGATGTCAACGTTGAGGTCCTTCGCGCATCTTCGTGGATGCGCTCAGGATGACAACCTCTATTGCGCGTCGAAGCTTACATCGTGCACGAAACGGCCGGCTTCGGAAAGCCGGCCCTACAAAACCCGTGCGGCACAAACTTGCTCGATGGCGGCGGCCCAGGTGAGGCTTAAACCAGGCGCAGCCCCTTGCAGGGTAAACAAGAGTGGCTACGCTACCGGAGAAGATCCCGCGCGATGATCGTGCGCTGGACTTCGCTGGTGCCTTCGTAAATCGTGATGACGCGGGCGTCGCGGTACATGCGCTCGACGTCGGTTTCGCGCGAATAGCCGAGGCTGCCGTGAATCTGCACGGCTTTGTACGCGACGCGGTTGGCCATTTCGCTTGCGTAGAGTTTTGCCTTCGACGCTGCCGAACCCATCGGCTTTCCCGAATCTTTCAGCCATGCAGCATAGTATGTCAAACCGCGTGCTGCTTCGATTTCGGTTTGCATGTCGGCGAGCATCCATTGGATTGCCTGAAATTCGCCAATGGATTTGCCGAAGGCTTTGCGCTGTTTCGCGTACTTGATCGAATCGTCGAGCGCGCCTTGGGCTAATCCGACCGCTTGCGCGGCGATGCCGATGCGTCCGCCATCGAGCGCGCTGAGAGCAATTTTCAGTCCCTGGCCTTCTTCGCCGAGGCGATTTTCGGCTGGGACTTCGCAGTTGTTCAGAAGAATCTCGACCGATGGCGAAGACCGCTGGCCCATTTTGTCTTCGTGGCGACCGATCTTGAATCCTTTGAAGGATGGCTCGACGAGAAAGGCTGTGATTCCCTTTCCGCCGGCGGCGGGATCGGTTTTTGCGAAGACGATATAGACGCCGGCGTGGCTGCCGTTGGTGACCCAGGTTTTTGCGCCGTTGAGAACGTAAGAAAAAGCAGATTCCTCGCTCCGCGGACTCCGCTCGGAATGACAATCGGGGGAGCGAACGGCGGTGGTCTGGATTCCGGCGGCGTCGGAGCCGGCGGCGGCTTCCGTTAAACAGAAGGAGCCGAGAATTTCTCCGCTGGCGAGGCGTTTTAGGTATTTTTGCTTCTGCGCGTCGCTGCCGAACTCCGCGAGCGGCGCTTGCACGGCGGAATTTGTCACGCCGAGCGCGGTGGACATCGCGGTGTAAACGCGCGCAACCTCTTCGAGCATCAGCACATACGAAACGGTGTCGAGTCCCGGCCCGCCCCACTCGTCTGAAACGAGCATGCCGCAGCAACCCATTTCTCCCAGCTTCTTGATGATTTCGACGGGAAATTTCTCTTCGCGCTCCAGCTCTTTTACGAGTGGCCGAACTTCCGTCTCCATGAATTGCCGGACGGTGTCGCGAATCAGTTTTTGGTGGTCTTTAAGCGAAAAATCCATCGTGTCAGGTGTCAGACGATGCTAACACAGGGAGTTAAGCACGCCCAACGATCAGTCCGCAGAACTTCGCGCCCGCGGAAGAGCCGGCTGGAAGCCGGCGTTACAAAAGAACCTTCCGCATCGGCCGTATTCGTAACGCCGCCGTCTCGGCGGCCAGCACTCTAGAGCTTAAACAGTTCGCGGAGGCGTTTTGTTTCGTTGCCGGGCGGGCAGAACCGGGCGGAGTTTACGAGGTCCGACGCTGAAGTGAGGCTTAAGTTGACGCAGCCCCCTTTCGGGATAAACAGGAGTGGCTACGCTACCAAAGCCGGACGGTTCGATGGATATCAGCGAATGGAATGAATGCTCACGCCAAGCTTCAACTTACTCCATGAGGCATCCGCGGTATAGATGGGAGCCTTCTGCAAAAGTCCCAAGGCGAGGCAGGCGCGATCGCCAAGGGAAAGGCCGAAAGGCCGCGTTCTAGTGATCAAGTCGCCGGTGATTCGAGCCTGTTCCGACGTGAACGGCACGACCTCGCGGACGAGACTAAGCGCGGAGTCCCACGCGGCATCGCCAGGCATTCCGGCAGTAACGAGCTTGCTTTGCACCTCGCAAAGATTGACGGTGCTGACCATCGCTCCCTTGAGCAGGGCCGGCGTCAATTTCTCCGAACCGCGTTCATGCCGAAGGACGGCAAGTAGAGCCGACGCATCGAGGACGACTCTACTCACGACGAGCGGCCTCGCGCCGCTCGGCGATAAGCTCATCGACCAGGGAGCCTTTCCGCTTGATGTACTTGCGGACGAGCTTCTGCGCCCTCTCGATGTTGCGTTTCAACGTAGAGATACGCAGCTCGTCGTCTTCGATTCGCAGGATTACTTCATCGCCTGGTCGGATTCCTAAGCGCTTGCGAAACGAAGCCGGAATGACCACTCGTCCGTTCTGGTTGACTCGCGTACTAGCTCTTAAGCTCATGTCATGTAGTCCACATCGTGACATTTATTCTAGCATATGTCACGGCACATTCAACGTGACTTTCCGCACGCAACCTTACGGCTTCCCCAGTGATGGGCGGAGTTTGCCGGCGGCGAGGGATTTGAGGGCGCGAAGGCGGGCAGCCAGTTCGGAGGAGGTGAGGCGGTGCTCGCGGTAGAGGCGGCGGAGCAGACTGGAAGCGGAGCCGCCTCCCTTTACGGAGTTGCACTCGGCACATGACGAAACCAGGTTGCGATAAGAATTGCGGCCGCGGCGGGCCAGCGGGATGACGTGGTCGAGGCAGCGGAGGCGACGCTTGAGGCGGCGGAGGCAATAGAAACAACGGCCGCCTCCGAGGGCGTGAATGGTTTCGCGCAGGGAGAGCGTTTGCAGAAAGTCGATCTCCTCCAACTCAGAGCCGGCGGTGGCGGGGATTGCATGAGGGGCGAACGAAGTCGAGCGCACATTGCCAGACTGGCGAGGCAGATGTTTGGGTGAGACAGAGCGCACCTCGGATGGCAGACGGACCTCGATCGCGTGGCCGCGCCGATTGCGCTCCAGGATGCGCAAGATACCGAACGATGCAAGTTTGCGAATGGCATTGCGGACAGGATTTGGGGTGAGACCCAAGTCGCGAGCGAGCGAGTAAATCGAAACGCGCACACGGACGGCCCCTTCGAGACGGCTGAGTCGCACAAGATGCCAGTAAACGGAGCGATCTGCGATGGAGAGCCTGTACCGCGGTATGAGAGAGTCGGTGAATTGTTTCCAGACGCGCGCGGCGTCAGGTTTTTGGGTTTTCATTTTTGAGTTCCTAGAGTGAGAAGTGAGTCTGGCGCGATTGCCGAAGGAACCGGTCTTCGCCGGAGTGCAAGAAAAAGCAGATTCCTCGTGCAAGAAGCGCACTGGGAATGACACGTTTTGATGTTTTTCAGCGGTCGGTTAAATGGAGACTTACGAGAATCCGGGCAAAACGGCCAGAAAAGAAAAAAGGCGAAGAGTGCGGATGCACTTTCGCCTGAAAACAGGATAGCAAATCCCGGGTATTTGTAAAGGTGCAAATTAGCTGTAGAGGAACGGGCAGGGTCGCGTCGCTATCGGGGCAAGAGTTTACCTAGCGGGCTCAATTAAAAAGAAGCCAGCCCCAAATGAGAGCCGCGACGAAGAAAACAGCAAATACTCCAACCAGCTCACCCCAGGAAACGCCCTGGTAAGTATTTGTGACGGGAGTGTATAGATTGGTTTGCATGGGCACTAGCCACTATAGCTTAAATAGTTCGCGGAGGCGCTTGGTTTGTTGGCGGGAGACGGGGACTTCGGTTTGTTTTTTGTCGTTCATTTTCAGCATGTAGCTGGATTTGAACCAGGGCACGACTTCCTTGATGTGATGAATGTTGACGAGGTAGGAGCGGTGCGGGCGCCAGAAGACGTCGGCGTCGAGCGCGGCGTGCATCTCTTCGAGCGTGCTGTAGTTGGAGGTGCCGTCGGTTTCGCGCGCGCAGACGGAGATGAGGCCGTCCGTGATTGTTGCGAAAACCAAATCTTCCGCATCGACTAGCAGCAGACGCTGCTGGGATTTGACGAGCAATTTCACCGGCGCAGAAGAGGCCGTGGGCTTTGGAGCGGCAAGCTGGTTGACAAGTTTTTCGAGGCGCTCGGCAGGACTGGTGTCCGCTTCCATTTCTCGGCGTGCGCGTGCGATAGCTTTGGCGATGCGAGATTTGTCGAACGGCTTTAGTACATAGTCGACGGCGTTCACGTCGAAAGCCTGCACGGCGTAGTGATCGAAGGCAGTGGCGAAAACGACGTGCGGGACGCGAGCTTTGCGTTCGACGAGTTTCTTGAGGACGCCGAAGCCGTCGAGGCCGGGCATCTGCACGTCGAGAAAAACGAGGTCGGGCGAATGTTCTTTGATGAGATTGACGGCTTCGAGGCCGTTTTTGCCTTGCGCGACGAGATTAATTTCGGGAAAGGCTTTGAGGAGAAAGGCGAGCTCGTCCCGGGCGGGCTTTTCGTCGTCGACGATGAGGGTGTTGATGGACATGGGGCCAGATCCAGTATAGGCGCGTTGGAAAGGCAAGGAAAGGCAGAGAGGGATTGCCACAGAGGCACAGAGAAGGCAGAAGACAGATTAGCCACAGAGTCACAGAGGGCACAGAGAGGAAGGAGGAATTAAAGGCACGGTTCAACGTAGTCACAGCGTGGAAAAATGGCAGAGTTCGATTACACTGCGGAACGCAGGATTTTGCCGAGGAGCGTTCATGGCGAAGAAGAATGCCGCAAAGAGACCGGAGACCGCGCAAGTGTTGAGCAGCGAGATGCTTTATCAAGGGCCGGTTTTTGGATTGCGGCGGGATGAGCTGATCGAACCGACAGGTTTGCGGACGAAGCGCGAGGTGATTACGCATCCCGGGTCGGTCGTGGTACTGCCAGTCCTCCCGGATGGGCGCATCGTGATGATCGAGCAATACCGGCATGCGACCAAGCAGTTCCTGCTGGAGCTGGTCGCGGGTCGAATGGAGCCCGGCGAGGATCCAAAGGCGGCGGCAGCGCGGGAATTGGCGGAAGAAACGGGGTACAGGGCCAAGAAATTGAGAATCTTCCTCGATGTGTTCCCGACACCCGGATTTCTCGAGGAGCGCATGTTTTTGTTGCTGGCTTCGGACTGCGTTGCGGGCCAAGCTTCGCCCGAAGACGATGAGAAAATTATTTCCACTCTCTATGAACCCGGCAAATTGGAACAAATGATTCACCGGGGGAAGCTGCACGACGCCAAGTCCGTTGCGGGGCTGCTCTACTACTTTCGGTACCTTGCGCCAATACGGAAAACGGCGCCGAAACCCAGGCATCGCAAAAAGCGCTAATTAAATCGATTCCAGGCCCGTATAGACCCGGCGGAATATTTATAAAATTTCTATCAGGTTCTATTGACTCAATGTCTTGTTCTGGTACACTCCGCACTAACGCCGGCGTTAATTCCTTGGCGTCCCGCTTGGCGCTCGTGAAACGAATGATTCTACCCTCAGGAGGCAGACCGAGGTGCAAGGAACCGTGAAGTGGTTTAACAACTCGAAGGGATACGGCTTCATTGGGCGAGAGGATGGTCCGGATGTTTTTGTCCATTACTCGGCCATAACGGGAGACGGTTACCGGACGCTACAGGAAGGCGACCCGGTCGAATTCGAGATTGTGCAGGGACCGAAGGGACCACAAGCATCGAACGTTCAAAAAGCAGGGTGAGAGCAGTTTGCACTTATTCGGCCGGAAGGGAGCGCCCCCCTTCTGGCCATTTTTATTTTTACGGTGGACGGCTGCGGCCATCGCAAAAACGGCCGGCTTCAGTCCCTCGGCTGCGCTCGGGATAAAAAAGCCGGCCCTACAACTGCCGGCTCAGCTAAAGACAGAGAAGGGATTCCCTTTTATAATCGGCGCATGGACAACAAACAGATTGCACGGATTTTGCGGGAGACCGCACAACTGCTGGAAATCGACGGCGCGATCATCGGGCGCTACCGGAGTTATGAGAAGGCGGCGGAGCTGATCGATTCCCTGCCCGAATCGATCGAGCAACTCGTGAAGACGCCGGAGAAATTAAAGGAGTTGCCGGGAATCGGCGACCGGATGGTGGAGCACCTCGAAGAAATCGTAAAGAGCGGCGACTACGCACTGCGGCAAAAACTTTTGAAAAAATATCCGGCAACGATTCTGGATTTGCTGCAGTTGCAATCGCTCGGACCAAAGAAAGTGGCGTTTCTCTTTAAGAAATTCAAGGCCGCCACGGTTGCGGACGTCGAGAAACTCGCAAGAGAGGAAAAGCTGCGGTCGCTCGAAGGATTCGGCGAAAAGAGCGAACAGAATATTTTGAAGGCGGTGGAGGTGTTCAAGAAGTCCACCGGTCGATTCCATTTGAACACAGCGGAGGATGCGGCGGAGAAGATCATTGCGCATATCAAAAAGGCCGGAAAAGCGGCGGAAAGCGTGACGCCGGCGGGATCGTTGCGGCGCGGGAAAGAGACTGTGGGCGATCTGGATTTGCTTGTCACGCTGGCGGACGGGCACACGGCGCAAAAGCACGTGGATGCGCTGGCCGAGCATATTTTGAAGTATCCGGGAATCGATCAGACGCTGGCGCACGGCGAGAACAAAGTGAGTTTTACGCTGCAGAATGGGCTGCAAGTGGATGTGCGGCTGCTGGAAAAAGAAAATTTCGGCGCGGCGTTGCTCTATTTCACCGGATCGAAGGAACACAACGTGGCGTTACGCGGACGCGCGAACGACATGGGATGGACACTGAACGAATATCAGCTTGCCACGCTGAAGGGCGAAAAACGCGTCGCGGGAAGAACCGAAGAAGAAATATACGGAAAGCTGAAGCTGGATTTTATTCCACCGGAGCTGCGGGAGAATACCGGAGAGATCGCCGCGGCGGAAAAACACGCCCTGCCGAAGTTGATCGAGCTGAAAGACATGAAGGGCGATTTGCAGATGCACACGACGGCGAGCGATGGGAAAAATTCCATCGAGGAGATGGCCGAGGCGGCGCGGGAGCTGGGGCACGAATACATCGCGATTACGGATCACTCGAAAGCGGTGACGGTGGCGAACGGGCTGGACGAAAAACGCGTGGAAGCGCACATCAAGAAACTGCACGCTGCGAATGACAAAAAGCTGGGGATTCAGGTGCTGGCCGGGTCCGAAGTGGACATCATGAAAGACGGATCGCTGGACTACGCGGACGAGATTCTGGCGCAGCTGGATGTGGTGGTCTGCTCGATTCACTCCTACTTCAACCTGGACCGCGCGGCGATGACGGAGCGGATGCTGGCCGCGATTGAAAATCCGTACACGCAGATTATTGCGCACCCGACGGGGCGGCTCCTGCTGCGGCGCGATGCGCTCGACTACGACATGGAGAAGGTTCTGGACGCCTGCGCGAAGCATGGCGTGGCGATGGAGTGCAATTCGTACCCCGACCGGCTGGACTTGAAAGATGTGTATTTGCGGATGTGCAAGGAGCGGGGCGTGAAAGTGGTCATTTCGACCGACTCCCATACGGCGGCGAATTTGAGCTTTATCCGGTACGGGGTGACTACGGCGCGGAGAGGCTGGCTGACCAAGAAAGACGTGATTAACACCTTACCTGTCAACGAGTTCCTGGAAGCCCTGCGGCCAAAGCCGGGTGCGCAGCGGAAGAAGCAGGCGGCCAAAGGGCGCTGACCGAAACGGGCCGGTAGGCAGGAACATTTTGATGCGGCCTCTCGTACATTCCCTATAGAACGGCCAAGTTCGGCCAAATGAGGACTAAACCGATGAAAATTTCCTTCTTACGGGTGATCCGGGTGGCAGCTCCCCTGTGCGCGACGGCGATGCTTTCCGCGGCGTTGTTTTCGGCGACAGCGAGCGCCGAGGAGTGGACCAAGAACTACACCGTTTCTGGCCGCGCGAACGTTCACGTGGATACGAATGACGGAAGCGTGCGCGTGACGACGGGCGACACGAAGCAAGTCGAGCTGCGGGTTATCTACAACGGCTACACGCTGGACAAAAATTTGGAGATCAAATCGAAGCAGGACGGGGATCGAGTCGAGCTGAGCGCCCGCGAGACGATGCATTGGAATTGGGGCATTCACGTGAACCGCGGCTTGCGGCTGGAAGTGCGGATGCCGAAGGACGCGGATTTGAGCGTGGACAGCGGCGATGGCTCGGTGGAAGCGCAGACGATTACGGGCAATCTGGACATCCATACCGGCGACGGCCATATCAGAGTGGATGGCGCGAAGGGCCAAATCAAGCTGCGCACCGGCGACGGCAGCATCGAAGGCCGCGATTTGGACGGCAAGATTGAAGCGGATTCCGGCGATGGACACATTACGCTCGACGGGCGATTCGACACGCTGAATATTCGCACCGGTGATGGCAGCATCAATGCGCACGCGTTGGCGGGATCGAAAGTTTTGAGCGCGTGGAACATTCACACGGGCGACGGAAGCGTGGATTTGACGGTGCCGAGCGACTTGAACGCAAATATCGACGCTAGCACCAACGACGGGCGGATCAGTTTGGGAATTCCCGTTACGGTGGAAGGCCAGTTCAGCAACTCTAAGATTCACGGGAAGATGAACGGCGGCGGTGAGCAGCTTACGATCCACACGGGCGATGGCTCGATTCGCCTGAACCGGACCTAAGATCTTAGGCAAAGTTTCAGGTTGAGCCCCGGAAGAGCGACACTCTTCCGGGGCTTTTTCATTACGGAACGCCGGTGCCGCGATAAACCGACGTGTGCAAGCAAATACACACAGTGGAAGGGCTTTTCCACTGTGCGGGGCACTGTATGCGTTGAAAATAAGGCACTTACGGGCGGTGGACCGTGGCAGCCGACGTGCCATTAAGTATGTGTTTGGCGGAGGTCCTGTGGTCGTTTACCTGCTGTCGTTTGCCATCGCGTGCCTGGTAGCGTTTTGCCTGGCGGGCTCAATTTTGACATCGCAAAAACGCCGTTCCTGACGCCGATTTTTCCGGGCGAGCGTAGAGTTTCCTCGAAAATCAGTCTCTGCTTTTGTTTCGCGCAATTTTTTTTCGCCGCTGGCGTGATTTCTTTATCGCGGGCTTGCCCTGCTTTGGTGTTCCCGCATTTGCAAGAACACTTCGCTTTGCGCGATACTGCTTGTTTGCTTGGGGACAATTTTCGGGTGCCGTGCCCGCAGCAATAATCTGTAAAATCTAAAATCGACGGCCGCACGCGTGGCCGCCTGCTTGAGGGAGCAGAATGGAAAAGCCTGGAAAGATTGCGCCTGCCAAAGGAAAACTGGGAGTGCTGCTGCCCGGAATGGGCGCGGTAAGCACGACGTTGATGGCCGGCGTGGAGTTGGTCCGCAAAGGAAAAGCCCAGCCGATAGGGTCGCTCACGCAGCTCGGAACGATTCGTCTTGGCAAACGCACGGACAACAACTCGCCTCTGATCAAGAAGTTGGTTCCGCTGGCAGACCTCAATGACCTGGTTTTCGGAGGCTGGGATCTTTTCAAGGATGATGCGTACCAGGCCGCGGAAAAAGCCGGCGTGCTGAATTATCAAGACCTGCAAAAAGTGAAGCCGTTCCTGAAAACGATCAAGCCGATGAAAGCGGCGTTCGACCGCGAATACGTAAAGCGGCTTGACGGAACTTATGTCAAAAAGGCGAAGAACAAGTACGAGCTGGCACTGCAACTGAAAGACGACATCGAGAATTTCCGCAAAACGAAGAAGGTTTCGCGGCTCGTAACTTGTTGGTGCGCCTCGACCGAGGTTTTCATCAAGCCGGAAGACGTGCACTCGACGCCGGAAAAGCTCGTCGAAGGCATGAAGAAAAACGACCCGGCGATTGCGCCTTCCATGCTCTATGCGTGGGCGTGCATCACGAGCGGAGTGGCATTTGCCAACGGAGCGCCGAACCTGACGGTGGACATTCCCGCGATTCAGAAGCTGGCAATGGATCACAACGTCGCGATCAGCGGCAAGGATTTCAAGACTGGCCAGACTTTGATGAAGACGGTCCTGGCGCCGGCATTTAAAGCGCGCATGCTGGGGCTGGACGGCTGGTATTCGACGAATATTCTGGGTAATCGCGACGGCGAAGTGCTGGACGATCCGGGTTCATTCAAGACGAAGGAAGAATCGAAGCTTGGCGCGCTGGAATACATTTTGCAGCCGCAGCTTTATCCCGATCTTTACAGCAAGATGTATCACAAGGTCCGCATCAACTATTACCCGCCGCGCGGCGACAACAAAGAAGGCTGGGACAATATCGACATTTTCGGCTGGCTACGCTACCCGATGCAGATCAAGGTCGATTTCCTGTGCCGCGATTCAATTCTGGCGGCGCCGATCGTGTTGGACCTCGTGATGTTCATGGACCTGGCGCAGCGCGCAGGCTTCCGCGGCATTCAGGAGTGGCTGAGCTTTTATTTCAAATCGCCGATGACAGGCGCGGGACTATATCCCGAGCACGATCTCTTCATTCAATCGATGAAGCTGAAAAATACGCTGCGCTGGATGATGGGCGAGGAACTGATCACGCACCTCGGCCAGGAATACTACGACTAATTACTGGCGTGGGCCGAAGTGAAACGTGACTTCGACCGGGCCTTCTTTGTCTGCGGGAGAAAAGCGCCATTGCTTGACGGCGCGCGTTCCGGCTTCCACCAATACTGCGTTTCCGCCAATCGTCTGAACATCCTTGACCGTGCCGTCTGCACGCACGGTGACGCGGAGTTTCACGACTCCGCCGATTCCTTTGTCGCGAAGTACAGCGGGGTATTCCGGTTCGACCCTTTTCAAAATCTTGCGGTCGGCGTCCTGCGAGAAAACGATGCCCGAGCCCAAACCAAATACCAATGCCAAGCACGATACTTGCGCCAGTCTGCGGGTAATTGTTGAACGATTCATTGCGCTCTGACCCCTCACCTAAGTTGCAAGAACTGCAGGAGGGAGCTCCCACACACCTTGCCCTAGCGTAAAATGGAGCACGGATGGGGCCACGGGTCTGCAAAGTTTGCGGCGTTGTGCCGGAAGCTGTAACGTTGCAGGAGGCTGTAAAGCTTCTGTTTTCATGTACTTAGCAGATATAGCTAACTGGACCAATCCAGCGACCGAATCCGAAGGGCGAAAATCGTCGAGATCGGTGTCAGGTACTGACAGATTACGTCTCACCGTGAGATAGGGCCCGTCGATGAGACGCGCAAAGTGTTCGGATTCGGAGCAGTGCGTCTCCCGTTAGCCGTGCGCCGCGGCAGACTTGGCTTCGACCGCGTCTAGGACGCGCGTCGAATAGACCAGAGCGGCGCCGGCGTTCATCGCAACAGCAACTCCGAGCGCTTCGGCAATTTCTTCCCTGCTTGCACCGGCTTTTAGCGCCGCTTCCGTGTGATGCACGATGCAGCCGTCGCATTTTGTGGTGACGGCGACGGCTAAAGAAATCAATTGCCGCGTTTTTTCGCCGAGTTTGGTGGTGGCGGAATTGGCGGCGCTTAGTGTCTGGTAACCCTTGACCGTGTCGGGCGAGATTTTCATCAATTCGCCGACGCGCGCGCCAAATTGCTGGTGGTACTTATTCCAATCGATCATCATCGCAAATTCTCCGTAAGGCGGATGTGCCGCGCGGATACTTCTACCCGCTTAGCACGGAAGTTGCAAGATTTTGTTGCGCGGAAGGATGATGGCACGGCGAATTTTTCTTGGCTCAGGCGTTGTGATATCTTTTGAAGTTCGGTTGCACGCGTTGCAGCAGTCCTTGCATCAGCAACGACGGCGGCAGCGGCGACCACGGCAATGGCGGTCAAGTTTGTTTTCGTTCCCTGGGAGACGACGTACATGAAGAGCGTTTATAACGGTCTGACCGTTCCGGCAGAGGGACGCACGATCGGCTATGCAAATGGCGAATTGCAGGTGCCGGACTCGCCGGTGATTCCCTTCATCGAAGGAGATGGCACGGGCCGTGACATCTGGAAGGCGTCGCGGCGGGTATTTGATGCGGCGGTCGAGCACGCGTATGGCGGCAAGCGAAAAGTAGTTTGGTTCGAGGTATTCGCCGGCGAAAAGGCGTTCAACACATTTAAAGAATGGTTGCCGAACGATTCCGTGGAAGCGATTCGCGATTTTCGCGTGGCGATCAAAGGGCCGTTGACGACTCCAGTGGGCGGCGGGATTCGTTCGTTGAACGTGGCGCTGCGGCAGATTCTGGATCTTTATTCCTGCGAGCGGCCGGTCCGGTATTTTGAGGGCGTTCCCTCCCCTGTGAAGCATCCAGAAAAATTGGACGTGTTCATTTTCCGCGAGAATACGGAAGACGTTTATATCGGCATCGAATGGAAAAGCGGCACTCCGGAAGCAAAAAAACTGCTGGAATTCTTGAACAACGACATGCTGAAGGACGGCAAGAAGCAGATTCGCTGGGACTCGGGCGTCGGCATCAAGCCGATTTCGCCGACGGGCACGAAGCGGCTGGTGCGGCGCGCGATCAAGTACGCTTTAAAGCACAAGCGGAAGAGCGTAACGCTCGTGCACAAAGGGAATATTCAGAAATTTACGGAAGGCGGATTCCGCGATTGGGGCTACGACCTGGCACGCGAAGAGTTCCGAGCGCAGACGGTTACGGAACGCGAGAGTTGGATTCTGGATAACCTGGACAAGAACGCGGGGCTGACCGTTGAACAGAATGCCGCGATGATTGAGCCGGGGCTGGAGCAGGCGGTTGATTCGTTCAAGAAATCCGTTTACGACGAAGTGAAGCAAACGCTGGACGCGATTTACGCGACTCATGGCAAGGGCCAGTGGAAGCAGAAGCTGATGATCAACGACCGCATCGCGGATTCCGTGTTCCAGCAAGTGTTGATGCGCGCGGATGAATACAGCGTGCTGGCGACATCGAATTTGAATGGCGATTATTTGTCGGATGCCTGCGCCGCGCAGGTCGGCGGATTGGGTATGGCGCCGGGATCGAATATCGGTGACGGCTTCGGCGTGTTTGAAGCGACACACGGGACAGCGCCGAAGTACGCGGACAAGGACGTGATTAATCCGAGTTCGGTGATGCTGAGCGGCGCGATGATGTTTGAGTTTTTGGGATGGACGGAAGCCGCACAACTGATTGAAGACGGAATCGCGCGCACGATCCAGCAGAAAAAAGTTACGTACGACCTGGAACGATTGATGCCGGGCGCGACCAAGCTGGGCACGTCGGCGTTCGCCGGCGCCATTATTGAAAACATGAAGGGCATGGCGGCCGCGAAGTAAGAAAAGAGACTTAGCCACAGAGACACAGAGTTCACAGAGAAGAGGGCAAAAGAGGATGAGTCGAAAAAAAGTGACGGTAGTCGGCGGGGGATTTGTTGGATCGACCACGGCGCAGCGGATTGCGGACATGGAGCTGGCCGACGTGGTATTGACCGACATTTTGGACGGACCGCCGGCGGGCAAGGCGCTGGACATGATGGAGACAGCGCCGATTACGCGCACGGACGTGCATGCCGTCGGAATTTCGACCGCGAATGGCGACTACTCGGCGACAGCGGGGAGCGACGTCGTTGTGATTACTGCCGGATTTCCACGCAAGCCCGGCATGAGCCGCGACGATTTGCTGAAGGCGAACTATGACGTGGTCAAGGCGGTCGTCGAGCAGATTGTAAAGCACTCGCCGAACTGCATCATCATCGTGGTGACGAATCCGCTGGACGCGATGGCACAGGCGGCGTTTCGCGTGAGCGGCTTCCAAAAAAATCGCGTGCTAGGCATGGCCGGCGTGCTGGATTCGGCGCGCATGAGCGCTTTCGTGGCGATGGAATGCAAAGTGAGCGTGGAGAACGTGCACTCGTTCGTGCTGGGCGGACATGG
>Ga0137403_10003511_pt1 | contig 18795 bp, 17 predicted proteins | sample CZOMad2_1_16fung_FD_122057 | JGI IMG/M metagenome (GOLD analysis project Ga0137403, IMG submission 122057) | Vadose zone soil fungal communities from Angelo Coast Range Reserve, California, USA - CZOMad2_1_16fungal (Hybrid Assembly) | ecosystem: Environmental > Terrestrial > Soil > Vadose zone...
TGGTTCTTCCAGTCGCCCATGCCCCACTGCAGATGCCCCGCGATCTCGTCGAGCCCGATGCGCCCCAGGCCCTGCACGGCGCGGGTGAGATCGGTCGGTCCTCCGGCCACCAGCACCAGCGGCCGGTCGGCGGGCGCGAACAGTCCCACGCGATTGGCGAACTGCGGGCTGTCGATCCAGACATTGAGGGCGCCGGGGACATGGCCTTCCCCGAACTCGGCCGCGGTGCGGATGTCCACCACGGTGGCGCCCTTGCCCACGAGCTCGCGCACCTGCGCCGCCGAGAGCGCCCGCGGCTCCCCGGACAGCGGCAGCGCGCGCGACCGATTGCGGGCGATGATGCGGTCGAAGTTCGGCGGCTTGGCGGGCAGCCCGGTCATGAGGGCCCGGACGAAGGACGCCTCGTCGGCGGCGCGGAGCGCGAGATTGAAGCGCCGCTCGAAGCCGATGGTGGTGGTGGTCTTGCTCGACATGGCGCGCCCGCAGGCCGAGCCCGCGCCGTGCGCCGGATACACCTCCACGCTGTCGGGCAGGGTGAGGAGGCGGCCGGTCAGGCTCTGATAGAGCGTGGCCGCCGCGCGCTCGCCGCCGAAGTCGGGGCGGCCGACGTCGCCGACGAAGAGCGTATCGCCGGTGAGGACGAACCAGGGCTCCTCCCCGCGGCTCCGGTCGGTCACGAGGAGCGAGACGCTCTCCGGGGTATGGCCCGGGGTGTGGAGGACCCGGAAGGCGACGTTGCCGATGAGGATATTCTGCTCGTCCTCGATCGGCGTGGTGGGGAAGGCCGCGTCGGCGGCCGGATGCATGAGGATGCGGGCCCCGGTCATGTCCGCCAGCGCCTGACTGCCCGAGATGTGGTCGGCATGGAGATGGGTGTCGAAGACGTGAGTCACGGTGAGGCCCTTGCGCCGGGCCAGCGCCACGTACTCGTCCACGCGGTCACGCGCCGGATCGACCACGGCCGCCTCGCCCGCCTGGGTACAGCCGACTAGATACGAGAGGCAGCCGGCCTCCTCGTTCAGGATCTGCTGGAAAATCATCGAACGAATTGTCCCACAGGGCTCCGGCAGGGCGCAAGGCCGGACGCTCAATCTCCGTAGGAACTTGACCGGGCCTTGCCTGTTACACTAGAGTCTGCCAAATCCCACCAGCGGGTGAGGGGGAGGACGGGCGAGGTCGAATGCGGCTCAAGGTGCTCGGGGCCTACGGCAGTGACGGGCAGGGCCAGCGACCTTCGGCCTTCCTCGTCGACGACCACGTCTTGGTGGACGCCGGCACCGTCGGAGGCGCTCTCTCCGTCGCCGAGCAAACCGCCATCACCCACGCCGTGCTGAGTCACGCCCACCTCGACCACACCGTGGGCCTCGCCTTCCTCGCCGACACCTTGGCCATGGTCGCGCCGGAGCGTTCGGTCATCGCGTGTAGCATCGCCCCCGTCATCGAGACGCTCCGCACCCACGTCTTCAACGACTCGCTCTGGCCCGACTTCATGGCCATACCCAACCGCAACACGCCGGTGCTGAAGCTGCGCGAGCTTCCGGAGGAAGGCGAGGCGCGGGTGGGCGAGCTCTGGGTGACGCCGGTGCTGGTGGACCACACCATCCCCACCACGGGGTTCATCGTCCACGACGGCGAGACCGGCTTCGTCTATTCCGGAGACACGGGCCCGACCACGCGTCTGTGGCAGGTGGCCCGGGAGATGCGCGGGCTCAAGGCGCTCGTGGTGGAGACCGCCTTTCCCAACCGGCTGGACGCCCTCGCGCGCGCCTCCGGGCATCTCACCCCGGCGAAGCTACGCGAGGAGATGAAGAAGATGCCGGCCGATCTCCCGATCTGGATTTTTCACGTCAAGCCGCAGCTCTACCAGGAGACCGCGGAGGAGCTGGCCCAGATCGACCCTGCCCGCATTCATATCCTCGAGCAGGGCAAAACCTACACCCTCTAGCCCTTACTGGGTACCGCCGCGCCACCGTCTCAGGACGCGTCGATCAGGCGGCTCAAGGACTCCCGGAACGGAAAGAGGCTAAATATGCCTCCAGTATGGATGAAACAGATCCGCTGGCCGAGCGCCTTGGGATCCTTCTCGAGCGTGGTGATGAGACCGGTGAAGGCCTTCGCCGTATAGACCGGATCCAGCACCACGCCCTCTTCGCGGGCCAGGCGCACGATGGTCGCCAGCTCGGCGTCCCCCACCGACGCCCGCCCCACTCCCTGAAAGCCATCGATCAGATGGAAGGTCTTCGGCACTTCGATGGCGAAGCCGAAGCGCTGGATCGCGGTGACCATGGTCCGCCCGATATGGTCGCGCACCTTGGCCGCGGGCCAGGCAATGGGGATGCCGACGACCTCACCCGGAAGACCGGCCAGCTGCTTGCCCATGAGCATGCCGCCCTGGCTGCCGCCGCTATACACGGCGATCACCACCGAATCGAAGCGCGGCGCCCCGTGATTGATCTGGTCGGCCAGTTCCACCGCGCACTCGAGATAGCCCAGCGCCCCTACCTCGTTGGCCCCGCTTTCGGGAATCACATAGGGCCGGTGCCCCCGGGCGACTACCTCGGCGGCGAGATCCGCCATCACCTCGTCCACGCGCTCCCACTGCGGGTCCGAGAGATAGCGCACCTCCGCTCCCAGGAGCCGGTCGAGCAGCAAATTGCCGTCGTAGAGCTCCGGGCGAGTCCCCTTGACGGCGAGAACGGCGTTCATGCCGAGCCGGGCCGCCACCGCGGACACGGCCCGGCAGCAATTGGACTGTAGCGTGCCGCACGTGATGAGGGTGTCCGCTCCCTGGGCAAGGGCTTCGCCCACGAGGAATTCGAGCTTGCGCACCTTGTTGCCGGACTCCAGCAGTCCGGTCAGGTCGTCCCGCTTGACGTAGAGCTCGACGCCGAGGCGGCGCGAGAGCCGGTCGAGCTTGAGAATGGGCGTGGGCGCCAGCACGAGGGGAATCCGGGGAGGCGCAGCCGGCATGAACTTATCGTAGCACCCTCTCCGCGCAGGGCGGAGGGTTCAGGTCAGGGCTGGCAGGCGGGGCACCAGTAGGTGGATCGGTCACGCAGCGACTCCATGAGGATCCTGGCGCCGCAGCGGGGACAGGGCTTGCGCGCCCGATGGTGGACGCGGAAGAACTCGCGCTTGGGCTCGCCGCGGAGCGGCCCCGTCCCGACCAGTTGCCGGAGCGCCGCGGTGGCCGCCGCCAGCGTGGTCGCGGTGGCGGCGTGAACCCGCGCGGTCTCCTCCGCCGTCATGAGGGAGGCGGTGCGGCGCGGCTTGACGCGCGCCTCCCAGAGGATCTCGTCGGCATAGGCATTGCCGAGACCCGCGATGAGCCGCTGGTCACAGAGCACCGTCTTGATCGGCCAGAGCTTGTTGCGGGCAGAGAGGCCGGCGAGAGCCGCCACCGTGAAGGCGGGAGTGAGGGGGTCCAGCCCGCCACGCTCCTTGCGATCGAGCCCCGCCCACATCTTGGCGTCGCCGGGCTTGAGGAGATCGAAGTGGCGGTCGGAGAAGACCAGCCGCGCGCCGTCTTCTCGATGCAGAGTGAGTACGGGCAGCGGCACGCGCGCGGTCGCATCACTTGCGCCTGGCGCAAGCCAGTACGGCTCGCCGCCCAGCATGAGGTGCACGTCGATCCGGGGACCGGCGTCCAGCGCGAGCGCGAGGGTCTTGCCGCGCCGAGCGACGGCCGTCACGCGACGCCCCGTCACGGCGGCCTGGAAGGGCTCGGGCGCCACGCCCCGGAGCACGCGCGGCTCGTGGACCTCCACCGAGCGGAACGCGCGCCCCACCAGGAGGGGCGCCAGCGCCTCGGCGTAGACGGTCAGCTCGGGCAGCTCGGCCAATGGCGCCCTCAGCCTTGAAGCCCCATCGCTTCTCTACCCGCTCCCCCGAGGGAAGCGGGCTAGGAGGCGTGGTCCTTCTTGAGCGCGGCCGCGATGGGGGCGAAGTCGTAGGCGGGGAAGACCTGATAGCGAAAGGCGCCCCAGGCCTTCCCCTCCATGTAGCGGTTGAGGCTCCGGAGCTTGTCCGGCTCGACCCGCAGGGTGATGACGAAGCCGTAGGACATCGCCACCACCCACGAGACCAGCTCCGAGCCATCGGGCGGGAAATCGCGGTAGAAGCCGGTCTTCCGCAGATGCGCCATGATCTCGTCGAGGGTCTTGGCCTGATCGTGGTGGAGCAGCACGGTCACCAGCACGCGGTTGTCGTCGGGCATCGGGCGCCTCCCGAGAGGGAACTCTGGCGCGCGGCGCGCGGATTGTCAATAATGGCGCGCGTGACCCGGGACCCGGAAACCCTGGCGAGCCCGCGCCTTTGGCTCGCCTTCGCCACGATGCTCTTCGTCTCGGGGATCACCAATGTCTTTCCCGTCTTCTTCCCCGCCCTGCTGGCCGAGTTCGGGGGCTCGCGCGGCGCCACCGCCTTTACCGTGTCCCTGTGCTGGATCGGCGGGGCCGTGTTCGGTCCGCTCGCTGGCTATCTGGTGGCCCGCGGGAACCCGCGGGCGGTGGTGGCGGTCGGCCTCAGCGCCGCCGCGCTGGGCATGCTGGCGGGCGCGCTGGCACCGAGCCTGTCGACCTTCATCCTCACGCTCGGCGTCGGTGCCGGCATCGGCATCGGGCTCACGGGGTTCGCCACCCAGGCGGCCCTCCTCGCCGACGTCTATGTGCGCCGCCGGGGCGTGGCCATGGGCATCGCGTTCTCGGGTTCGATGGCGGGCTATGCGGTGGCGCCCCTCGTCCACTGGACCATCGAGCAGGCGGGCTGGCGGGTGGCGCTGGCCGCGTACGGCGTCGCGGGGGCGGGACTGCTCCCGCCGGTCTGGCGCTTTCTCCCCGCGCGTCTCGAAAGCGCGCACGTGGTGGCGACCTCCCCCTCCGAGGGCCGACCCACCGTCCGGCGCATCGTCAGCTCGGCACCCTTCCTCATGCTCTTCGTCTGCTTCACCACCCCACCGCTCTTCGGCTATCTCGCCACCACGCAGCACGCGCTCTACTTCGCCGCGCGCGGCTTCAGCGCCGAGGAGGCGGCCCTGATGCTGGCGGTGGGCGGCGTCCTCTCCGCCAGCGGGCGCATGCTCTCGGGCGTGGTCGCGGACCGGTTGGGCGCCCCCACCGCGGGCTTCCTCTCCTTCGGGCTGTCGCTCGCCGGCATGCTGTGCCTCTTCGGGCTCGAGCTCCGGTCTCTCCGGCTTCTCGCCTACACCTACGTGCTCTTCCTCTTCCTGCCCCTGGGCAGCCGCGCCACCATCGTCTCCGTGCTGCTGAGCCGGCTCACGCCGCCCAGGCACTACGGCGTCATCTTCGGGATTCTCGGCATCGGGAACAACCTGGGTGCGGCGGCGGGCCCGTGGATGTCGGGCGCGCTGTTCGGCCGGACGGGGTCCTGCCTCGTGATCTATCTCTGGGGCGCGGCCATCGGGCTGCTCGGCCTCGTGACCCTCGCCGCCTTCGTGCTCATGACGCGCGAGGCCGCCACCGCGGGCCCGCGCGCACGGTGAGCACGGGCGCGAGCCGCCGCGCGCGCGCACGTGGGGGGGTGCCGCCCTTGAGCAGCGGATCGGCGTCGATCACTCGCTACCCGACGCTCGTGACGAAGCTCGCGTACCGATCCACGAGCGGCAGAACCGTGTCGCGGCCGGCGGACGGCAGGGTGAAGATCACGCGCTCGACACCCTGGTCCCGCCACATGGCGAGCTTGGTCTCGTCGGGCTTCGCCCCGAAGAGCGAGACCGTCACGGCGGCCGGATCGCGCCCCAGCTTCGCGGCGCGGGCCCGGAGATCGGCCAGCCCCTCGTCGATCGGATCGCGGCTGCTGATGGGCATCCAGTGTCCATCGAACTCCGCCGCGCGTTGCCGCGCATGCGGGCCGATGCCCCCCATCAGGATGGGCGGATAGGGCTTCTGCACCGGCTTGGGATAAGACCAGAGCCGATCGAAGTTGACGTACTTCCCGTGATACTCGGCCTCGTCGCGCTCCCAGATGGCCTTCATCGCGGCGATGCGCTCGCGCAGGACCTTCCACCGGCTGGCGAAGTCGGTACCGTGATTCCCCATCTCTTCCGCGTTCCAGCCTCCGCCCACGCCGAACAGCACACGGCCGCGCGAGAGCCAGTCCAGGCTGGCCACTTCCTTGGCGAGCGTGATGGGATCCCGCTCGATGACGAGGCAGATGCCGGTGCCGAGCTTGATACGGCTCGTCACCGATGCCGCCGCCCCCAGCGCCACGAAGGGATCCAGGGTATGCCAGTACTCGCGCGGCAGCGGGGCCCCGCCTGGCCAGGGGCTCTGCCGGCTGGTCGGAATATGGGTGTGCTCCGGCACCCAGAAGGACTCGAAGCCGCGATCCTCGAGGACCCGCGCGAGCTCGTCGGGTCGGATGGAATAGTCGGTGGCGAAGATGTAGCAGCCGTATTTCATGGTCGGGCCCTTTCGGAGTTGCGGGTTCGAGTGATCGGGGTCCCGGAAACGCCGCCCATTATACGCCGCCGCCCACCAATTCCTTGGCGCGCGCGGGAGGCCGTACTACCCTGTCCTCGTGGGCGGCGGCCCGGAATCGGCCGGCCCGAAAGGAGTGCGTACATGCGGACCAGCATACGGACCCGATGGACACTCGTGGGACTGGTGGTGCTCGCGCTGGCCATGCCCGGCTGGGCGCGGGCAGAGTCGGCGGACGGGCTCGATGCCGCGACCGGCCAGGTCAAGGCGGGAGCAAGCCAGATCGGGGAGGGCCAGGTGTTGAACGGCGCCGGCGAGATGACCAAGGGCGTCGGCAAGACCATCGTCGCGGGGGCCAAGGCCACGGGACGTGGGCTGAGCCGAGCCGGACAGGTCGCCGGCTTCGGCATCCGGACGGCCTGGGACACCAGCTTCGACGCGGTCGTGGACGCTACCGACGCGACGGTCGGCTTCTTCAAGCGCCTCGCCGACTTCTAGGCGTCCCTCAGCGCGGCGGGCGGGCCAGGTAGGCGGCGAGGGCGGTGGACTCGCGCTCCTGGAACCGCACCGCCACGCGGAGCTGCTCCAGGTACTGCTCCAGCGTCTTCCCGCCCAGCGTGATCTTGTTGCGCTCGAAGAACTCCCGCACGTCGCGCTCCCACTCCGGGCTCACCAGGGCCGTCACGCCCTCGTAGAGGCGCCGGTAGGCGCTCCCCGGATACTGCCGGGCCATCGCTTCCCAGTGCTCCTTGACGAATTCCCAGGCCAGCCCCCGCGCGTACACGGAGCCCAGCATGGAGCGGATCAGGAAGGGCGCGTCCTGGCTCCGCACCTCGCCGTTGAGCGTCCGCTCGAGCGTCTGCCGGATGAGCTCGGGCTCGCGGAAGGCGCCCAGCGCGTAGAGGTAGCGCTGCTCCTCCTGCGGGTTCCGCGCGGTGCGGAACCGCTGGAGAAAGTCCGCATACTCGCGCTCGCCGCCGGTGAAGGCCAGGATGGCGATGACCGCGGGCAGGACATTGGGATCCAGCCCCGACTCGTCCTCGACGTATCGGGCCCACATCGCGCGCGCCTGCGCCTGCGTCTCCTCCTCGTTGCCGAGGGTGCCGAGAACCCGGAGGAGGTCGCCGCGTAGCTGCCGGACGAGCTCGCTCTCGCCCGCTTCGCGATCCCAGCCCAGGCGCTCCGCGGCGAGGCCGACGCGGTGGCGCACGAAGGCCTCGAGACCGGGCCGGGCGCTCTCGGGAAGCACCCGGTTGACGAAGCCGAAGGACCCGGTCAGCACGGTCCAGACATTGCGGTCCCGCTCCTCGCGGAAGCGCCCGGTCAGCTCCAGGTACTCCACCGCGGGGAGGAAGCCGGCCTGGGAAAGCGCGAAGGCGTCGCTCGCCACGTTGAAGCGGTCGATGGGTGACACCTTGGCGACCGAGCGCGCGAGCTTCTTGAGCATGGGGAGGGCGTACCCGACCCGGAAGAACCCATGGCCGCCCGTGTTGGCGAGCACCCACTCCGGCGCCGCCGGCAGCTCCACGCGCGTCTCCGCCTCGCCGAGGAACAGACGCTTGTCCACCCAGCCGCCCTTCACGGAGGCCCGCAGCGCGATGGGAATGCGCCAGCGCTCGTCGGGGCTGCCCTCCGCGCCGAGATAGGTGAAGCGGCGCTGCGAGAGCTTGACCCCCGCCCCATCGACCTCGACCGACACCAGCGGATAACCCGGCCGGAAGATCCAGGCGTCCATGATCTCGGGGATGGGCAGGCCCGATGCCTTGCCGAGCGCCTTCCAGAGATCGGTGGTCTCGGCATTGCCGTAGCGATGCTCTTCTAGATAACGCTGGACGCCGGATCGGAACACGGCGGGGCCGATGGACTGCTCGAGCATGCGGAGCACCCCGGCGCCCTTCTCGTAGGTGAGGAGGTCGAACATCGCCTCGCAGTCCCGCGGAGCCCGCACCTCGAACTCGATCGGCCGCGTGGACAGGAGCCCGTCCACCCCCATCGCCGCCGAGCGGGAGACGCCGAAGTTCACCCAGCGCTCCCACTCCGGCTTCCAGGCGTCCACCGCGAGCATCTCCATGAAGGTGGCGAAGGCTTCGTTGAGCCAGATGCCGTTCCACCACACCATGGTCACGAGATCGCCGAACCACATGTGGGCGAGCTCGTGGGCCACCACGTCGGCCACGCGCTCCAGCTCGGAGTGCGACGCCGCCGTCTCGTCCACCAGGAGCGCGGTCTCACGGAAGGTGATGGCGCCGAGATTCTCCATGGCTCCCGCCGCGAAGTCCGGAATGGCGAGGAGGTCCACCTTGTCACCCGGATAGGGGATGCCGTAGTACTTCTCGAAGAAGTCCAGGGTGAAGACCCCGCAGTCCAGCGCGAAGCGGGTCAGGTGCGCCTTGCCCGGCACGCACCACACGCGCAGCGGGGTGGACCCCACCATCACGGGGGCGGTGGCCTCCAGCTCGCCCACGATGAAAGCCACCAGATAGGTGGACATCTTGATGGAGTCGGCGAAGCGCACCGCCCGACGGCCGCCCTCCGCGGGCTCGTCGCTCACCACCGCGGTATTGGAGACGGCCGCGAGCCCCGCCGGCACCACCAGGGTGACGGCGAACACCGCCTTGCCGGCGGGCTCGTCCCAGCACGGGAAGGCCCGTCGCGCGTCGGTGGCCTCGAACTGCGTGGCGGCGATGGTGTGGGTGACGCCGGCGGAGTCTTTGTACGTGCTGCGATAGAAGCCGTGCAGGCGGTCGTTGAGGGTGCCGGTGAAGGCCAGCGTGAGCCGCCACTCCCCCGGGGCCAGGGCCGACGGGAAGAGGAGCCGCGCCCGCTCCTGCGCCTCGTCGAGCGTGGCCGTTCCCGGCACCACGGTGCCGGCGGCGTCGCGGATGGACACCGCCTGGATCGCGAGCTCGGCGGCGTTCAGCACGATCTCGGTCACCGGCTCGCGGATGGTGACGGTCACCGTTTCCTCGCCCGCGAAGGTAGCGGCGTCGAGATCGGGCACGAGACGGAGCTCGTAACGGCTCGGCACCACGGTCGTCGGCAACCGATAGTCCATGACGTTGGAGGATACCAAACTCCACCGAGCGACACACTTGACATCTCTTCGGCGGCGGGCCCACACTCGCCAGGCGTGAGAACGCTTCGCGATCGCGTCGCGGTGGTGACGGGCGGCGGCAGCGGCATCGGCCGCGCGCTCTGCCTCGCCTTCGCGGGCGACGGCGCGCGCGCGGTGGTGGTGGCCGACGTCGACGAGGCCGGTGCGGCGGAGACCGCGGCGGCGGTGGAGCGAGCGGGCAGCCGCGCGGTCACGGTTTCCACCGACGTGAGCCGCCGGGCCGATGTAGAGGCTCTGGCCGATCGCGCCTGGCGCGAATGCGGGGCAGTCGACATCCTCTGCAACAATGCCGGCATCGCGCTGTGGGGCGGGCTCGACAAGGCCACTCATCAGGACTGGGAGTGGGCCATCGGCGTGAACCTGTGGGGCGTGATCCACGGGATCGAGGCTTTCGTCCCGCGCATGATCGCGCAGAAGACGGACGGCCACATCGTCAACACCGCCTCCATGGCCGGGCTCATCGCGTCCGAGGGCCTCGGCGTCTACAACACCACCAAGTACGCGGTGGTCGGGCTCTCGGAGACCCTCCAGAAGGACCTGCGCCCGCATCAGATCGGCGTGTCCGTCCTCTGCCCCATGGGCGTGAAGACGGCCATCCGCCAGAGCGCGCGGAGCCGGCCGCCGGCGCTCCGCAATCCCGCGGGGCCCGACGCCGGCAGCGAGGTCGAGCTGATCGGCCGCTATCTCACCCCCGAGCACGTGGCCGAGCGCGTGCGGCGGGCGATCCGCGACAACCGCCTCTACGTCATCACCCACGCGGAGGGGCTCGAGCCGCTGCGCCGGCGCTTCGCCCGCATGGAAAAGGCCATCGAGGAGTGCCAGTGAATGCGCTTTGAGCCAATCGTCGGCTGGGGCACGCTGCCCGCCGGATGGCACTACGTCGAGGTCGCCGGCGTGGCGGTGGACGCCAAGGACAATGTCTTCTGCTTCACGCGGGGCGAGCATCCCGTCATCGTCTTCGATCGCGACGGGCGCTTCCTCCGTTCCTGGGGCGAGGGAGAGATCCGGCGCGCCCACGGCATCTCCCTCGACGCCGAGGGCATGCTGTGGCTCACCGACGATCTCCACCACACCAGCCGCAAGTTCACGCCCGAGGGCAAGCTGCTCCTCACCATCGGGGATCCCGACACCCCCTCGTCGCTCCAGGGCGGCCAGCCCTTCAACCGGCCCACCCACGTCGCGGTCTGCCCGCGGACCGGCAATCTGTATCTCTCCGACGGCTACGGGAACTCCCGCGTCCACAAGTACACGCCCGATGGCCGCCATCTCCTGTCGTGGGGCGAGCCCGGCACCGATCCCGGCCAGTTCAATCTCCCCCACAACATCACCACCGACCGGAACGGCCTCGTCTACGTGGCCGACCGCGAGAACCACCGGGTGCAGATCTTCGACGGGGAGGGGCGCTACCAGGGCCAGTGGAACAACCTGCACCGGCCGTGCGGGCTCTATACCGACCGGCGCCAGGGCGATCATCTCTACGTGGGCGAGCTCGGCTCGGCGCTCCCGGTGACGGACCACACGCCGAACATCGGCCCGCGCGTCACCGTGCTGAACGCCAAGGGCGAGCGGGTGGCGCGCTTCGGCGGCCAGTTCGCCGGCGAGAAGCCCGGCGAGTTCACCGCCCCCCACAGCGTGGTGACCGACTCGCGGGGCGATGTCTACGTGTCCGAGGTCTCGTGGACGGCCAAGGGGAGCGGGGAGAATCCGCCGCGCGAGATCCGCTCGCTCCAGAAATTCCGCCGCCTGGACTAGGGTAGAGCCGCGCATGGCGGACGGCGACGTCGTCTTCAACCCGCTCCTGCCCGAGTTCCACGCCGATCCCTATCCCTTCTACCGGCGCCTGCGCGAGGCCGACCCGGTTCACCTCAGCACGCTCGGCCTCTGGGTGCTCACCCGCTACGACGACTGCGTGACCTGCCTCCGTGATCCGCGGTTCGGCCGCGACGGTTTCGAGCTGCTGCTGGCCCAGTTCAGTGAGGGCTCCGGCGAGACCCTGCCCCGCTCCATGCTCTTCCGCGACCCGCCCGACCACACCCGGCTCCGCTCCCTGGTCAACCGCGCCTTCACGCCGCGCGTGATCGAGGGAATGCGGAGCCACATCCAGGGCATCGTGGACCGGCTCCTGGACCGGGTGCAGTCACGGCGTGAGATGGACGTGATCGGCGACCTCGCCTATCCCCTACCGGTCACGGTGATCTGCGACATGCTGGGCGTCCCCGTCACCGACCACGAGCAGATCAAGGAGTGGTCGTCGGACATCATCCGAAGCCTGGACGCCATCGGGGTGCCCTCCGACGAGACCATCATCGAGCGCGGCCGCGTGGGCCGGAAGGGCATCGCCGACTACTTCCGCGGCCTCCTGCCCGACCGCCGGCGGAACCCGCGCGCGGATCTCCTCTCCTCGCTCATCGCGGTCGAGGAGCAGGGCGACCGGCTGACCGAGGGCGAGCTCCTCTCCACCTGCGTGCTGCTCTTCATCGCCGGCCATGAGACCACGGTGAACCTCATCGGCAACGGCCTCCTCGCGCTGCTCCGCCACCGCGACCAGCTCGAGCGGCTCCTCGCCGACCCGGGCCTGCTGGGGACCGCGGTGGAGGAGCTGCTCCGCTTCGACAGCCCGGTGCAGCGCACCGCGCGCATCACCAACGCGGAGGTGGAGCTGGGCGGGAAGGTGCTCCCCAAGGGCGCCTTCGTCGTGGCCGCCATCGGCGCCGCCAATCGCGACCCCGTTCACTTCACCGATCCAGACCGCCTCGACGTCGCGCGCGCCGACAACCGGCACATCGCCTTCGGCTTCGGCATTCACTTCTGCCTGGGCGCGCCCCTGGCCCGCGTCGAGGGCCAGATCGCGCTGCAGTCGCTCCTCCGCCGGATGCCGGGACTCCGCCTCACCGGGCCCGAGCCCGAGTGGCGCGAATCCTCGACGCTGCGCGGACTCAAGGCGCTCCCCGTCGCCTTCTAGGATGCGCGGCCGGCGCGCGCTCTCGACTTTGCTGCTGGCGGTGCTCGCCGCCGGCTGCGGCGGGCCCCTCTCGGAGCCGCCGCGGGGCGAGCGCGCCCCCCTCGACCACATCGTGGTGCTGTTCCTGGAGAACCGCTCGTTCGACCACCTTTTCGGCACCTATCCCGGCGCCGACGGGCTCGCGCGCTACCGGGGCCGCCAGGTGGATGCGGCCGAGCGTCCCTATGCGACGCTGCCGCCGCCGCTGGGGCGCGACGGCAAGCCGGATCCGCGCTTCCCCGCCGATCTGCCCAACGCGCCCTTCGCGATGCTGCGCTTCGTCGGGCCCCTGGATCTCACGAACAATCCCATCCATCGCTACTACCACATGCAGCGGCAGTACCGGCCGGGCGCCGACGGCGTGGCGATGGGCCGGTGGGTGGCGGAAGGCACGAGCGGCGGGACCTCCATGGGCTACTTCGAGCGCGCGGCGGCCCCCGTCCAGTGGCGGCTCGCCGATGAGTTCGTGCTCCTCGACCGCTTCTTCCAGGGTATCCACGGCGGGTCGTTCGCCAATCATTTCTATCTCATCTCGGGACAGGTGGCGGAGTGGCGGGAGGCGCCCGCGGAGCACCGCGCCGAGATCGCCGCCGACGGCACCGTCACGCGAGACGGCGCGGTGACGCCGGACGGCTACGTGGTGAACAATCTCGATCCCCCTTATCCCCCCCAGCGCGTGGATCAGATCCTCCGCCAGCCGCAAACGGCGCCCACCATCGCCGACCGTCTCGACGCCGCGGGGCTTTCCTGGGCCTGGTACGCGGCGGGCTGGGGCGCGGGCGCGGACGCCGTGAAGGCAGGGCTGGTTCCCCACCACAACCCCTTTCAGTACGTGAAGCGGATCATGGAGAATCCGGAGGGCCGCGCCCACATCCGCGACGGGCGCGAGTTCGCCGCCGCGCTGCGGGACGGCACCCTGCCCGCGGTGTCCTTCGTCAAGCCGCACTCCACTCTCAATGCCCACCCCGTGTCGTCCACGGTGGGCGCGGGCGACCGGTGGGTAGGCGAGATGGTGGAGGCGGTGATGGCCAGCCGTTACTGGCCGCGCATCGCGGTGATCGTGACCTACGATGAGGGTGGCGGCTGGTTCGATCACGTGCGCCCGCCCGAGCCCGACCGCTGGGTCTACGGGACCCGCGTGCCGACGCTGGTGGTGTCGCCGTACGCGCGCCGGGGCGTGGTCGGCCACGGCGCGTACGACCATGCGTCGATCCTGGCGCTGATCGAGTGGCGGTGGGGTCTCACCCCGCTCACCGAGCGCGATCGGCGCGCCCAGCCCTTCCTGGAGGCCTTCGACTTCGCGCAGCCGCCGCGCCCGCCGGTCGCGCTGCGCTAGCGGCGCGGGCTCACCCTCCGCGCGGGCGGGCGAAGTAGCGCCGGAGCAGCGGCGCCCAGGCCTCGAGCGGGCGGGTCGGCCGGTCGGGCACCTTGGCGAGATCGTCCCAGCGGCGGAGCCGTACCGCGTCCGGCAGCCAGGGATGCCGGGTCAGCCCCGCCACCGCCGCCGGCGTCATGACCCCGCCCTGCAGCGTCAGCGTGTAGCGCGAGCCCGGAGTGAGGGTGTCCCAGTAACGGGGCTCGACCGCGCAGAGATAACGCTTGGCGTCGGCGTGCATGCGCACCAGCCACGCCACGCGCTCGGGCACGTAGGGCGCGATGAGATCCGCGCCCACGTCGTGGTGACCCTTCGCGTCCGGGTTGGCGCCGGTGGCGCGGTCTTTCTTGTCGAGGATGAGGCGCGGGTCGACCGCGAAGCGGCCCACGTCGTGGAGCAGGCAGGCGAGCTGGAGCTCATCGTCCGCGCCCGCGTCACGGGCTAGCTCCGCGCACTGGAGGGAATGCGCCAGCTCGGTGACGGGCTCGCCTCCGTACCGGCGCGCCGCCGACCCGGCGAAAGCCTCGAGCAGGCGATCGCTCATGGTGCCCGCGGGGCTTTCCATGTCCCGGCTAGCCCGCGCCCCCGGGCTTCACCATCTCCTTCGGGCGCACGCGGCGATCGAACTCCTCCGCGGTGACGTAGCCGAGGGCCAGCGCGGCCTCGCGAAGGGTGGTCCCGTCTTTATGCGCCCGCTTTGCGATCTCCGCCGCGCGGTCATAGCCGATGTGGGGCGCCAGCGCGGTGACCAGCATGAGGGAGTTGCCCACGTGGTCGGCGATGCGGTCCACGCGCGGGATGATCCCCTCCGCGCAGTGCTCGCGGAATGACTCCGAGGCGTCCGCCAGCAGTCGAATCGAGCGCAGCACGTTCGAGACGATGAGCGGCTTGTAGACGTTCAGCTCGAAGTTTCCCGACGCCCCCCCGAAGCCCACCGCGACGTCGTTGCCCATTGCCTGGCCGCACACCATGGTGAGGGCCTCGCACTGGGTGGGGTTCACCTTGCCGGGCATGATGCTGGAGCCCGGCTCGTTCTCGGGAATGGTGATCTCGCCGAGGCCGGAGCGCGGGCCCGATGCCATCCAGCGCACGTCGTTCGCGATCTTCATGAGGGCGGCGGCGAGTGTGCGCAGCGCGCCCGAGGCCTGGAGGTCGGCCTCGTGGGAGGCGAGCGCTTGGAACTTGTTGGGCGCGCTGGTGAACGGCCGGCCGCTGAGGGAGGCCAGCGTCTTCGCCACCCGCTCCCCATAGCCCTCGGGGGCGTTGAGCCCGGTCCCCACCGCGGTGCCGCCGATGGCCAGCTCGCACAGCGCCGGCAAGGTTCCCCGCACCGCGGCGAGCGCATGGTCGAGCATGGCCACCCAGCCGGAGATCTCCTGGCCCAGAGTCAGCGGGGTGGCGTCCTGAAGATGCGTGCGGCCGATCTTCACGATGTCCGCGAACTCGCGCGCCTTCGCGTCGAGGACGCCGCGCAGCGCCTCCAGGGCGGGACCCAGGCGCCCCTCGATCTGCTCCACCTCGGCCACATGCATGGCGGTGGGGAACACGTCGTTGGAGGACTGCGACCGGTTGACGTCGTCGTTGGGATGGATCGGCTTCTTCGATCCCAGGGCGCCCCCCAGAAGCTCGATCGCGCGGTTGGCGATCACCTCGTTGGCGTTCATATTGGTCTGGGTGCCGCTGCCCGTCTGCCAGATGACCAGAGGAAAGTGGTCGTCGAGCTTGCCCTCGATCACCTCGTCGGCGGCCCGGATGATGGCGTCCGCCTTGTCGGCGGGCAGGAGGCCGAGCTCGCGATTCACCATCGCGCAGGCCTTCTTGACCAGCCCCAGCGCGCGGATGAACTCCCGGGGGAAGCGCTCGCCGCCGATCTTGAAGTGCTGCAGCGAGCGCTGGGTCTGCGCCCCCCAGTACCGGTCGGCGGGGACCTCGATCGGCCCCATGCTGTCGGTCTCGATACGCGGCTTCATGGCAGCTCCTCGGGCGGGATGCGCCCTGCAATGTCGAAGACGCCCTCGCCCCGCGGCGTCAGGATCAACAGCTCGCCCTCATCGATCTGGACCCCGGTGACCACGCGAATAGGATACTGGTGGCTGACCAGGATGAGATTGCCGCCCGTCGGCAGATTGCCGGCGAGCGCGCGGATCTCGGCCGCGCGCTGGGCCTGGACCTCCGTGTCAGTGAGCGATTGCTGGAGCGCGAGCCAGGGCTCCACGCGTCCGAACGCCAGCCGCGCGGTGTCCAGGCAGCGGCAATAGCCGCTCGACAGCACCCGGCCCACCGGGACGCCGCGCGCGCGGAAGGCCTCGCCGATGAGCCGCGAGTCTTCTCGCCCGTCGTCAGTAAGGTTGCGCTGCCGCGAGCAATCCCCCAGCGGCGCCCCCACCTGATCGCGCTGCTGCATGTCGGTGGCGGCGTGACGGAGCAGGACGACTTGCCCCCCGCCCCGGAGCAGGGCCCAGAGCGCTTCGTCCGCCGCCACCGCCGGCGCCGACGCCATCGGCAGGAGCAGCGCGATCATGAAGATGGCCAGGACGCTCTGGCGGTACGTGGTCACGGTGTCTCTCCCACCTCCAGCATACCTCTCCGCCTCACGCGACGCGCCGGGTGAGCGGCTGGAAGGTGAGCCGCCCGGCGGCGACGAGGGCCCCGACCCCGACCAGTGCCACGAAATACCCGGCGAGACGCTCTCCCAGGAGCCCGCTCACCACGGGACCGAGGAAGACGGCCGAGTCCATGCCCACGCGGTAGAGCCCGGTTCGCCAGGCCAGCCCGGTGACGCCCACGTGCTCGCGCATGATTCCCAGCGGCAGCATCCAGCCCGCCAGACCCATCCCGAAACAGGCGCAGCCCGCGACGAACAGCGGAAAGCCCCCGAGCCCGGTGCCAAAGGTGCCCAGCGCGAGCACGGCCGTCACCGCCCCCAGCACGGGGACGCGTCCCACGCGATCGGCGAGCCAGCCCACCGGCAGCAGCACGATGAGATCCACGATCTGGGCCAGCGCCAGGAGAATGGAGACGCCCCCCCGGCCCAGGCCGAACTCACGGGTACCGCGCAGCGGGATCAGGAACTGGCTCACCGACGACCACGCCAGCGCCATGAGCACCCCCACCCCGAGCATGAGCCAGAACACGCGTTCGCCGTGCGGTGTGGCCGCGCGGGCCGCCGCGTCCGCCCCGGGAGCGGCGGGCCCGGCGGGCGGCGGGGGAGGGAAGCGACGCAGGAGCGCCCGCCCCAGCACGGGGCCGATCAGCAGCGGCGCGGCGGCGACGGGAAGCGAGAGGTTCCAGGGCCAGTGGGCCGGCAAGAGCCCCATCAGCGCCAGCCCGCCGAGGATCCCCAGCATCCCGGAAAACTCGAAGAGGTTGAGACGAAACGAGGCGCCCGCGCCCCCGTCATCCTGAAGGATGGCGGTGATCCCCCCCACCATGAGGAGGGTGTGTCCGATGCCCATCAGCGCACGCCCGATCACGAGCAGGGCGAAGGACGGCGCGACGACGAGGCAGAGCAGTCCCGCGGCGAGGAAGAGCGGCGACAGCACGAGACTCAGGGCGACGTGCCGCCCGGCGAGGATCCCCGCCGGGGCCGCGCCGGCCATGCGCGCGAACCCGAACGCGCCCGCCACCACCCCGAGCTGCCAGTCGGCAAGCCCGCGCGTCCGCGCGATCTCCGGCAGGACCGGACCGAACGCGCCCACGAGGAAGGTGTTGCCGGCCATGAGCAGGCACAGCAGGGCCGTGCCGCTCAGGGCGTGAATGGGGGGGCGTCTCCGAAGGGGTAGAAGGGCGGCATGTCCCGGCTCGGTCGCATGGTGAAGCGTGGCGGGCGCTTTTCGAGGAAGGACGTCACGCCCTCGCGCGCGTCAGCGGACTGCCCCATGTACTCCATGCCACGCGAGTCGAGGCGATGCCCCGCCATGGGATGGTCGGCGCCGAGCAGCGTCCACATCATCCGGCGCGCCAGCGCCACCGACACCGCGGAGGTATTCTCGGCGATCTCTCTCGCCAGAGAGCGCGCGGTGGAGAGCAGCTGGTCCGGCTCGACCACCCGGCTCACCAGGCCTCCCGCCAGCGCCTCCGCCGCCGGAAACACGCGGCCGGAGTAGATCCACTCCGCGGCCTGGTTGATGCCGACGATACGGGGGAGGAACCAGGTGCTGCAGGCCTCGGGCACCACGCCGCGCCGGCTGAACACGAAGCCGATCCGCGCCGCGGTGGATGCGATGCGGATGTCCATGGGCAAGGTCATGGTGGCGCCGAAGCCCACCGCGGGACCGTTGATGGCGGCGATCACCGGCTTCTTCAGGTCGTAGACGCGGAGAGTGAAGAGCCCGCCGCCGTCCCGGTGCGGCCCGGCCGGCTCTTCCTCCCCACGGGCGGCCCGCTCGGCGGCTCGCGCCGCGGCGTCGAAGGTCCGGGCGCCCGCGGAGAGATCGGCGCCCGCGCAGAAGGCGCGCCCCGCCCCGGTCACGATCACCACCCGGATCGCGTCGTCGGCATCGGCCCGCTCGAAGGCCTCGAGCAGCTCCCGCAGCATGGTGCGCGTGAGGGCATTGAGCTTGGCGGGCCGGTCGAGGGTGACGGTGAGGACGCCGTCCTCCACCTCGAAGCGGAGCTCCTGGAAGGCCATCAGCCGCCCGGGCGCTCGGTCCCGCCGGGCTCGCCGGAGGCCGCCTCCTCGTCCTCCGCCGCCTTGAGCTTGCGGAACACGGTCTTGGGATCGATGCCGAGCAGCTTGGCGGTGAGCGTCTTGTTGCCGCGGGTCATGCGCAGCGTCTCTTCGAGCATTCGCTGCTCGACTTCCGCGAGCGGGGTGCCCACGCGGATTCGCAGCATCCCCTCGCTTCCGCCGTCGCCCGCCGCTCCC
>Ga0137403_10003512_pt1 | contig 18793 bp, 12 predicted proteins | sample CZOMad2_1_16fung_FD_122057 | JGI IMG/M metagenome (GOLD analysis project Ga0137403, IMG submission 122057) | Vadose zone soil fungal communities from Angelo Coast Range Reserve, California, USA - CZOMad2_1_16fungal (Hybrid Assembly) | ecosystem: Environmental > Terrestrial > Soil > Vadose zone...
CCGTAGGCGCTGCCGCCGCTCAACGTGATGGCGTTGACGATCTGGACCATGTTCTCCGGCTTCAGCAGGTCGGTTTCGCGCGTCCCGGGAGCCCCTCCGCGCTGACTCACGCCACCTGCCACGCCCTGGCCGCCGTGCTCGGCCCGCACGACCGTTGTGCCCGTCAACGGATGGCCCGTGAAGTGGCCGACGCTGATGCCGGGCACGTCCGTGATGGCATTGTTCGGGCCGGGCACCTGGGCCCAGGCGGGTGAGGCGACGGCTGATAGGACAACACACGCGACCGCGCAGACATCGCTGGCTTTCATGCGTTCACTCCTGTCCCGGACGCTACGAGGCTGTAGCGGAGGCGAAGGCAACGGACGACGGTGAACAGCGTTTCCAGCGACGCCCACGCCGGGCGCGCGCCCAACGAAGCTGGCGCGCGGTGCCGGCTGGCGGACGGCTCGAGAGAGCGATCGCAGCGGGCAGTGACACGAGCCACCATTGTCGGAACGCCCCCACGGGTCAGTACGCGTCAGTCGCTGGCTCTTGCTGCCCCCACCTACAGCGCGGACGACCGAGCTGTCAAGGGATTTTCTGTCACACGGCCGCTGAGAGGACGCGATGCACGGCGCGCCGGACGTCGTTCACGTCGAACGGTTTCGCGAGGGTCAGGCACCCGGTGGATTCGAGCCACTCGCGCTTGTCCCGGTCCATCAGGTCGCCGGTGACGAAGACCACCCGACGCGTGAAGATCGGACGCCGTCGAATCAGCTCCCGGTAGAAGGCCGGACCGTCCATGCGCGGCATCTTCGTGTCGGTGATGATGAGGTCGTAGTGCGCGCTCTGCACCCGGTCGAGGGCCGCCACGCCGTCGCTCGCGACGTCGACGGTGTGACCGTCATGCTCCAGCGTTTCGACGAGCGTCGCGGCGATCTCCGGCTCGTCCTCCACGACGAGGATGCTCTTCGGACTCCCACGCGTCACGCCGTCGTCGGCTCCGACCGCACCCACGGCGGCAGCGGTGATCACCGGAAGCGTCATGACGAACGTCGCGCCGTGCCCGGACTGGCTCTCGACGGTCAGGGTGCCGCCGTGCTCCTCAACGATCCCGCGGCACAGCGAGAGGCCGAGGCCCGTCCCCTCGCCGGGCGGCTTGGTGGTGAAGAACGGCTCGAAGATCTTCGCCTGCAGCTCCGGCGCAATGCCCGGCCCCGTGTCGGTGATCGCCAGGCGAACGCGTGCCGTCGCCGCGTCGAACGCGCTCGTCAGGGTGATGCGGCGGAGTCCGCCGATCCGGCGCATCGCGTGGTGCGCGTTGGCGAGGAGATTGACGATGACCTGGTGCAGCTGGTGACCGTCGGCCTGGAAGACCGGCACCGCCTCCGAGAGGCGTACCTCGACCTCGATCGAGGAAGTCCGCAGCTCGTACGCCAGGAGCTCGACCGCCTGCGTCACGACGCCGCCGAGCGCGACCGGGCCGCGCTCCGGCGGGCGGCTCCGCGCCAGCGCGAGGAAGTTCTTCACGATCCGGGCGCACCGCTCGGAGGCCGCGTGGATCTTGTCCGCGCGGGCCGCGAACGGCGAATTGGCGGCGCTCTCCCGGAGCAGCATCGCCTGGCCCATCACGACGGCGAGCGGGTTGTTCAGCTCGTGGGCCACACCGGCGAGCAGCGAGCCCATGGTGGCGACCTTCTCACTCTGCAGGAGTTGCTCTGTGCGTTCGCGCACCGTGGCCTCGAGCGAGCGCTTCTGCTGCTCGCGCTCGAGGTAGAGCCGCCGTGTTTCCAGGAGATTCTTGATCCGGAGGACGATTTCCATGTGGTCGAACGGTTTCGTGAGAAAGTCCGTCGCGCCGGCGTCCAGGGCTCGCCGCTTCGCGTCGCCGGTGGCATCCGCCGTCAAGATCACGATGGGCAGGAACTCGGCGTCCGCGACCGTCGACCGCAGCTGCTTCATGACTGCCACACCATCCAGGTACGGCATCATCAAGTCGAGGAGCACGAGATCCGATCGAAATTCGGCGTGCAGCGCAGCGGCCTCGCGCGAGTCGGTCGTCGAACGGGCGTCCGTCCACCCGGCGTTCCGGACAATACGCTCGAGAAGTCGGACGTTCGTGGGCTCGTCGTCGACGATGAGGATCCGGGCGGTGAATGGGTCACTCACGAGCTCTCCTCGTTTCGGAGGCCTGACGCTACGCTGCCGCCGACCTCTGGGTCAATGTCCAGCAGGCCGGCGCAGCGCCATCGTGGAAGAAGGAGCCGAGATGCGTGCCCCACGCCATGTCATGAACGGGGCCGATCCCGATCCTGCGCAGTTCGAGTGGCGCGCCACTAGTCTTTATCCCTGTCCCTCGAGTGTCGGCCGCGCCGGCGATGGCGGGATCGTGTCGCACTCGGCCGCAGACCGTCGACGAACTTCAGCACACCCTCGACGTAGTGTGCGATCGCCCTCGGCGGGGCGGGGGAACGCGCGAGCGTCCAGAGCCCCAGGACCGAACCAACCAGGTAGTCCCCAACCTGGTTCACGTCGATGTCGGGTCGGATTTCCCCACGCAGCCGGGAATTGTTGCAGGCTCGTCGAAACAGCCGGCGGAGGTCATCGAGGAACGTCGAGATGATCCGCGCCACGGAGGGGACGCGTGGCGACACCTCTGACGCCGTGTTGACCATGAGGCAGCCGACACGTTTCTCGGGCCGGGTCGCAGCGTCGTGAATGCCCCTGACGAACCTCTCGATGTCAGCCAGTGCGGCGTCGGGCTGTGCGAGAGGCTCGAAGAGTTCCGCCGTGACCTTTTCACGGTACCTGCGCAGGGACGCCTCGAACAGCCGGCGCTTGCTTCCGAACTCGCCATAGACGGCCGCGCGATGGAGCCCCGTGCGGCGCACCAGCTCTTCGACCGACGTGTCGTAGTAGCCTCTCTCCCAGAACACGTCCATCGTCCGGTCGAGCTTCGCCTCGGATCGAGAACGCCTCACGGCTCGCCTCAACAGAACACTCATTCTGAATTACAGAATATTGGTTCTGTCAACACGATGCCCGACGTCGAGATCGCCGGTGATGAACGTGCGGAGGGGCGACGCGGCGATCTCACCGCGCTCAGGAAGGACGGGGCGATGCCGTGGTGGTGTACACTGCGCTCGCGGTTTCTACTGGCTCGAGCGGGAGCGGTCATGGGCGCGGTGCTTGTTGCGGCGACGATTACGTGAGACTCGGCCCTCCGCTCACGAGTTGTGGAGCCCTCGTGGTCGTGCTGCTCGTTGCTGGCTGCCGGCAGTCTGAGGCCCCTGCCCCCCCGCCTCCCCCTCGAGTGGAAGTCGCGCCTGTCCGGCAGCAGGACGTGCCGATCTATCGCGAGTGGGTCGCCACCCTCGACGGCTACGTCAACGCGCAGATCCAACCTCAGGTGACCGGATATCTGTTGAGGCAGGACTTCCGCGAAGGTTCCTTCGTCCGCAAGGACGACGTTCTCTTCGAGATCGACCCGCGCCCCTTTGAGGCGACGCTCGATCAGGCCAAGGCGCAACTCGCCCAGAGCGAGGCGAACGCGAGCAAGGCTGCCCGCGACCTCGAGCGCGACACTCCGCTCGCCGAGGCGAGGGCGATCCCGCGGAGCCAGCTCGACAACGACGTCCAGGCTCACCGCGCTGCCGTCGCCGCCGTCGACGCGGCCAGGGCGCAGGTACGCATCGCTGAGCTGAACCTGAGCTTCACGAAGGTCCTGTCGCTGATCGATGGAATCGTCGGGATCACTCAGGTGCAGATCGGCAACCTCGTCACGCCCACCAGCGTGCTCACGACGGTGTCGCAGATCGAGCCCATCAAGGCCTACTTCGCGATCAGCGAACAGGAATATATCGGTGCGGCGGAGCAAATCACCGCGGCGGCCCTGGGGACGCTTCCGGCGGGCGCGCGTATCCCGTTTCAGCTGATCCTGAGCGACGGGACCACCTATTCCCACCCCGGCTCGTTCCTCATCGCCGATCGGCAGGTCGATCCGAGGACCGGCACGATCCGGATCGCCACGGTGTTCCCGAACCCCCAGCGAGTGCTCCGTCCGGGCCAGTTCGGGCGGATCCGTGCCGCGCCGGAGGTCCGCCGGGGCGCGCTGCTCGTCCCCCAGCGCGCCGTCTCGGAGCTGCAGGGCAGCTATCAAGTCGCCGTCGTGGGCAACGACAGCAAGGTCAGCATCCGTGCGGTCACGGTCGGCCCGCGCGTGGACTCGATGTGGGTGATCGACAAGGGGCTCCGTCCCGGCGAGCGCGTCGTGGCCGAGGGCACGCAGAAGGTCCGGGACGGCATGACGGTGGCCGCCGTACCGTATCAGCCGCCCGCGGCCGGCCGGTAACCGATGTCGAGATTCTTCATCAACCGCCCGATCGTGGCGATGGTCATCGCCATTCTGATGGTGATCGTCGGCGCGGTCTCGATCCTCATACTCCCGACGGCGCAGTTCCCGGAGATCGTGCCGCCCGAGGTGGTGGTGCAGGCCACCTACGTCGGCGCCGACGCGGTCACCGTCGAGCAGGCGGTGGCCACGCCGCTCGAGCAGCAGATGACCGGCGTGGACAACATGAACTACATGTACTCCATCAACGCCAACAACGGCCTGATGCAGCTCACCGTCAACTTCGCCGTCGGGACCGATCCCAACACGGATCAGATCCTGGCGCAGATCCGCACGTCCCAGGCCAACTCCCAGCTGCCGCCTGACGTGATCCAGTTCGGGCTCACCGTCCAGAAATCCGCGACGTCCCCGCTCGTGCTGCTCAGCCTGTATTCCCCGAAGGGCACGTACGACAAGATCTTTCTGACGAACTACGCCTCCATCAACCTGAACGATCCGCTGACGCGCGTCCCCGGCGTCGGCCGCGTCCAGATCTTTGGCGGCGGGCAGTACGCGATGCGCTGCTGGGTCAAGCCGGATCAGCTCGCCAAGCTCGGTGTCACCGTTCCCGCCATCATCAGCGCCGTCCAGACCCAGAACACCGTCAACCCGGCCGGGCAGATCGGCAGCGAGCCGGTCCCGCGCGGACAGGACTACACCTACGCCGTGCGGGCGCGAGGACGTCTGGAGACTGCCGACGAATTCGGCCAGATCATCCTGCGCGCCAATCCCGACGGCTCGATCCTGAAATTGCGCGACGTCGCCCGCATCGAGCTGGGCGCCCAGACGTACAACCAGGAGGCGCGCTTCAACGGCAAGCCGGCGGCCGTGATCGCCGTGTACCAGCTGCCGGGCACCAACGCGCTGCAGGCGGTGGACGGGGTCCGCCGCCTGATGGAGGAGCTGAAGCAACGGTTCCCGAGCGACATGGCGTACGAGGTCTCGCTCGACACGACCCTCGCCGTGAGAGAGGGCATGCGGGAGATCGTCATCACTCTCCTCGAGGCGATCGCCCTCGTGGTCGTCGTCGTCTTCGTCTTCCTGCAGGGGTGGCGCGCCACGCTGATCCCGCTGGCGGCGGTGCCGGTCTCGCTGATCGGGACGTTCGCCGTCTTCCCGCTCCTCGGCTTCTCCATCAACACCCTGTCGCTCTTCGGCCTGGTGCTCGCGATCGGCCTCGTCGTCGACGACGCCATCGTCGTCGTCGAGGCCGTCGAGCACCACATCGAAGAGGGCCTCTCGCCACGCGACGCCGCGTTCAAGGCGATGGAAGAAGTCTCGGCGCCGGTGATTGCGGTCGCGCTCATCCTGGCCGCGGTCTTCCTGCCCACCGCGTTCATCCCCGGGATCACCGGGCGTCTGTATCAACAGTTCGCGGTGACGATCGCGGTGTCGGTCATGCTCTCGGCCATCAACGCCCTGTCGCTGAGCCCGGCGCTGGCCGCGCTGCTGCTGCGCCCGCGTCGCGAGGCGCGAGGCCCCCTCGGGCTTTTCTTTCGCGGGTTCAACCGGGCCTTCGGCGCGACGACCAACGGCTACATCCGGTTCTCGGCGCTGTTGATCCGGCGATCGGCGCTCAGCCTGGCCTTCCTCGCGCTGATCGCCGTGGGCGCGGTGTTCTTCGCGGGCAGACTGCCGTCGTCGTTCCTGCCCCAGGAGGATCAAGGCTACGCCTTCGTCGCCATGCAGCTGCCGAACGCCGCCTCACTGCAGCGCACCGATGCGGCGGCGCGCAAGGTCGAAGAAATCTTGAAAAACACCCCCGGCGTCCAGGCCTACACGAGCGTCCTCGGATTCAGCCTCCTCAGCCAGGTGCAGGCCACGTACAACGCCTTCTTCTTCGTGACCCTCAAGCCCTGGGGGGAGCGCCGCACCCCCGAGGAGCGGTCCGAGGGCATTCAGGCTCATCTGAACCGCGCGCTGTCCACCCTGAGCGAGGGCATCGCGTTCTCCTTTCCTCCGCCGGCCATCCTCGGCATCGGCACCTCGGGCGGTGTCACGTTCATCCTCCAGGACCGCGCGGGCCGAGACGTGAAGTTCCTCGCCGACAACACCGAGCGCTTCCTGGCCGCGGCCCGTCGGCGCCCCGAGCTCGCGGGCCTGACGACCACGCTCCTGGCCAGCATTCCTCAAGTGTATGTCGACGTGGATCGCGCCCGGGTGCTCGCGCAGGGCGTGAGTCTCTCCGACGTCTACAGCACGATGCAGGCCTTCATGGGCGGCGCGTTCGTGAACTACTTCAACCGATTCGGACGGCAGTGGCAGGTCTACGTCCAGGCGGAGGGTGACTACCGGACCCGTGCCGAGAATGTCGGGCAGTTCTACGTCACGAACGCGGCGGGCACTCCGGTGCCACTGTCTTCCGTGACGCGCATCGAGGCCCAGACGGGCCCCGAGTTCACGATGCGGTACAACGGCTACCGCTCGGCCCAGATCAACGGGGCTGCCGCGCCCGGTTACAGCTCCGCCCAGGCCATGCGCGCGCTCGAGGCGGCGTTCGCGGAATCGATGCCGCCCGAGATGGGCTTCGGCTACCTCGGCATGTCGTTCCAGGAGCAGCAGGCCGCGCAGGGTGTGTCGGCGATGACCATCTTCGGCCTGTCGCTGCTCGTCGTCTTCCTCATCCTCGCCGCGCAGTACGAGAGCTGGTCGCTACCCTTCAGCGTCCTCCTCACGCTTCCCGTGGCCGTCCTGGGCGCGTTTCTCGCCCTGTGGCTCCGGGCCATGGAGAATGATGTCTACGCCCAGATCGGCCTCGTCATGATCATCGGCCTGTCCGCCAAGAACGCCATCCTGATCGTCGAGTACGCAAAGACCGACTACGAGCGTGGCCGGCCGCTCGTCGACGCGACGCTCGGCGGGGCGAGAGTTCGGTTTCGTCCGATCCTCATGACGTCATTCGCATTCATCATGGGCGTGATACCGCTCGCGGTGGCGTCGGGCGCGGCCAGCGCCGCCCGTCGCATCCTCGGCACCACCGTGATCGGCGGCATGCTGGCGTCGACCGTGGTCGCCATCTTCCTGATCCCGATGACGTTCTACGTCGTCGAGCGTCTCGCCGCGCGCGCGGCCGGGCGGTCGCAGGAGCCGCACGCACCTCCAGAGGCGCCGGACCATGCGTAGGGTGTCCCGCCTCCTGCTGCCGGCGCTCCTGGCGCTCGGGTCCGGATGCACCGTGGGACCGTCCTACGAGCGGCCCGCGCTCGACGTTCCGGTCGGCTATCGCGGCGAGGCGACCGCGATGGCGGGCGCGGCATCGCTCGGCGAGGCCCAGTGGTGGGAGGTGTTCCGAGACGAGGAGCTTCAGGCGCTCATCCGTCGCGCCCTGCAGGCGAACTACGACGTCCGGATCGCCGCCGCAAGGATCTTGCAATCCCGGGCTCAGCTCACGATCACGCGCGCGGCTCAGTTCCCCACCGTGTCGGCCGGGGCCGCCGCGGGCCGACAGCGGCAACCCGAGCAAGACTTCGGCGGAATGACCATTCCGCCGTTCGAGTTCAATACCTTTCAGCTCGACGCCATGCTGTCCTGGGAGCTGGACTTCTGGGGCAAGTTTCGGCGCGGCACCGAGGCGGCCCGAGCGAACCTGCTCGGCACCGAATGGGCCCAGCGTGCGGTACTGATCAGCGTGATCAGTACCGTCGCCAACGCATACTTTCAGCTGCGCGAGCTGGACCTCGAGCTCGAGATCGCCAGACGCACCCTGGCATCCCGCGAAGAATCGCTGAAGCTGATCCAGATCCAGGAGGCCGGCGGCGTCGTGTCATTGCTGGACGTCCGCCAGGCCGAGCAGCTCGTGTTCACCGCGGCGGAAACGATCACCGATGCGGAACGTCGCATGGAGCAGCAGGAGAACGCTCTCAGCACTCTGCTTGCTCGGAACCCGGGCCCCATTCCGCGCGGCCTCGCGCTTGCCGATCAACCGCAGCCCCCGGACGTTCCCGCCGGCCTGCCGTCCTCGCTCCTGGAACGCAGGCCGGACATCCGGCAGATCGAGCAATCGCTGATCGCCGCGAACGCGCAGATCGGGGTGGCCAAGGCGGCCTACTTCCCGACCATCAGCTTGACGGGGAGCGGCGGGCTGCAGAGCTTCGCGCTCGCCAGTCTGTTCACCGGTCCGGCCGGATTCTGGAGTGTGGCCGGAAGCCTGGTTCAGCCGATCTTCACCGCCGGCCGCCTCAAGGCCGGCGTCAGACTGACGGAGGCGCAGGCCGAGGAGCTCGTCCACAGCTATCGGCAAACGGTCCAGCAAGCCTTCCGCGACGTCTCCAACGCCCTCGTGGGTTACCGAAAGGCGCGCGAGTTCCGCGAGCGCCAGGCTCTGCTCGCGGCGTCGACGCAGGATGCCGCGCGCCTCTCCGACATTCGCTACCGGGGAGGGGCCACGAGCTATCTCGAAGTCCTGACCAGCCAGACCAACAACTTCTCGGCGGAGCTGGGCCTGGCGCAAGCCCGTTTGAACGAGCTGCTCGCCATGGTTCAGCTCTACTCGGCGTTGGGCGGGGGCTGGCAACCGTAGAATCAGCAGCGGCATCAGGCGGCTTCAACTGTCGGCTCTGTTCTTCTGGCGAGCCGCGGAAACAGGGCGCACGCATTGCCATGGTTGATCGCCCTGTGCTCGTCGGCCGTCAGGCCGTTATCGGCGTCCAGCTTGGCGGTGAAGGACGCGCCGATGCCGGCGGGCGCGTAGGGGAAGTCGCTGCCGAACACCATGTGCCCGCTGCCGGCGAACGCCTTGAGGCTCGGCAACGCCGCCGGACCCGATGACAGCGCCGTGTCGAAGTAGAACCGCTGGAAGGCCGCCAGAATGTCGGCCGGCTTCGCGGCAGCGCGCCGGAAGACGCGCGCGAGCTCGGCGAAGCGATGCGAGGCGTAAGGCAGGAAGCCGCCGGCATGCGCGAGGATGATGCGGGCTCCGGGATACCGGTCCACGATGCCGTTCAGCACGAGCTGGACGGCGGCTCGAGTGGTGTCGAACGGGTAGTCGACGAGCGGGCCTGGGACGCCGGCCGCCGTCGGAAGAGGTGGCTGCCCGGGATGGACGAACACGACGGCGTGGCGGCGGTGGAGCTCCGACCAGATTGGCTCGAACGCCGCCTCGCCGAGATATTTCCCCGCATAGTTGGCGAGGAGGATCACCCCGTCGGCCCGCAGCGTGTCGAGCGCGTGCTCGAGTTCCCAGAGGGCGCCCTCGGCATCGGGCAGCGGCAGCGTCGCGAAGTTGCCGAAACGATCGGGCCGCTTCGTGACGAGATCCGCCGTGTATTCGTTCACGCGACGCGCCATCCTCCGTCGCTCGCTCTTGTCCCAGCCGATGACGCTCGGCGCGGTCAGCGAGAGGATCCCGGTCGCGACCTGTTGCGAGTCCATGAAATCGATCGCGCTGTCGGGCGACCACTGAGGAATCACGGTGCCCGAGGGATCGCCGCCATGCGTGGGCAGGGCGTGCGCCCAGAAGGGCGGTACGACATGCTGATGAACGTCAATGCGATGAGCCGTGGTCATGCTCTTCTCCTGTCGCGGACCCGTGGGTGGGCGAGAACTTCGAGCGTGTGCGTCGTTATGATCGTTCTCCGATGCCGGAAGGTAGCGCCACTTTTTTTGAGGCGGCGGCGCTGGACGTGGTTACGCGGCGCGGTGATCTAGCAAGAATTCACACGTCGTAGGCGTTGTTCGTGTCGAGAAACGTGCTCATCACACGCTCCTGTCCCCAGATCGCTCGGCCCGGCGCCGTTGGAAACGTTGCATTCATCTCGTGATGCTTCTTCCTCAGCAGGCCCTGGCTCTAAACCGGTGAAACGGCTGGGGTGTCGCCTCGGCCACGGCCGCCGAGGCGGCTCCATCGCGTCGGGTCGAGGAGGATTTATAGGGGGAATTTGCACGTTGGTCTCGCCATGGCATCCGTGCTTCCATTGGTTATGGGCGGAGACGTGCCTCGCCGGTTCCGCTGGCTTCGCAGCTCGCGCTCGATCTATGCAGCCGTGGTCGTGTTCGTCCTCGCCGTCTTCGCGCTCTCCGGCTTCTTTTTCGCCAAGGCGATTGGCGTTGAGGAGCGCGAACATCTCGCTCAAAAGGACGCCATCGCCCGGAGCGTCGCCGCCTCGATCGAGGCCCGAGAGCACGGCTATCTCAACGTTCTGCAGTCCTACGCGGGGCGCTTCCGGTTCCGCGAAAGTGTCAAGAATCGGGACGCGCGGGAGGCGGTCGTGCACTTGCGCCAGCTCCACGAGAGCTTCCCCGAAATGGACCGAGTCTTCCTCGCCGATCGGTCTGGGGTCGTCTGGGCAACCGAGCCCGACACGCCGGAGATCCACGGTCGAAGTTACGCGTCTCGTGACTGGTATCTCGGCGTGAGCCGTACCTGGCAGCCTTACATGTCCGACGTGTACACGACGGATCTCGGCCATACCTTAGCGGTCGCGCTGGTGATACCGATCCGCGACGTCGACGCGCGGGTCATCGGCATTCTCGCCTCCGTGCAGCGCCTTGACGTGCTGCGGGACTGGCTTCTGCCGATCCAGATCCCGGGCGGCGACCTCTTCGTCGTCGACCGCAAGGGCCAACTCGTATTCCACCGCACGAGGACGGGCGCCGAGCATTTCGGCGACTACGTCAACCTCCCCGTGGTGCGGCGCGTGCTCGAGGGCCGCACGGGGGTGGCGGAACTCGAGAACTCGGTGGACCGCGTGGTGACCCTGTCCGCCTACCGCTGGCTCCCCACGCTCGGCTGGGGTGTCGTCGTCCAGAGTCAGAAGGACGTCGCTCTTCAGCGGGTCCGCGTGCTCCTCATCGCGTCAGGGGCCGTTGGCGTGATCTTGACCGTGGGGCTCGCCGGGCTCGGGGGGCTCGCACTGCGCAATGAGCGGCGAACCGCTGCCGCGCTGGCCAGATCCACCGAGCGGCTCACGATGCTGCACGAGATCGACCGGGCCCTCATTGCGGCGAAAGCCCCGGTGGAGATCGCCGAGGCCATCCTTCCGCGCTTGCGGGACTTGCTGGGAGTCCCCCGCGCCATCGTGAATCTGTTCGACCTACGGGCCGGAGAAGTCGAGTGGCTCGCCGCCGTCGGTCGCCGTCGGTTCTATCGCGGCCCGGCCGTCCGCTACTCGTTGCGTTTGGCGGGCGACCTGGAGGCCTTGCGGAGGGGTGAACCACAGGTGGTCGATGTCCACTCGCTGCCCGCGAGTTCCGAGGCGGACGCCCTCCTCGCATCCGACGTCCGAGCGTATATGGTGGTCCCGATGATCGCCCGCGGTGAGCTGATCGGTTCGGTGAGCTTCGGCGGGTCGCCGAGCGACTTCTCGACCGAGCAGATCAGCATCGCGCAGGAAGTGGCCGCCCAGCTCGCCATCGTGCTCGAGCAGGCCCGGCTCCACGAGCGCATCACGCGCCAGGCCGAGGAGCTCGAGCTGCGCGTGCAGGAACGAACCGCCGAGCTGAGCTCGGCCAACGAGCAACTGCAGCGAGAGATCGGCGAACGCCGTCGGGCGGAACAGGAGGCCGATCGCGCCAACCGGGCAAAGAGCGAGTTTCTCTCGCGGATGAGCCACGAGTTACGCACACCACTGAACGGCATCATCGGCTTCGCCCAGCTGCTCGAGCTCGAGGTCCCGGACGGGACCCAACGCGAGAGTGTCGATCACATTCTGAAGGGCGGACGTCACCTGCTCGGCCTCATCAATGAAGTCCTCGACGTTGCGCGCATCGAGGCCGGCAACCTCGCGATGTCGCCGGAACCGGTCTCGGCCGACGAGGTTCTTCGCGCTGCGCTCGCTCTCATTCGGCCTCAGGCTGCCGCCCGGAGCGTCCAGATCCTCGAGCCTGCTCCAGTCGGACGCTACGTCACCGCCGACCGTCAGCGACTCCAGCAGGTCCTCTTGAATCTGCTCTCGAACGCCGTCAAGTACAACCGTCAGGGCGGGGCGGTACGCGTGGGGTGCGAGGATGGTTCGTCGGGGCGATTGCGCTTCACGGTGGCTGACACCGGCGGCGGGATCGCGCCCGAGATGATGAACCGATTGTTCAGGCCGTTCGACCGGTTGGGCGCCGAGCAGACGGGGATCGAGGGGACGGGCCTGGGTCTCGCGCTCTCGCTGCGCCTCGTCGAAGCGATGGGCGGGACGCTGACGGCAAGAAGTACGGTCGGCGAGGGTGCGACCTTCACGGTGGAACTGTTCCTGGCCGATGGCCAGTCACTGCCCGCACACGCGGCAGCAGAAATCGAGGCGCAGACCGGCGCGGCCGCGAGCATTCGGGGGACGGTGTTGTATATCGAGGACAACCTCTCGAACCTGCGGCTGCTCGAACGCATCATCGCGCGCCGGTCCGGGGTGACCCTGTTATCCGCGATGCAGGGCAGCCGTGGCTTGGAGTTGGCGTGTGCCCACCGACCAGACCTGATCATCTTGGATCTGCACCTCCCGGACATGCCTGGTGCCGACGTCCTGGCCCGGCTGCTTGCCGACCCGACGACAAAGGCAATCCCCGTGGTGATCCTCAGCGCCGACGCGACTCCTGGCCAAATTTCAAGGCTGCTCGAGCAGGGGGCCCGCGCGTATCTGACCAAGCCCCTCGACGTGAGAGGACTTCTCTCGTTGATCGACGACACCCTCCGAAACGAGAAGCGCTCGTGAGTGGTCCGGTCTAGACGGCCCGGGGGGCGATGGTGCCGATGATCGTGCCCAGAATGTCGAGATCCAGCGGCTTCGGCAGCAGGGCGGCCGCGCCCAGGCCGATCACGCGACCGCGAAGCGCGTCGTCCGTGGTTCCGGTCAGGACGATGATGGCGACGTTCGGGTAGCTCCTTCGGATGTGGCCGAGGGCATCGATCCCGCCGAGCCGGGGCATCATGAGGTCGAGAATGAGCAAGGTCGGGCGGAGGTCTCTGACGTGGAGCAGCGCCTCGAGCCCGTCACCCGCCTGCGTCACCTGGTAACCCAGCTTGCTAAGGTACTCCGAGATGAGGTCGCGAATTTCCGGCTCGTCGTCGGCCACGACGGCACTCAACGGCGTCGTCTGTGCGTCCATGGGCGATCGGAATCCGCTCGACGGCTATCCTCGGAGTTTGCCGACGAGATAGGCCGCGACGGCAACCATGGCGACGGCGGTCCATGGGCGGGTTTTGATGAATCGCGAGCCTTCCTTGATCCAGGCGTCGCTCGAACGGCCGGTGTACTCCGCGATTCGCTGGTCCGCCTCACGTGCGAACTCTTGACCCCTCTTGGAGAGGTCGCCAAGCTGTTTGGTCGCATTCGCCGCGACGCGGGCCGCGTCATCCTGGGCTGCTGCCACGCCGCGTTGAGCTGCCTTCTCGGCTTCTTTCCATGTGTCGGCCATAACGCCTCCTTTGGGTGCGTTTCGAAACTACTGACGGTGGCAAGCGCCGTGCCAGGGTCTTCTACTCATCGATTGCGCGATCACATCGTGGATGCGGTGATGCAAATCTTCCAATCGCTCGTGAGATTCGCTCTGCCTCCCCCTTGCTGAGGCCTGCAGTCTGGCGGATGGCATCTCGCCGGCCTATTGGACCTTGGCCCAACAGGCCGGACGGGAATCATGACCCGCCACACTCACGCTGGCGGTCGACGTGATCGTCATCACCCATGGCCACGCCGATCACCTCGGGACGATCGGACGGACCGACGGTTCGAGCGCCGCCGCCGGTCTCATCCAGACGATGATCGACCTCGGCTGGGTCAGCCGCTGAGCAGGGAATCCGCGTCGGCAAGGGCGGCACGGTGACGCCGCTCGGGCCCCAGATCAAAATCACACAGGTGCGGGCCGAGCATTCGTCGGAGGTCACGCTGGTCGACCCGACGACCAAGAATATCAGCCCCGGCGACACGCTGACCTTCTAGCCGGCGCCAGCCGGCTCAGGGACGCGGACGACACACGGCGAGGTGCACGGCCGTACATCGCGCGTAGAATTCCCCGACATGGACGAGCGTCCGGCGGAGCGCAAGCTTGCCGCGATTCTGAGCGCTGACGTGGAAGGCTACAGCCGTCTGATGGGTGAGGACGAGCTGGGGACCGTCCGCGCGCTCACCGAGTATCGTGAGGTCATCAGCGCCGCGGTCGCCCGCCACGGCGGGCGCGTCGTGGACTCTCCGGGCGACAACGTCCTGGCGGACTTTGTCAGTGTCGTCGACGCCGTTCAGTGCGCGGTCAACATTCAGCGCGCGCTGCGGTCGCGCAACGCCGATCTGCCGCCTCCCCGGCAGATGCGGTTTCGAATCGGTATCAATCTCGGTGACGTCATCGTCCAGGGTGAGCGGCTCTACGGCGACGGCGTGAATATCGCCGCCCGTCTGGAAGGTCTGGCCGGGGGCGGCGACATCTGCCTTTCAGGCACGGCCTACGATCAGATCGAGGGCAAGCTTCCGTTCGCGTTCGAGTTCAGCGGTGAGCACACGGTGAAGAACATCGCGAGGCCGGTCCGCGTCTATCGCCTCCATCTCGAGCCCCGTGCGCCGAAGACGTCAGCGAGGGCCGGGGGCGTCGACCGACGAGCGTCGATTCGAGTCGCCGCGATTCTGGCGATCGTGATGCTGCTGGGCGCCGGCGGCTGGGCGAGCTGGCGCTGGCTCGGGCCTTCCGAGTCGGCCGGGCTTGCCTTGCCGGACAAGCCTTCGGTGGCCGTGCTGCCGTTCGCGAATGTGAGCCAGGACCCGACGCAAGAATACTTCAGCGACGGCGTCACCGAAGACCTGATTACCGGTCTCTCGAAGATGTCGGGTCTGTTCGTGATCGCCCGGAACTCTGTCTTCACGTACAAGGGCAAACCGGTGAACGTACGCGAGGTGGGCCGTGACCTCGGTGTGCGGTATGTCCTGGAAGGCGGCGTGCAGCGTGCGGGTAATCGAGTGCGGATCACCGCTCAGCTGGTGGACGCGAGATCGGGGTATCACATCTGGGCCGAGCGCTACGACCGCGAAGTGGGCGACATCTTCGCCCTGCAGGACGAGGTCACACAGCAGATCGTCCGAGCCCTGGCCGTCAAGGTCACCCAGGCTGAGAAGATTCGCATCGGCCGGCCGCCCACGGGTGTGCTCGAGGCCTACGACCTGGTGCTTCGGGGTCATGACGAGCGAAAGCATACGACGCGCGCAAGCAGTGCCGAGGCGCGGCGGCTCTTCACACAGGCGCTCGAGCTCGATCCCCAGTATGCGGGGGCCTACGCAGGCTTGGGCTGGACGCTTCTCCAGAGCTGGCAGTTTCTTTGGAGTACTGAGCGGGAGACTCTCGAGCGGGCCCGTGAGCTCGCCGAGCGGGCCATCGCTCTGGACAACACGCTGGCCGACGCCTACCGTCTGTTGGGACAGATCTATCTGTGGGAGAAGGCGCACGACCGCGCCATCGCCCAGGCAGAGCGTGCCGTCGCATTCGCGCCGAACGACGCCGACAGCTACGAGACACTGGCGGAAATACTCGGCTGGTCGGGCAGAGCCGAGGACAGCCTCCGGCTCATCCGTCAGGCCATGCGTCTAAACCCACGCTACCCGTTCTTCTATTTGTGGACGCTCGGGCATGCGTATTATCTGGCCGACAAGAGGCACGAGGCCCTGGACGCCTTCGGCCAGATCGTGCAGCGGAATCCCAACTTCGTTCCGGCGCATGCGTATCGCGCCGTTGTCCTGAGCGAGCTTGGACGGACAAAGGAAGCACGGCAGGCGTGGGACGAGGCGGGCCGCATCAGCCCGGGCGCATCGATGTCGAATCTCCGTGACCGGCTTCCCTACAAGCGACCTGCCGATCTGGACCGCCTTCTCACCGCCGCGCATCGCGCCGGCATGCAGTGAAGCCGCACGACGCCGGGAATGTCTGGACCCGACCAAAGTAAGGAGTATCCCAACCCGACTAACGTCGGGTAGCAGGGGCCCGCCTGACCACAGTACCCTCCTCGACGACGGATTCGATTCCAACGTTCGCCGACGACAGCGAGGACTCGAGATGGATCTTCAGGTGGTGCTCGAACGCGAGACCGACGGCATCGCTGACCGGTGCCGGGCCGACAGCGAGTTCGACCTTCTGGAAGCGCTCCGGCATCGCGAGCCGATGGCGGCGGAGCGTCTCATCACTCGGTTTGGGCAGCGTGCGTATCGCCTTGCCAGCCGCATCACCGGGAACGATCAAGACGCGGAGGAGGTCGTGCAGGACGCATTGTGTACCGTGGTGCGAAAGATCGATACCTTCCGCGGCGAGTCGGCCTTCGGGTCCTGGCTCTACCGCATCGTGGCGAACGCGGCCTACCACAAGCTCCGCGGCCGGCAGAGACGCTGGCGAGAGCTTTCGCTGGATGACGTCCTGCCGCGGTTCGATGCGAACGGCTGCCACATCGCCCCCGTGGCCGACTGGTCGTCGCGCGTGGACAATCCTGCCATGCAGGCCGAGTTGCGGACGGCGCTGACCGCGGCCATCGACGAATTGCCCGCGACCTACCGGAGCGTGCTGGTGCTCCGCGACGTCGAAGGACGGTCGAATCTGGAGATCGCGCAGGCGCTCGGGCTCAGCGTCCCCGTCGTGAAGACGCGCGTGCATCGCGCCCGGTTGTTCCTCCGGAAGCGACTGGGCGGCTTCATGACGACGATGGACGCACCGACCGCCATCGCCTACGCTTCATGAGGACGACCGCGGTCAGCCAAATCACGTACTTGAAATCGTGGGCCGCCGACCGTTAGGGGTGACCGAACCCGACGAAGGTAGGGTAGACACCCACCATCCGGCCAATTAGCATTGCCGCGACTCTGACCGGTACCGAAGACCGGCCATCACACATGGGCACGCACGACGAGCGGGTGGTCTGCATCGTGGACGATGACGCGTCGCTGCGTCGCTCCCTCAGGAATCTCCTGATGTCGGTCGGCTTTCCCGTCGAGACGTTCGAGTCGGCGGAAGCCTTCCTGGAGGCGGCCGGTCGAGATAGTATCGGCTGCGGCTGCGTGGTGCTCGATGTGCGAATGGCCGGAATGAGCGGCCTCGACCTCATGAGACATCTGGTCGCCGCCGGCTCGCGCATCCCGGTGGTCATGCTGACGGCTCACGCCGACGAGGAGACGCGCCGCCGATCGCTCGAGGCCGGTGCGGTGGCGTTCCTCGAGAAGCCTGTTCGAAGCGCCGCCCTCCTCGACGCCGTACGGTCGGCACTCTCCTCGGTGTGATGCTGAAGGGCGGTTGATGCAACGCCATGTCGCCCAGTTCGCGGTCGTCCGATACGGCGTCGCCGTGTTCTGCGTGGCGGTGACGGTGATCGTGGCGCTGTGGCTGCGACCGGTGGTGGTGGCCGCCGCGCAGCTGTTGTTGGTGGCGGTCTTGATCACGGGCTGGGTCAGCGGTCTGCGACCGGCGCTCGTTGCCTGGATGTTGGCCACGTTGGCCTTCGAGTACTACTTCACGCGTCCGTTCGACTCCCTGAAGATCGAATCGGCCGAGCTGCCGCGTCTGGTGATCTTTACGCTGCTGGCCGCGCTGTTGGCCACGATGAGCGCCGCGCGACGCCGGGCGGAGGATGCCCTGAAGCATGCCCGGGCGCAGCTCGAGGCGCGAGTTCTCGAGCGGACAGCGGAGCTGGAGCGCAGCAACGAGCGTCTGCAGGGAGCCGCCGCCGAGGCCGCGACTGCCCTGCACCGATTCAGGGGCCTGGTCAATTCGGTCGACGGGATCGTCTGGGAAGCAGACGCCACGACCCTTCAGTTCTCGTTCGTGAGCGACCAGGCCGAGCGCATCCTCGGCTATCCGGTGGAACGCTGGGTCTCCGACCCGACATTCTGGGAGGATCACCTCCACCCGGACGATCGCGAGTCGGTGGTGCGGCTCTGTGAAAAATCGCCCGAGAAGCGGGGACACGACCTCGAGTACCGCATGATCGCCGCCGACGGCCGTGTGGTGTGGCTGCGAGACCAGATGACCGTGATGCTGGAAGGTCACCGCCCCGCCCGGCTCCATGGCGTGCTGGTCGACATCACGGAGCGGAAACGGGCGGAGCAGGAGCGCCAGGCGCGCCGCTGGTTCGTGGAGGGCATGGATCGGGTCAATCTGGCGATCCACGGAACGAATGATCTCGAGCAGATGATGAGCGATGTCCTCGACGCCGCGCTGTCGATCTTTGACTGCGATCGTGCGTGGCTGGTGTATCCCTGCGACCCGGAGGCCCGCTCGCACGGCGTGAAGATGCAGCGTACGCGCCCGGAATTTCCCGGCCTCTTCCCCGTGGGCGCCGAGGTGCCCATGGATCCGGAGGCGGCTGAGGTGTGCCGAATCGTGAGGGCTTCGAGCGGGCCCGTGGCATTCGGGCCGGGCTCGGCCCACCCGCTGCCGGCAGGGATGGCGAAGCGCCTGGGTATCCAGTCCAGGATCGTCATGGCCCTGTATCCGAAGGGTGGTCAACCGTACATGTTCGGGCTCAGCCAGTGCTCGTATCCCCGGATC
>Ga0137403_10003513_pt1 | contig 18789 bp, 22 predicted proteins | sample CZOMad2_1_16fung_FD_122057 | JGI IMG/M metagenome (GOLD analysis project Ga0137403, IMG submission 122057) | Vadose zone soil fungal communities from Angelo Coast Range Reserve, California, USA - CZOMad2_1_16fungal (Hybrid Assembly) | ecosystem: Environmental > Terrestrial > Soil > Vadose zone...
GGCATACTGGAGCTCGCGGATGGCATCGGCATAGCGCCGGTGGTCATGGGGCTATTCGGCATAGCCGAAGTTCTGGAGAACCTCGGCGTATTGAACAAAACCGAAGTCTTTGCCGGAAAAATCAAGGGGCTTTTCCCCAACCGTGAAGACTGGAGACGATCTCTAGGCCCGATAGCGCGCGGCTCCCTGTTAGGATTTTTCCTCGGACTCTTACCGGGAGTGGGCGCCATCGTGCCCCAGTTTTTGAGCTATGCCCTCGAAAAGAAACTCTCGCGCCATCCGGAACGATTTGGCAACGGGGCGATCGAAGGGGTCGCTTCGCCGGAGGCCTGCAACAACGCCGCAGTCGGTGGAACTTTCATCCCGCTTCTGAGCTTGGGCATCCCTTCCACTGCGATGACGGCGATCCTGCTCGGCGCGCTGATGATCTACGGCCTCACCCCCGGGCCATTGCTAATCAAGAATTCCCCCGACCTGTTTTGGGGGGTGATCGCGAGCATGTACATCGGCAACGTCATGCTCTTGATCCTCAACCTGCCGTTGATTCCCATGTGGGTGCAGGTATTGAAAATTCCTTACTCTTATCTTTCTTGCTTCATCATCCTGTTTTGCCTGATCGGCGCCTATAGCCTCAACAACAGCACCATCGACATCTACATCGCGGTCACTTTCAGCCTGGTCGGGCTGCTCATGAAAAAATTCGCATTCGAGCCGGCGCCGCTCGTGCTGGCGTTCGTTTTAGGTCCTCTGCTCGAGACCGCTTTAAGGCGCTCGCTGATTCTCTCCGATGGCAGCCTATTGATCTTCCTGCAGCGGCCAATATCAGCGGCGTTCATTATATTTTCCATCGTCGTGCTCGTAACGCCGCTGTTCAGCCAAATAAGATTGGGGCGTGGACTCAGTGAAGAAGACTAAGATAACTACCGTCGGCGCCAGCGCGCTTTTCTGGATCGTCGTGGGAATCCTGGCATGTTATGGAGCGACCCGACTCGGGTTGGGGAGCGTCACTGAGCCCGGCGCCGGTTTCATCTTTTTCTGGTCAGGACTGATCCTGGTGATCTTATCGCTCGTCGTTCTCGCCGATTCCGTTCGCAGCTCCGAGGACACAGTCCGGGAAATGGAGGAGTTGAACTGGGCAAAGATTGCTCTGGTTCTTCTCTCTCTCTTGTTGTACGCCTTCTTTTTAGAAAGGCTCGGTTTTGTTTTGACGACATTTGTGCTTGTGAGTTTTTTACTGAGCTGCATCGAAGGCACAAACTGGGTCCGATCCCTCGGGGTGGCGAGTGCGGCGGCGCTGGCGAGCTTTGCGATATTTGAGCTGTGGCTAAAGATCCGGCTTCCCAAAGGGATCTTCCGTTTCTGATTCGAAGGGAGGAAAAAGATGATTCAATTGCGCAAAAAACTTCTGCCGGCGGCGTTTGCTTGGGTGCAGGCGATCGCCCTCTGTTCGGCACCAGCGCTATCCTGGTCGCAGGAAAAGTATCCTTCACGGCCGATCGAGATGGTCGTCGCATTTCCTGCCGGCGGTTTTGCCGACGTCACCGGCAGAATTTTCGCTGAAGAGATGTCGAAAGTGCTCAATACGCCGATCGCCCCGATCAATAAGGGCGGCGCGACCGGCAGCCTGGCCGCCACTACCATGCTCAATGCAGCCAAGGACGGATACAGTATTTTGGTGAACACGCTCGGCGGAATGGTTTTGGCGCCGGTAACTCTTAAGGACGTGAAATACGACGCCAACAAAGATTTCTATCCTATCGCCTTCATCACATCTGCGCCCGACGGCCTGACGGTGAGGGCGGAATCCCCTTATAAAAACCTCAACGACTTGATCGACGCGGCGAAAAAGAATCCGAACAAATTGTCCTACGGAACCGCGGGCACCGGCGTTGGTGGCCACTTCAATTCTCTGATCCTGTCTCAGGTCACGGGCATCAAGATCAAACATGTTCCCTACAAAGGCGGCGGTGAATATATTCCGGCGCTTTTGGGCGGACATCTGGATTTTGTCATCGGCACCGCCATTGCGACATTGCCGCAGGAGAGCGCGGGCAAGCTCAGGACGTTGGCGCTCATGGGCGGCAACAAGATGAAAGAGCTGCCCTCGGTCCCGACAACCAACGAGCTGGGAATCAAGGGAAATTATCTCGACAGCTGGGCTGGCGCCTTCGTCAGCGCCGGCACGCCCAAGCCGCTCATTGATACGCTGACGGCCGCCGCCGAGAAGGTGATCAAGTCCAAGGAATTCGGCGCCAGGATCGAAAAGACCGGCGGCGTCGTTCAGTACATCACGCCCGCTGAGTTTCGCTCCATGATCGAACGCGACAAGAACACCGCTCTGGAGATCGCGAAGAAGGAGGGACTGCAGTAGGCGGTCAAGTGAGAGAGAAAAACTTGGTATTGACAGCCCTGCAGATTGGATTTTGAACAACGATCCAATATCGTAATTCACCGCGGGCTGATATTCTCATACACCGCAGGCGTGGCAGTGTTTGTTGGAATCAATAGCCTTTAACAGGTTCTTTTTAGGTAAACGATATTGCATGCAGTTTTGTTTTTTCGATCCAAAAGAATTGATCCTAATACACTGCCGGAATCGTGCCAGTACACTTAATAGTTGACGCGCCATGGACAGTGAGATCGCGAATGGCTGATATCACGCCTTTGTTCGAGCTTCTCGAAAATGCCGATCTAATAGTTGGCTCTCGAATCGACGAGCGACGCGTGCTGAGGTTGTCCGCGGGCCAGCTTAGCGACATTGGGGCGGAGGCGGCCGTTCTAATCCGCGCTGAGGCCCTTACTTACGAAGTAGGTAGTATGACCCACTCGGCCACGCTGTCGATGGGCGGTGGCACTCAACCTTGCGCCAGCGTCAGTTGTCGTATCCGCCATGTGGACCAACTGGTCCAGTTCGCCGCATTCTACAGCGACAGGGTCTACATTCATAACTTCCTCAGCAATCACGAGCACCACCCCGACTTTGGGTATATCCCTTCAATTGAGGAGCGTCGCTACACGCTGCTCGATGATCTCCATGTCCTCTCGCGCCTACGACCCCTGATCGAAGCGGGTCTAATCGTCCCGGTGACCAGTACCCGAGAAGTCTGCTCCCAATGCATCGCCTTAGACGCTTTCGGGGCCGACGCTGACAAGAGGTTTCTGCGAGAGCGAAAGCAGTTGGCCAAGCGCTTTTTGGAAGAAATGACGATCGCCCTCGACTACTGCGAAGGAGAGTGGTCGCTCGCCTGTCAAGCGCCTGAGGAACTCCTCGAGCATGGAGGCGCCTATACGTCCTATAACGCTCCGCCGGAGCCCCTTGCCCAAATGCCTCGAATTCTCCAGCGTGCACTCGATGGCGAGACCGTGCCGTTGTCGAGGGCGGTGAGGCTCAGATTGAAACATCACGAAGACTTAGCTGGCGACATTCTCGGAAGCGTAGTTTTCGAGATGGCAGTGTCAAAGATTCTTCGCACATCATACGTCAGCGAGACAGAGCTTCCGATTAAAATTCTCTCGGCGGTTTCCGGTGACCGTGATCTCGCGCGGCGCAACAGTCTAGTACAAAAGCACCTGACGTCTATCGTGCCATTCATAGGTGACGCCTCGCCGGCCACCGTTGTTCAACTGCGACAACGCGAGGAAGAATCATTCCTTACTTACCGGCAGGCACTCAATAGGGCGATTGATGACGTCCGGGCTCAGCGCGCGAACTTGAAGGAGAGTGATGCTCGCGCCATCTACTCCGATGTGATAGCTCCAGGCCTTGCTCGGCTTGACCGGGCGGTTCGAACCGCAAGACGCGACCTTCTGAAGGATCTCGGACGGTCAGTTACAGCCTGGGCGGGAGCCATCACTTTCGGCATGTACACGGGACTATTGCCAGACCAACTACTGGGAGTGGCGAAGGCGCTAGGGCTGACAAAGATTCTGGTGGATTTCGGCCAGGCGGCAGCAAAGCTCATGTCACCCCAGGACGCTATCAAGAAGGAAGATCTCTATTTCCTTTGGCGTGTTCGCCAGATGAGCCACCAACGCCGTCGGATGCGCCCGGCGGACAAGAGCGTCACCTAACACGCGCGCTGCAGCGGACCGGAAGGCTCGCGTTGCTCGCTCCGATCACGGAGCGCAGACGTTAGCCCGCCAGAGTCAACGTGGCCGAACGAGGATTGAATGTTTACTGAAAGGCGGAAGTCGTCGTGAACATTGACATTGACAAACTCACCGAGGAAGAACTGATCGATTTGAACAATAGGATAGTGGCGCGGTTGCGGTTCTTAAACCAAATGCGCGCCCACTCACAGATGCTCGACTTTAGAATCGGCGACCGGGTCACATTTCAGCCCGAAGGGCGCTCACCGCTGTTTGGCATAATCACTCGCTACAACAAGAAAACAGTTACGATCATCACCGACAGCGGCCAGCACTGGAACGTAGCGCCGGGGCTTTTGCGCAAGGCTGCCTCGGCTGACAATGCGGAAGGCGCCAACGCGAAGGTAGTTCAGCTAAGAAAAGAATGAGCCGATCCCACCGGGCAAAGTTCTCCATTGAGCGGTTGCTGGAACGCCACACTTTGTCTACGATAGATTCACCGCAGCGGTTTTAAACTTCTGCGACAGGAGACGGAATTTTTCGACGTGGGAACCTTTCACACAAAATGCAAAATCGAGAATCCGACCGATCGGACTCGTTCGGTTGTCATACCGAAGCTCTTGGTAGATAGCGGAAGCGAATATACCTGGGTGTCCGAGCGGTCGCTCGAAAGAATCGGCGTCAGCCGCGAAAAAAAGGACGTGGCGTTTGTCCTCGCCAATGGCCAAGAGGTCACCCGTAGCGTTGGCTTTGCGATCATCCGCCTCGACAAGTTTTTCACTATCGATGAGGTAGTATTCGCGGAACCAGGCGACCTTCAGCTTTTGGGTGCCCGGACGCTTGAAGGAATGAATTTGATTATTGAGCCAGCTAGGCGAAGGCTTGTCGCCGCTGGGCCTCTTCCTGCTGCTTCGCCCACAAGCCCGCGCCTGAATTCGCGTACACGACGTGCTGGACGCAGGCGGACAGCCGATTAATACGGCCGTCACTTCATCGCCTTGGCAAAATCCCCGAATCGTCTGACAGTGTAAATCACTTCTCCGCCCGCGTCGTCAACTCGATTTTGTAGCCATTGGGATCTTCGAGAAAGGCGATGGCGTTGCTATTGCTCCCATGTTTCATGGGGCCCGGCTCGCGGACGATCTTAACCCCTCTAGCACGAAAGTCCTCACAGGCTTTGTACACATCGGGAACGCCAAGAGCGATATGTCCGAAACCGTTGCCGATATCATAAGAGTGCGTATCCCAGTTATAGGTGAGCTCGATGACCGCGTCCGTTTCTTCCGAACCATATCCGACGAAGGCGTTGGTAAAGCGGCCCGACTCGTATTCTCTTTTCTTCAGGAGCTTCATGCCGAGCCCGTCGCAATAAAACTTGAGGCTCTCGTCCAGATCATTCACCCGGATCATTGTATGAACGATTTTCATAGGCTTCTCCCTTTCAGCTGGAATTTTCTTCGTCGTCGAGACTCATAGCGGCAAACATCGACTTTAGCCCATCGCCTTCGCAAACCCGCGGATCGTCTCTTCCCTGCTCCCGCCGGGCGGGCTGTAGGGAATGATGGCAATTTGTTGGATGCCGGTTTTTTTGATGCGTGCGATTTGCGCACGGCATTCGGCGATTGTGCCGGCGATAGCGAATTTATCGACCAGCCAGTCCGGGATCACTTCGGCGTGGTTCGCCTGTTGATCCATGTGGTGGTAGTAGTCGTAGGTCTTGCGAATCTCTGCAAGAACTTTCTGCTCGTTGGGATCGAGCACGTATGGCAATGGATGCGCGACTACCCGCGCAACGTGGGCCTTTACCGCGTCTTTAGCAGGAGCGGTATCAGAAACTGCACACGGAACCCAGAGAACTAGATTTATATCTTCAAGCTTTCTTCCAACGGCTTTTGCTCCTGCTGCAATTTTGTCCTTCGCGTGTGCGATGTACTCGTCAGCGACACCGACAAGAATAATAATGCCGTCGGCGATGCGACCACATAGTTCGAGCATCCTGGGTCCGCTCGCGGCGATGTAGATGGGAACTTTTCTCTGACATGGGTGAAGCACGTGAATCTTGCCAGTTTCGAGCTGCACTTCCTTCCCGTCGAGAAGATCGCGCATCTGCTGCATGGTTTTCTCAAAATACGACAACTTCGCCGGCTTCATGCCCATGGTTTCCACTGAGCTGTCGCCCAGGCCGATGCCGACGATCATGCGTCCCGGCGCGTATTCTTCCAAAGTTGCGTAGGCGCTGCCGACCACGGATGGATGGCGAGTCAACGGATTCGTGACACCTGTACCGAGTTTAACTCTCGTTGTGTTGAGCGCCATCGCCGCCATGTTGACGTAGGCCTCGCGCCAGATGAGGTGCGAGTCGCCGACCCAGATATGACTGTAGCCCGACGCTTCCGTTACCTTGGCAAGGTGAATCATTTTCTGTAAGGGTTCGGTCGGAAACAGACCGACACCGAATTCACAAGCGCTCACTCGAACTCTCCTTCAGCAGCAACTTTGGCTGGCGATGCGCTCGGGCGGCGGGGTCTGCTGGCTACGGCCTGCCACGCGAACTTCGCCGTCGATGATCACGTAGGAAATGCCGGGCAGGTCGCCTTTGGCGAACGAATCTAGAGCGTCTTTGGCCACCGAACCGGTAATTTTGTGCAGCAAGACCAAATCCGCCGGCCGTCCTTCTTCCAAGATGCCAAGATTCAAATCATGCGCCCGCCCGACGTTACCCGTCGCCATGCAAATTGTCTTTTCCGGCGCCACTTCGCCGACCGACGAGATGAAAGCGATCTCGCGAAGGATTCCGCGCGGAATGACACCGGTGCCGCCCGGCGTATCGGTGCCGATCAGAATACGATCGAAAGAGTTCCTCACCTTGACCGCGCGTATGAGACTCAGCGCCAAACGATAATTGCCTGAGCTGCAGATTTCAGCGTAACAACTCGTTTCATTGACGATCCGAATCATGTCCTCTTCAGGCATCGGAATCGGCCCGCCGGTGATATGGCCGATAATGTCCGGCTTGATCTTTTGTACGATCTCGAACCCTGCCACTTGGCTCACGCCCGAACGCGACACGCCGCCGGAATGAATCTTTACTTTGATGCCGCGCGCATGCGCCCAGGTGACGTAACGCTCCGCTTCACCGCTGGGCAGTAGGCTGTAATCGTAAAAAATAAATTTGACGAGCTTGATACCGAGAGACTGGATTTCGTCGAAATCTTTCTCGGTGAGACCGGGAACTAGTAGCAATGTACCGGCATGAACTTTTACACCCGATGGCCGCAGATTGTCGTAACAGCGCTTGGTAACAATCGCCACCGACAGCGCTGTTCGCGCGTCGGGCGGAAGCGGAAGGCCCGGCAGATGCAACTCACCGGCGGAGATCAGCGACGTCACGCCGCCGTGCATGTAATTCGTGATCCAGCCCAGTGAGTTTTGCGCCGGCGTGTATTCGCCGATGGACGGATGCGAATGCGAGTCGATCAAGCCCGGAATCGCCGTGATGCCGTTGGCGTCGACAACTTGATCCGCCGCATGGCTCAAACCGTTGCCGATGGCACGAATAAGACCGTCTTGGATGAAGATCGAATCCGCTTGGCGCAGCGGGCTTTCCAACTTTCCGGTCACCAACGTGCCGATGTTTTTAATCAAAATGGCTGACATGAGCGGACTATACCAGAGCCTTGGTAGCAGAAAAAGCGAGACAGGAGATCGCCTGTTTACAGCAGCCAGAACTCGAATACTCGTCAAAAAATGATACCGTGACTTCCAAGATGCACCATTTGATTTGGAATGTGGACCCTGCGATTTTTATTCTCGGCCCAATCGAAGTTCGCTGGTACGGTGTCTTCTTCGCGCTCGGATTTTTGCTCGGCTTTCAGATCATGGCGCAGTTTTACCGCAGGGAACAGCGCGGTCTCGAAAATTTATCCGAGCTATGCCTGTACCTGATGCTCGGAACTATCATTGGCGCGAGACTTGGTCACGTCTTTTTTTATCAGCCCGATTATTTCCTGTCGCACCCGTGGGAAATTCCCATGATCTGGCATGGTGGACTGGCGAGCCACGGCGGTTTCGCCGGCGTCATGTTCTCGCTGTATCTTTACCTCAAAAAACACCGCGACATGAGCTTCATCGAGCTGGCCGATCGTCTCGCCATACCTTGTCTGTTAGCGGCGGCGCTGATCCGCGTCGGTAATTTTTTTAATTCGGAGATTCTCGGCACCCCATCGAACCTGCCCTGGGCGATCGTGTTCGCGCGCGTCGACGATATTCCCCGACACCCGGCGATGCTTTACGAGGCATCGGCGTACTTTCTGGTTTTTTGCGCGCTGTACGTCGCGTACTGGAAGACCACGATCATTCAATTTCCCGGTAGAGTCTTCGGTACGACCCTAGCGACCTGTTTTTTCGCTCGCTTCATGATCGAATTCGTCAAGGAAAATCAAGTGCCGTTCGAGAGCCGCTTGCCTTTCAACATGGGGCAACTGTTAAGCATTCCCTTTATTCTCTTGGGCGTCTATCTCATCTATGCTTCACGAAGAATGTCGCAAACGCAGGCACAGTGAAAATGTCCCGAGACACCTAACGCTGGGAGATTCCGCGCCGACGAGAGCCACAGTCACGAGTGAGAATGGGCGGTCAAAAATTGTCGTGCACGTGTTCAATCGACCCAAGATGTTTCTCACCGGACTTTATGGCCAACATCTGGCTCTTAAACAGTGTGCTCCATAGCATGGACGCACGCATCAAAAGTCGCTCCGAAGCCGCTTTAGAGCTCCAAGCGATTCAATCGCAGTGGGTTGCTGATCACGGAAACCGAGCTGAACGTCATGGCGGCGCTGGCGATGATCGGGCTCAGAAGAATACAAAAGAACGGATACAAAGCACCCGCGGCGATGGGAACTCCCAATACATTGTAGACGAATGCAAAAAACAAATTTTGCCGGATGTTCCGCATGGTCGCGCGACTTATGCGGCGCGCTTTCGCGATGCCGCGCAGATCGCCCTTTACCAAGGTAATGTGCGCGCTCTCGATGGCGACATCGGTGCCTGTGCCCATAGCGATACCGACTTGAGCTTGCGCCAGCGCCGGAGCGTCATTGACGCCGTCGCCGGCCATGGCGATGATCCGCCCTTCGGACTGAAGGCGTTTGATCACTTCAACTTTTTGTTCGGGCGATACTTCGGCTTCCACTCGATCGATACCCAAGCGGCGCGCCACGGCCTCAGCCGTGGTCCGGCTATCGCCGGTGACCATCACAATCCGAATTCCTTCTCCGTGCAGAATCTTGATCGCTTCGTAGGTCGATTCCTTGATCGGATCGGAAACGGCCAGCAGTCCAGCCGCGCGACCGTCGACGGCGACAAACATCACCGTGTGCCCCTCGCGGCGCAGTTCCTCGGCGCGCGTCAGGAGAGGTCCCGGATCAATCGACAGCTCTTGTAGAAGCGCAAGATTCCCCAGCGCGACCGAGCGTCCATCCACCGTTCCGATGACTCCTCTGCCGGTAAGCGAACAAAAATCCTCACCCGGTGAAAGCGGCACTGCTTCTTTCTTCGCTTCAGCCACAATCGCCGCGCGGATAGGAAAGAGATACTGCGCCTGGCTGGCAGCCTCGAGCGCGGCAGCGAGCACCCGCTGGGGCAGACGTACTCGGTCTTCAGTGCCGGGAAAGAAGGGGCATCGAATCTTCTTTCCTATTAACCACTGCCGCGCCACTACGAAAGCAGGTCTTTCTTTTTAGACTCGAATTCCTCCTTGTTGATCTCTCCTCGCGCATAGCGTTGCCGCAGGATTTCAAGCGCCGAATCCGACCGCGTGGCTTTTCCTTGACCCAGTAGCCAGCGAATACCCACGATGAGACCGACGATGACGAGCGCCCAGAACAGAAACATCATCGCCATCATCCCGATTCCCCAACCCCACCACATGGGATGCATTTCCCAGTGCCATTCATACATTCGCCCCTGGGCCAAGAGCGCGCCTGCCCTTTCGACAGTAACCAACATCCGCCACAAGGCTTCGCCGTGCATATTCCACTCCTTCTTAAGTCTAGTTTGCCTTGGTCCCTTGATGCATCCGGTCCGACATCTGTTTCATCATCCCCGACATGGCGCCCATCATGCCCGACATGTTACCCATCATGCTTCCCATGTCTTTCATATCTTCGCCCTTCATCATCCCCCTGCCCCTTCATCATCCCGCCCATCCCTTTGCGCATTTCTCCCATTCGTCCCTGCATGTCCTTCATCTTCCCCATCATCATGCCCTCGCCCTGCATCCCTTCACTCTTCATCGGCATGCCCTCTTTCATCGGCATGTCTTTTTTCTCCTGGGCCATCAGAGGGACAAGACTAAGGCTACATACATGACAACAGTCGCAATAATCTTTTTCATGACAATCTCCTCTTTTGATTCTTTGCCGCGTTTAATTTCTTTCCCTTACGATTTGACGTTGATGATCATCGTAAGTCCGCCACCGCCCTGTTCCTCCACGTTGTCGTTCAGCGTGTGGTGCGGAATGTGGCAATGAAGGAGCCATCGGCCCGGCTCACGCGCCGTCCAGACGACGTCGAAGCGCTGGCCCGGCCCGACGTTCACTGTATCGGCGTCGTACTGCGCGCTTGGCGCTAGAGAGTTGCCATCGACGGCAATCACGCGAAAGGGACCACCGTGCACGTGCATAGGATGGATGAAGTTGTTGTGGCTACCAATGAAACGAAGACGAACCCGCTGCCCCATCTTCATCTGGATTGTTTCGGTAGCCGGGTAGGCTTTACCATTTATCGTGAAGAAATTGGGCAGCGCTCCTTCCATAACCATCGCCGGATATGTGAGTCCCTCGCGCTCAAGCCATTCCTGCAGCAGAATGACATACTCTAAATCGTAACCGGGATTAGCTGGAGCGTTTCGAGGATCAATGATCAGCGCGCCATAGAGTCCGAGCGCCTGCTGACGGTCCGGGTGATCATGCGAATGATAGAAAAACGTGCCGGCCTGACGCGCGACAAACTCGTAGGTAAAAGTCTCGCCCGGTTTTATTGGCCGCTGCGTGATGTTGGCTGGCCCGTCCATCGCGTTCGGCACGATTAGACCGTGCCAATGGATGGTTGTGGACTCCGGAAGCCGGTTAGTCACCCGGATTCGGAGGTGGTCACCCTCTGTAATGCGGATACGAGGTCCCGGTACTTGACGATTGATGGCGTAGGCGCCCACTGGCTCGTAAGAAAGTATGTTCCATTGAATCACTGAGGCTTCAAGATCGAATATTTTGACGCCGTTTTCGATTCGCGGAGTGAGCGGCTGGTCACCCCGCGCCGCCACAGGAGCGCGGTAGCTGACCTTCCGCGGGTTCACTGCAGCCATGTCCCGCATAGCATCGCCTGGCATATCGCGAGTCATGATCATTCCTGGTGGCATGACGACGCCTCCAACCTCGCGAGCGCTGAGACGAAGATTGACCTGGGTGGCTGGCACTACTGCGGCCACCACGAGAGCCAAAACTGTCAGTGCAGAAATGGCCGCGAGCTGCGGTCGAGTAACATCGGGGTTCATCTGGTGACCCGTCGCCTCATGATCTTCTCTGCTGTGGTGCAGTCCACTTCGCTTCCGGTGATCTTCGTCGCGAACCGTCATCAGTCCGTGCTTCAGGCCCCGCGCGACCATCCATACGTTCACTGGGTAGGCGGTCACAAAACCCACAATTACACCCAGTGACATCACGAGCCAGAAGAGCGGCTCCGCTGGATCCATCGCTCGCATATCGCGGCCCATCATAAGATAGATCATCGTCACCGCCATTCCCGCCATCATCATATTCATCGAGAGCCACTCGGGTATGACGGACCGAGCGAGAGCTTTGATATATGAGCCGCCCATCATGTCCTTCATGAACAAAGCCTGAAAAATGAAAAGGCCGAAGGCAAAGCCCGCCGCATATTCCACGATTAAGTCGATCCACATGGGAAAACCCAGTGTGGCTGTGATGGCCGCGGCGGCGATGATTCCAGTTGCATCGCCAGCCACGCAGTGCACTGTGGAGCCCACTCCTTGTTTCCACAGGGGCTTAATGAACTCCTCGTGCGTACCCGGCCGCGGTTCCTTATCGCTCATCACGTACAGCGCCAAAGCGATTGGACCCATGTACAGGGTGATCAGGACCCAGCCCCACTTCATCACCAACGCTTCGGGATTGTGCCTGAACTGGTCCCAAGCCACGTACACGGTGGAGAGGGCCGCGAGCAATAACCACGTCCAGGCCAGCAAATCGATTACTTGTATTTGATTCATTTATCGATTCCTTTATCGCTAGGCGATCAGAAAAAGAAAGTATCCTCATGGGACGATATTTTCTCTCTATTTGGTTCTCGCGGGATCAATGCGATTTGCTGTGGAATTCTGGCGTGTCAATCCCGTCGCGGGTTTCGGTATGAAACGGAGCTTGTGTAAAGTTTTCCCATTCCTCCAAAATAAAAAGCAGCCGGGCACTGAGCAATCCCGCGATGACGGCAGCAAAGACGACGCTGCCAGCAACCTCTGGATCATAGCCATACCGTTTCAGCTCCAGACGGAAAATCCAAGCAGCCGCTAAAGCTCCGAGCGTCCAGAAAAGTCCCAGGCTATAAATAGTCAAAGGACCGATCGTGAATAGAACTGGATACACAAATCTTATTCTTTACGCTGACGCAGTTCTAGAAGGTAAGTGTCCCGCCAGCAGATCTTATTCCATCTGTTTTTAGTTTCCCCGCTAGTGTCGAATGCAACTTAGGGCCTCATATGATCATTGCCTTTTGTTGAGGAACTTGGAGTATCGCCCGTATTAGTCGGGTTGTTGATGTCAATTCCATCGCGCGCCAGCTCCGCGTCGCTCGCCTTCATCGCCACTGTTCCGGGAGGATGTTTATACCAACCCGGATCTTCGTCATAACTCTTCAACTGATCCCGAACCTTGACGACCGTAAACAGCCCGCCCATTGATATATAGTCCCCGAAAGGTCCAGGGGCACCCTTCATGGCAATAGTATTCTTGGGATAAGGCATGACCTCGGCCATCCTCCCCATATCCATCCCGGTTTGGCCCATGGTCATATAGGCCGGCAGAAGCGGCCGAATCTTCTCTTCCAAATCTCCGGGCTTCATTCCAACCATGTTCGGAAACGCATGTCCCATCTGATTCATGACGTGGTGGGTCATGTGACAATGAAATGCCCAATCACCCGGAGCGTCGGCGATGAATTCGACGTTGCGCGTCTGTCCGACGGCAACCAGAGCCGTGGTTTCCGCCCACTGGGCCGACAGAGGAATGTCTTCGCCGTCAGTCGCCGTGATTCGGAAGTGATAACCGTGGATGTGCATCGGGTGATGGTCCATCGCGCCCAGGTTACCCAAGCGAAGCCGGACTTTATCTCCGGTCTTGCAAACCAAAGACGCAGTCGAGGGGAAAACTTTGCCATTGATAGTTAAGATGTTGAAGTCGTTCATTACCAGGGTATTCGGACGTGCGGTCCCTGCTTCGATTGCCCATTCACTAATCATGAGCGAGAAGTCGCGATCGACGCGGTATTCCGAAGTTGCGTTTCTCGGGTGAATAATGAACATACCGATTAACCCCATACCCATCTGGGTCATTTCGTCATGATGGGAGTGGAACATGAAGCTCCCATACTGCCGCAAGGTCCACTCATATTTAGCGGTCTCGCCAGGCTTAATGTAGGGCTGCGTGAGACCGCCCACGCCGTCCATTCCATTGGGCAGATAAATTCCATGCCAATGAACCGAGGTGGCAACCGGCAACCGGTTGGTCACGTAGATCCGTATTCGTTCGCCCTCGACGGCCTCGATCGCGGTGCCGTTCACGCGCCCATTGTAACCCCAGCATTTCGCTCGCAACCCGGAGTCAAAAGCGTGATCGACCTCTTCGGCAACCAAGTGAAAGACTTTCACGCCATCCATGATCTTAAACGGTAGCGCGCCGCCGTTTGGAACCACGACCGGCTTGTAACCCTTGCCGGCCAAAACTGGCGGCAGCGGTTTCACATCGATCGGGCCGCCGCTGTAGCTCTTCTCCCAATACGGACGACCGCCCTGAGATTTCTTTTGTCCGGGCGCCGGTTGATATTGCGCCGACCCGCCGCCGTGATTATTCGCATGACCCGGTTTCGCCAACACACCGACGCCGGCGATTGTCGCCGCGCCGAGACCCAGTATTTGTCGCCTCGATATCTTGTCAGCCATTTCTACTCCTCCTTAATGAACTTCAATGACCTTCTCGGTCTTCATCTTCACTGGCGCGGCGGTCCCGCCCATTGGCAATCCGTTCGAGCTTGGCAGCCGACCGCTTAGAATCTGCCCCGCGTCGCCCCGGGCCAGCCAGTAATCACGCAGCGATTCAACGTAGGCAACGGCCGTTTCAATCTGCTGCTCTCGCGCGCGCAACAACTCAACAGGTCCGAGCTGCATCGCGTTGTATTGCAACTGCGCTTCGTTGACGATCCGTCCCTGCAACGGCAACATAATGTCTCGATAGTACAACGCGCGATCTCGGGCTCCTTCCATTCGATCCCGGATGGCGTGAGCCGTGGAGCGAATCCGCACCGCGAGAGCGTAATACTCCTGCTGGGAGCGCCTGAGCTCGGCTGCCGCACGCCCGATCCGGGCCTGACCCTGATCGAAGAGTGGAATGGGGAATTCCAGTACCGGCCCGACTTCCCATGCACCCTCGTGTCGCTCACCGAGCGGCCCCACGAGCATTTCCGGAACGAGCGCTGTCCACCGGTTGAACCCCAACTGTTCGCCCGCAAACACAAGACGTTGGCGGGCGTTCAAAAGATCCACACTGCGATCGAGCGCGATACGTTCGATATTCTCTGTCTGCATCGGCTGCTGCGGAATGTCGGGCAAACGCCGGTCGGTTTGCCACTCCGTCTGTTTTCCCCACAGTCCCATTAAAATGTTCAGTTCTTCCCGGCCCTGGCGCGCTGCGACTTCGGCGGATCTCAGCGCCAACTTGCTCGCCTCCGACAGCGCCCTTTCCCTTGTAAGATCGAGGTCCGTGATATTTCCTGCTTCATGAAGCCGGCGCGTCACGTCAAAAGAAGCACTGAGCGCCTGTACAATCGTTTGGCGCAACTCGAGCATCTGCTCATTAGCCTGATACAGGTAAAACGCAGTTCGGACGCGCGCCGCTAAATCCAGTACCGAACCGGTTACCCGGCTTTTCGCTTCCTCAAAGGCGGCGGCTGCCACTCGCTTGCGGAGCGGCATGTAAAAGACATCGAGAAAGTTCATAACCGTGAGAAGTTCCAAATTCGCCTGGCCGCCAGACGTGGGAAACTTAACCGCGGCCTCGAAGAGCGGATTGTTGAAGAGTCCTGCTTGCACCAAATCTGCCTGCGCGACGCCCAGGTTGGAGTATACTGCCTGGAGCTCGCGATTGTTCAGCAAGGCAACCTGGACGGCCTCATCGACAGTCAGCTTATCCTTCAGCAACGAACCAACTTTCTCTGCGGCTTCTTTATCCAGCTCGGTTCCGTTGTTCCAAAAGATCTTGAGCGCGCTACGCTCTTCAACCGTGCCTCTGACATCATCGAACCCGGCATTCATGGCTACCGTCGTACAACCGCCTAAAAAAACCAGCAAAATAAACAGCCACCCGGCATTTCGTCTCAATACCATCGGTCGATACCCCCTTTCCTAACCTGCGCCGTGCACCTAATTCATTTTCTCAATCTTAACGATGGCCTTTTTCGGAACGTCGATAGTGAAACGAACCTTGTCCCCAAATTTTAATCCTTCAAGAAGAGAGGGAGGATCGATCCGATAGCCCATCGTCATCGCCTCCATGAAGCCTTTTATCTCTCCGTGCTCGACCACAATCTGGCTGGCATTCGGTACGGTCGCGACGACTTTTCCCTCGGCCACTACTGTCTTCCGTTCAGTCTGTGCGGATTGCTGAGCTTCATGACGAGGTTGCTCCGGCGGCATAGCGGAAACCGGCTGTGGCGATGGTATGTCGGCTCGGGTGTAGGCAAGTGTTTTAGAGAGCGGACGTTCAGGTGCAGCCGCCGCGTCCGGATACGCCGGATGATTGGCACTTAGCGGCTCCAACTGGTACGCGGCACATCCGGCCGACAGTAACAAAACAAAGACCATTAGATGCTTACGCTTGGATTTCATCTACATATTTCCTTTCCGTTAAATCAGTTTTTGAGCTTCTCAAGCTTAGTAATGGCGCGCTTGTCGGTATCGATCGTGAAGCGAACTTTATCGCCTGGTTTGACGCTCTTGAGCAGAGAAGTGGGGTTTACCTTGTAGCCCATCGTCATAGCATCCATGAACCCTCTGATCTCTTCGTGATCGACCACAATTTCCTGAGTCTCAGGAACAAGAGCAATGACTTGGCCCACCCCACTGACGGATTTCGGCACGCCTTTGGGCCTCAGCGATGCGAGGTAGCTGGACAAATCAATTAGCTCTTGAACCGTCATCCGATCGTTATTAGCAGGCATCGTAGACTTGCCGTCCGGCCCACGATACTTCTTCGCGGCATGCGCGCTCGGATTGACCACGGACTCCGTAAAATATTCGAGAGGGTGCAACGGACCCATTTGACTCAACTCCGGACCCAGTACACTTCCGGGCGCGGCAGCGGGAAATTTCTCTCCGCGCACCTCATGGCACACGTAGCAGGCGAATTTTTCGAAGACCTCTCTACCCTTATCAGGATCACCCTTGGGCATGGTGAACTGCCATCCCTTGGGGTGGTGCATCTCCATCTCGCCTGGCTCGCGCTTCTCGGCCGCAAGGCTAGAGGAGTTCGCGGAGAACGCGAAGACAATGTAGAGCAAAAGACCCGTTTGCATTTTTGACATAGTGGATACTCTTTTCTTGCACAGGCTCAGAACCACCTCCTGTCTGAACGTGTGCTTAAACAAGTTGGGCTGTTAGAATTCCGCGAGACGCACGAATGCGCCGAATGAAGCACTGGCAGCAAGTTATCCCGGCGCTACCCGGCAACAACGAGACCCGAGCGAGACGTGTCCTTAGATCTGAAGAATAGAGAGAAAGAGATGGCGAGCGAGATCGATAGGCAAGGAACTCGTGACAATTCTTTTGAAAACTGCCTCCAACCAAAGGTTGTTTCCCAATACCGTTGAAACCGCCTCCGGTAGAAGGGAGGGATGAAGCGCGATACCTTTATCTGAGCGGTGAATCCCGGTCGCGGCCACTTGAACTGCCGGACCGCCCTGATGGATTAATAATGTACAGTGAATGACCGGCGCCGACTGATCTTCGGGATGGCTATGCTGTGATGAGGCTGCAGAATTATGGTGATCCCCAGTCACCCGGTGATCTGAATGGCCGTCATGACGCATGCATGCCTCCATCGTCCACGCCACACCGGAGTAAAGGAGGGCTATAGACAAAGCAAGTATGCCACACGGCTTCAAAAACTGGCGGCTCATCGTTTGTGATCTATACCAGAGCCATGTTCTGCTTTCAAATAGTGCTTCCGTTCTTGCCACTAAGCTTGTTCGGTCGCCGCCGGGATCATGGTCGGAGCAGACGGCGGTGCCGAGTGTCGCAGAGTTTCTGGTCAAATGAGAAAAATCACTAGGGAAAGGAAACGGAACGAATTTCTTTTCAACATTACCATGCTCACGGCACCGGCGGCGTTGGCGTGGGAGGTCCATATTTGCTGTAGGTTTTTTCAATTTGGGCTCGCATTTCCTTGAGACTTTTGCCTTGGTCCTTCATCTTCATCACGTCACGCGTGATCCCTATACAGATGGTTCAGCCAAGACTCATTCGATCGAATAGCAGTTTTTCCGGTGTTGAGTCATCCTTGATGTAACAAGAGGCATTGCTCGTGTGCCCGTCTGCTCCACAACCACAGTAACACGGAATGTAACGAAGAGTATCCCTATTGGCTATCGCGAACCGATACGCCTCACGCACATCATCGGGTGCCCGCCGGATGTCGGCAGGGAGAACCGATTCCGGGGCCAGTTTGTATCGATGCGTGGTTGCAGCGAACGTCCGGCGATCGCATAGTGAGGTTAATACAAGAGTTCCCATCGTTAGTGCGCCCGTCGCCAGAAAACGCCTTCTTTCCATAAGCTCATGCGGACTTGCAATAATGTGCATTATCTCAGCTGTACTATCCATCTCTATTTCCTCCTTTCGGCAAACTCGCGCCATTAGCCTAGTGATTGGGTAATCATCGATGCCGACATTTAGCCTCCCAAATTTCTTAAACGGGTCCGGGTGCCGCTTCGATTTGATGAAAAACGCCAAAGAAGACCCGCCGTGAGTTGTTAATCTTCAAACCCGCCTTCCGAACAAGCTCCAGAGGCTCTCTATTCCAGTGGCAACCGAGTTGCTTTGCAAAACTATCCTCCCGGCGATCTTGCCAGCGGCCGAGCCATTCACGGTTACTCCGGCCATGCTCCAGCAACAGCACTCTACCCTCCGTACGACATACTCGCGCCATTTCCTGAAGCGCGATCACTGCCTCTGGAAAGGTGCACGTGCTCAGAGACGAAACAACCGTATCAAAGCTCCTGTCGGGAAAAGGAAGAGCCTCCGCATCCGCCAACAAAAAGGACACGTCCAAGGATAAATTCGTTGCGCGTTTTCGGGCAACGTCCAACATCTCCCTGCTGACATCCACGGCGATAATCCGGCAACCGGGAGGATAATAG
>Ga0137403_10003515_pt1 | contig 18778 bp, 13 predicted proteins | sample CZOMad2_1_16fung_FD_122057 | JGI IMG/M metagenome (GOLD analysis project Ga0137403, IMG submission 122057) | Vadose zone soil fungal communities from Angelo Coast Range Reserve, California, USA - CZOMad2_1_16fungal (Hybrid Assembly) | ecosystem: Environmental > Terrestrial > Soil > Vadose zone...
AGCCCGGTGCCGCCGGCCCGCTTGTTGATTACGGCGGTGGTCACGGCTTCTTCGAAGTCGTTGGCCCCGGAGGCGCCGCCGCTGTTGATCAAACCGGATCGGCCCATGAAGCAGTTGGCCAGCTGGTAGCGGCAGAGATCGATGGGGTGGTCGCTGTTGAGCTCGGTGTAGATGCGCTTGTCGAACTTGCCGTAGCTGGAATCGCCGATGTTGAGCGCGGTGTACCCGCCGTTATTTTCTGCGAGCTTCTGCTTGATGATGTCGGCTTTGATGGTGACGCCGAGGTGGTTGGCCTGGCCGGTGAGGTCAGAGGAGAGGTGGTAGTCCTTTTCTTTTTTGAAGGCGTTGTTGCGGAGGTAGCACCAGAGAACCGTGGCCATGCCGAGGTCGTGGGCCTGGGCGAAAGCCTGGCTGACTTCGATGATCTGGCGATCGCTTTGTTCGGAGCCGAAATAGATGGTGGCGCCGACGGCGGCTGCGCCCATGTCGTAGGCTTCCTTCACGGTGCCGAAAAAAACCTGGTTGAACTGGTTGGGGTAGGTGAGGAGCTCGTTGTGGTTGAGTTTTACGATGAAGGGAATTTTGTGGGCGTACTTGCGGGCGACCGATCCTAGCACGCCGAACGTGGAGGCTACCGCGTTGCACTGGCCCTCGATGGCCAGTTTGACGATATTTTCACCGTCGAAATAGTCGGGATTCTTGGCGAAGCTGGCGCCGGCGGAATGTTCGATGCCCTGATCGACGGGGAGGATTGAGAGATAACCGGTGTTGCGCAGGCGGCCGTGGCCGAACATGCGCTGGAGATTGGTGAGCACGCGGACGTTGCGGTCGGATGCGGCGTAGATTTCGTCGATAAACTTGGGGCCGGGAAGGTGCAGTCGCTCTTTCGCGATTTTCGGGTTTTTGAAGCCCAGTAAGGATTCGGCTTTTGCGCCGAGGTAGGTTTCGACTTTGCTTCCGCTTGCGATGGTTGCCATTTCCGTTCTCCTTGTTGCGCTTTAGGTTAGCGCAATCAAATTGTTTGTGGCTTCAGTCCCTCAGCGGCTAAAGCCGGTTCGTGCCAGAACTCTGCGGCACGGCTGAAGCCGTGCCCTCCCGAAAACCGCTCGCTCCCGAAACTCGCGTTGTTCCTGAAAACCGGTGTTGCTCCGTAAGGCGTGTTCTCCTATTTTGCGGTGCCGGGAGCAAGTTTGCTGGCGGCGGTCGGGTCCACCAGCCACAAAAGCCTTCCGTTCTTCGGCTGGATCAATTGCGATGGCAACTGTTCCGGCTCGTAGGGCCCTTCGAGCACGCCCTTGAGTGCGAGGGCCTTGTCGGCTTTGGTCACCATGAAAATGGCCAGAGCCGAATTGTTGGCGACCGGCGCGGTGATGGTGACGCGGTCGGTGAAAAGCTTGCCGATCCAGTTGGACATCACCCAGCGTCCATTATCGTGCAGAGCCTTGGTTCCGGGGAAGAGGGAAAGTGTGTGGCCCTCGTCGCCCATGCCGAGGAGCAGGACGTCGAAGCGTGGTAGTTGCTGATTCGAACGCTGAAACCAGGTGCGCAGGGCCTGCTGGTATTCTTCGGCGGCCTTTTCGGAGTTTTCGTATTCGGCTTTGATGCGAATGACTTGTTCCGGCTTGAGCGGCACTTTCGAGAGCATGGACTCGTGGGCCATGCGGTAATTGCTGTCGGAATTGTCGGGCGGAACGTGGCGCTCGTCGCCGAAGAAGAATTGGGTTTTGTCCCAGGGCATTTGGGATTTGAAGGCGGGGTCAGTGGCTAGCAGGCTGTAAAGGGCTTTCGGGGTGGAACCGCCGGCCAAGGAGATTGTGAAACCGCCTCTCTCTTTGATGGCAACGGCGGCGGCGTCGATGATTTTCTCGGCGGCGCGGCGGGCGATGGCGGCGGCGTCGGGTAGGATTTGGACTTCGCGGTTCACTTTGGCTCCTGGAGAGTTCAAAAGAGCAATTCCTCAGCGGCAAAAGCCGAATACAAGCGCGGCGTTAAGTCGGACCTAAAGGTCCGACCCCAGCCCAGTGAGCCTACTTTGCGGCTACGGTGCGCTCTGGCACGCCCACGTGGCTGCTGCGCTTGTCGATGTCTTCTTCGCCAATGCGGCGCCAGGCGCGGCCGTCGCGCTCCAGCAATTCCTCGGCGTCGGCTGGGCCCCACGAGCCAGCGGCGTAATTCGGGAAGCCGCGGGCAGGGAGCGCGTGCCAGACGTCGATGATCGGTTGAATGACGTTCCAACCGGCTTCGACCATGTCGGCGCGCTGGAACAGCGTGGCGTCTCCCGCCATGCAATCGCGCAGCAGGCGCTCGTAGCCGGTGCTGTGCTCGACGCCGAAATAGTTGCAATAGTCGAAATCCATGTTTACAAGACCCAACTTCATGACCGAGCCGGGGACTTTGGCGCCAAAACTCAGCGAGATCCCCTCTTCGGGTTGGATGTGAATCACCAGGCGGTTCGTTTCCAGATTTTTTACGGTGGTGTTGCGGAAAAGCACGAACGGAGTGCGGCGGAACTGGATGACGATTTCGGTGGCGCGGGTGGCCAGGCACTTTCCGGTGCGGAGGTAGAACGGAACGCCGGCCCAGCGCCAGTTATCGATCTGGAGTTTTAGGGCGACGAAGGTTTCGGTGTTGGATGCGGGCGCGACGTCGGGTTCGGCGCGATACCGGGGAACGCGCTCGCCTTCGATGACGCCCTCGTCATATTGGCCGCGCACCGTGTTGGTCAGCACATCTTCGGGCATGAGCGGCTGGATGGCGTGGAGCACTTCCGCTTGCTTGTTGCGTACTTCGTCGGCGTCGAACGAGATCGGCGGCTCCATGGAGGTCATAGTGAGGAGCTGAAACAGGTGGTTGGGGACCATGTCGCGGAGGGCGCCGGCGGTTTCGTAAAAGCCGCCGCGATGCTCGACGCCTACGGTTTCCGCGGCGGTGATTTGCACGTGATCGACGTAGTTGCGATTCCAAAGCGGCTCAATGATGTTGTTGGAGAAGCGAAAGACCATCAGATTCTGCACGGTCTCTTTGCCGAGGTAGTGGTCGATGCGATAGATCTGGTTTTCAGAGAGCACTTGTTTCAAATCTTTGTTGAGCTGAATCGCCGAACTGAGATCGTGGCCGAAGGGCTTTTCCACGATCACGCGGGCCCACTGATTGCTTTCTTCCTTGGTGAGCCCCGCCTGGCCCAATTGCTGGACGATCGGAGAGAAAAAGCGCGGGGCGACGGCAAGATAAAAAAACTTGTTGCCCTGGGTATTGTGCTCCTTGCTGACGTCATCGATTTGTTGCGCCAGGCGCTTGTAGGCTTCGGGGTCCTGGAAATCGCCCTTTACGTAGTAAATGCGCTCTTTGAACCAATCCCAACTTTTCAAATCAATCTGCGCGGGAGCGTATTTTGGGACTTCCTCCGTTAGCGTTTTCCGAAAGCTGTCGGTGTTGAGATCGTTGGACGCGAAACCAATGATGGCGAATTGTTTGGAGAGCAGATTGTCGTTCGCGAGATTGCAGAGCGCGGGGATGAGTTTGCGCTTGGTGAGATCGCCGGTGGCGCCGAAGATGACCATGACACAGGGTGACGGTGCGGGATTCGAATTTTGGTGGTTCGAGTTCATGAGAGGTTTGTGGCGCTCCTGATCTTGCAATCGGGCCTGGGTGCTTACTGCTTCTTTTCGATGTGGCCGCCGAATTGGAAACGCATGGCAGAGAGGATCTTCGACGCGAAATCATTCTCTCCCCGCGAAGTGAAACGTTCGTACAGCGATTCGGTCAGAACCGGAGCGGGGGCGCCGGATTCGATTCCGGCAATGATCGTCCAGCGGCCTTCGCCGGAATCGGAGACGCGGCCGGAGTAACGCTCGAGGGTGGGTTGCTCGAGAAGGGAAATGGCGGTGAGATCGAGCAGCCACGAGGCGACTACGCTGCCGCGGCGCCAGACTTCGGTGACGTCGGCGAGATTGAAGTCGTATTGATAGTGCTCGGGGTAGCGGAGCGGCGTGGTTTCGGCGTCGGTTTCGTGAGTGAGCTTGCCAACGTTGGCGTGTTTCAAAATGTTTAGGCCTTCGGCGTAGGCGGCCATCAGGCCGTACTCGATGCCGTTGTGGACCATCTTTACGAAGTGGCCACCGCCGGATGGGCCGCAGTGGAGATAGCCTTCTTCGGCGGTGCCGCCGGATTTTTCGCGACCCGGAGTGCGATCCACGGTGCCCCGCCCGGGAGCGAGTGTCTTGAAAATGGGATCGAGGTGTTTCACGATGTCGGCTTCGCCGCCGATCATCTGGCAGTAACCGCGCTCAAGGCCCCAGACGCCGCCGCTGGTGCCAACGTCGACGTAGTGGATGCCCTTGGCGGAGAGTTCCTTGGCGCGGCGAATGTCGTCGATGTAATAGGAGTTGCCGCCGTCGATGATGATGTCGCCGACATCGAGCTTGCTAGTGAGTTCGTGGAGCGTGGCATCAACTACGCCTGCGGGAACCATGAGCCACACGGCGCGGGGCTTGTTGAGCTTTTTGGCGAAGTCGTCGAGCGAGGTCGAACCGGTTGCACCTTCTCCAGAGAGTTGTTTAACGGAATCGGCGCTACGGTCGTAAACCACGCATTGATGGCCGTTTTTTTGCAGGCGGCGCACCATGTTGGCACCCATCCGGCCCAGTCCGATCATCCCAAGTTGCATTGCGTGCGCTCCTCAGCGGTTCGAGTGGTTGCGAAATTTCTTGGCGCTTGTTACTTCAACGCTTGCTGCAGGGCAGAGCTGACCTTCGCGAGATCCTTCGCGACGTTTTTTCCAAGGTGCACGCGAAGCGCCCGACGTCCGCGTTCATTAAGCACCGCAAAATCGCCGCGGGCTTGTGCGGCCTTCACCACCCCAAAAGTGTATTTCTGGCCGGGCACCGGCAAATCGACGGCGTCGTCGCAGGTGATTTGCAGAAAGACGCCGCTGTTCGGGCCGCCTTTGTACGCCTGTCCGGTAGAATGCAGAAAGCGGGGGCCGAAGCCGAGTACCGTGGCGACCTTTTTGTTGTCGCGGACGGCGAGGCGAATCTTCTGCAGCGCCTTTGTGTTAGCGTCGTTCATCGTGATATAGCCGAGAACCCCGAAGTAATCGCCCGCTTTGATCCGCCCCAGATGAGCCTGCAGTACGGAGGTAAGCGTCGAACCGCCTTTGAGCGCCGCGGTGTTTTTCTCGTCGGCGTAGAGTTTGATGCCGTTAGCTTCGAAGAAAGGAGTTTCCGGAGGAAGTTTGCCCTTTTCTTCGTACTCGCTGGTCAGCTTCTTCGTTTCGATTTTGCTGGCTTCCACGTCCGGCTGATTGAACGCGTCTATGCCGATGATGGCGCCAGCGACGGCAGTGGCAATTTCCCAGCGGAAAAATTCCTGGCCGAGATTGTAAATATTGGGGAGCGAGATGCGCACGACCGGATGGCCGGCCTTTTCCAGTGCGGCGACGGCAGCGTCTTGAGCTTTATTTGGCTTGGCTTGTAGGCGCAGATAGGCAAATACACGGTCGTTGCCATATACGGGCGGCTTGGCCAGTGTCTCGCGATCGATCGGAATGATGCCCTTGCCGATTTTCCCGGTGGACTCGGCGATCAGTTGCTCGAGCCATGCGCCGAGGTCGTGAATTCCCGGCGATGCAATGATCGTGATTTTGTCGCGGCCGTGAACGGCGGCGGTTCCAAGGATCGCGCCGAGCAGCACGCCGGGATTGACGTCGGCAGCCGCATCCGCGCCGCAAGCTTTCACCATTTCGGCGGTGATCTTCAGAAACTTGGGAATGTCGATGCCCATGACCGCACCGGGCACCATCCCGAAATTCGAGAGCGCCGAGTAACGCCCGCCGATGCTGGGTATGCCGAAAAAGGTTTTGCGAAACTTGTCGCCTTCGGCGACCTGCTGCATTTTTGAGCCGGGATCGGTGATGGCGATGAAGCGGTTGCCGACTTCCTTCTCGCCAACCTTCTTTTTGATCTGTTCGAAGAAGTATTGCTTGTAGATGTTCGGTTCCAGCGTGCTCCCGGATTTGCTGGAGACGATGCAGATGGTGCTCTTGAGATCGACTTTCTTTTCGATCGCTTTGATTTGCGCGGGATCGGTGGAGTCGAGGACGTGCAACTCCGGGAATCCCTTGATCTTCCCGAACGTGAGGCGCAAGACTTCCGGGCACAAGCTCGAACCACCCATGCCCAGCAGCAAAGCATGCTTGAACTTGGCTTTCTTGATATCGGCAGCGATGTTTTTCAGCGCATCAATGTGGGCCAGTTGGTCGTCGACAATCGTAAGCCAGCCGAGCCATTTGTTTTCGTCCGCACCGGTCCAGACGGAAGCGTCGCCCGTCCAAAGCCGCTGAACCTTGTTGTTGTTTTTCCAATCGTCAAGCGACGCCTTGACGGCGCCAGAGAGTGTGGCTGGGAGTTTGTAGCTCTGGCGATTTAAACTCACGCGTGAACTCCGGCGGTCTTGCCGGTCGCTTCCATAAGCGAACGAAACGCATCAGCGAAGAGCTTGACGCCGTCGACGACCAGTTTCTCGGTCACTTCCTTCATGGAGATGCCTGCTTTTTCAAGGTTGGCCATAGTCTTCGCGGCGTCGTCCACGTTTTCGATCAGGCTTGCACGTGACTTCCCATGATCGCGGAACGCGTCAAATGTCGCCGGGGGAATGGTATCGACAGTATCCGCGCCGATTAACTCTTCCACATAAAGAACGTCGCGATACTTGGGATTCTTGGTGCTGGTGCTGGCCCACAGCAGACGCTGCGTTTGCGCGCCTTTATCCGCAAGCGCCTTCCAGCGCGCGCCGCCGAATAGCTCCTGGTATTTCTTATAGGTGAGCTTGGCGTTCGCGATAGCCACTTTGCCCTCGACCGAACTCAGCAGCGCTTTCTTGTTCGCATCCGTCTCGGTCTTCAGCTTGGCTTCAATTTGTCCATCGATCAGCGTGTCGATGCGGCTGACAAAAAAGCTGGCCACGCTGGCGATGTGGCTGACGTCCTGGCCCTTCTTGACGCGAGCCTCTAACGCCGCAAGGTAAGCCTCGGCAACCTGCTCGTACGCGGATTGCGCGAACAGCAGCGTGATATTGATGTTCAGACCGTCCTCCAAAAGCTGGCGAATGGCAGGGATGCCTGCCGGGGTTGCCGGCACTTTCACCATCAAGTTCTCGCGGTTCACCGTCTTCCAGAGACGCCGGGCTTCGTCGATGGTAGCTTTTGTGTCGTTGGCCAGCAGCGGCGAAACTTCCAGGCTGACGTATCCATCGCGTCGCTTGGTTTCTACATATACGGGCTTGAAAATATCGGTGGCGTCCTGCACGTCGCGAATCGCAATCTTCTCGTACACCCCGCTCGCCCCCAACTGTTTCGCGTCAGGCGCTTCCAAAATGTCCGCGTAGAACTTGCTCCCAGTAATCGCCTTCTCAAAAATCGTGGGGTTTGAAGTCATCCCGCGCAGCCCATCCTGATCGATCATCTTTTTCAACCCGCCGCTGGTGAGCAGGTCCCGCCGGATGTAGTCCATCCACGGCGACTGGCCGTAGGTGAGCAACCCCTTCAAAGGGTTCGTTCCCTGATTCGCTCCAATGTTTGGAATTGTCGATGTCGTGGTCATAAAATTCTCCTTTACCGCAAAGTTCTCAATCTCTATTGTACGCTCCGCCTTAAAGCCCGCTCTCAGGAAAGCCCGAAAACTCCTTAGAGTCTGCTTAGGCTCGCCCTAGTTATCGCAAAACCTGTCTTCCATAATTTTTACTTTACCCAGTCGTCGCACGTGCCGTTCTTCATTCGTAAACTTGGCCCCCATAAACGCTTTTACAAGGTCCTGGGCGAGAGCGACTCCAATCACCCGCGAACCCAGCACCAGAATATTGATGTTGTCGTGCTCTACTCCTTGATGCGCCGAGTAGGTGTCGTGACACATGCCCGCGCGAATTCCGCGCAGTTTGTTGGCGGCTACGCTGGCGCCAACGCCGCTCCCGCAGATCAAGACGCCGCGTTCCGATTTCCCGTCGAGCACCGCGCGCCCCACCTTTTCCGCAAAGTCGGGATAGTCCGAAGCTTTTTCGTCGAAGGCGCCAACATCCAAGACTTCGTGTCCAAGCGAACGCAGGAACTCGCCCATCGCCACCTTCAGCTGATACCCTGCGTGATCCGAGCCCACCACTACTTTCATCAAGCGCTCACTTTCCCAAAGCTTGTTTTGCCGCGGCGACGACATTCTCCGTGAGAAAGCCGAATTTCTTCAACACGTCCTTGAGCGGCGCCGATGCGCCAAACGAGTGCATGCCGATCATTTTCCCTTTGGGACCGACGTAGCGTTCCCACCCGAATATAGACGCCATTTCGACGGAAACGCGAGCGGTCACCGCGCTCGGAAACACACTTTCCTTGTAAGCGGCGTCCTGCTGTTCGAACAATTCCCAGGAAGGCATGCTCACGACTCGCGCCTTGATTCCCTCGGCCTTCAATTTTTCGAAAGCCTCGACGCAAAGGTGGACTTCGCTACCGCTGCCCATCAAAATCACGTCGGGCTTACCGCCCTCTACATCGGTCAAAACGTAGGCGCCCTTCGCCACTCCCGAAGCCGGCGCGAATTTCGTCCGGTCATACGTAGGCATAGCCTGGCGCGTCAGCACCAAGGTCGCCGGCGAATGCCGCAGCTGGATGATGACCTTGTACGCCTCCACAACTTCGTTAGCATCACCCGGCCGCAGCACGATCATATTTGGCATCGCCCGCAGCGCAGCCAACTGCTCGATAGGTTGGTGCGTAGGGCCATCCTCTCCCAATCCAATCGAGTCATGCGTAAAAATGAAAATGGAAGGCGTCTCCATCAGCGCCGCCAAACGCATACTAGGCCGCATATAATCGCTGAAGTTGAAAAACGTAGCGCTGAACGCCCGCAATCGCGAAACGCTCATGCCGTTGGTAGCCGCACCCATGGCGTGCTCTCGCACGCCGAAGTGCAAATTCCGCCCTTTATATTGATCCGGGAAAAAATCACCAGCCCCGTCAAACGTTAAATTCGTCTTGTTCGAATGCGCCAAATCCGCCGACCCGCCGATCAACCAGGGAATATTCTTCGCCAGCGCATTCAACGTCTTCCCCGAAGAATCTCGCGTGGCCATGCCCTTCGCATCCGCAGGAAAAACCGGCAAATCCTTGTCCCAACCCTTGGGCAGTTTCCAGTGCTGCATCAAATCCAACTGCTCCGCTAAATCCGGAAACTGTTTCTTGTAGTCTCCGAATTTCTTCGACCAATCCCCGTGAAACTCCGCCCCGCGCTTCCCAACGCCATTCTTAAACTGGTCGTATACGCCATCCGGCACCAGAAACTTGGCATCCTCCGGCCAGCCATAAAATTTCTTCACCAATTTCACTTCCGCTTCGCCCAGCGGCTCGCCGTGCGAATCCGAAGAATCCTGCTTGTTCGGCGACCCATATCCAATGTGACTGTCCACCACAATCAAGGTCGGCCGGTCGTCCGTCTTCAAAAACGTTTCATACGCCCGCCCCAGCATCTCCAGATCGTTGGCATCCGCCACTCGAGTGACATTCCACCCCAGCCCCACAAACTTCGTCATCACGTCTTCGTCAAACGAATACGACGCCGGCCCATCGAGCGTCACGTGATTGTGATCGTATATCCAGCAAAGATTCGAAAGCTTCAAATGCCCTGCAAGCGAAGCCGCTTCGCAACAAACGCCTTCCATGATGTCGCCGTCGCCACACAACGCATACACGTTGAAATCAAATACCGGAAATCCCGGCTTGTTGTAGTTCGCCCCCAGCCACTTGCTGGCGATCGCCATTCCGACGCTGTTTCCGACGCCCTGCCCCAATGGCCCGGTCGTCGTCTCGACTCCCGCAGTCATATGCGATTCAGGATGCCCCGGCGTCTTGCTATCCAGTTGCCGAAAATGCTGAAGGTCATCCATCGAAAGGGCCGGTTTGTCCGGCGTGACGTTTCCATCGCCATCAACCCCGCGAACTCCAGTCAAATGCAGAGTCGCATACAGCAACATCGAAGCATGCCCGTTCGAAAGCACAAATCGATCGCGATTAGGCCAAAGCGGATCCGCAGGATCGTACCGTAGATATTTCTGCCACAACGCATACACCACCGGCGCCAATCCCATTGGCGCACCGGGATGCCCGGAATTCGCCTTCTGCACCCCATCAATCGCCAAAGTGCGAATGGTGTTGATGCTCAGCAGATCCATGTCCAACTGACTCTTCGCCTGACTCACATGAACTCCCGCGGGCGAGACAACGCCCGCTGCTTGTCCAAAAATTTAGATGCACCACCTCAATCGGCGGATAAAGGATTTTTCATCTCAAACAGAACCGCTTACTCATTTCGGGGGTTTTCGGGGTACGCACACGCAGCCATACCGCCGATTCGCTTCACCTCCCGCATGCGAATGATCGGCCGGTTTCGGAATCCTCTGAGGGGACAAGGATCACCGGAAAGGGAGGAGACCCTCAACGTATCGTGTCCGCATATCGTGTGTCAATTCTGTTACGGTAAATTCATTTCGGCAGCAGACGGCCCCGATCCCGCTGGCGTCCCGCCCTAGGTTTTCTAGGAGTGGGTCTTTCCTTTCCCAGCCCACGACTCCACATCGTTTCTCCCTTGCTCACAAATATCGGCAAATACTGCCGCTCTTTTCCACAGAAGCCTGTACAATCTCCGCCGGCCCATGCCCCTCAACCGAACCCTCGTCAAAAGCACCGCGGTTGCCGCGCTAGGCGGCCTCCTCTTCGGTTTCGACACCGCCGTAATTTCCGGCACCACGCGCTCCCTCACCGACGTCTATCACCTCACACCCGGCCTGCTGGGTGTGACGGTAACCAGCGCCCTGGTCGGCACCATCTTTGGCTCGATGTTAGCCGGCATTCCCGGCGACCGCTTCGGACGCCGTGACAGCCTCCGTGTCCTCGCGGTCCTGTATCTCGTCTCATCCCTGGGCTGCGCCCTAGCCTGGAGCTGGGATGCCTTGGTTCTCTTTCGCTTCATCGGTGGACTGGGCATCGGCGGCTCGTCGGTCCTTGGTCCGATGTATATCGCAGAACTAGCCCCCGCAAAATTTCGTGGCCGCTTGGTCGGTCTGTTCCAATTCAACGTAGTCTTCGGCATCCTGCTGGCATACTTTTCCAATTATCTAGTAGGCCTCGCCCATTTCGGCGCCGACGAGTGGCGCTGGAAGTTCGCCGTCCCCGCGATTCCGGCCGCACTCTTCTTGGTATTGTTGTTTGGAATTCCGCGCAGCCCGCGCTGGCTAGTCAAAAAGAAGCGCGTAGAAGAGGCCCGCGAAGTCCTGCGCACCATCGGCGAAGAAAATTACGAAGCAGAACTACAAGACATCGTCCAGTCCATCGACACCGAACACGCCGCCAGCGACGCCCTCTTTTCCTGGAAATACCGCTTCCCGATTTTCCTGGCCGTTTCCATCGGCATGTTCAATCAACTCTCCGGCATCAACGCCATCCTCTATTACATCAACGACATTTTCATCGCCGCAGGCTTCAGCAAAGTTTCCGGCGACCTGCAAGCCGTAGCCATTGGCGGCACCAATCTGCTCTTCACGATGATCGCGATGTCGGTGATCGACAAAATCGGCAGGAAAACGCTGCTGTTAGTAGGCTCGGTAGGAACCGCAATCTGCCTGGCAGGCGTAGCGTACATCTTCTTCGCCCAGCAACATCAAAGTGTCCTGGTTTGGCTGCTAGTAGGCTTTATCGCCTTCTTTGCCTTCTCGCAGGGCGCGGTCATCTGGGTCTATATCGGCGAAGTCTTCCCTAACCAGGTTCGCGCCAAGGGCCAAAGCCTCGGCAGCTTCTCCCACTGGTTCATGAACGGCGTAATCTCCCTGATCTTCCCGCTGGTGGCCCACTCCTCCGGCGCCTACCCCTTCGTCTTCTTCTCCGCCATGATGGTCGTCCAGCTAATCGTAGTAGCCGCTTTCTACCCGGAAACCAAAAACGTCTCCCTCGAAGAAATGCAACGCAAACTGGGCATCGCATAAATTCCGCGATCGCGCTTTCCAACTTCTTCGGGCTAGTGATTGGAATCAGGCTTCGGGGACTGCACCACTCCGGCGTTCAAAATTGGCTGCACCAGCTCCAGGGCCACCGCCGCGAACTGCTCCGCGGGAATTCGGTCGGGCGTTTTGAGCCACTCTTTCGCGGCCCCATACATTGCCCAGCTCGCTGTGGCGGCAATGATTTCCGGCGAAATGCGGCGCTCGGCCGGGTGAGCCCGGAACCCCTCCAGCAAGATCAGCCGGATCTGATCGATTACCGTCGCCTCCACGAATGGCTCGAACTGGTGCTGATTCGAGGAATGCGACTTCTGTAGTTCGGCCAGATAGTCGCAAACTGCCAGGATGATGGCTTGAAACGCAAAGGAGCACGTGCCGTCAAAGCGCACATTTCTTTGTGCAAACAGCTCCACGAAGTTGACGCGAATCAATTCTCCCAGTAGCGCGAACTTATCCGGATAGTGCGCATAGAAGGTCGCGCGATTCAGCGTCGCGGCTTCCGTTATGTCTTGAATCGTGACCTTATCGAATTCTCTCTCTTCCAACAGACGCCGCAGCGCATCCTGCAGGAGATGGCGGGTCCGGCGGATCCGTGGGTCCAGCCGCTCGCAGTCCGATTTAAGCATCGGTCCTCCCGCTAACAAGTATAACAGAGAACTGTAAAATACATTTGTTGACAAAGCGACAGTTGTCGTTGTATGGTAAACAATCAGATGTCGTATAGACATCATATGACTGTTAAGGAGGCTTTCAATGTCTACTCTGCTCAAATTTGACTCTAGCCCCATGGGCGCGAGTTCCGTATCCCGCAAACTGACCGCGCAGTTCGCCGAAACCTGGTTCAAGTCGCATCCCGGCGGCACGGTTATTTCACGCGACCTCTCCGCTCTCAATATCCCACCAATAGGCGCCCCGTGGGCTGCTGCGGTACATACCCCCGAGGACGCTCGCACACGCGAGCAAGCCAAGTTGCTGTCGATCTCCGACGAACTCATTGCCGATCTTCAGCAGGCAGACGAATTCGTGTTCGGCGTTCCCATGCACAATTTCAGTATTCCCTCCACGCTGAAACTCTGGATCGACCAGGTGGTCCGGGCCGGCAAAACGTTTTCCTACTCATCCGCTGGCCCGCAGGGTTTGCTGACCGGCAAGAAAGCCACCTTGCTTATCGCCAGCGGCGGCGCCTACGGACAAGGCACTCCGAGCGCTTCCTACAACTTTGTCACTCCTTACCTGCTCACCGTGTTTGGCTTCATCGGCATCACCGACGTGGACATCATCGCCGCCGAAGGCACCGCGCAATTGATGAGCGGCAAAGTGGATCCGCAAGTCTTCTTGGCACCCGTACTCGAAAAGGTGAACGCACACGCCTCGATGTAATCGACTGCGGAGAAGTCCTTATCTTCAGAGGTCAGAGCTTTAGCTGATCTGGAGGTCGGGGTCGGAGGTTGAGGGGTCGGAGGTTTAGCTCCGACGTTAGGTGCTTGCTCTCAAGGGGCTCTAGCCCCTTGGGAAACAGTTTCTTAGTTTGGTTTTTTCGCAAGCTGCTGGGCGTACAATCCACGCAAAAGGAGAACTACATGAAAATCGCATCGCTGATCGCACGGATACTCTTGGGCCTGATTTTCCTGGTTTTCGGCTTGAACGGCTTCCTGCATTTCATTCCCATGCCGCCGCCCACGGGTGTTGCGGGCCAATTCTTCGGTTCCATTTTCGCCTCCCACTACTGGGTGGTTGTCTTCGGCGTGCAGGTCATTGGCAGCCTGCTGCTATTACTGAACCGGTTCGTGCCCTTCGCTCTTGTGATTCTCGGGCCAGTGATCGTGAACATCTTCTTCTTTCATGCGCTCATGGCACCGGCAGGTCTCCCGCTGGCGATCGTGGTGGTCATACTCTGGGCGATTGTCGCTTATCGCAACAAACAGCATCTAGCAGGACTATTCGTCCATCGCGCTGAATAAACGTCGCCTCATCACGATGCTCGTCGCTCGCCCATCGCCCCCTCCGGGATGACGCAGGCGGCGAGCACTCGTGTCTAGGTCGGCCGAAATCCAACGATGTCCATCCGGAACCATCCTCTTTCTCTTCACTGCGATCCCTCAGCGCCCTCTGCGTCTGAGCGGTACCCTTTTTTCATCGTCCGTGCCATCTGTGGTGAATCGCTTTCTTTCTCTTCGCCCCTCAAACTCCAACAATCTCCCCCGAATCATTCACGTCGATCGAAGCCGCCCGCGACACCTTCGGCAACCCCGGCATTAACATCGTATTCCCGCAAATCACCACAATAAATCCCGCCCCCGCCGAAAGCGCAGCATCCGTAACATGCAAGGTCCAACCGCTAGGCGCGCCCAGTACCTTCGGATCGTCCGTAAACGAATACTGCGTCTTGGCAATGCAAACCGCCAGCTTCCCATACCCCCGCTCCGAAAATTGCCGCAGCTTCGCCGTAGCCACTTCGCTAAACTGCACCTCCCCAGCTCCATAAATCGTCCGCGCCACCCTCTGAATTTTCTCGACGACCGGCTCATCCGCTCCATACGTAGCCCGCACCACCGGATCGGGATTCTCCGCAATCAGCGCCACCACCTTCTCCGCCAACTCTCGTGCCCCCGCCCCGCCCTTGGTAAACGCTTCCGAGAGCGCCGTCCCCGCCCCGTGCTCCCCGCAATACTCCGCCAAGCGCCGCAAATCCGCTTCGGTGTCCGAAGGGAACCGGTTGATCGCCACCATCGTAGGCACTCCAAATCCCCGCACGTTATCCAGATGTCGTCCCAGATTCGCCAGTCCCCGCTCCAACTCGCCCTGACCCTGATTTCGAATGCTCTGCGCGGTGGTCACCAAAACCGCCGCCGCCGGCGTGATCTCCGCTTGCCCCATCACGATATCGAAATATTTCTCCGCCCCCAGGTCCGCAGCAAACCCCGCCTCATTCACAACGTAGTCCGCCACCCGCAACCCCATCTCCTGCGAAATCACGCTGCTGGTCCCGTGCGCAATATTTCCAAAAGGTCCCGCATGCACAAACGCCGGCGTACCATCGGTCGTCTGCACCAGGTTCGGCAAAATAGCCTCCGCCAACAGCGCCATCATCCCGCCGGTAGCATGCAAATCGCGGGCGCACACCGGTTTCCCATCGCGGGTCGCTCCGACCACGATCGCATCCAAACGCCGGCGCAAATCCTTCAAATCCCGCGCCAAAGCAAAAATCGCCATGACCTCCGAAGCCGCCGTAATCACAAACCCGGTCTTCCGCCCGCCGCCGTCCTTTTTGCTGCCCAGCGACACAGCGATTCGCCGCAACGCTCGATCGTTCATATCCAACGTCCGCGGCCAGGTAATCCGTTCCGGATCGAGATGCAAATCGTTGCCATGAAACAAATGCGCATCGATCAAAGCTGCCAGCAAATTGTGCGCCGACGAAATAGCATGAAAATCCCCATGAAAATGAAGATTGATCTTGGCCGCGGGCTCAATCTGCGAAAGTCCTCCACCCGCCGCCCCGCCCTTGATCCCAAACACCGGCCCCAGCGAAGGCTCTCGCGAAGTAATCACCGCCTCCTTCCCAATCGCCGCCAACCCCTGCGTCAACCCAATCGCAGTAACCGTCTTGCCTTCGCCCGAAGCGGTAGGCGTGGTCGCCGTAACCAGAATCAACTTCCCCCGCCGCTTGAAGGCCGGATCAGCCAGCAACTCCAGCCGTACCTTTCCGCCATACCGTCCTAGCGGTTCGAAATATCGCTCCGGAATTTCCAGTCTTCGCGCCACATCCAAAATAGGAAGCAGAGGTTTCGCCATGTTGTCCCGATTGTAAGGATTTTTCGATGATTGCAACCTTCACTTCCGGATAAAAGTAAAGAGGGCAAAGTACCGCATAACCGTCATTCTGAGGGCATCCGACAAGGATGCCCGAAGAACCTCAACGTCGCAGAGCAAACTCCCATCAGCCACGCCTCGCCGCTCCCAAGAAACCCAAAATATATCTTGACGAGAATGTACTTTATCCGTACACTCTCTTCATTCAGCGATGCGCCCAGCGCCTTCAGGCGCTGTTTTTTTCAACCAATCAAGCCAACGCACGCGCCGCCTCGCCACAAATGACCAAAAACAGCTCTGTGTAATCAACAACTTGCAACATGCTTTTCGGCCAACTCCTTTATTTTGACATTCATACGAAAAACACCGGGGGGTGGGGGCCATAAAAACAGTGATCCATCGTTCACTTCTTTAGCCCCGACGAGGTTGGTAGAGCCGGCTTCCGGCCGGCCCTTCACCGCCGCCGTCATCCACGATCGCGGTAAACCATTTCTATTGAGCGGCTTTAGCGATGATTACGGAATATGGCGACATCGACAGGTTCGTCGACACCCGCTTAACCGGTTTCCGCGAACTGGTCGCCAAGATCCGCAACTTCGCCGCAGAAATCCCAGCAGCGGCCAAATCCAGCTTTAGCTTGTGCGGCGCAGCAGACATGTTCAACACCACGAGTACCGCCTCTCCGTGGAACCGTCGCACAAACGCAAACGCGTTCGGATCGTCCTGATTCAATGGAACATACTGCCCATCCCGGAGCGCTGGCTCCTCGCGCCGCAGCTCCAGCAGCCGCCGGTAAAAACTCAAAATCGAATCCGGATCACTCGTCTCCATTGCGACGTTGCGCGACTTATAGCTTGGCGCAACCGGCAACCACGGCGTCCCTTCGGTGAAGCCAGCGTGCGCCGCCCCGCTCCACTGCATTGGCGTGCGCTCGCCGTCGCGGCCTTTTTCCAGCGGCCACCCGCGTTTTCCGATCGGGTCCCGCACGTCGTCCTTGCTCAACGGGCCGTAGTTCTGCATGCCGATTTCTTCACCGTAGTACATGACCGGCGTCCCGCGCAGCATTAAGTACATCGCCGCCATCATCTTCGCGATCTCGTCGTTGTGCGCGCCGTCGCCCCACCGCGAATACGACCGCATAATGTCGTGGTTGCTGATCACGAATACCGGCCAGCTGCCCGCGCTCTCGACCGCTCCGATGTGTTCGCGAAACACGGTCGCTGAAAGCGTCTTGAACTCGGTCATCATCAAGTCCATCGGCATCTGCAATTCGTCGTTGCGCTCGCCGTAATATTCGCGAAGCTGCGCCACGTTCTGCGTCCACGTCTCGCCGATCAGTACCGCGCCGTATTCGTCGGCCACCTTGCGCATCTCGCGCATTACCTGGTGCACTTCCGGCAACTTCTTGTTGTAAATCTCGTCGGTATTTGGGAATCCAAACTTGTCATTGCCTGTTAAAGCCGGATTGTCTTTCAGATCGGGATCTTCATATAAGGTGTCCACCGCATCCAGGCGGAAACCCGCGACCCCGCGCTTGTACCAGAAGCGCATGGAGTCCAGCATCGCCTTCACCACTTCCGGATTCCGCCAATTTAAATCCGGCTGCTCGGCGTAAAAATAATGGTAGTAATACTGCCCGGTCGCCGGATCGTACTTCCATGCCGATCCGCCAAACGTCGAAGTCCAGTTATTGGGCGGCTGGTCCGGACCTTTTCCGTCGCGCCAGATGTACCAATCGCGCTTCGGCGACGTGCGCGACGATTTCGATTCTAGAAACCACTTGTGTTGATCAGAAGTATGGTTCGGCACAAAATCTAGAATGATCTTGATTCCGTGCGCCTGGCCTTCGGCTACCAGACGATCGAAATCCGCCAAGGTGCCGTACATCGGATCGATGCTCTCGTAATCCGAAACGTCGTAGCCGAAATCCACCTGCGGAGAAGGGAAGCAAGGCGTGATCCAGATGGCGTTCACGCCCAGATGTTGCAAGTAGTCGAGCTTCGAGGTAATTCCGTTCAAGTCGCCGACGCCGTCGTTGTTGCTGTCGGCAAAGCTCCGCGGATACACCTCGTAGAACACGGCATGCTGCCACCACTCGTGGCCTTCGGCATCGACCTTTTTTAACTGCCCGCCAGCGAATGGCGTGAGCGCACACATGTTAGCCACCAGCAAACCTGCGACGATCAAGGTCCTAGACATAGAGCTGCCTCCAGATGCCCGATCCGCCGTTTTGAAGAGACTTTTTAGATGCTCGACAACGATCTTTCTATTCGTCCGACATTCGTTTTCGTTCGAGGATCACGCGGCAGGTTTACCATGCGTACTGCGTCTATCGCGAACCGCCGAAAAGTGAAACACGATTTTCCCATGGACATATTCGTCCGGCTCACCCGGAGGAAGCCGCAAGCGTACTTTCCCGCTTCCGTTCGCCGTGTCGAGCAGTTCGCCGCCTTCGATCAATGGCGATTGACCTGGATTCCACACCGTCAATTCATAGACTCCGCCAGCCACGCCCGCAATGTCCATGGTCAAGGTATTTCGATCAGCGGTCCAAGTTTCCGACAGCATTCGCAATCCCTGGCTGTGCCATCCCGCCGGCGGCAACGTGGATTCGTAACTGACGCCGAAATCGTTTCGTATACGAATCTTCAGCGCGTTCGATTTGCCGGCGCGGCAGGCGCTGATACCGACGCTGGTTCCACGCGACCATCTGCCGAACGCGATCACCCTCAACACCATCATGTTTCAGACCGCCTCGGTCGTCGGACCGGCTGCTGCAGGATTCGTGATCGCCGGCACCGGAGTCGGGACGGTCTACGTGCTGAACGGTATCTCGTTCGGGTTCGTCATCGCCGGTTTGCTGATGATGCGCGGCTTGCCAGAGACGACGGTCACCAGTCAGGACGGCCCGCCGAACGATGTCTCGTGGCGTGCG
>Ga0137403_10003516_pt1 | contig 18777 bp, 18 predicted proteins | sample CZOMad2_1_16fung_FD_122057 | JGI IMG/M metagenome (GOLD analysis project Ga0137403, IMG submission 122057) | Vadose zone soil fungal communities from Angelo Coast Range Reserve, California, USA - CZOMad2_1_16fungal (Hybrid Assembly) | ecosystem: Environmental > Terrestrial > Soil > Vadose zone...
CAGCAGGTTCACCACGTCCTCGGAGTCGCCGCGGTCGAGGATGGTGAAGTTGGGCTCGAGCCCGACGTGCCGCGCCGCGCGCCGGAGCACCACGTTGGCGAAGGAGTGAAACGTCCCGCCCGCGACGCGCTCGCAGCTGGTGCCCACCAGCGCCGCGGCGCGCCGCAGCATCTCCTCGGCCGCCTTGCGCGTGAAGGTGAGGAGGAGGATCTGCCCCGGGTTGACGCCCGACTCGACCAGACGCGCGACCCGGTACACGAGCGTGCGCGTCTTGCCGCTGCCGGCGCCCGCGATCACCAGCACCGGCCCTTCGAGCGTGGTCGCGGCCTCGTACTGCGTCCGGTTCAGCTCGCCCGCGTAGTCGATGCGGTAGCGGTGGTCGGCCCGGGCGTCCGGCCGCGGGCGAAGCGTGTAGGTCTCCATCGGCGAGGTCCGGCGCGCGGACTGTACCGTGCGGGCTGGGAGGCGGCAAGAAAGCGACCGCGTGCGGCTCGACGCCCTCGCCCACGCGGGCGCCCGCTCACTGGAAGCCGATCACTACCGCGAACTGCGCGCTGCTCGGCAGCGTATCGCTCGCGCCACTGTGGTCGACGGGGAGCGAGAGCTCGGTCGCCGAGACGATCACCGGTGTGCCGGTCGCGCCGAAAAGGTCGCGGAGCTCGGCGCCCAGGGCGGGCACGGGACGGTAGATCAGCTCGTTGGCGCTTGGGAGCGACTTCTCCGTCATGCGCACCGCGAAGCAGCAGAACGCCGTGAAGTTGACGTCGCAGGGGTTCGCGTCGCAGACCGCCGTTGGGAAGTCGCAGGAGGGGAACGTCTTCGAGAGCGTGAACGGCCTACCGCCCTTGTCGAGCGTCCTGTTCTTGCGCCGGCGCCCCGTGAGCGTCACGCTGGTCGTGCCCTTGGTGCTGGTGAGCCCGGGGCAGTTCGAGTCCGGGTTGTCGACGCCGCAGGCCAGGGTCTGGTCGTTGTCGCAGGGCGGGTCGTCCTTGACCGATACGACCAGCGTCGCGGAGAAGGGCGTGGTCACCCCGCACGTCGTCGGCTCGGTGTCGCAGACCAGTTACCCGTCGACGACATTGCACGTCTGGCTCGTGTTGCTGTCGGACTGGGGACAGATGCCGAGCACCTCGTTGCGCTGGTCCGGGGAGGGGCCGCCCGCGAGCACCGGCTCAACGGCAGCCAGCGCGAGAGCGAGCATGACGAGGATCGACCTGGCACTCCTGTTCATCTGTTGGCTCCTTCCGTGTGCGCCCTTGGCGGGCGAGTTCCGGACGCACGTATCTCACGAGGCGACGCCGCGTCAACGAGCGCCGCGGCCAGCGCCAGGGCCAGGGCGGCCCACGCGACCGAGTCGCCCCATCGCTGGTACGGCGTGCGCGCATCGGACGGCCGGATCGTCGCCGTGAGCACCTCGGGCTCGTGCAAGCGGCTCTCCGTGACCGTGCGGCCGTACGGATCGATGACCGCCGAGAGGCCGGTCGCCGTGGCGCGCAGAAGATAGCGCCGGTTCTCGATCGCGCGCAGCGCGGCGGTGTCGAGATGCAGGCGGGCGGGCGCGGCGTCGCCGAACCAGGCGTCGTTGGAGAGGTTCGCGAGCACCTCGGCGCCGGCGAGAACGAACTCACGCACCAGCTCCGGGTACATCGCCTCCCAGCAGATGAAGGCGCCGATTCTCAAGTCCCCGGCCTCGAGCAGCGTGGCGTGGGCCCCCGGCGTGAAGCTCGTCTCGCGCGCCAGGAGACGGGAAGGCAGGTTCTCCTCGGCGAGCGGCAGGAGGCGGATCTTGTCGTAGCGGCCGGTCACCCGCCCGGCGTGCACGGCGAAGATCGAGTTGTGATACCGCGTGCGTCGATCCGCGAAGTCGTAGTGCGGGCCTCCGAGCAGCAGGTCCGCGCCCAGCTCCCGGCTCGCCTGCAGGATGGCGCGCTGCTCCGGCGTGGGCTCCTGGAGGTAGGCGCTGATGGCGCTCTCGGGCCACACGACCAGGCGTGGGCGGAGCGCGCGTGCGTCGTGGGTGAGCGCGAGGTACCGGTCGAGACCCAGCCGTTGGTACTCGGGGCGCCACCCGAAGCCGCGTTCGATGGCCCCTTGCACCAGCGCGACCGTCACGGGCTCGCCGGTGGCGAACGTCTGCGAGAGGCGACGGCTGCCGTACGCGAGCGTCGCGACCAGCGTGAGAACGAGCCCGGCGACGGCGACGCGCGGCCGCCGGGCGCGGAGCCGCGGGGCGACGAGCCCCGCGACGGCGGCGTTGACGGCCGCGATCAGCATGCCGATGCCGTAGGGCCCGGCCAGATCGGCGATCTGGACGAGCGTGGTGAAGCGGACCTGCGAGTACGCCGTGAGCGCCCACGGGTTTCCGACCAGGAGCCGGGCGCGGGCGAGCTCGGAGGCGCCCCACCCCGCCGCGACCAGCAGCGGCCCCATCGCGCGGCGCTCTGCGAGCCACGAGAGCCAGGCCGCGAACGCCGCCACGTACCAGGCGGTGAGACCGAGCGCGACGATCAGGAAGCCGAGCCATCCGGCCACCGCCGGCAGCTCGAAGTACCCGGCGATCATGGCGGGCAGCCACCAGGCGACGCCGAGCCCCATGAGGGCGCCCCACAGCGTGCCGAGGCACGCCGCAGCGAGCGGACGGACGCGCACGGCGGCCACCAGGAAGGGCGCGAGCGCGACCCACGCGAGCGGCGCGAGGCCGAGCGGAGGAAAGCTCGCCGCGTAGAGCGCGGCCGAGACGACGGTCAGGAGGATAGAGACGATCACCGCAGAGCAGCCCCGGACGGCGGCAGCACCGGTCGGCGATAGACCGAGCGCGAAATGGCTGTCAACGCGACGCTTCCCGCGTCTCCCGAGCTGTGTCATATCCCGGGCACAGCGCTCCCCGTGAAGCGCCTCAAGGCTCTCGACGTCCTGCTGCTCCTCGTCCTGCTCCCCGCCTGGGGAGCGGCGCTCGTGCTGCACGTCCGCCAGATCTACCACGGACGGCTCGCCTGGGTGGGCGTCTTCGTCGCGGCACCCGCCACGCGGACGGAGCATCCCACCGTGCGTGGCTTCTGGCCGGGGACGGACGGAGCCGCCTCGGGGCTGCTGGTCGGCGACCGGCTCGTGCGGGCGGGCGGCGCCGACCTGCGGGGAATCGGCCCGGTCGGGTTCGTCGCGCGCGCGACGAGCGAGGCGGATGCCGCCCTGCGCGTGCCGATCGTCTACGAGCGCGACGGGCGCCGCCAAGACGCGACCCTGCAGCTCACGCCCGCGCGCTACCCGTGGCGGATCCTCCCGCTCGTGGTGTCGCTCGTGGGCGCGGGAGCGCTGGTCCTGCTGCGCGTCCCCGACGCTCCGATCGGGCGGGCGTTCTTCCTCGCGGCGCTGGCGTTCGCGGCGCACTGGACCTTCTTCCCGGGCGGGCCGCCGATGCAGACCTACGCCTGGGCCGTCACGTTCTTGCTCGCCTCGCTGGTCACGTTCCCGCTCTGGCTGCGCGCCGTGCTCCTCCTTCCCGAGCAGGCAGTGCCGGCCGGCCGGCCCCTGCCGTGGTGGCCGTGGGCCTTCTCGGTCTTCGGACTGCTCGCCTTCAGCTGGGTCTTCGGGACTCCCCTGCCGCCTCCCCTGGGACAGCAGGGGTCGCTCGGCGTGAACGTCGTCTTCATCGCGACGCTGCTGGCCGTCATCACGCGCGGCTTCCGCCGCGCCGGGCCGGTGGGGCGCAGGCAGCTCAAGTGGGTCGTCTACGGGCTCTACATGGGGCTCGTCCCCGTCCTGCTGACCGACCTGGTCACCGCCCTGGTGCCCCGGCTGTGGTGGCTGCACGAGGCGGCGGTGATCGCGGAGGCGGCGATCCCGCTGAGCATCATCATCGCCATCGTGCGCTTCAACTTCTTCGACATCGACCGCCTGATCGCGGCGACGGCGGTGTACACGTTCCTGTCGATCGTGCTGCTGGCCGGGCTCTTCACCCTGGTCCCGCCCGCCGCGCGCATCGCGAGCGGCTCGCTCGGCTTCGATCCGTCGACGGCCCAGGTCCTGCTCTCCGGGCTGCTGGCGGCGTCGATCGTGCCCGGGCGCCGCTATCTGACCGCTCCCGTCGACCGCTACTTCTTCAGCGAGCGCTACACCCTGAGCGAGGGCATCGATGGCCTCCTCCGCGAGCTGGCGCTCGGTCGCAGCCGGGACGAGCTGCTCGCGCTCGCGGGCCAGCGGTTGCAAGCCCTCCTGCGGACCGGGACGTGCTCCGTCTACGCGCAGCGAGGCGACGGCTTCGGCCTTCTCTTCCAGCGTGGAGGCCCCTCGCTGCCCGCGCTCCTCCCGCCATCGAGCCCGATGCTCGCCGCCATCGCTCCCTGGAACGCGCCCATCGACCTCCAGGGGCGAGGCGTCGCGGGCCGGCGGCGCGGCCCCGGGCGGGACGCGGTCGAGACGCTCGCGTTGCTGCGCGCCCTGGTGATCCTGCCCGTGCGGCGCGGCGATCTCCTGGCGGCCTTCGTCGCGCTCGGCGAGAAGCGCTCGGGGGACGTCTACACGGCGCGCGACCTCGCGCTCCTGTCCGCGGTGGCGAACCAGCTCTCGGGCGACCTGCTGCGTCTCGACCTCGGCCGCTATGCGCCGAGGACGGTGGTGGAGACGCTGCTCCGCAACCCATCCGCCCTCGAGCTCGAGGCGCGCGAGGTGACCGTCCTCTTCTCCGACATGCGCGGCTCGACGCGCTTTGCGGAAGCGCTCCCGCCCGAGGGTCTGCGGCTGTTCCACGACGAGTTCTTCCCCGCCATGGCGGACGTCGTCGGCAGCCACGGCGGCCTGCTGGTGAAGACGATCGGCGATGCCGTCATGGCGCTCTGGAACGCACCGCTCTCTACCCCCGATCACGCCGCCCGCGCGGGCGGCGCCGCGCTCGAGATGCTCGCGACGCTCGAGCCGCTGAACCGGCGGTGGGCGTCGCGCGGCTGGCCCGAGGTCGCGATCCGCGTCGGCATCCACACCGGGGACGCTCTGGTCGGGAACTTCGGGAGCGCGGCACGCGTGGAGTACGACGCGCGCGGGGACACGGTGAACGTGGCCTCACGCCTCGAGGGCCTCTGCGACGCGTACGCGGCCCGGGTCGTCGTCTCCGAGGCCACGCGCGGCCGGCTCGGTGACGCGTTCCTCTGCCGCCCGCTCGACCGCGTGCGGGTGAGGGGCCGCTCGCAGCCCGTGGACGTCCACGAGATACTCGCGCTGCGCGTCCTCGACGGCGACGGGCAGCTCGCGGGGCTCGCGGACGATTTCACCGCGGCGCTCGAGGCCTACCGCGCACGGCGATGGGAGGACGCCCTGCTCCGCTTCGAGCGGCTCGCGCGGGAGCATCCCGATGACCGGCTCGCCCAGCTCTATCTCGCGCGCTGCCGCGCGCTGCGCGCCTCACCGCCGCAGGAGGACTGGGACGGGGTGTTCGAAGCGCCCGCGCAGTGACCGCTCCCCGTATTCCGCCCCTATGCATTGACTGTGCCCCGGGTCACGCGTAGCCCGTGCTCGGGATGGCGATCGACCAGGTACTCCTCGAGAAGGCCCGCCGCCGCCCGCATACCCTGCGTCTCGAGGAGGCGCTGCGGCTCTCCCGCCAGCTCGGCTTCGCGAAGGTGCGGCAGGTGCGCGGGCACCGCATCCTGCACCACGCGGCCGCCGTCGCCTTGAATCTCCAGGCGGGACGCAACGGATACGCCAAGGCCTACCAGGTGCGGCGCCTGCTCGAGGTGAGCGGTGCCTGAGCTCCCGCCCTACACGTACCGGACGTCGTGGTCGGACCGCGACGGCGAGTGCGTGGCGACCTGCGCGGAGTTCCCCGGGCTCTCCGGCCTCGCGCCGACGCCGGGCCGCGCGATCGACGAGCTCAAGACGGCGATCGCCGCCTGGCTCGACTACCTGGCCTCGCGCGGGCTGCCCGCGCCGCCGCCAGCCGCGCGCGCCGGGTGAAGCATGGTGCGTGACACGCTCGACCTGCGCGGCGTGAAGTGTCCGCTCAGCTGGGCCAGGGCCAAGGTCCATCTGGAGACGCTCGCGCCCGGCCAGGAGGTCGATGTCCTGCTCGACGACGCGCAGGGCGCGGCCGACATCCCGCGCGCCGCCGAGGCGGCCGGGCATCACGTGGTCGGGGTGGTGGACGAGGGCGGCCGCTGGCGCATCACGATCGAGGTGTGACCGCGCGCTCGACGCGCACCTCGCGCGGCCGGCGATCGGTGCGGAGCCCGAGATACACGGGATGGCGCACGAGCCCCTCGCTCGTCCACTCCGAGAAGCGCACCTCGCACACCAGCACCGGCCGCACCCAGTGGTGCTCGGGGCCGCGCGGCGGGCTGCCGCGCGTGAACGGGCAGCGCTCGGTGGTGAGCGGGCGGAGCCGCGCGGCGAGCTCGTCCAGGCCCGCGCGGTCGAGGCCCGAGCCGGCGCGGCCCGCATAGACCAGGTCGTCGCCCTCGTAGACGCCCAGGTGGACGGCGCCCAGCCCCGCGCGCGTCCCCTTCGGGTCCGTGTAGCCGCCGATCACGAACTCCTGGCGCTTGACGCACTTGATCTTGCGCCACTCGGTGCGGCGGCCGGCGAGGTAGCGCGCGTCCCCCCGCTTCGCGACCACCCCCTCCAGGCCGGCCTTGCAGGCGGCGTCCAGGAAGGCCGCGCCGTCGCCCTCGACGTGGTCGGCGTAGCGCACCGCGCCGGGCGCCGCCAAGAGCTCGCGGAGGAGCGCCTTGCGGTCGGCGAGCGGGAGGCCGCGGAGATCCCGCCCGAAGAGGGCCAGGCAGTCGTAGAAGTACGCCGTCGCCGGCACCCGGACGGCCGCGCGGGCGACGTCGCGCACCAGGTGCATGCGGCGCTGCAAGCGCTCGAAGCTCGGGCGTCCTGCCGCATCGAGCGCGACCACCTCGCCGTCGAGCGCGAGGTCTCCGCCGCCGAGCGGCGCGAGCGCCGCCGCGATCTCCGGGTAGCGATCGGTCACCCGCGCGCCACTGCGCGCCCAGAGCTCGACCCGCCCCCCGGCGCGCAGCGCGAGCACGCGCACGCCGTCCCACTTGAGCTCGAAGAGCCAGCCGGGCCCGCGCGGCACCTCCTCCACCAGCGTCGGCAGCATGAGCGGGAAGCTCGCGGGCGCGAGGCGCACGCGGGGCAGGGTCGCGAGCCGTCGGGGCGTCCGCATGGGCGGCGCAGCCATGGTAACACGGCGCCGGTTTGACATGGGCCGGTGCCGTGCGCTTTCCTAGCCCACGAAGGAGGCCGCATGCCCGCTCGCTCCATCGGCTCGGGGACGCTCAGCTTCGGGCTCGTGTCGATCCCGATCCGCGTCTTCGTGGCGACCCACTCCGAGCAGCTCTCGTTCAACCTGCTGCACGCGCCCTGCGGCACGCGCATCAAGCAGCAGCTCTACTGCCCGCACCACGACAAGGTGGTCGAGCGCAGCGAGCTCGTGAAGGGCTACCAGTTCGAGAAGGACCGCTACGTCACCTTCTCGGACGAGGAGCTGAAAGCCCTCGAGGCCGAGGCCAACCGCGCCATCGACATCCACGAGTTCGTGCCGCTCGCCGGCGTCGACCCCATCTACTTCGAGGACGCGCACTACCTCGGCCCGGACAAGGGCGCCGAGAAGGCCTACCACCTGCTCGCGCAGGCGATGCGCGAGACCGGCAAGGTCGCGCTCGCGCAGTACGTGCGCGGCGGGAAGGAGCACCTGGTCCTGCTCCGGCCCTACGACGGCGGGCTCGTCCTCCACACCATGCACTACGCCGACGAGGTGCGGAGCCTCGCCGAGGTCGACCTCGGCGGCGAGCCGAAGCTGCGCGCGGGCGAGCTCGAGATGGCGCGCAAGCTCGTCCAGCAGCTCTCCTCCAAGGCGTTCCGTCCCGAGCAGTACAAGGACCAGTACCGCGAGCGCGTCCAGGAGGTGGTGCAGAAGAAGGTGGCGGGCGAAGAGGTGACGGCGGCCGAGCCGGAGAAGCCGAAGGCCCAGGTCATCGATCTCATGGAAGCGCTGAAGGCCAGCCTCTCGCGCACCGCGGCGCGAGCCGAGCGAGTGGCCGAGCCCGAGGTGGCCGGGAAGCGACGCTCCGCCGCTCGCGCTCGCGCGCACGAGAGGCCAGTCGCCACGCGTCGCGCGCACAAGAAATAGGTGGCCCCGCGGCGCGCGGAGGGAGCCCGCGCCCACTTCGACACGGCGCAGGCGGCACGCATCGCCGGGGTGGCGACGCCGCGGCTGCGCGAGTGCGTGCGTGCCGGCATCCTTCACCCGGCGCGCGACGCGCGTGGCCGCTTCCGCTTCGACTTCGTCGACCTCGTCCTGCTGCGGACCATGCGGGGGCTGCTCGCCCGCAAGGTGCCGGTCAAGAAGATCGGCCGTGTCCTCGAGTCCCTCCGCCGGCAGATCGGCAGCCGGCCGCTCACCCGCCTCGCGGTCTACGCCGACGGCGAGCGCGTCGTCGTCTGGGACGGCGAGAGCCGCTGGCAGCCGGAGTCCGGCCAGTTCCTCTTCAACTTCGAGGCGGGCCAGGTGGTGCAGCGCGCCCGGAAGATCGCGCAGCTCCCGGCGCCGGAGCCGCGCTCGAAGCTCCCGCGCCTCTCCGCCGACGAATGGTGTGACCTCGGCATCGAGCTGGAGGGCGGCTCGCCGCTCGAGGCGCGCGCCGCCTACCACCACGCGCTCGACCTGAACCCCGCGCACGTGACCGCGCGCATCAACCTGGGCCGGCTCCTGCACGCCGAGGGGAAGCTCGAGGGCGCCGAGTCGCACTACCGCGAAGCGCTCCGCCACGAGCCGCGGAACGCGCTCGCGTGGTACAACCTGGGCGTGGTGCTCGAGGACCGCGGCCGGGCGGACCAGGCGCTGCCGTGCTACGAGCACGCCGTGCACGCCGACCCCGGGCTCGCCGACGCGCACTACAACCTGGCCCTCCTCTACGAGCGCGCCGGGCGCAAGCAGGACGCCGTGCGCCACCTCGCGATCTTCCGGCGCCTCGCGCCGCCGCGCTGATGGCCGCCCGCACGGCGCGCGTCCTGGTGGGCACCTCGGGCTTCAGCTACCCGGCCTGGCGCGGCAGCTTCTACCCCGACGACCTGCCGGCGCGCGAGATGCTCCGCCACTACGCACGCGCGCTCGGCACCGTGGAGATCAACCACACCTTCCGCCGCCTGCCCACGCCGGCGCTGCTCACGGGCTGGGCGCGCCAGACGCCGACCGGCTTCCGCTTCGCCTTGAAGGCCCCGCAGCGCATCACCCACGTGCTGCGCCTGCGCGATGCCGGCGAGATCACGGCGGCGTTCTGTCGCGCCGCCACGGGGCTCGGCCCGAAGCTGGGCCCGCTCCTCTTCCAGCTCCCGCCCTACTTCCGCTTCGACGCCGCGCGCCTCGGCGACTTCCTGGCGAGCCTGCCGCGCGGCCTCGAGCCCACCTTCGAGTTCCGGCACGAGAGCTGGTTCAACGACCAGACCTACGATCTCCTCGGCAAGCATCGCGCCGCGCTCTGCATCGCCGAGGCCGACGACCTCGCCACCCCGCCCGTACCCACCGCCCCCTTCGGCTACCTGCGTCTCCGGCGCGCGGACTACGGCGACGCCGACCTGGACCGCTGGGCGGCACGCGTGCGCGAGGTCGCGACCTGGAAGCACGTCTACGTCTACTTCAAGCACGAGGAGTCCGGCCGGGGCCCCGCCCTCGCCCACGCCTTCCTCGCGCGGCTGAGGTAGCCGACCCGAGACCCTTGTCTCGGGTCGGAATCGGACGCGAGCGTGTGGCGTGCGGTGGATTGGGCGAGCGCCATGCCGCGGCCGGCAAAGCCGGCGCGGCAAAACTGAGGACGGTGAGCAGTGGGCAAGCGCGGCGCCGTGGACCCGTCGTGTCTAGTAACGAGCTCACGCTGCGGAAAGTCTGCCGCGCCGGCTTCGCCGGCCGCGGCACGCCGTCCGCCCTGTCCAGCCGGGCGGCACTCTCGCTGTCCTTCCCCGACCCGAGACGCAGTCTCGGGTCGGCTAAAAGTACGCGTCGCTCACCCACACCAGCAGCCCGAGCAGCACGACGCCCAGGACGAGGCTCCAGGTGATGAGCTTCACCTCGGCGGGGAGGAGCGGCTCGTCCGAGAGGTCCGGCTGCATCTCAGCCGACCCGCGGGGGCGTCATGCCGTGGAAGAAGATCCACGACACGGCGAGGCCGATCCAGACGATGAACCCGAAGAGGCAGACGACGTAGACGAGCGCCAGGCGCCCGATGCCCTCCTCGCGCAGCTTCGCGAAGTTCGACGCCAGGCCGATGGTGAAGAACGTCATCACGAAGAAGAGCACGCGGAAGACGTTGGTCTCGGCAGTGGTGAGCTTGGCCGCGTCGAGGAGCCCGGGCCGCGCCGCCACGAGCCCGAGCAGCGCGGCGAAGGTGACGAAGTAGCCGAGCACGAATTTCGGGAAGCGCTCCCAGAGGTCGCGCGCCGAGACGGTCCGCCCCTCGTCCTTGCGGATGCCGTACGCCCACACCAGCGCGAGCACGAGCGCCCACACGCCGATGAACATGTCGATGAAGACCTTGACGGTGGTGGTGGTCATCAGGATCCAGCCTTCCTGGTACGTGATGCCGGCCGCGGCCGCCTTGGCCCGGAGAAGGGCCTCGGTGATGGCGCCGCTCGCCACCGCCGCCCCGTCGGTCTTGACGGCGAGCCCCATCCACGCGCCGGCGACCAGCGGCTGGTGCGCGAGGAAGGCCTCGGCCGCGAAGGGCAGGACGATCAGCTCGACCACCGCGAACAGCACCACCAGCGACGAGACCATGATGGCCACCACCGGGCGCGCGCGGATCGCCGCGGCGGTCGCGATCGCCGCCGACACGCCGCAGATCGAGATGCCGGAGGCGAGCGGCGCCGCCCACTCGCGCGTCAGGCGAAAGACCCGCCGTGCGATCAGGTACACGAGCGCCCAGTAGATGAGGTACGCCTCGACGATCGCGGCGAAGCCGCGGAAGAGGACCGCCGTCGCGAGCCCGCGCGCCCCCGCCGCCTGCACGCCGAGCGCGCCGCCGAGGACGACGATCGCGATCTTCACGTACCACTCGGGCCGCGTCGCCTCCTCGAGCCAGCGCGCCACGCCGGGGAGGAAGTTGCCGATCGCGAGCCCGGCCGCGAGCGCGACGATGAAGCCCGCCTCGCCCGTCAGCGAGAGCGACCACCCGATGCCGAAGCCGGCACGCTTGTCGGGCGTGGCGGCGACGTAGGCGTTGTTGCCCGCGAGCCAGCAGAGGTAGCTCGCCCAGAGGATCACGCTGAAGCCGGCCGCGAAGCGCTTCGCGTCGAGACCGAGGGCCGCGGCGCCGCCCGTCATGATGGCGAGCAGGAAGAGATAGGTGAGGGCGAGGCTCGCGACCCCCGGGAGCGCCGCGTAGGCCTTCGAGACCGGCGCGAGCGCCTTCGCGGGCGAGAGCCACACTTGCGTCGTCACGCCCCAGCCGAGGAGATCCGCGCCGGCGAGGGTACAGAGCGAGAGGGCGAACACGAGGAGGCCGATCCAGAGGGCCCACCAGTCTTCGCTCGCCTTCACGATCGCCATCCTCCCCTTGGTGGCGTGGTGGTGCGGGCGCCTTATAGGCTCCTGACTACCGGATCAACCCCTCGATCGGGCTCGAGGCGGTCGCGTAGAGCTTCGCGGGGATCCGCCCCGCGAGGAACGCCTTCCGCCCGGCCTCGACCGCGAGGCGCATCGCTTCGGCCATGAGCAGCGCGTCCTTCGCGCCCGCGATCGCGGTGTTCATCAGCACCGCGTCGCAGCCGAGCTCGAGCGCCTCGGCGGCGTGCGACGCCGTGCCCACGCCCGCATCCACGATCACCGGCACGCGGCTCTGCTCGACGATGATGCGCAGGTTGAACGGGTTGCGCACGCCGAGGCCCGAGCCGATGGGCGCCGCGAGCGGCATGACGGCGGCGCAGCCGAGCTCCTCGAGGCGCTTGCAGGCAACCGGGTCGTCGGTGACGTAGGGCAGGACCTGGAAGCCCTCCTTCACCAGCACCTTCGCCGCCTCGATGGTGGCCGCGACGTCCGGGAAGAGCGTCTTCTCGTCGCCGATCACCTCGAGCTTGACGAGCGTGCCGACGCCCGCCTCGCGCGCGAGCCGGCAGGTGCGGATCGCGTCCTCGGCGCTGTAGCAGCCGGCGGTGTTGGGGAGGACCGTGAAGCGGTCGGGCGGGAGGAAGTCGAGCAGGTTCTCCTTGCCCGGGTCGGTGATGTTCACGCGCCGCACGGCGACGGTCACGATCTCGGCCCCCGAGGCCTCGACCGCCTGGCGTGTCTCCGCGAAGGACTTGTACTTTCCGGTGCCCACGATGAGCCGCGAGCGGTACTCGCGGCCGGCCAGCACGAAGGGATCGGTCATCTCGCTCATCCGCCCCCGACGAAGTGGATGATCTCGACCGCGTCCCCGTCGCGGAGGGCGGTCACGCCGTACTCGGCGCGCGGCACCACGACGCGGTTCACCTCGACCGCGATGCGCCGCGGGCCGAGCCCGAGCGTGGCCACCAGGTCGGCGACCGTCGTTCCGGCGTCCATCGCGCGCGGCTCGCCATTCACCATGACGTGCACGACGTCCGGTGACGATAGCCCGCGCGGCGGGGGCCGGCAACCGACGACACCACCGGTCGACGAACGTGAGCTCCGCCTCGACAGCCGCGTCGGCCATTGGTAATGAAGGACCTCCGGTGCACATTCACGGGAGGCCCACGGTCGCCGAGGTGAGCCTCGCGGCCCTCCGCCACAACTGCCGCCGGGTCCGCGAGCTCGTCGGCCCGGGCGTCGCGGTGCTGGCGGTGGTGAAGGCCGACGCCTACGGGCACGGCGCCGTGCCGGCGGCGCGCGCTTTCCTCGCGGCCGGCGCGTGGGGTCTCGGCGTCTCGAGCGTCGCCGAGGGCGCGGAGCTCCGGCGCGCGGGGGTGAGCGCGCCGATCGTCGTGCTGGGCGGCGTGTTCGCCGGCGAGGAGCAGGCCGTGGTCGCGGGCGATCTCGAGGTCGCGCTCTGGGACGCCGATCGGGCCCGGGCGCTCGCCTCCCCCAGCCGTCCGGTGCGCGTCCACCTGAAGGTCGACACGGGCATGACGCGGCTCGGCCTCGACCTGGCCCGGGTGCGCGAGTTCGGCGAGCTGGTGCGCGGGACGCCCGGGCTCGAGATCGCGGGCGTCTTCTCCCACTTCGCCTCGGCCGACGCCGTCGACACGGCCGCGGCGCGCGCGCAGGCGGCGCGTTTCGCGGGCGCGGTCGAGGCGCTCGCCGCGGCCGGCATCCGCCCCCGGCACGTCCACCTCGCGAATAGCGCGGGGGTGCTCGCGGCCCCCGGCGCGCACTTCACCATGGTACGGCCCGGGATCATGCTCTACGGCTACGCGCCCGCCTCCCACCTGGCCGAGCGCGCGGCGATTCGCCACGCGCTGCGGCTCTCGACCGCGATCACCCAGATCCGACGCGTGCCGGCGGGCACGCCGGTCAGCTACGCCGGCACCTTCGTCACCGCGCGCCCGAGCACGATCGCCACCCTGCCCGTCGGCTACGCCGACGGCTACCACCGCCTCGCGTCCAACCGCGCGCAGGTCGTCGTGCGCGGCCGGCGCGCGCCGGTCGCGGGCCGCGTCTGCATGGACCACACCATGATCGACGTGACCGGCGTGGACGGCGTCGAGAGGGGCGACCGCGTCGTCCTCTTCGGCGACGGGCTCGGGGCCGACGAGCTGGCCGCCTGGTGCGAGACGATCTCCTACGAGATGCTGACCGCGGTCGGGAGGCGCGTGCCGCGCGTCCACGTGGAGGAGTGGGGCGATGCCTAGGGCGCTGGTGAGCGTCAGCGACAAGCGGGGCGTGGTCGACTTCGCGCGCGGGCTCGCCGCGCTCGGCTTCGAGATCCTCTCGACGGGGGGAACGGCGAAGCTGCTCGCCGAAGCCGGCATCCCCGTCCGGCAGGTGAGCGACTACACCGGTTTCCCGGAGATGCTCGACGGGCGCGTCAAGACGCTCCATCCGAAGATCCACGGCGGCCTCCTCGGCCGCCGCGACCTTCCCGAGCACGTGCGCGCGATGCGCGAGCACGGCATCGAGCCGATCGACCTGGTGGCCGTGAACCTCTACCCCTTCCGCGAGACGATCGCCCGTCCCGGGACGACGCTCGCCGAGGCGATCGAGCAGATCGACATCGGAGGCCCCTCGATGCTGCGCTCGGCGGCGAAGAACCACGCCCAGGTGACCGTGATCGTCGATCCCGACGACTACCAGCCGGTGCTCGCCGAGCTGCGCGCTGGCGGTGTCACGCCCGAGACCCGGCGGCGTCTGGCGCTGAAGGTCTTCTGCGCGACGGCCTGCTACGACGGCGCGATCGCGGACTACCTCGGCCAGGGCGGGACCTTCCACTGGGGCGGCCGGAAGGCGCTCGACATGCGCTACGGCGAGAACCCCCACCAGGCCGCGGCGCTCTACGGCGACTTCTTCCGGGTCGCCGAGCCGCTCCACGGCAAGGAGCTCTCCTACAATAATGTCGTCGACATCGACGCCGCCCTGGCTCTGGCCGAGGAGTTCCGGCGGGGGCCCGAGGCCGCGGTCGCCATCTTGAAGCACAACACGCCCTGCGGAGTCGGCGTCGGGCGCGATCCGCTCGAGGCCTGGGAGCGCGCCTACGCGACCGACCCCGAGTCGCCCTTCGGCGGCATCGTGGTGTCGACGCGCCCGTGGACGCTGCCCCTCGCGCGCGCCGTCGACGAGCTCTTCACCGAGGTGCTGATCGCCCCCGACTTCGAGCCCGACGCGCTCGAGCTCCTCCGGCGGAAGAAGGCCCGCCGCCTCGTCCGCTGGCATCCCGACGCGGCGCCGGCGAAGGCGCCCGCGCTCCGCGGGGTGACGGCCGGCCTCCTCGTGCAGGATGCCGACCGCGCCATCGAGGATCCGCGCGAGGCCAGGGTCGTCACCCGGCGCGCCCCCACGGCCGAGGAGCTGCGCGCGCTCGCCTTCGCCTGGCGCGTCGTCAAGCACGTCAAATCGAACGCCATCGCGTTCACCACCGCGGAGCGCACGCTCGCCCTCGGCGGCGGGCAGACCTCGCGCGTCGAGCCGGTGCGCAACGCGCGCGCGCGCGCCGAGCGCCTCGGCATTTCGCTCCGCGGCTCCGTCCTCGCGAGCGACGCCTTCTTCCCCTTCGCCGACGGGCTCGAGGAGGCGATCGCCGCGGGCGCGACCGCCGTCATCCAGCCGGGCGGCAGCACGCGCGACGAGGAGGTCATCCGCGCCGCCGATGCGCACGGCGTGGCCATGGTCTTCACCGGCGTCCGCCACTTCCGCCACTGATGCGCGTGCTCGTCATCGGCAGCGGCGGGCGCGAGCACGCGCTCGTGTGGAAGCTCCGGCAGAGCCCCCGCATCAGCTCGCTCTACTGTGCGCCCGGCAACGCCGGCATCGCCGAGGAGGCGGAGTGCGTGCCGATCGCCGCCGACGACGTGAAAGGGCTCTTGCGCTTCGCCGAGGAGCGCCACGTCGATCTCACCGTCGTCGGCCCCGAGCTGCCGCTGACCCTGGGCCTCGTCGACCGCTTCACCGCCGCCGGCCTCAGCGCCTTCGGCCCGACGGCCGCCGCCGCGCGCCTCGAGGGCTCGAAGGCGTTCACCAAGGAGCTGCTCCGCCACGAGCGCGTGCCGACGGCGTTCTTCGGCGTGTTCGACGATCCCGACGACGCCGCCCGTTACGTGAGGGAGGTGGGCGCGCCGGTGGTCGTGAAGGCCGACGGCCTCGCGAGCGGGAAAGGGGTCTTCATCTGCCCGACCGTCGCCGAGGCGCTGGAGGCGGTGGACGAGCTCATGCGCGCGCGCCTGTTCGGCGACGCGGGAAGCCGCGTCGTGGTGGAGGAGTTCCTCGAGGGCGAGGAGGTCTCCTTCATGGCGCTGACGGACGGCACGACCGTACTGCCGCTCGCCCCCTCTCAGGACCACAAGCGCGCCCTGGACGGCGACCGGGGGCCGAACACGGGCGGCATGGGCGCCTGCTCGCCGACGCCCATCGTCACGCCCGCGCTCCAGGACCGCATCCTGCGCGAGATCATGGAGCCCGTGGTGCGCGGCCTCGCCCGGCAGGGCGTCCGCTACACGGGCGTCCTCTACGCCGGGCTCATGGTGCAGGACGGCCACGCCAAGGTGCTCGAGTTCAACGTACGCTTCGGCGATCCGGAGGCGCAGGCGCTGCTCGTCCGCCTGCGCTCCGACCTGCTCGAGCTGATCGAGCGCGCGTGCGACGGCCGTCTCGCCGGCGCCACCATCGACTGGGATGCACGTGCCGCGGTGTGCGTCGTGCTCGCCGCCGAGGGCTACCCGGGCGCGGTCGAGCGCGGGCGGCGGATCGAGGGTGTGGAGGCGCTCCGCGCCTGGCAGGGCGGCAAAGTCTTCCACGCCGGAACGAAGCGGCCCGACGGCGCGCTCGTGACCGACGGCGGGCGCGTGCTCGGCGTGACCGCGCTCGGCGACACGATCGAGCAGGCGGTGAGCGAGGCGTACGCCGCCGTCGCCCGCATCAGCTGGCCCGGCATGCACTACCGGCGGGACATCGGACAGCGTGCGCTCGCGGAAACCGCGAAACGGGAGATGGGTGGACATGGCGGTACGTGACGGCCGGCCTCAGGTCGGCATCGTGATGGGGAGCGACAGCGACTGGGAGACGATGGAGGCGGCGGCCGAGCGCCTGAAGCACCTCGAGATCGACTACGAGGTGCAGGTGATGTCGGCGCACCGCTCGCCGAAGCTGGTGCGGCAGTATGCCGAGGGCGCGCGCCGTCGCGGCCTCGCGGTGCTGATCGCGGGCGCGGGCGGGGCGGCGCACCTGGCCGGCGTGGTGGCGGCGCACACGACGCTGCCGGTGATCGGCGTGCCGGTCGCGGCGGGCGGTCTCGGCGGGCTCGACGCGCTCCTCGCCACCGTGCAGATGCCGCCGGGGGTGCCGGTGGCGACGGTGGCGATCGGCCGCGGCGGCGCGGAGAACGCGGCCATCCTGGCGGCGCAGATCCTGAGCCTCAAGAACCGCGCCCTCAGGCAGCGCCTGGAGCGCTTCAAGGCCGAGCTGGCGGAGAGCGTCGAGGGCAAGAACCTCCGCCTGCAGAGGAAGCTCTTCCCTGAGAGTCCCGACTGACGCGGCGGCGGCGGCGCTCACCGCGGGGGCGCTGGTCGTGTTCCCGACCGAGACGGTCTACGGCCTCGGCGCCGACGCCCGCTCGGCCGCCGCGGTGGACCATCTGGTCGCCGTGCGCGGGCGGGAGGAGGCGAAGCCGATCCTCGTCCTGGTGCGCGACCTCGCCATGGCGGAGACGGTAGCGGCCGAGATCCCGCCCGCCGCGCGCCGGCTCGCGGCGCGCTTCTGGCCGGGCGCGCTGACGCTCGTGCTGCCCGCGCGCCCCGGCCTGCCGGCCCCGCTCACCGCGGGCAGCGGCACGATCGGCGTGCGCGTGCCCGGGCACCCGCTCGCGGCGGCGCTGGTGGGCACGCTGGGCGCGCCGGTGACGGCGCCGAGCGCGAACCCGCCCGGCGCGGAGCCGCCGCGGCAGCTCGCCGAGGCGCGCGCCTACTTCGGCGAGCGCGTCGCCGTCTACCTGGACGGCGGCCGGCTGCGCGGGGGCGTGTCCACCGTGGCGGCGATCGAGGGCGAGCGCGTGCGTATCCTGCGCCCGGGCCTCGTGTCCGAGGCCGAGCTGCGCGCGGTCCTCGCGGAGGGCTGATGGCCGTCGTCCGTCCGCTCGCCGGCCTCCGCTACGATCCCGCGCGCGCCGGCGAGGTGGGCCAGCTGCTGGCGCCGCCCTACGACGTGATCACCGCGGCCGAGCAGGCCGAGCTCTACGCGCGCAGCCCGTACAACGTGATCCGGCTCATCCTGCCGCGCGAGGCGGAGCGCGGCGCCGCCGCGGCGCAAACGCTGCGCGAGTGGATCGCGGCCGGCATCCTCGCGCCCGACCCCGAGCCGGCCCTCTACCTCTACACGCAGCAGTTCTCGCTCCCCGACGGCTCGACGCGCCGCCGCGACGGTCTCCTCTGCCGGCTCCGGCTCGAGGACTTCTTCTCCGGCGTCGTACGCCCGCACGAGCGCACGCTGCCCGGGCCCAAGGCCGACCGCCTGGCACTCCTGCGCGCCACGGGCGCGAATCTGAGCGCCATCTTCGGCCTCTACGCGCGCCCGGGCGAGCCCGTGCGCGAGCTCCTCGCCGGCGCGCAGCTGGGCGCGCCGCTCGTCGACGTGAGCGGCTGGCACCAGCTCTGGCGCGTGACCGACGCGGCGGCGATCGCGCGCGTCGAGGCGGCGCTCGCCGACCAGACCATCATCATCGCCGACGGCCACCACCGCTACGAGACGGCGCTCGCCTACCGCGACGAGCAGCGGGGCAACCAGGCCGCCGCGTACATCCTCGCCTACCTCGCGAACATGGAGGAGGAGGGCGTGGTCATCCTGCCGACGCATCGCCTGATTCGCCGCCCGCTCGGCTTCGGTGGGGCGGCGCTCGCGGCGCGTCTCGGCGAGTCGTTCGCGGTCGAGCCGGCGGACGAGCGCCGGCGCCGGGCCGCGGGCGAGATCGATTGCGTGCTCCCCGACCGCCGGCTACGCCTGCGCGCGGGGCCCGCCGCGCGCGAGCGCCTGCGCGACCTCCCGTCCGTGCTGCGCGGGCTCGCGGTGGAGTGCCTCCGGCGCGCGATCCTCGAACCCATCCTCGGCGTCGGCCCCGAGGACCTGGAATTCACGCACGACGACGAGGAGGCGATCGCCGCGGTCGCGGCCGGCCGGGCGGCGGCCGCCTT
>Ga0137403_10003518_pt1 | contig 18775 bp, 16 predicted proteins | sample CZOMad2_1_16fung_FD_122057 | JGI IMG/M metagenome (GOLD analysis project Ga0137403, IMG submission 122057) | Vadose zone soil fungal communities from Angelo Coast Range Reserve, California, USA - CZOMad2_1_16fungal (Hybrid Assembly) | ecosystem: Environmental > Terrestrial > Soil > Vadose zone...
CAATTAAGGAAAGACAAAGAAAAGAATTAGCCGCGAATTACGCCGATTACGCGAATGGGGCGCAAGAAACAATTCTTGATGCGCCCCATTCGCGTAATCGGCGTAATTCGCGGCTATTCTTTTTACCTGGGATCCTGGGAAGTGAGAGTTCCCGTATGATCGCCGGTTACCTTGACTTCCACTGTTAGTCTCTTAATAATCAAAAACGAAATAATTCAGGGACAAGTGGTTCTGCAGTGCGGCCATCGTTCTCCAATTGAAGGAGGTCGGTAATGACTGAGGCTCGTCGCGACTGGAAGATTTTGCTGCTATCGGCGCTTTGCGCCGCTCTGGTGGTGTGGGTCGCTTACGGTAGTGAAAGGATTTCGGGGCTGGTCTATGCCCGCGGGCAAGCGGCCCCGGGCCGGACGGAGGCAAGGCCGATCACGATTGACCGGGCGCCGAGGCGGGTGATCAAAGATCAATATCCCTCTTTCAGTGCGGTGGCGATCAATGCCGAAGAAAACATGCTCGTGGTTGCCGACGAAAATTTGTTCCAGATTCTGGAATACGACCGCCGGGACAACACTCCTCCTCAAGCCCGTTTTACGGAACCGAAACGCGTCATTTCGGGAACCAACACGCATGCTGAAATGATATGCGGAGTGTACATCGATCCCGTGACCAAGGAAGTGTACGTCCTCAACAATGACACGCAGAACTGGCTGCCTGTATTTTCTCGAGACGCCCGTGGAAATGCCACGCCCTCGAGATACCTTGCGGCTCCCCACGGAACTTTCGGGATTGCGGTCAACGAAGAAAAGCAGGAAATGTTTCTGACCGTCCAGCACGAGAACTCGGTATTCGTTTATCGCAAGCAAGCCTCCGGGAATGAGAAACCGCTTCGAGTGCTTGTCGGGAGCGACACCCAACTGGAGGATCCGCACGGCATCGCTCTGGACATGAAAAACAAACTCATGTTCGTGAGCAACTTCGGCAATGCCCAGGTGAAACCTCCTGGATCAGGCGGAGGGAGGCGGGCGGCTGGAAGCTACGGCAGATTTGACCTGCCGTCGATTACGGTTTATCCGCTGGAGGCTTCCGGGAATACGAAGCCCCTGTGGATCATTGAAGGCTCCGAGACAATGCTCAATTGGCCTTCGCACATCGCTCTGCACGAAGAACGCCAGGAATTGTTTGTGGCGAATGATGCCGACGATTCGATCCTCGTGTTTCGCGCGAGCGACAAGGCAAATGTCGCCCCGATCCGGATGATCAAGGGTCCGAATACCGGGATCAAGAATCCTCCCGGCATTACGCTGGATGTCAAGAATGGTGAGATCTCTGTGGCCAGCATGGGGACACACGCGGTGCTGTTTTTCCCCGTCACGGCCAACGGAGACGTCAAGCCGTCGCGAATAATTCGGGGCGGACCTGCCAATCAGGTCGCCCTCAATATAGGTAACCCCGGAGCGGTTGGATATGACACGAAGCGGGACCAGATCCTGGTCCCGAACTGAGTGGCCCACCCGCAGATTGCGGCGTTCGCCAGGTTGGCGAACGGCGGACAACCCCCGGCCCGAACCGTGTTTGGTCAGGTCAGCAAATTATCCCGAACAATGCACGATATTCGCTACGATGAGGTACACGATGAGTTCCTGGTAGTGAACCCGTTTGCAGAAGCGATCCTGACGTTCCGTGGAGCAACCTCGGGGCAGGAGAGCCCCGTTCGAATCATTCAGGGGCCCCATGTGCAAATTGGAGGCAACCGGTTGGATGTGGACCCGGTTCACAATGAGATCTTCGTGCCGGACAACAACAGGATCCGGGTCTATCCGCGCGAGGCAAACGGTGACGTCGCTCCCATCCGCATCATTGAGGGCCCGAACACGCAGCTTACGAGAGCCCAGTCCGTTTCCGTTGATCCGATCAACAATTTGCTGGTCGTAGGATTCAACAAACAAGAGAACGATCCGGATGGAGCGATTTTGATTTTCAATCGCACCGATAACGGCAACGTGAAACCCAGAAATGTGATCCGTGGGCCCAAATCGGGGATCATTCGCATCAACCAAATGGCCGTTTATCCTCCGAAGAGATTGATCGTCGCAACGATGCCGGGACTTGCGGATCTTATGGAGCCCCCGCAGGCCTTTCTGGGAATCTGGACGTACGACGATAACGGGGATACTCCTCCGAAGTGGAAGATCCCCATTGGCCCCAGGACAACGCTCAAGAAACCCTTCGGAGTAGTATTGAACCCAAAGAATAAGGAGATTATCATCTCCGATATGCGGCTGAACGGGGTGTTGACGTTTTCGGTACCGGAGATCTTCTAAGAGGTGGATATGGCGTATAAACCACAAAGACACAAAGGCACAAAGAAATTCGGCAAGGAGGGGTCAGACCTCTCTTTGCCGAATTTCTTTGTGCCTTTGTGTCTTTGTGGTTTATACGCCATTCTGAGTTGGATCCTCATGGTGGGCAGCGGCTTTGCGCAGGAAAGCGGCAGCCGCAAGACCGTCTGGGATGGCGTGTTCACCTCGGCTCAAGCCGAGCGCGGCAGAGAAGCTTACGCGGTCCATTGCAGTTCGTGCCACTTCGAGGACCTTCGGGGTCTGAATGGGCCGGCGCTCAAAGGACAGCAATTCGTGGACAACTGGCGAGAGGACAGCGTCAAGAGTTTGTTCACTTTTATCCAGACCTCAATGCCGCGTCGCGCTCCCGCCAGCCTCAGCGGGGAAACCTATGTCGATATCGTGGCCCACATACTCGCGGTAAACGAGTTTCCCGCCGGCTCGAAGGAACTGAGCACCGATGCTCTCGGCAGCATCCAGATCGTTGGAAAGGACGGCCCTGCTCCGATACCCAATTTCTCGCTAATCGCGCTAGCCGGCTGTCTGGCTCAGGGGCCCGACGATACATGGACGTTGAAGAACGTTGCGGCCCCGATGCGGGCCCGACAGGAAAAACCGGCGGCTCCGGAAGTGCAAGCCTCTGCGGCCCGGCCGCTGGGAACCGACACGTTCCGGTTGGTATACATCGATTCTTTGCGCCCCGATTTCCTCGCCGAACGCCACGTTGGCCAAAAGCTGCATGCCCAGGGTTATTTGCTGAGGAATGACCAAGGTCTCGGCCTGAGTGTCACCTGGCTGGAAGCGGTCGCTTCGACCTGCGCAAACTAACCAAGGGTTTCACCCTGGCTATCCGGCGATCACCTGCTGTAGCGGCGGTCTATGACCGCCGGTTTTTCCTTGCTTGCCGGAAAAGCCGGCGGTCATAGACCGCCGCTACAGTTAGAATCGTTCGCAACGAGGACAAAATTCTCGCTACGTGCATAAGCGGCTAATCAGCGTCGTTGGTTGTCCGTCCTCAATCTGAAATCGGCCATCGCCGATACGTACCGCGATGGCGAATTGGTGATGTGACGACCTAAAACTTGTATCAATTAATCAGTAAATGATAACTTGCGCCCCATAGCGAAATTTCATCAACAATAAGGAAGAAAAGGAGAAGGACGATGGCCCATGTGGTTCGAGCATGGCGTAGCTCGCGGATGATTCGGTTGATTGTCCTGCTTGCTTTACTTGCGACTGCGACACAACTCGTCCTGTCGCGGGAAAGCGGTTTGGTTCAGGAAGGGACTCGGCAGACGAAAATCATCGGCAGCGACCGGCTCGTTTCGGTAGAGCCGCTGCCGGAGTTGGCCGAGTTTTGCGAACCGGTCCCGGCCAGCAGAGAAGAGATGCTGCTGGCAGCGATGCAGCAGCGGCAGGATGCGCGCGACGCTGCTAAATCCGCCAGGACCGCCGCCCCCCAGAACAGTACGGCCACGCGGGACGCTTCGAAGCTGAAACCAATCCGATGGATTCACGACCCATATGCCGCATACAGTTCCGTCGCGGTTGACCCCATCAACAATGAAGTTGTGCTCACGGACGAGAACCTTTTCCAGATCCTGGTCTACGACCGGACCGCGAATACTCCTCCCTCCGCAAGGTTGACCGAGCCGAAGCGAATCATTGCAGGCCTGAATACCAAGATCGAATTTCAGTGCGGCCTTTATATCGATCCCACGAATGGCAACATTTACGCGGTCAACAACGACACCGTGGATACGCTGGTGATCTTCGATCGCAACGCCAAATTCAACACCCCTCCCACGCGGGAACTGTACACGCCGCACGGAACATTCGGCATTGCCGTTGATGAAGCTGCGCAGGAGATGTTCCTCACTCTGCAGCATGACAGCGCTATGGTGGTGTTCCGGAAGTACGCCGAAAAAGACGAATCTCCACTGCGACTGCTACAGGGCGACGCGACCGGTCTCGCCGACCCTCACGGTATCGCGCTCGATTCCAGGAACGGATGGGTGTTCATCGCTAACCACGGCTCTGTGAGCTCCAGGAGCCCGCGGCCGGAAGCCCGAGCCTCGCGTCGGGCCGGGCAAAAGCAGAACTGGCCGCTGGAGCGCGCGCAGACAGTTCCAGGTTCCGGAAGGAGCCTTCCTCCGTCGATTATCGTCCACAGCATGAAGGCGCAGGGCAACGTTCCTCCGCTTCGTGTGCTTCAGGGACCTAAGACCCGCTTCAACTGGCCTACAGGTCTGGCGGTGGATCAGCAGCGGGGAGAGCTCTACGTCGCAAATGACATTGGCAACGAGATCCTGGTGTTCAACGTTACTGACAGCGGCGACGTCGCGCCGAAGAGAATCATCAAGGGCCCCAAAACCAACCTGGCAAACCCGACCGGCGTCTGGGTGGATCTGAAGAACAATGAGCTCTGGGCCGCCAACTTCATGAATCACTCTGCGACGGTGTATCCGCTCAGCGCGTCCGGCGACGTGGCGCCGCTGCGAATGATTCGGAGCGGGCCGCTGAAGGAACCATCGCTCGGCATTGGCAATCCCCATCCGGTGGCGTATGACTCCAAACGGGAACAAATCCTGGTGCCCAACTGAGTGGCCCATCCGCAGATTGCGGTATTCGCCAGGTTGGCGGATAAAAATGCGAAGCCGGTTCGAAAGATCGAAGGCCAATCCACTCTTCTTGGGCGCACGATGCATGGCATCACTTACGATGAAATCCACGACGAGTTTACTGTCCCGCAGCAGTTCGCGCAGGCCATCCTCACGTTCGGCGGGGGCGCCGAAGGAGAAACAGCTCCGTTGCGCGTGATCCAGGGTTCGAAAACTCGCCTCGAGGCTCCGGACCGCGTCGCGGTGGATGCGGTGAACAACGAGATTTATGTCCCGGAGGGCGACAAGATCCTTGTTTATGACCGCATGGGCAACGGAAACGTGGCGCCCAAACGCGCGATCGAGGGGCCTGACGCGGGCCGCGGCATGGACGCACTGGCTATCGACCCTCTAAATAATCTTCTCATTGTGGCCGCCGGCGGTGGCGGGGGTGATCGAGAGGGGGGCGGAACCCGTTTCCTGGTTTTTGATCGCACTGCCAATGGCAATGTCAAACCGAAGATGACGCTGCGAGGTCCTCGTTCCATGGGCGGACCGTTCGCGATCTATCCTCCGAAGAAGCTCATTTTTGCCACGAATCGCCCTCTTGGCGAGGCATTGGCCGGCGACGATTCCTATCTTGGAGTATGGAGCTACGAAAAAAGCAGCGATGGCCCGCCTTTATGGACCATCGGCGGACCCAACGGGATTTTACAGATGCCGCGCGGCGTAACGCTGGACGTGAAAAACAAGAGCATCATTGCCAGTGATAAGCGGCTCAATTCGGTGCTTACGTTCCGCGTGCCCGAACTGTTTTGAGACGAGCGGGAAATGGATTTTAGCCGCGGATTACGCGAATTACGCGGATGGCGCATAAATGACCTTTGAAGCGCCATCCGCGTAATTCGCGTAATCCGCGGCTAAAATCCATTTCCCGCTCCCGAAAGACCAGATGAAAACGCGAATCTTATTTGTGTGGCTGCTGCTGGCCCTGCCTGACGCGAATGCCGAAAATCTTCTCATTCAGGGCGCAACGCTGATCGATGGAACAGGCAGACCACCGATCGCCGATGCCCGCATTCTCATCGAAGGCAACGTCGTCCGCAGAATATGGCGCGGGACCGAAGCCGCGCCGAGCCTGCCGCCGGGTACGCAGATTGTGGACGCACGGGGCAAGTTCGTCATCCCCGGCCTGATCGATTCGCATGTCCACTATCGTCCCTACATGGGCGAGATGTTTCTGGCGCATGGCGTGACGGCCGTCTTCGATCTCGGCAACCCGCTGGCGTGGCAGACCGCCGTAAAGAAAGGCCTGAACTCGGGAAAGATTCGCGGGCCGCGCTTTTACTTCTGTTCAGGAATCACGATCGGAAACGAGGCGGACGGAGATGCCTCGGGCGGCGCGCTCGCGGGCCGTAACCTCGCCGGCATGAAGACCGCGGCGGACGCGAAACAGGCAATCGCAGCGCTGAAGGGCAAGACCGATTGTGTGAAGCTGAACGAGGATACGAAAGGGGATTTCTTCACCGCGATTGCGCGCGAAGCGCACGCCGCCGGTATGACGGTCATCTCGCACTCCCTGAACGCCATCGATTCGGCCACATGGGGCATTGACGGCGTCGAGCACATGACCGGCGTGGGCATTTCCGCCATCCGCATGGCCGACGGCCGAAAGGCCCTGCAAGGAATGACGATCGAGGCCGGACACAAGAACAGCCTCTTATATCAATGGATGGAGCCCGCCGTGTTTGACCAAATGATTCAATATTTCGTCAAACGGAACGTGTACCTGAATCCCACGCTCGACTTTGAGTGGAAAGGCATCATCGACCGCACGTCCGAGTTCGAACTGGAAGACGCGCGCCTGCTGTACAATCCCCTGCTCCAGTACATGCCGCTCGACGAACGGCTCGTCACGCTCGGCCAGTATCACTGGGCGGACAAGAGATCATCGGCGGACCGCGAACAGTTTCTGAAAGGTTATCGAAATGTTCAGGATTTCTTGCGGCGGTTTGTGAAAGCGGGCGGCAAAATTTATTCGGGCACAGACAGCGCCGCCGCGAACACTCCTGGTCTGGCGCTCCACCACGAAATGCAGTTATACGTGGACGCCGGACTCTCGCCGATGGAAGCGCTGATGACCTCCACAAAGTGGGGAGCGGAGATTCTGCATCTCGACAAGCAACTGGGCACAGTGGAGCCGAATAAGCTGGCCGATCTGGTGATCCTCCGCGCCAACCCGCTCGACGACATACGGAACACGAAGGCAGTCGACCAGGTAATCCGCGACGGCGAGATCGTGGACATCACGTATCACAGCGATTACACGTTTCCATTTCCGTTGTATGGGCCTGAATCCAAGCATTTGTATAATCCGCCGCCTCGCTTGCGGGAAATCACGCCGGCGGTAGTGACGCAGGGGAAAGCGGCAACGTTGCGCGTCATGGGGCGGGGGTTTGTGCCCAACACGGTGGTTTTCTTCGGCCGGTCACAGGCGGAAACCAGGTGGGTGAGCGCCACAGAACTGGCGGTCTCGCTGACACCGCAGCAGACGTCAGAAGCAAGAACAGTGCTCGTCACGGTGGAATCACCCAAACCCGGCGGCGGCGTATCTGAAGCGGTGCCGTTTATCGTCGATTACCAATGAGGGGAAACTGATCAGCCGCGGATTTCACGGATTGCTCGGATGGCGCGCGTCTGCGGCTGATTCTCTAGAGGAATAAGGATTAAATCCCAGCCGCGGAGCGGCGTCAGAGTGTAGCCACGGGCGCCAGCCCGTGGAGAGAATAACGATGAAATCCCAGCCCCGGAAGGGGCGCAAGATTCATCGAGTCCATTCAAATCTTTCGCCCTTCCAGGGCTGGGATCCCGAGCAACTATTACCCCGGGCTTGCGCCCGGGGCTACACTCTGACGCCGCTCCGCGGCTAGGACCAAAAAACCCGGGAGGAATCTCAGGCCATGCGAAAACAAACATATTTGCCGGCGATCCTGTTTTTGCTTGTCGCGCTAGCGCATGCTCAACAGACATTGACGCCTCTGAAAGTGGAACTGGTCACCAGGGCTGTCAGCAAGACCCCCGTGCTGATTGCCTATGACAAGGGGTTCTACAAGAAATACGGCCTGGACGTGAAGCTTTGGCTGCCGCCCGGCGAATTTCCTGGTGCCATCGAGATGGGTGGACAGAAGATGGACAACCCTGACATCAGCGTGGATGGCGGCGTGCCGATGGTCACCGCCATCCTTGCCAACCGCGGGCCCAAACGGCTCCAGATTGCAACTACGGACTGTACGATTCGCTTCAGTATCGTCGGCCAGAAGGGCATGAAGAACCTGGAAGAGATCAAAGGCAAGCGGCTGGGGATCTCCAACGACGGAGCGATGACAGGTTTCATTTACCGCGCGCTCGGCAAGCGGATGGGCTGGGTGCCGAGAAAAGATTTCACCGTCGTCGAGCGCGCGCAGCGGTTCGACGATCTGAAGGCCGGCAAGGCCGACGCTTTTATCGCAGACGACCGTTACATGGCGCAGGCCAAAGCGGAAGGCTACCCCGTTCTGGCCGACACCTCCACCTGGAAGCAGCCCATCGCCGGCAACGGTGTAAGAGTGGAATGGAACTGGATCAAGGATCCCAAAAACCGGGACCTCGCGATGCGCTTCCTCAAGGCGACCTTCGAGGGCATGGCAATCTATTACAACAATAGAGAAGACACCCTGCGGGTGATGGCGAAATATCACGGCATGACGGACCGCAAGTTGGCGAACTCCGTCTACGAAGAAGGGCTAAAGATGTCCCGCGACATGTTTCCCTGCGTACAGGGCTTCAAGGACATGTTCACCATCGGTTACCCGCCGGAGATTCAAAAGTACAAGCCGTCGGATTTCTACGATGAGAGCTTCATCACAGAGCTGAAAAAGAGCGGCTTCATCGACAACGTATACAAGACCGTGAAGTAACTGTAGCGGCGGTCTATGACCGCCGACAGTACAACAACCTGCGATATCGCCGGCGGTCATAGACCGCCGCTACAGCTCAAGGAACCGGTTTAAATACCTCGGGCACGAAGAACGTCATGACGCCGTTCAGGCGCATGTCCGTAACATAGATTTCCTTGTGCTCGGGGTTCAGCGCAACGGCAAATGGTTTCTTTAGCCCCGTCTGCTTCCCGGTGATCGTCCATTTCGGCGCGATGTCTCCATCATCGTCGAGACTCCACATGCCGACGAACACCCGCGGTGGCTCCATCGAACCCTGAACGCCCGGCATCGCGACGACCAGCAGCTTGCCCTCGGGATAAATCGCCATCTGATTGATCCGATCGATCTGCGTGTTCAGTCCACGGATTACGTGCAGCGGCTTGACGTTTCCGTTCGCCATGCGATCGAAGATCAGGATGGCACGGTCGCGGCCGGTCGTGGCAAACAGATTATGCAGCGGATCCACGGCGATCGACGTGCCATCGACTTGCGTGTCCGGGCCACGAATGACACGCTTCGGCCGTACATCACCATCGCCATCGAGTGGGAAGACCAGGACATTTCCTCTGCCGGGCACGAAGATCTCCCGGTGCACGACATCGATGTCGAGCCGGTCCGGACTGTTTAACTCGGTATTTGGTCCCTGAATGATGCGAATTGGCGCTTCCTGACCGCTCGCGCCGCCCCGGAAAATGAGGATTGCATTCGAGAATGGATTCGGCACCAGGACCTCGTCGTCGACCGGGTTGTACCGGATGTCGTGCATGGTTCGGCTCAGCATCGAGGTCTGCCCGTAGATTCTTCTCGCCGGTGTTTGTGCTCCATTTGCCAACCTGGCAAATGCCGCAATCTGCGGATGGGCCACTCAGTTCGGGACCAGAATCTGCTGGCGCTTGCTGTCGTATCCGACCGCACCGGGGTTCCCGATCATCAACCCGACCTGATCGGCCGGTCCTCCGCGGATCATGCGTAAGGGCGCGACATCGCCATTCGCGGTAATCGGATACACGGTAGCGGCGAAATTGCCCATGTTCGCCACCCACAATTCCCCGTTCTTGACGTCGAGGCTGAGGCCCGTTGGGTTCTTCACGCGCGTCTTTGCCCCCTTGATGACTCGCGTGGGAGCGACGTCGCCGCTATCCGACGTCCGAAAGACCAGGATCGAATCCTCCGCATCGTTCGCGACAAATATCTCGCCGCGTTCTTCGTGGACGGCAACGTGACTCGGCCAGTTGAGCTGCGTTTTGGGTCCCTTGATGACCCGCAGCGGCGGAGTGTTCCCACTGGCGTTTCGCGCATAAATGTTGATCGACGGCATCTCGAATTTGCCGAGCCCCGGGAGGTATCTTCTGGGCAAACTGTTCAAGTCCGCGGTCGACTTGCCGATCCACTCTTCCCAGGTCTCCGTTATTGTCGAGACTGCCGCACCGCCATAGAACCGGCGATGACCGTGATTCGTCGTAATCAACAAGTCGTTCTTCACATCGAGGGCGATGCCGTGCGGGTCGGCCAGCTCGGTCGCATCGCCTTCGAGCGTTCGGAGCGGCGCTTCATTATTGGCCGCTGTTTTTCGATAGACGATTACAGCCGAAGGAAACTGAACCGTCACGTAGAGTTCCTGGCGGGTCTCGTCGGCCGTGATGCCCCACGTGCGATGCGGCGTGGCCAGAAGCCGGTCGGGAGCTACGTTCCCTTTCGCATTCCGTGAGAAAACCGGCATCCAATCCTGCGTGTCGTTGTTCGTGACATAGACGTCGAGGGTCCTCGGATCGATATACGCCCCGCAGAGCATCTCGGTGCGCGTCTGGTCTCCGCCAATGATCCGTTTCGGCTCGGTGAGGCGCGCTGCAGGAGGGGTGTTGTCCAACCGCCCGTACTCGACGATGCGAAAGAGGTTCTCATCCGTCATCACCACCATGTTGTTCTCGGCGTTCACGGCGATGGAACTCCAGGCAGGGTTCGGATCCTTGATGTAGCGCGTCGGCTTTTTATCGAGATTGCCCGCGCGGGTGCGGACCTGAAACGCTTCCGCTATAGCGGAACGCGCCTTTTGTGCCAGAGCAGCCGCCTGATTGCCGCTGAGCCAGATCAGTGTGGTCGCTGCAAGAAGAGCAGAAGCGACGATCAGCCTGCTTCCCTTCCCTTTGAGAGTCAATGCTCCCTCCTTTTCGTTATGGTCCCGCGGATCTGCATATACTATACCGACGACTGGAATTGGGCCTACGACAGAAGGATACTGGGGCGATGTCACCCAAATAAATTTGACGAGCCGGCTTTTCAAGCCGACAATTAAGCCCAATCCACACGAACCGGCTGTTTGAATTTCGAATGTGCTTCGTCTTTTTCGCACCCTGAGGGAGAAACAGTATGCGTTTGATGCCGCTGATTTCCACACTCTTGATGTTTTCTATTTCGGGCCCGTTGTTCGCCCAGGAATGGGTTGAATTTGCCAATCGCGACGACCGTTTTACATGCCTCTTTCCGAGTCAACCGAAAGTAACGGAGACGACGTACCGGTCGGAATACGGAGCCGATCTGCCGGCACACGTCTATAGCGTCACGCAAGGCGAAAGCCGCTACTCCGTGACGGTGGTCGACTACAATCAGGCCCGACGAATACTTACGGAGAAATCCAAGTCTTGCCCTCCCGGCGACGTCGTGTGCAGGGGAGTCGCGGGTGGTAGCGGGGAGGGGTGGTGGAAGGTTGATATGAGAGCCGCCCTTGTCTATGCATCGTGGCAGTTCATGCAACGGGCCGCGAAGGTGACGCAGTACCAGTGGAATTTCCTCGAACTCGTCGAAGGCCATCAGTTGCTGCTCAACAATGCCGACAAATCCCGCAGCTACGTAGGGATCTACATGCACGAAAATAAGCTCTATATTGTCGAGGGGACTGTACCGGCGGGTTACCCGGAACCGGCCTGGTTTCAGCAATCGCTGGGATTCCTCGACGAGAGGGGAATCGGGCTTCGCTACCAGGAGATTTATGTCAACGGATTCCCGGCACCGCCCCGCGTCAACCGGGACCTTCAACCAGGTAATCGGATTGACGCGCCTGATGCAACTGTAGGCGGGCCGCCGCGGTGATCGTGAAATCTTTTTAAATCCATTATGAAGAGGGTGAACATGCTGTTCAAATTGGGTTTCGGTTTTGCGGTGTTATGTGCGCTGGCGTTCGCTCTTCCGGCATCGGCGCATCATTCTCCAAGCAATTACAGCGACACGTATACGACCATCGAGGGCGTGGTCAAGGAAGTGCATCTGGTTGTCCCGCATTCCTGGGTCTATCTGGAAGTGAAGGACGCGAAAGGTGAGCCGCAAATATGGATCATGGAAGCGATCGGCCGGCCTACACTCCAAAGAATAGGAGTGACGATCGATTATATGAAGGTCGGCGACCCGGTCAAAGCGCGATGCTTTCCCCTCAGGGACGGTTCCCACGGATGCCGCCTGGGATTTATCAAGGCCAAGGATGGAAGCGTCAAAAATTGGAACGGCGACGCCACGCCCGCCCCGAGCGATTTCTAACCTGACCTTCGCTCCATCGCGGAATAGGCGTCCGCAATCTCGCTGCCGGTTGCGAACCATACCCGCTCGTGCTGCTGAAAGTGTGCAATTGCTTTTTTCAGGTACGGGGTGCGCCAGGGTTGTCCCATCAGGAACGGATGTAGCGGAATCCCCATGACCCGCGCGGTTTTCTGACTGTCGGCATAGAGAGTGTCGAACTGGTCCGTCAGCGCCCGCAGGTATTGGTCGCCGGTATAACCCAGCCTGTTGATGAGTGACATGTCGTTGATGTCCATGCCGTAGGGAACGGCAAACAGCTTTCCCTTCTTCACCTTCATTGCGAATGGCTGATCGTCGCTGTTCCAATCGCCGACGTACATGACCTCTTCTTCGGCGAGGAGGTCGAGCGTATTGAAAGTCTCCGTGAGCCCGGGCCCGAGCCAGCCACGCGGCCGCTTTCCGGCCGCCCGCTGGATTGTTCGCAACGTGGTCTGGATCACCTCGCGCTCTTCGTTCAGGGGAAGGTTCGCCAGGGTCCGGCTGTTGGTGATTCCGTGGCCCATGAATTCCCAGGCTCGTCCTTTCATCTCTTCGACGGCTTTCGGAAACACGTCGCAGACCATTGCGTTCAACGCCACGGTCGCCCGCACTCCGGCTGCGTCGAGCACTTCCGCAATTCTCCACAGCCCCACGCGGATTCCGTAATCTCGCCAGGCGTAATTAATGACGTCGGGGACGCGGTTGCTCGCATTGGGCGATATGGCCGCGCCTGCCGCCGAGTCAAATTGCCAGACTTCGACGTTGGGAATGATCCAAATCGCGAGCGTCTTTCCTCCCGGCCATGTAAACGGTTTCCGCTCAAAAATGAACGAGTCGTCGAAGCGTTCCGGTCTTCGGATGGCGTTACCTGCTCTTTCCTGCGCCTGGCCGCCGAGGGCTTCTTCGAAGCTGGAAGCGGACAGCACACCCGCAGCACCGGCCAGGCCCGAACTGCGACCTAGAAACTCACGGCGGTTTGGTTTCTTCGATTTCATCGCACTGTTCTCCTTACTTGACTGGGGGCAGTTTGTCCCCTCCGCGACAATGAACAGCCGCGGAGCGGCGACAGAGTGTAGCCCCGGGCGCCAGCCCGGGGTTTTCATTCGACACGATCTTAGCCCCGGAGGGGCGAAAGAGTCTTTCGGAATCTGTCGCCCCATTCTTCAAACCGGTTGACATCACAATATTTCCGTGTGAAATTTTCGATCAATCGGAGGAACCGAAACAGACATATGGAAGGAAAGATCGCTTTCGAAGAGCATTTCGCGATACCGGAAACCATCAGTTCAGCTCACGACGCAAGATACGCGGGTTGGTTCCCCGCCTGGCCGGACATCAAGCGGCGCTTGCTCGATCTCGAGGAACTCCGTTTACCGGAAATGGACAAACACGGAATTGAGATCGTGATCCTGTCGCTGCACAATCCCGCCGTGCAGGGTATCCCGGACGCCAAACTTGCCGCCGAGGTCGCGCGCAAGGCCAATGACACCATCGCGGAGTTCGTCGCAAAACGGCCGGATCGTTTCGCGGCGTTTGCTGCATTGCCGATGCAGGATCCGGACCTGGCCATCGCGGAATTGACCCGCTGCGTGATGGACCTGGGCTTCAAGGGAACCATGGTGAATGGCTTTTCACAGGTGGGCGATCCGAACACCGTCGTTTATCTCGACGACCCGCGCTATCTTCCGTTCTGGGAGAAGCTGGAACAGTTGGACTTTCCTCTGTACCTGCATCCGCGTGATCCGTTGGTCAACCGTGAGCCGGTCTACGACGGCCATCCCTGGTTTCTCGGTTCGGCCTGGGCTTTCGGCGTCGAAACGGCGATTCACGCCCTGCGTCTCATGGCAAGCGGACTCTTTGATCGGTGCCCTCGCCTCAACGTGATTCTGGGTCATCTTGGCGAGGGCCTGCCGTACATGATCTGGCGCATCGATCACCGGATCAGCCAAACACCCCGCGGCATTCCCGCGCGTCGAAAGATGGCCGACTATCTCGGAGATAACTTCTATCTTACAGTCAGCGGAAATTTCCGCACGCCGACGCTCGTCGACGCCATTATGGAAGTGGGATCCGACCGAATCATGTTCTCTGTGGACTATCCATTCGAGAAAACCGTCGAAGCCGTGAAATGGTTCGATGAACTGCACATTTCCGAGAGAGACCGCCGCAAAATAGGACGCACGAACGCACTCAACCTTTTCAAATTGGAGGGAAGCGCAAGAGGAGCTTCTCGCTGATGAGTTGGAAGGGCCTGGCCGAAATCGCTCCCAGACTTTCGGAGGCGGAACTTCAGTTTGAGAAGCGCAAACGGTTACTTGGCCTCTGGCTCGGACCGGTGTTGTTTGCTATTGCGCTGCTTGTTCCTCCTTTGCAGAATGTCACGCCAATCGGCATGCGGACACTGGGACTCTTCCTGTGGACCGTAACCTGGTGGGTCTGCGAACCGATTCCAATTCCGGCAACTTCTCTCGCGTCGCTTGCAATGCTGGCCCTGTGCGGCGTTCTTTCGGTCGATGCCGCCTTCAGTACCTGGGCGAACTGGATTTGCTTATTCCTGCTCGGCGCATTCGTGCTCGGGCACTCCTTGAGTGTGCATGGCTTGACGCGCCGCATCGCACATCGCATGACGTCATCGAGGTGGGTTGGTGGAAATTCGTGGCGGCTTCTGGTGGCGTTTGGGCTGGCCTCCGCGGTGATGAGCTCGATGTTGTCCCACGTTGTCACGACAATGATTTTCATTTCAATTGCAGCCGGACTCGTCGAGACGCTTGGATTCAAACCGGGAAGCCGTTACGCGGAAGCGCTCTTTCTGGCAATCGCGTGGGGCGCGAATATGGGCGTAGTTACTCCTGTCGCCGCTCCGACCAACCTGATCGCCATCGGCATTGCCCAGTCGATGGGACACCGGATCGGATTCCTTCAGTGGGTGGCCGTCTGCCTGCCGGTGTTCGCCGTAATGTTGACGGCAATGTTCCTGGTGCTCCGCTACGTCTTGAAACCGGAGATGCCCCGCTGGAATGAGTCCGGCTCCTTCCTCAGCGATGAGATGAAACGGCTCGGGCCGCTCACTCGCGGAGAGAAAATCGTAGGAACCGTGTTCGCAGCCGCAATGGCGTTGTGGATCCTGCCGGATCTTCTTCCTTTGTTTCTTCCGGGAGGAAGGCAGAATCCCGCGAGCGTGTGGGTAAGCCAGCACCTGGATTGGTCGGTGACCTCTGTGCTGATGGCGACGTCATTGTTCCTGATTCCCGTCGATTGGAAGAACCGCAAGTTCGCGATGACCTGGGATGAGGCGGTAAAGGGAATTGAATGGGGAACCTTGAGCCTGAATGCATCGGCCCTCGGCCTCGGTAACGCGATCGCTCACAAGACCCTGGGGCTGGGCGGATTTTTCGAACAGAGTATGTCCGCTTTCGTGTCGTCATCAGGCCAGTTCTTATTCGTGCTCGGAGTGGTCGCGTTTACCGTCATCGTCGGCAGCGTCATATCGAACATCGCGATCATCGGTATGGTTGGCGCACTGATCCGTGTCGTTGCGCCGGCCGCAGGTGTGAATCCTGCGGCCCTCCTCATCGCGGCCGCAATCGCCGCCAACATGGACTTTGCTCTTCCGATCGGCACGCCGCCCAGCGCAATGGTTTTTGCCAGTGGCTACGTGCGCATCGGCAGCATGGTCAAAGGAGGAGCGATACTTGCGCTCCTGAGCATTCCTCTCGTATCGGTGCTTGGATTCTATCTGGCGTCCTGGCTGCTTTCGTAGGATAGTCTAGGTCCACATGAGCACGGAGGTCACCACACCGCAGGCCGGGCTTGAACGTCCGCCCCACGCATCGCTGCGTGTGAGTGTCGGCAAGGTCCTCTGTGTCATAGTTCCGCCCATCATCTGGTTCGCCCCGCTTCACATTGAACCCGTTGCCAGGCACGGACTGGCCATCACATCCTTCATGCTTCTGGCCTGGATCACGGAAGCGATGGATTATGCGCTTGCCGGGCTGATCGGCTGTTATTTGTACTGGGCTTTGAACGTGGCTCCATTCAATGTGGCCTTCGGCGGTTTCGCGACGGACACACCCTGGTTTTTGCTGGGCGCTATTTTGTTTGGAACCATGGCGACGAAATCCGGATTGGCCCGGAGGGTCGCGATTCTCGTGACGCAGCGGGTGGGAAACACCTATTCAGGAATCCTGCTCGGCCTGATCATCACGGATTTCCTGCTGACCTTCATCGTGCCTTCGGGAGTCGCGCGCATCGTCATTATGGCGGCCCTGGCTTTGGGCTTGCTCGAGGCGTTCGACATGGGACCCGGCAGCAACGTAGCCCGGGGCATGTTCGTGATCATTACCTATTCTGCGGGACTCTTCGACAAAATGATCATTGCCGGCGCTTCCTCCATCACGGCCCGAGGACTCATTGAGCGCGCGGGCGGCGTGCAGGTCCTCTGGAGCAAGTGGTTTCTGGCTTACTTACCATGCAGTGTGATCACGATTCTGGCTGCCTGGCGACTCACGCTCTGGCTCTTTCCGCCGGAAAAGACAGTACTGGCTGACGACGGGAACTATGTTCGAAACGAAATCCGGAAGATTGGGCCCTGGACGCCCATGGAGAAGAAGGCGGCGTTCTTCAGTTTCATTGCCATGGCTCTATGGCTCACCGACTTTGTCCACGGGATCGCGCCTTCAATCATCGGTCTGGGTGTCGGACTCTGTGTCGTTTTACCCGTTGTGGGAGTTCTCACGATCGAGGACATGAAGCGGGTGAACTATCTGCCCGTGTTCTTTGTCGCGACTGCCATCAGCATGGGCGACGTCCTTGTTCGGTCCAAGGGCCTCGACCTGCTCACCAACTTCATCTTTGATCGGATGGAGCCGCTCCTGACGAATGTCTTCAGTTCGACACTGGTCCTCTACTGGACTGGGTTTGTCTATCACTTCTTCCTTGCAAGTGAAATCTCGATGCTGGGAACGTCCATGCCGCTGCTCATGAGTTTCGCGAAATCGCACGGCCTGAGCCCGCTGATGCTCGGCATGGTCTGGTCGTTTTCGGCAGGTGGGAAAATCTTTGTGTATCAGTCGGCGGTAATAATGGTCGGCTACTCGTATGGTTTTTTCGAAGGCAAGGACCTGCTACGCATCGGACTGAGTCTGACTCTCGTCGAATCATTAGTCCTGTTGTTGCTGGTGCCATACTACTGGCCCCTGCTAGGGATTCAATAAAGGTAATTAGCCTTCAGCGAGGAATCCCGCTGCCATCCGTGATGCAAGGAACACCGAGACCGCCACAACCGCAGTACCGTTTACAGATCGCGGGAGGCACGTAGCTTGTGAGCCTCTTGCGGTACTCGGGATACATCGTTTGCGCGCCTCCCAGGACTGCCTCCGCCGGAATGTTGTGCTTCTCAGTGAGCTCATTCACGAACGGATTCTTCGCGGGCAGGTAGTGCGGTATGACAGCGGCAGTGTCCGTCCGCGGCAGTTCGGTGATGGGTTCACAGGGAGACGATACGCCGTTGCCTAAATTAACGCCTGGATCCAACTCCCAGATCCGGCTCCGAACATAGGGCTCGGAGAAGTAGACGGGATCCTCTATAAGGGCCCTGATCGTCAGGAGACCGCCATGGCGAACAATATGCATGGTCATCGTCGCCTGATCGCTCACTGGCGCTCCGTTGCGCCGGATCATGCTTGCCTTCATGTGCGTTGTGTACGTCGTCAGCGTATCTCCTTCCCACACGCCGGTCGTAAAGCCTCCATAGGGGTGAGGAGCGTTTGGCGAGGGATGCGGACGCCCGTCCACCCAGACCGTTGTGACGTCACGATCAACCCATCCGCCGATTTTCCACGCGACGATCCTGCCCGTGACCGGGTCGAGCTCGCTCCAGATGCGGAGGCCAAAAGGGCCAAGCACGATGTAGAAGGGCGTGAGGTAGCCGCACTGGTACTCTGGCAATGACAGCATCGAGTAGTTGTAACTCAATGCCTTCGCACGGCCCTCATCATTGAGGGGCAATCCTAAATAATCGACCGGGTCCGGGCCGGGTCCACGTTCCATCTCGTCCTGGTTGGACCGAGAACCCCACGTTCCACTGAGGTCGAACTGGGCGAACGCTGGAACACTTACCAGCAGCGCTGCCACGACGAGTGCAGCCGCCTTGAGAAAATTCATGATTCAGACTCCGGATTCATCTCGCCGAGCATGGCGTCGGATCCCATTTGGCGCCATCGGGTTCCTTCCTGAACTGCAGCGCCGTGACCCACGGCCGACGCAGATACTGGGGATCCTCCACCGAACTGGTAATCGTGATCCACTGATCGCGGTT
>Ga0137403_10003519_pt1 | contig 18773 bp, 18 predicted proteins | sample CZOMad2_1_16fung_FD_122057 | JGI IMG/M metagenome (GOLD analysis project Ga0137403, IMG submission 122057) | Vadose zone soil fungal communities from Angelo Coast Range Reserve, California, USA - CZOMad2_1_16fungal (Hybrid Assembly) | ecosystem: Environmental > Terrestrial > Soil > Vadose zone...
TTGCCTTCCCACCCGGGCAGGAACAGGCGCACGGGATAGCCGTTCTCCGGCCGCAGCCGCTCGCCGTTCTGGAACAGTGCGAGGATCGCGTCGTCCATCGCCTTGGCCATCGGGACGCTACGGCTCATGGCGGCGGAGTCCGCGCCCTCGGCGAGAATCCACTGCGCGCTCCGGTCGACGCCGGCCTCCTCGAGCAGCAAGCGCAGCGGCACCCCGGTCCACTCGCTGCACGACACGAGGCCGTGCGTCTGACCGGCGGTGAGATTCGGCGGCGCCGGCTGGTAGAGCATCTGGCTGTTGCCGGCGCACTCCAGGAAGTGGATCCGGGAGATCATCGGATAGCGCAGGAGCGCGTCCACGGTGAAGATCAGCGGACGCTTCACCATGCCGTGGATGAGTAGCCGATGCTTGTCCGGGTCGATGTCGGGCACGCCGCTGTGGTGCCGCTCGAAGTGCAGCCCGCTGGGCGTGATCATGCCCTCGAGCAACTCCAGCGGCGTGCGCGAGGCCCCGCTGCCCGTCGTGCCGGGCTGCGAGCGGATGAACGTGCGCGTCACCTTGCTTTCGTACTTGACGGGGCTGCCGTACTCGCCCATCCCGGCGCCGGGCCCTTTCATCGACGGCGGGACTTCCGGCGGCTCGACCGCTTCGGCGTGTTTCGCTCCGCCTGCCACCAGACCGCTCGCCGCCAGCAAGCCGACGCTCTGTTTGATGAAGCGACGCTTGGATTCGTCCATCGTGGGCCTCCTGGCGATATGGACTAAGCGGTCGCCCGCTCGATCACGTCGGGTGCCATGCGAGCTGCTCGATGCGCGCCACGATCTGTCGGAACAGGGGCTGTGTCAAGTAGGGGCTGTGTGTCGATCTCGAGCCGGCCCGTTCGACTATCAAGCGAGAGGCGAAGCCCCGTGTATCCTGGCTAGAGCGACCTCGCCAGGGGGACTGACCGCCTGGTCGTGGAAAAACTACTCGAGAAGCCCGGCGCGAAGCGCGGGAAGGAGTAAGGGATGAGCAAGGTACGGGTACTGGTTGGTACGCGCAAGGGCGCGTTCGTCCTGACGTCGGACGGAAAGCGTGAACGGTGGGACGTCAATGGCCCCCACTTCGGAGGCTGGGAGCTCTACCACCTCAAGGGATCTCCCGCCGACCCGAATCGGCTGTATGCGTCACAGTCCAGCAGCTGGTTCGGGCAGGTGATCCAGCGCTCGAACGACGGGGGCAAGACGTGGGAGTCGGTGGGCAACAAGCTCGTGTACGAAGGGGTCCCTGGCACTCACCTCTGGTACGACGGCACGCCGCGCCCCTGGGAGTTCGCGCGAGTCTGGCATCTCGAGCCGTCGCTGACCGATCCCGACACGGTCTACGCCGGGGTTCAGGACGCCGCGTTGTTCCGCTCGATCGACGGCGGGCAAACGTGGCAGGAGCTTCCCGGCCTGCGCCAGCACGAATCGGCGTCTCTCTGGCAACCGGGCGCCGGTGGGATGTGCCTGCACACGATCCTGCTGGATCCGAGCCATCCCGGGCGGATCTTCATCGCCATCTCGGCGGCGGGCGTGTTCCGGAGTGACGACGCCGGCAAGACGTGGCGGCCGATGAACCGCGGCCTCAGGTCCGAGCAGATCCCCGACCCGACGGCCGAAGTCGGCCACTGCGTTCACCGCATCGCGATGCACCGCTCCCGCCCGAACGTGCTGTTCATGCAGAAGCACTGGGACGTCATGCGCAGCGACGACGGCGGTGAGTCGTGGCGAGAGGTCAGCGGCAACCTGCCGACCGATTTTGGATTTCCGATCGACGTGCACGCGCACGAGCCGGAGACCATCTACGTCGTCCCGATCAAGAGCGACTCGGAGCACTACGTGCCGGACGCGAAGCTGCGCGTGTACCGAAGCCGGACGGGCGGCAACGAGTGGGAGGCGCTCACGAAAGGCCTGCCGCAACGCGACTGCTACGTCAACGTGTTGCGCGACGCGATGACCGTCGACGCGCTCGAGCCGTGCGGCGTGTACTTCGGCACGACCGGCGGGCAGGTGTACGCATCGGCCGACGCCGGGGACAGCTGGGCGCCCATCGTCCGCGATCTTCCGTCGGTGGTGTCCGTCGAAGTCCAGACGCTGCCATGATCCGGGTCGTGCTCCCAGCCCATCTGCGGACGCTGGCGCACGTCGACGGCGAGGTGAAGCTCGACGTCGAGGGTCAGGCCACGCAGCGCGCGGTCCTCGACACGCTCGAGGCCGCCTATCCGATGCTGCGCGGGACGATCCGCGACCAGGTCACGCAGCAGCGCCGAGCGTTCGTGAGGTTCTTTGCCTGCGAAGAAGATCTGTCCCACGAACCGCCCGATACCCTGCTGCCCGACGCGGTCGCGAGTGGCGCCGAGCCCTTTCTGATCGTGGGGGCCATGGCCGGCGGGTAGCCAGCACGGAGGAGATTTCTCGTGACCCATGCACTGTGGATCATTCAGGGGCTGCTGGCACTGCTCTTTCTGTTCGCCGGCGGCGTGAAGCTGGTCTTGCCGCTCGAGCAGCTGAAGGGGCCGGTGGAGCTGCCGGGCCTGCTCCTGCGGTTCATCGGCGTGGCCGAGGTACTCGGCGCGGTCGGGCTGATCCTCCCGGCGCTCCTGCGCATTCGGCCGGGCCTGACACCGCTGGCCGCCGCCGGGCTGGTGATCATCATGATCGGCGCGACGGTGATCATGCTGGTGGCCGGTGATCTCACGACGGCCCTGATCTCGCTGATGGTGGCGCTCCTCGCGGCGTTTGTCGCTTACGGCCGCCGGTCTTACCTCACGGCGTCCCGATGCTGAAAAAGATCCTCCTGGCTCTCGCCGTGATCGTCATCGTGGTGGTCGTCGTTGTCGCCGTGCAGCCGTCCGGGTTCCGCGTCGAGCGGACGGCCACCATCTCCGCCCCCGCGCCGGCGGTATTTGGCCAGGTGAACGATTTCCACAACTGGGAGGCGTGGTCCCCGTGGGCGAAGCTCGATCCGACGATGAGGCAAGCCTTCGAGGGCGCGCCGGCCGGAACGGGCGCAATCTACACGTGGACCGGCAACAAGCAGGTGGGCGAGGGACGCATGACGGTGACGGAAAGCCGGCCGAACGAGCTGATCCGGATCAGGCTCGAGTTCCTGAAGCCCTTCGCGGCCACCAACACGGCAGAGTTCGCCTTCAAGCCGGAGGGCAATCAAACCGTCGTGACGTGGAGCATGGTCGGCAAGAACAATTTCATGGCGAAGGCGGTCCACCTGGTCGTGAACATGGACAGAATGGTCGGCGGCGACTTCGAGAAGGGATTGGCGCGAATGAAATCGGTGGCGGAAGCAGCGCCCAAGCGATAGCGCGGCGCCTGGAGGCACCGATGCGATTCATGATGCCGGGTCAACGTCTCCGTCACCGTGGAAATACTGAGGAAGAAAACGGTCGCAGAGTAGCTCACGGTCTGGACGTACGCCGAGAAGCGCCCAAACACCCCGGTCTTGCTCGCCGCGGCGGCCACGGCGGATGCGGCGAGCGTGATGACGCCGAGGACGTGCGGCGGACCGATGACGCCGTGTCGAACGATCGGAAGGCCGGTGAGGCACGTGATCACCTGCCCGTCCCGAACGAGCGCGGCGACGGCCGCGGCTACGGCGACCAGACTCAAAATCGTGTGAAAGATTCCAAGCGGCGTCAGAAGTTCAGCGCCTCCGGCGGCGGGCCGGCGATCGGCACCTCGAAGAACGGGGTCGCCCCATCCGGATCGACGACGACGGTCCCGTCGGTTTCGAAGAAGATCGCGATCTGCTGCTGCGCCGCGAGCGCCAGGGCGGCAACAGACGGATCGTCGATGTTGGTCAGGAACGTATGGGGGTTGGCCGGCGCGGCGGGGATCGCCGCCCGCACGAGGTCATTGCGGAAGTAGGTCGAGCGATCGGTGAGGTCGCCCGCGCGGAAGATGGCGGACGCGGTCGGGTTGGGCACCGTCAGATCGCCCTTGGCGAACTGGATGACGACGGCCGGCGGATCGGTGTCACGCAGCGGGCTCTTGCGCAGATGCGGGGCGTACGCGACCGGGTTACCCGACTGGGAGACCCACTCGGTCGCGTCGAGGGCCTCCTGGATGGCCATCGCTCCCGGCACGGCGTTGATCACCGCCGGCAGATCCCGCAGCGGAATGTTCTCGTTGAAGCCCCAGGCCGGCGGCACCAGGGGGCCGGCGTTGAGGAGCGACGGGACCCGGCTGGCGAGCGAGATTCCGACCAGCGGCCGGAAGATGGGGCTCAGGCGGGCGATCTCGATGATGGGTCCGCCGGGGACGTTGGGCACGCCGGCGCGCACGGAGTCCTCGAGGGCCAGGAACTTGACGCCGTAGATGCCGCCGAAGGACTGGCCAGCGTAGTAGATCCGCGTGGCGCTGAGATCGGGAATGCCGCCGGTCTGGATGACCCGCACGAGCTGCATCAGGTCGGCCACCGTCTGCCGGAGTCCGTCGCGGCTGCCGATGACGCCTCGCGGAGACGCCGCGTTCACGCCTTCGGTGGAGTCGATGGTCCCGTTGCCGTCCTGGTCGATGCCGCGTCCGCCGTCCGGGATGGTCACCGGCACGCCCCCTATCGGGATGATCGTCAGCGTCCCGAGCGCGCCGCCGCCGTGGCCGACGACGTTGATGGCGATCGTCGCGAGGCCGTGGGCGGCGAACGTCGAGGCGACGGCGAACGGGGCGCCGTGCTTGCTGTCCGTGAAGCCATGACCGAAGATCGCCACCGGCCAGCCGCCGGCGGGCGCGGTGCCGGCCGGGAGGAACAAATTGAAGTGGAGCTGGTCGGTGGCCTGCACCGCCGGGACGCCGGTACGCGTCGCGATCGGTGGAATGAACTTCTCGGCCGTCTCCCAGTCGGGCGACGCGAAGCGGCCGAAGGCGATGGCGCCGACCGCGCCGGGGAAGACGCCGAGCGCCGGTATCGGCAGGAACGACGTGTCGAAAGTCGCCGTTCCGGTCTGACGTGCCCACTGGATCGCCGCCAGGGTGCCGAGCCGAAAGGTCCCGAGCATCGTGGCGGGACCCGGGTGCGAGGCCTTGATCTCTCGGCGGATCTTCTCGAGCACGGCCGTCGCGCTCAGCGTGGTGAACACGCTCGCCGCGACCACGTTGCGCCCGTGGATGTTGACGCGGTGCAGCGCCTCCCGGAGGTCTTTGCGATAGTCGGCGAGCTCGCCGCGGCGGTGACCGTCGCTCCGGTGATCGTCGTGGAGGAAGTCTTCGAACGCTCCCGCCCCGACCCGACGGCCGTCGGCATCGCGCACGCCGTCGGTCACGACCAGGAGGTAGCGCGTGTGCTGATCGAGGAACTCATCGGACTCCGCGTGCAGCGTGTTGGTGGCCGGATCCCACACCACTTGATTGATGCCGACCCGCTCGCCGTCGTGGCCGTGGCCCAGGCGGGCCAGGAACACCGTGCTGCTGCTCACGGTAGACACGTCGATAGGCCCCGAGAACGGAATCGACAGGCGCGGCTGGAGGTTGAAGCCGTCCAGCGTGTTGATGACGTCGAGGTCCGCGCAGTCCGACGGACGGACGGCACAGTCGGGCTTGGGTAGCTTCACTCGAACCCCGGTGTTCTGGTCGTGGTCCTCCACCGTGAAGCGGTCGCTCGGGAACGGACTGCTCGCCGGTGAGGAGAAGTCGAAGAGCACCTCGACGGTGGCGGACGCAAGTCCTGGGAGCAGGAACAGGCCGGCGAGTGCCACGGCGACGATGCGGCGGCTGTACTGCAGACTCATGTGAGGCGCTCCCTTCAATCACGACGGCACTGCATGGTTGAGTCCACAACGCGGAAAACGGCGCAGAGGTATCACGCGAGGATTTCCGTGTCAATCGGCCTAAGGTCCCTTGACACGGCCCCTCGTCCGCCCGATTCTCGGGCGCATCGAGCGACCGACGGATCAAGGAGGAAACCATGCGACGAAATGGGGAGCCGGCGACCAGCGGGGGTCCGGCAACCACATGAAGCCAGATACCGTGCTGCGCGCGACCCGGCTGATCCGTACCGGCGAGGTGATCGAGCTCGGCCAGGTGCTCTCCGCGGAGATGCCGATCTCCAGCACCCGGCGCTTCGACGTGCACCTCAAGCGCACGGTCATGAACCCGCAGTCGAACCGTCGCGGCAGCAACGAGGAGGTCGTCCTGTCCGAGATCGGTCAGGTTGGCACTCAGCTCGACGGCTTCGCGCACCAGACGATCGAGCATAGCCTCTACAACTGCTTCAAGCTGGACGAGATCTCCACCCGGACCGGCTTCAGCAAGCTGGGCATCGAGAACGTCGGCGCGCTGATCACGCGCGGCGTCTTGATCGACGTCGCCGCGCTGAAGGGCGTGGACATCCTGCCCGATACTTACGAGATCACGGTGCAGGACCTCCAGCAGGCGCTGCAGCGGCAGAACCTGACGCTCCAGGCGGGCGACGCCGTGATCATCCACATCGGCGTCGCCGCCGCCGAGTGGCTGGTGCGGCAGGATCCGATGCTGGTCGGGTCGGACAACTTTCCGGTCGAGGTCTCGCCGAACCCGGATTCCCAGATCTCGGCGCCCGTGCACCAGATCATGCTCGTGGTCAACGGCATCCACCTGCTCGAAAATATGAAGCTGGACGAGCTCGCGTCGAAGCGCGTCTCCGAGTTCGCCTTCATGATCCAACCGCTGAAGCTCAAGGGGGCGACCGGCTCGACCGTCGCGCCGATCGCCGTCCGCTGAGGGCTGGCGCGAAGCTGACTGAGGACGATGAGCCGATCCCGCCTGGCACTCGCGCGGCTCCTGGTTCCGCTCGCGGCGCTGATCGTCGTCGGCTGCCTCTATCGCGGCTACTTCGCCGGCATGCTCCCCAGCACCGCGGCCGCGCTGGACGAGATCACGCTGCCGCCGGGCTTCCACATCGCCGTCTACGCCGTCGACGTGCCGAACGCCCGGCAGATGGCGGTTGGCCCAACCGGCGTCGTCTTCGTCGGCTCGCGGGCGGAGGGCAAGGTCTACGCCGTGGTGGATCGCGACGGCGACCAGCGGGCGGACCAGGTCCATGTGCTGGCCAGCGGCCTGAGCATGCCGAGCGGCGTCGCCTTCCGGGACGGTGCCCTCTACGTCGCCGCGGTCAACCGTATCTTGAGATTCCGCGACGTCGCCCGCGACCTCGCTCGGCCGCCGAAGCCCGAGGTCGTCACCGACGCCTATCCGTCCGACGCCCATCACGGCTGGAAGTTCATCGCCTTCGGCCCCGACGGCCGGCTCTACGTCCCGGTCGGCGCTCCGTGCAACGTGTGCGTGCCCCCGGGTCCCCTGCACGCCACGATCACACGGCTCGACCTCGGCGGCGGGCGCCCGGAAATCGTGGCGCGGGGCGTGCGCAACAGCGTCGGGTTCGACTTCCACCCCGCGACGGGAGAGCTGTGGTTCACGGACAACGGCCGCGACTGGCTCGGTGACGACCAGCCGCCGGACGAGCTGAACCGCCTCACGCGGCCCGGGGAGCACTTCGGCTTTCCCTACTGCCACGGCATCGCCCTGCGCGACCCGGAGCACAACGCCGGGCGCCCGTGCAGCGAGCTCTCGCCCCCCGCCCGGGAGCTCGGCCCGCACGTCGCGGCGATCGGCATGCGGTTCTACACCGGGCGGATGTTCCCCGAGAAGTACCGCGGCGGCATCTTCATCGCCGAGCACGGCTCGTGGAACCGCTCGACGCCGATCGGCTATCGGGTGACCTTCGTCAAGATCGAGAACGGGCGGGCGACGTCCTACGAGACCTTCGCCTCGGGGTGGCTGAGAGGTGGCGTCGCGTCCGGGCGTCCGGCCGATGTGCTCGTCATGCCCGACGGGGCGCTCCTGGTCTCCGACGACAAGGCCGGCCGCATCTACCGCATCACGTACGCCGCCGGCGGCTGACGCGCGCGTTCCCCCATCAGGGCCGCATCCCGGTACAATGGGCGCGGTGGGTACCAGTACCTAAAGGAGAGTGCAATGGACGCACGGACGACGAACACGGTCCAGGCGGCGGATCGAGTATCCGCCTTCCTCTGGAAAGTGTACGGCTGGATGGCCGTGGGCCTCGGCCTCACGGCGGTGGTGGCATTCGTGGTGGCCGGCTCGCCGGAGATCATCAGGGCGCTGGTCGGCAATCGCCTCGTGTTCTTCGGGCTGGTGATCGCGGAGCTCGGGCTGGTCTTCTTCCTGTCCGCGCGGGCGCACCGGTTGGCCCCGAGCACGGCGGCGGGCCTCTTCACCCTTTACTCGGCGCTGAACGGCGTCACGCTGTCGGTGATCCTGCTCGCCTACACGGGCGAGTCGGTGACGACGACCTTCGTCGTCACGGCCGGCATGTTCGGCGCGCTCGCCCTCTTCGGCTCGACGACGAAGCGCAGCCTGGCGGGCGCGGGCCAGTTCTTCATGATGGGCCTGGTCGGGCTCATCCTCGCCTCGATCGTCGGGGTGTTCTGGCACAGCGACGCCCTGCAGTTCCTGATTTCCGTGGTGGGCGTGATCGTCTTCACCGGCCTCACGGCCTGGGACGCCCAGCGGCTGAAGCAGATGGCGCTGGCGCTGCCGGAGGGTCAGGTCGGTGCCTACGCCATCGTCGGCGCGCTCTCCCTCTACCTGGACTTCATCAACCTCTTCTTGATGCTGCTGCGCTTCACGGGGCGTCGCGAGTGAGCCGCTGTCGAGGAGGCCAATCGATGCGTCGGCTCCGGGTTGCTGCATGCGCCCTGCTCGCCCTATTCGCCGTTGCCGCGCCCGCCACGGCGGCCCCCGAGGGTCAGCTGACGTGGGGCGTTCACATCTCGCTCGCGCCCACGTGGTTCGATCCCGCCGAGACCCAGGGACTCATCACGCCCTTCATGGTCATGTACGCGATCCACGACGCGATGGCGAAGGCGATGCCCGGGAGCTCCGCGGCGCCGAGCCTGGCGGAGTCATGGCAGGCCTCGCCTGACGGGCGCGTCTACGACTTCACGCTCCGCAAGGGCGTGAAGTTCCACAACGGCGACCCGCTCACGGCGGACGATGTGAAGTTCTCGTTCGATCGCTACCGGGGCGCGGCGGCCAAGACGCTCAAGGAGCGCGTCGCCGCCGTGGAGACGCCGGGCCCGTTCCAGGTGAGGTTCCGGCTGAAGAATCCATGGCCCGACTTCATGACGTTCTATACCGCGGCCAGCGGCGCGGGCTGGATCGTCCCCAAGAAGTACGTCGAGAAGGTCGGCGACGAGGCCTACAAGAAGGCGCCCGTCGGCGCCGGGCCCTACAAGTTCGTCTCGTTCTCGCCCGGGGTCGAGCTCGTCATGGAGGCGTTCGAGGGGTACTGGCGCAAGACGCCGAGCGTGAAGCGGCTCGTCTTCAAGGTCATCACGGACGAGTCGACCCGCCTGGCGGCGTTGATGCGCGGCGAGATCGACATCGTGTACTCGATTCGGGGCGAGCTCGCGGAAGAGCTGCTACGGACGCCAGGGCTGACGCTGAAGCCGGCGGTGATCCAGGCTCCGCAGTGGATCAGCATGCTGGACCAGTGGGACCCGAAGTCTCCCTGGCACGACCGCCGCGTGCGCCTGGCCGCCAACCTGGCGATCGACCGCAAGGCCATCAACCAGGCCATCACGCTCGGCCACTCGAGGCTGACGTATAGCATCATCCCCAGCACCTTCGACTTCTACTGGCAGCCTCCGACCTATGCCTTCGATGTCGCCCAGGCGAAGAAGCTCCTGGCCGAGGCCGGCTACCCGAACGGCTTCGACGCGGGCGAATACTTTCTGGACGTCGCGTACGCGAACGTGCAGGAGGCGGTCGCGAACTACCTGCAGCAGGTCGGCATCCGCTCCAAGCTGAGACCGGTGGAACGCGCGACGCACTGGGCCAGCTACGGCGACAAGAAATACAAGAATCTCGCGTACACCGCGAGCGGCGCCTTCGGCAACGCGGCGACGCGCCTGGAGACCTTCGTCGTGGCCGGCGGCCAGTACGTCTACGGCAGCTATCCGGACATCGACTCGCTCTTCAAGGACCAGGCCGCCGAGCTGGACCGCAAGAAGCGCGAAGCGCTCCTCCACAAGATCCAGCAGCTCGTCCACGAGAAGGCGATGCACATCCCGGTCTGGGAGCTCGCGTTCATCAACGGCCAGGGTTCCCGGGTGCAGGAGTCCGGCCTCGGCCTCATCCCCGGCCACGCCTACTCGGCGCCCTACGAGGACCTGAAGCTCAAGGCCAAGTGACTACCTGAGGCGTTCGACCGCGGATGGAGCGAGCAGTCGCGTCATGTGATCGTCGGCCCCGGCGCCATCGTACCCGAAGACGCGCGCGCCCACACCGCGTAGAGCGGATCCCCGTCGCCGGGCGACCGGTTCTCCTCCTTGGGGTCCGTCCAGCCGCCGGCCGTCTCGAAGTAGCTGCGGACGAGCGTGAGGTGCTGCTGGTCGGTGGTGTCGAGCCAGACGGCCACGGCCTTGGTGGGAAAGCACCGGTTGGAGAAGGACACCACGAAGGGCGCTCCCGGTCGCAGCACCCGACGGACTTCCCGGAAGACCTGCAACGGGTGGGTCACGTACTGGATCGAGACGGCGCACATCGCGCCGGCGAACTCTTCGTCGCCGAAGGGCAACCGGGGATCGCGGTTCAAGTCGTGGACGACGTGGCTCGCCAGCTGCGGGTTGTCCGCCATCTCGTCTGCGTTCAAGCCCAGCCCGACCACGGCGCCGGCGCGAACGCCGTGCGGGAGATGACTGCGCCAGCTGCTCATCAGATCGAGCAGACGTCCGCCGGCCGGGAGCACCTCGGAATACAGGCGGCCGAGCGCGGCGATCGCGCCGTCGTCGATGTGGACGACCCGGCGTGGCATGACGTAGAAGCCCTCGTCCGGCGACTCGTCGTCACGCGCGTACGCCGCGGGCGAAAGCAGACCGTCGCCGGCGGACGTCAGCGGGTCCATCCGCTCCTACTTTTGAGGCTCGACGCTGGCGTAGAAGCTGCCGTCCATGCGGCCCTCCTGCGACGGTCACCGTACCACGAGCGGTGATGCTGCCCTAGTGTCCCGAGTCAGAGATTGCGGCGCCCGCCAAGATCATCCGCGCGCGTTGGTCTCGCGCGCCAGCGGATGCAGGACGTCGATCGCCCAGCCCACAGGCGCCGGGACGTTTCCGCGGGAACGTGCGTACCGTCCTCGAGGACGGACTGGCCGGGCTCATCGGGGGTCCGCGAGCACCGGAGCGTGATTGGCCCGATCGAAGCGGGTAGGATGAGTCAGGTGCAAGCGCATGCGTATCCTGGTCGTCGAGGACGATCGGAAGGTCTCGAGCTTCATCCGGCAGGGGCTCGAGGAAGAGGGGCACACGGTGGAGACCGCCGCCGACGGCATCGCGGCGCTCGATCTGCTGCTCGAGGGTGAGCCCTACGATCTGATCGTCCTCGACGTTTTGCTGCCGGGCCGCAACGGCTTCGCGGTGCTCAAGGCCGCGCGCAAGGGCGGCGTGCGGGCGCCGGTCCTCATGCTCACCGCCCGGGACACCGTGGCCGACAAGGTGACCGGGCTCGATCTCGGCGCCGACGACTACCTCGTCAAGCCGTTCGCCTTCGAGGAGCTCCTCGCCCGGGTCCGCGCCCTGTTCCGGCGTGGCTCGGAGCCGCGCGCTCCCGTGCTCCGGGTGGCCGACCTGACCCTCGATCCCGCCACGCGAAAGGTCGCGAGGGGCGAGCGTCAGGTCGAGCTCACCACCCGCGAGTGGGCGCTGCTCGAGTACTTCATGCGGAACGCCGGCCGCATTCTCACGCGCCCGATGCTGGTCCAGCACGTCTGGGGGCTCGACTTCGACCCGGAGAGCAACATCGTCGACGTGTACGTCGGCTATCTCCGGCGCAAGGTCGACGGGCCGCACGAGCGGAAGCTGTTCCAGACCGTCCGCGGCGCCGGCTATGTCTTGAAGGACGACGCCTGATGGTCCAGCGTCTCTCGATTCGCGCCCGGCTCACGCTCTGGTACACGGGCGTCGTGGTGGCCATCCTGCTCCTGGTCAGCGTGGCCTCGTACTCGCTCCTGCGCTGGCACCTCCTCAACGATCTCGACGCTTCGCTGTTCACCGTGGCCCGGGCCCTGCAAGACGTGCCCCCGGCGGACCCGACGTCGCCCTTTCCGCCCGATCTCGAGCCGCTGGTGCGCGGGCTCCTCGGGCCGGAGTTCGCCGATGCCTTCCTGCAGCTCCTGGATCCGCAGGGGCGCCTGCGCTCCCGCGCGCTGCGCCCGGCCCTGCCGCTCTCGCGCGAGGCGCGGGTCAATGCGCTACGCGGCGTGCCCACGCTGGAGACCGTCGAGCTCCCGCCGGGCGAGCCGGCCCGCCTGCTCACGATGCCCGTCGTGCGCGGCGGCCGCGTCGTGGACCTGGTCCAGGTGGCGATGCCGCTCCGGCGGACGCGCCAGACCCTTGTCCGCTACGTGGAAACCCTGCTGGTGCTCGTGCCCCTGGGCGTGGTGCTCGCGGCGGCCGGCGGCTGGGTTCTGGCTCGTCGCGCGCTCCGGCCGGTCGACCGCATGTCGCAGAGCGCGCTGCGCATCAGCGCCGAAGACCTGAGCCGGCGGCTCGAGCGGCGAGGCACCGGGGACGAGATCGACCGGCTCGCGGATACGCTCAACGCGATGCTCGCCCGTCTGCAGGCCGCCTTCGGCGAGATGCAGCGCTTCGCCGCCGACGCCGCGCACGAGCTGCGAACACCGCTCACGGCCCTCAAGGGGGGAATCGAGGTCGCGCTCCGCGCCGAGCGTCCCGCCGAGGAGTATCGGCGCGTTCTCGCGTCGAGCATCGAGGAGGTCGACCAGCTCATTCGCCTCGCCGAGGATCTCCTGCTTCTCTCGCGCTCGACCGCTGGCCTCACGGGGGCGCGCCGTCCCGTGGATCTCGAGCCGCTCTGCCTCGAGGCGCTCGAGGTCGGCGTGCGCCTCGCCAAGGGCAAGGACGTGACGGTGCGCATGGGCCCGATGACGCCCGTGGTGGTGCAGGGCGACGCGGCCGCCCTGCGGCGCGCCCTTCTGAACCTCGTCGACAACGCGGTCAAATACACGCCGGCCGGCGGGAGCGTGGTGATCTCGCTGGAGCGGCCGCCGGAAGGCGCGGCGATCGTCGTCGAGGACACCGGCATCGGGATCGATGCCGCCGACGCCCAGCGCGTCTTCGAGCCCTTCGTGCGGCTCGACGCCGGCCGGAGCCGTGATACCGGCGGCAGTGGGCTCGGCCTCGCCATCGCGCGATCTATCGTCCTCGCCCACGGCGGCCCGCTCGACGTCGAGAGCCGCCCCGGCGGCGGCAGCCGCTTCACGATGCGCCTCCCCGCCGCGTAGTTTCCGGTCCACCGCCGGCGGTCGCGTCTAAGAGCTTTCTCATTCGCCTCTCACGGCGGCCTTATTTCGCGCTGCTACGCTTCCGTGCGTAGCCCATCCATCGGACGAGGAGATCAACGATGAACGAGTACGGAGGCGGACTCATGAATTTCACTCGCAGGCATCGACGCTGGCTGGCGCCCGTCGTCACCCTGGTCGCTGTTGCTGGCCTGGTAGGGCTCTGGCCCCATCTCGGCTTCACGAAGGCGTCCAAAGCCCCGCTCTGGACCGAGCGGCCGGCCACGCAGAGCACTCTGACCCAGGCGCCGGACTGGGTGCGCCTCAGCAAGGAGGCGAAGCCCGCGGTCGTCAACATCAGCGCCAAGCGCACCGCCGAGGGCTTGGCGATGCCGGAGCTCAAGCGCCGTCCCGGCGAGCGCTCGCCCGAGGACTTCTTCAGGCGCTTCTTCGAGGAGACCCCGCGTCGCCCCGTGCGAGCCGCGGGATCGGGCTTCGTCCTGAGCCCGGAAGGGTACATCGTGACCAACAACCACGTCGTCGAGGACGCGACCGACATCCAGGTGAAGCTGGCCGACGGCCGCGAGCTGCCCGCCAAAGTAATCGGACGTGATCCCAAGACGGACCTGGCCCTTCTGAAAGTGGAGGCCACTGGCTTGCCGATCGTCCCGCTCGGCGATTCATCGGCGCTCCAGGTCGGCGAGCCGGTGATGGCGATCGGCAATCCGTTCGGCCTCGAGCAGACCGTCACCACCGGGATCGTGAGCGCGACCGGCCGGGTGATCGGGAGCGGGCCATACGACAACTTCATCCAGACCGACGCGTCCATCAACCCGGGGAACAGCGGCGGTCCGCTGATCAACACCCGGGGTGAGGTCATCGGCATCAATACCGCCATCTTCAGCCGGACCGGCGGCTCGGTGGGTATCGGGTTCGCGGTGCCGTCGAGCCTGGCCAAGCCGGTGATCACGCAGCTGGCCGAGCGCGGCACGGTCGAGCGCGGCTGGCTCGGTGTGTCGATCCAGCCGCTCACCAAGGAGCTCGCCAAGGGCTTCAAGCGCGGCGACGCCAGCGGCGCGCTGGTCGCCTCGGTGATCGAGGGCTCCCCGGCGGAGAAGGCCGGCGTGAAGCCCGGTGACGTGATCGTGGAATTCGCCGGCAAGAAGGTTGCCAAGTCGGGCGACCTGCCGAGCCTCGTCGCCGAGGTGAAGGTGGGAAGCGAGGTGCCGATGGTCGTGGTGCGCGGAGGCACGGAGGTGCGGCTCACCGCCAGGATCGCCCGGCTCGAGGACGAGGCGCCGTCCAAGGTCGCCGAGACCGAGGGCAAGGGCAAGCTGGGCCTTTCGGTGCAGCCCCTCACGCCGCCGATGGCCCGGGAGCTCGGTCTCAAGGCCAGGGAGGGCGTGCTGGTGCGCGACGTCGTCGAGGGCGGGCGCGCCTACGAGGCCGGGATCCGCGCGGGCGACGTGATCGTCGAGATCGATCGCCAGCCGATCCGCACCGTCGAGGAGCTCAAGACCCGCGTGGACAAGCAGGCCAAGGGCGAGCCGATGGTGATGCTCGTGAATCGCGAGGGCCGTGCGATGTACGTGGCCATTCCGGCTTAGTTGAATATCGGGGGGAGCGCTGCTGCTCCCCCCGATTCCCCCCCACCGATCACCCATTGCGGTTGCGTCCAGAATCGATTGCGCCGGCCGGGGAGAGCTCTCGTCTTCGCGGTGGGACGAAAGTCCGATAGCCGAATCGTCCGGGTGATGGTATTCGGGCTGTGTGGGGGGGGGGACAGTCATGCTGAGGCGTGCCGCGTTCGTCGTCTCGCTGGTCCTCGGCCCGGGATGGCTTGCCGGGTGTGCTTCCTCGACCGCCGACACCTGGGCGAAGCCCGGCGCGACCGATCAGGAGCGCGGCCGTGACTCGCTGGACTGTCTCACCCAGGCGAGAAGAGTGGTGACGGGCCCGGGAGGCCCAACCGAGACGGTCAACCAGGATCGCTACCGCCGCTGCATGGCGGACCGCGGCTACACGTCGGGCCCGGCGAAATAGGCCCGGCGACCACTCAGCCCAGGCGGTCGCGCGCCTCGTCTCGCAGCCGGGCCTTCTGGACGAAGGCGACCGCCACCTCGCCGAGCCGCGCGTCCGGATAGCTCACGACGGCCACTTGGCGCACGCCCGGGTGCGTCATCATGTAGCTCTCCACTTCCGTCGAACGAGTCCGAAAGGCCAGGGCCTCGCGGTCGCCCCACCGCGCGGCGGCCTCGTCGGGCAGGTCGCCGAAGCGCCTCATCGCGAACGCGTTGGCAGCTCGACGACGCCGGTGGCGACCACGGAGAGCTCGCCGTCCTGGTTGCGCGCTTCCTGCGCGATCTCGACGAGATGGCGGCCGTCCTCGACGAGCTTGCGCACGACGGTGCCGTCGATCCGCACCGTATCGCCCTCGGGGTTGTGACGGCGGATCTTGCAGTGCGCGCGGCGCAGGAAGCCCGCGTCGCCCATCCAGTTGGTCAGGTGATGGGTCAGCCACGAGCACCGCTCGGGGCCGTAATCGTAGGCGCCCGGCGCGCCGACCAGGGTCGCGAACTCCGGCTCCCAGTGCACGCGCTCCGGGCAGTCGGGGATGCCGAAGCGGTTCTTGATCCCGAGCCCCCCGTGACGATGGATCTGCTTCCACGCGAGCTTGTTGGCGCGGATGTAGAGGCCGCCCCACCCCTGGGCGTAGGCGATGAAGCCGGTCACCGTCATCGGTCCCTTCGCCATGGTCGGCAGCCGCTCGCCCTCGCGCACGTCTTCCCAGTAGCGCGCGAGCGGGCCGCGGACCTGCTCGCTCGCGTAGAGCCGATAGATGTCGGCGAGCTCCTCGTCCGTGTACCGCTTCGGCGGCTTCGCCTTGACCGCCGCGTACTTCGTGCCCTGCTCGCGCGCCTGGTCGCGGTCCGTGCGGAAGCACCAGCTGTCGGCGGCGGCGACGAGGTCGCCCCGTTGGTTGTGGAAGTCGACGTGATAGACCTGCTGGATCGATCGGCCGGCGAAGGTCGTCTGATGCTCGATCAGGTCCTTGAGCCAGGCCTCCGTCGAGATGGCATCGTTGCGCCGCACCGGGAGATGCCACGTCCAGTCCGCCCCCGCCCACATCGCGTGCACCCCGGGGAGCCCGCCCACGTAGCCCGAGATGATGCGGCTCGTGGCGAAGAGGAAGCTGGGCGGCGCGACGAGGCCGCCCCAGCGCGCGCCGGCCGCGTACTCGGGATCGCACCAGAGCGGGTTGTCGTCGCCGATGCCGTGGGCGTAGTGGCGGATGTTGTCGCGTGTGGCTTCGTGGCACCAGGGCTCGAGGGTGTCCGTGATCTTGACGCCGATCCGCCGGCGCAAGTCGTCGAGCCCCTGCTCGGTGATCTTCGGAAACAGCGCCGCCTTCTCACGGGGCATGCGTGATCTCCACCGAGCCCGCGGCCGTCGCGGACTCGCGGAGCGCCTTGCGGTTGACCTTCCCCGCGGGCGTCTTGGGCAGCGCGGCCAGAAACGCGACGTGGCGGGGGTACTCGTGCCGGCTCAGGTGCCGGCGCGTGAACTCCTGGAGCTCGCGGGCGAAGGCCTCGTCGCCGGGGCGCGGGCTCACGACGAACGCCTTGACGACCTGCCCGCGCAGAGGATCGGCGACGCCGATCACCGCCGCTTCGCGAACGTCCGGGTGCCTCAGCAGCACGTCCTCGATCTCGACGGCGCTCATGGTCCAGCCCGCGGAGATGATGACGTCGTCGGCCCGCCCGGCGTGATGGTAGTAGCCATCGTCGTCGACGTAGCCGAGGTCCTTCGTCGGGAACCAGGCACCCCGACGCCAGACCTTGATCTCGCCGACCTGGTGGGCCGGGCAGGGCCGAGCGTCCACGCCCTGCACCTCGACGCGCACCCCAGGGACCGGCTTGCCGAGCGCGCCGGGCCTGACGGCATAATCCGCGGCGCCCGGATAGTCGGCGAGGATCACGCCGACCTCGGTGGTGCCGTACATGCTGCACACCGGCGCGCGGAACGCGTCCTCGACGAAGGCGCGGGTGGCGCTGTCCATGGGCTCGCCCGTGAACGAAAGCTTGCGAATGGCGTAGCGGTACGTCGCCGTCTCGCCGGAGCTCTTCAGCATCCGGTAGTGCGTCGCAGCGGCGGACAGGTTGGTGACGTCGTACTCCTGGAGCGCCCGGAGCATCCGCACGGCGTCGAACTTGCCGCCCATCGTGCCCGTGGTCACGCCGAGCGCCAGCGGCGCCAGCGTGCCGTGCCAGAGCCCGTGCCCCCACGCGGGCGAGGACGGGCAGAAGAAGCGGTCGCCCGGCCGGATCCCGGTGCCGTAGAGTGCCGCGACCATGAGCACGACGATCGCGCGGTGGGTGTGGCGCACGGCCGCCGGCAGCTCCCGCGTGGTGCCCGAGGTGTACTGAAAGACCGCGAGGTCGTCCGGCGTGCTCCGGACTTCGTAGTGCGTCGGATAGCGCGCGAGGGCCGTCACGAAGGCGTCGTCGGCCACCACCACGTCGAGCCCGTCGAGCCCGCGCGCGGTGTCCGCCTTGTCGGCCTGGGTCAGGAGCAGCCGCGGCGTGCAGTCGTCGACCCGCAGGCGGACGCCGTCCGGGCCGAACAGCGTGAAGAGCGGCACGGCGATCGCACCCCGCTTGATGGCGCCGAAGAGGCCGGCGTAGAAGGCGAGCGACGGCTCCAGCATGATCGCCACCCGGTCCCCCGGGGCGATGCCGCGCGCCGCGAGCCAGTGAGCGAAGCGCGCGGACCACTCGGACAGCTCGCGAAAGCTCAGAGTCTCGTCGCGCCCGTCGGCGCGGGCCACCCGAACGGCGGTGCGCCCGGAGCCCGCATGCCGGTCGACGCACTCGTGCGCGATGTTCAGTGACGCCCGGTCGCCGTCGAACAGCTCCCAGAGCGCCGCCGGCGAGAAGTGGCGGTGGGCGTCCGCGTAGGTCGTGTAGTCCGTCAGCCGCGTCATGGCTCGCGGCCCATTGTATAGGGACGGATGGTATAAGGATCACGGAACCGATGGACTTCCACGCCTTCATGTACGTGACGATCGGGCGCCGCCGCGAGCTGGAGCGCGGCATGGCCGGCAAAGATCCCGTGCTCTACCAGCGCATGCTGGACGAGATCGCCGAGTACGCGCGCACGTGCGACGCGACCGGCTGGTCGGGCATCGGCATCCCCGAGCATCACCTCCAGATCGAAGGCTTCGAGCTCGGCCAGGACCCCGGGCTCATGGCGATGTTCCTCGGCCGCCACGGGCCGCGCCTGCGGATAAATCAGTTCGGCTACGTGCTGCCCACCCACAATCCGCTCCGCGTGGCCGAGCACGCCGCCACGCTCGATCATCTCCTCGGCGGCCGGCTCAACGTCGCGTTCGTGCGCGGCTACCAGGCGCGCTGGTTCGAGAACTACGCCGCCGTCCCCGG
>Ga0137403_10003520_pt1 | contig 18770 bp, 21 predicted proteins | sample CZOMad2_1_16fung_FD_122057 | JGI IMG/M metagenome (GOLD analysis project Ga0137403, IMG submission 122057) | Vadose zone soil fungal communities from Angelo Coast Range Reserve, California, USA - CZOMad2_1_16fungal (Hybrid Assembly) | ecosystem: Environmental > Terrestrial > Soil > Vadose zone...
GCCGAGCAACTCGACGACATGTTCGCCGCGGCCGACAAGGAGATGCCCGCCGACCTCAAGGCGCGTCTCGACGAGCTGACCCGCGAGTACCGATCTGGAGACGATCCCCGATGAATTGGACGGGCCGCTGATCATGGCGCGCGTGGCTCTGCTCGACGACTACCAGGGTGTGGCTCTCGGCATGGCCGACTGGAAGGGTCTGCCCAAGGGCACCGACGTCGTGGCGTTTCCGGATCATCTCGACGACGAGGGCGACTTGGCCGCGCGGCTCGCCGACTTCGACATCGTCATGGCCATGCGGGAGCGGACGCCGTTCACGCGCGCCCTTCTCGGGCGGCTGCCGAAGCTCAAGCTCCTCATCACTGCGGGCATGCGCAATGCCTCCATCGACATGAAGGCGGCAGCGGAGCGCGGCGTCATCGTCTGCGGCACGGCCGGTCTGCCCTATCCGACGGCGGAGCTGGCGTGGGGGCTGATTCTCGCGCTGATGCGGCGCATCCCGGCCGAGGACCGCGCGGTGCGCGACGGCCGCTGGCAGACCACGGTCGGGCTCGGCCTCAACGGCAAGACGCTCGGCGTGCTGGGTCTCGGCACCCTCGGCTCGCGTGCGGCGCGCGTGGGCGGCGCCTTCGAGATGCAGGTGCTCGCGTGGAGCGCCAACCTCACGGCCGAGCGCGCGGCGGAAGTGGGCGCCACCCTCGTGTCCAAGGACGAGCTGCTCGCGCGGTCCGACATCGTCTCCATTCACCTCGTGCTCGGTGAGCGGACACGCGGACTCATCGGCGCGCGTGAGCTGGGCCTGATGAAGCGGACCGCCTACCTCGTGAACACCTCGCGCGGGCCCATCGTGGACGAGGCCGCGCTCGTGCGCGCCCTGCGCGACGGCACCATCGCCGGGGCAGGTCTGGATGTCTTCGATACCGAGCCGCTGCCGAAGGACCATCCGTTCCGCTCGCTCCCCAATACGGTCATCACTCCGCATCTGGGCTATGTCACGGAGGAAACGTACCGGATTTTCTACGGCCAGGCCGTGGAAGACATCCAGGCCTTTCTCCGCGGTGAGCCGGTCCGCGTCCTGCGTTAGAAATCCTGTCGGGTCCCTTTACGATCGCTGCAGGTGACCGCCGCGAACCACCTGCAAGTCCATGACAGAGTGAGCTTCCTCTGATGGCATGACGGTTGCTCTCCTCCCCCACGCGACGATCCTTCGAACGAGCTTCTCTGATTCGCGAGGAGGGAGCCCATGGATAAGGCAAAGACTGTTGCGGCGGTGGTCGTGGCGGTGGCCCTCGGCATCCTGACGCCCGCGGGTGTCGTGTATGCCGGAACACCCCCGCCCCGTCAGATTCCCAATCCTGGGACGCTGCTGCTGTTCACGAGCGGTTTCGCCGGGCTCGCCTGGTGGCTGCGCAAGCGCGACTGAGCTGACTTGGCGTGAGCCAAACTGGAGGATGAGAATGAAGAAGCTCGGACTGTTTGCGGCGCTTGGAGCTGTCCTGCTGGAGGCTGGTTCCGCGTTCGCGGGCCCCGCCCCGCGTCCGATACCCAACCCTGATACGCTTCTCCTGCTCACGACCGGCCTCGGCGGCCTCGCCTGGTGGCTGATGAGGAAGGGCAAGTAGCACCGAGCATCGATCAAAGGCCCTTCGTACATCACGGAGCATGCGGGCCGGGGGCCGTTCCCGGCCCGCCGTCATTGTGTATAGTCTCATCGTGACTCGTCGGAGAATTCTTCAGCTTCTCATCGGCGCGACCGGGTCCGCGCTCGTTCTTCTTCTCTTCTGGCGCCCGCAACGACTCGCCCATCTCGTGTCGCGTCGCTTCAAGCCTCGCCTCGATGCCACGGCCCCGGGCGTGCTCTCCAAGCGCGAGATGCAGACCATCGTAGCCTTCACCGCCGTCCTCGTGGAGGGGCGCGAGCTGAATACGCACGAAGCCGGCTATGTGGTCGAGCACGTCACAGACAAGGCCGGCAAGACACCGGGTTACCTTTCGCTCTATCAGAAGACGGCCGCCCTGCTCGACCGGCTGGCGGGCGCTCCATTCTCGTCGCTCCCGCTCGAGCAGCGAATCGGCCTCATGATGCGGCATCGCTTCACCGACTCGGACGTGAGGATCAGGGAATGCCTGCGCCCCTGGGGTCGCGAGACCCTCGCGGTGCGAGCGTTGGCCGTGCCCGATCTCATCGGCGGCTACTATCTCTCACCGGCAGGCTGGGCCGCCGTCGGATACGAGGCGTTTCCCAGCCGCTGCGGTGACCTGACGCGCTATACGAGCGCGGAGGCATAGGCCGTGGCCGCGGGCGACGGGGTCCGGGAGGCCGAGGTCTGCATCATCGGCGCGGGGGCGGCCGGTGGCATCATGGCCTTGGAGCTGGCGCGGCGAGGCATTCGCGTGGTGGTGCTCGAGTCCGGTCCGCGTCATGACCTCGCGCGGCGCGGGGACTACTCCCGACGCTTCGTCAAGGGCGAGAACCCGTGGGAGAGCCCGCTGAAGGGCATCGATCGCTACACCACCGGGGGCAGCGTCGGCTACCGGCTCGAGTGGAACCGTGCGCGGGGCGTGGGCGGGAGCACGCTGCACTGGGAGGGGACCACCCTCCGGCTCCGCGCCGATGATTTCCGCATGCGCACGCTTCACGGCGTGGCCGAGGACTGGCCCATTTCCTATGAGGAGCTCGAGCCCTACTACGGGAAAGCGGAGCGGGCGTTGGGCGTGGCGGGCACGCCCGACGATCCGTGGGCCTCGCCGCGGAGCACCGCCTTTCCGCTACCGCCGTTTCCCCTGAGCTTCTCGGACGGGTTCTTCGCCCGCGCCTGCCGCAAGCTCGACATCGCCCTGCATCATGTGCCTCAGGCGCGGAACTCGCTCCCATACGGCGGCCGCTCCCAGTGCCATGCCTGCGGGACCTGTCACGTCTGTCCCACCGGGGCCAAGGCCAGCACGGACCTGACGCATATCCCGCAGGCCGTGGCCACGGGCCACGCGGACGTCGTGGCCGACGCCACTGTGCTTCGCCTCGAGGTCGACGGGTCGAGCCAGGTGCGCTCCGTGGTGTACGCGGGGGGCGACCGGCGCGAGCGCCGTCTGTCCGCGCGGCTCTTCGTCGTGGCCGCGGGAGGCGTCGAGACCGCGCGACTCCTGCTCCTGTCGGCGTCGCCGGACTTCCCGCGCGGGCTCGCGAACCGGAGCGGGTTGGTCGGACGGTACTTCACGTCGCATCCGATGATCGACGTCACGGGACGCGTGGCCGAGCGCGTGTACCCGTACCGGATCGGCTTTTCCACGGCCATGAGCGGGCAGTTCGCGATGCCGCGCGACCGCCAGCGGCGAGGCGCGTTTCTCCTCGAGTTCCTGAACTCTGCGGGTCCGCTTCCCGGCGAGATCGCGCCGGTCAGTGGCGCCTGGGGGACGGCGCTCGGCCAGCGCGTGAAGACGGAGTTCGGACGGACGCTCGGCATACGAATCTATGCCGAGCAGCTTCCGATTGCCGCCAACACCGTTACGCTCGACGCCGGCGTCACGGACTACTTCGGCAATCCTGTCCCTCACATCACCTATGGCATCGGGCCCTACGAGCGCGCGGCCCTGAAGGAGGCGGAGGAGGTGGCCGCGAAGATCCTCGCGACGCTCGGGGCCGAGGATATTCGGTCGGGCCCGCTCGGCTACGCCGCCCATCAGCTCGGCACCCACCGCATGGGTAGCGATCCCGCGCAGAGCGTGGTGAACGCGCACCTTCGAGCCCACGACGTGCCCAACCTCTATCTGGTCGGCGGCGGCACTTTCGTGACCGTGAGCTCGTCGCCGCCGACCTTGACCATCGCCGCGCTGGCCATCCGGACCGCGGAGCACATCGCGGAGGTGTACCGTGGCCAGGGGACGATCCGACGGACGCACCGGTCGGGTGTGCCGGCGGCCGGCATGGCCACCTGAATGCCCCGCCTTGCTCAGGGCGCGCATCCCCGCTACTCTCTGGGATCGGAGGTCACCCCCTGATGAAAATCGCCAAGCTCGAGTCGCTGCACTGCGATGCCGGAACACGCAATTTCGATTTCCTCAAGCTGACCACCGACACCGGCCTCGTGGGCTGGAGCGAGTACAACGAGACCTTCGGCGGCCCGGGTCTCCCCGCGGTGATCGACAAGCTCGCGCCGTCGGTCATCGGCAAGGACCCCCGCGCCTGGGAATCGCACGTCACGCTGATGTACGCCATCCGGCGCCAGGCCTCGGGGGGCCTCGTCCAGCAGGCCATCGCCGCCATCGAAAACGCGATGCTCGACGTCAAGGCCCGCGCCCTCGGCATCCCCGTGTACGAGATGCTGGGCGGCCCCGTGCGCGACCGGATTCGCGTGTACTGGTCGCACTGCGGGACGTACCGCGTGCGGGCCTACAAGGAGATGCAGATCCCGCCCGTCAGGACGCTCGATGACATCGTCAAGCTGGGGAGGGAAGTCGCCGAGAAGGGCTACACGGCCCTCAAGACCAATGCCCTCATCTTCGGGGACAACCCGCGCAATTACGCCCCCGGCTTCGCCCGCACGGGCGAGGGCTTTCCCGAGCTGAACCCGGAGCGCTTCGTGATCAAGGCCGTGCAGGAGCAGCTGGCCGCCTTCCGGGAGGGCGCGGGCCCCGACATGGGCCTCATGGTGGACCTGAACTTCAATTACAAGACGGAAGGCTTCCTCAAGATGGCGCGCGCCATGGAGCCCTTCGATCTCACCTGGGTGGAGATCGACACCCGGGACCCCAAGGCCCTGCACTACATTCGCAGCCACGCGCCCATGCCCGTGGCCTCGCTGGAGAGCCTGTTCGGGCGTCGCGACTACCGTCCGTTCTTCGAGAATTACTCGGTGGACGTGGCCATCATCGACACGCCGTGGAACGGGGTGGGGGAGTCGGTGAAGATCGCCAATATGGCGGATGCGTACGAGATGAACGTCGCCCCCCACAATTTCTACGGGCCACTCGCCACCATGATGAGCGCGCATTTCTGCGCGGTGGTTCCGAATCTGCGCATCATGGAGACGGATCCCGACGTGGTGCCATGGCACGACGATCTCGTCACCGTGAAGCCCGACATCAAAGATGGCCACCTCACCTTGCCCACCGGCCCCGGCTGGGGCACGGAGATCAACGAGGCCACGGTTCGCGCCCACCCACCGCGCCCGCGGTGAGGCGGCGCGCGGCGTCTATCCTCGCCGCCGCCCTTGTCGCCGCCCTTCTCGCCGGGCCCGCGCCCGCCGCCGACCGACCGGCGGCCGCGGCTCCGTCCGCGGCGGGCACCCGCGTCTCCGAGGTGATCGCGACGCTCGCGGACTACCGCGCGAAGCTGGACGCGCTCATCCCCATCTACGAACAGGAGCTCGCGCGGGCCATCGAGAAGCGCGAGCAGTGGCGGGAGCTCCTCGGCCGCGGCATCATCTCCCGCAAGGAGTTCGAGGCCACCGAGACGGCGGTGGCCGCCACCCAGCAGAAACTCGAGAGCACTCGCAGGTCCATCGCCGAGGCCGATCATGCCATGGTCGAGGCGACCACGGCCCGCGCGGTGGCGGCGCTGCCCCCCCTGGGCCGGGGCGGGTACGAGCAGACCGCGACCTTGATCCGCTACAACGGCCCCACCGCGTGGTCGCTGAAGACGGGTGCGGTCAAGCTCGAGCAGTTCTTCTCGTCCCGGTTCGGCCGCCCGTTGCCGGTGAGCGCTTACGGCCAGACACCGCTCCACGACCGCATGGGTCTCGATCACCGGAACGCCCTCGACGTCGCCGTGCATCCGGATAGCCCGGAGGGCCGGGCCCTCATGGAGTACCTGCGCGAAGCGGGGATTCCCTTCATCGCGGCGTGGGGCGTGGTTCCCGGCGCGACGTCGGGCGCACACATCCACGTGGGCCAGCCGTCGCCGCACATCGCGATCAAGAAATGACGGGTGCCCGCCCGCGGCGGTTGCGTCGCCCCGGGCAAAGGTGCTACGGTGCCCTCGCCCTCCCACTCGCAGGCTCGAAGAGGACGCGTAAATGATTCGATGGCTGACGGTGCTGCTCGGTGCCCTACTCCTCGCCGGTCCGGTCATGGGTGCCGAGCTCGACGGCACGCTCAAGAAGATCAAGGCCTCGAACACCATCACCCTGGGCTATCGGGAAGACGCGCGCCCCTTCGCCTTCACGGGCGACGACGGCAAGCCCGCCGGCTACTCCGTCGAGCTCTGTACCCGGATCGCCGCCAGCGTCGGGCGCGAGCTCGGGCTCTTCAATCTCCAGACCAAGTGGGTCAAGGTGACGCCGGAGAATCGAATTGCCTCCGTCGTCAACGGCACCGTCGACCTCGAGTGCGGATCGACCACGGCCTCCCTCAGCCGGCAGGAGCAGGTGGACTTCAGCCTCATGACCTTCATCGACGGCGGCAGCCTGCTCGTCACCGACGTCTCAGGCGTCCGCGACCTCACGACCCTCGCCGGCAAGAAGGTCGCCGTGGTCCCCGGCACCACGACGGAGAAGGCGCTGACCGCCGTGCTCGCCAAGCGGTCGATCAGGGCGACCATCGTGTCCGTCAAGGATCACGCGGCGGGTGTGGCCGCGCTCGACAATCGCACCATCGACGCCTACGCCTCGGATCGGACCCTCCTCATCGGGATGGGGCGGACTTCCAAGAACCCGGACAAGCTCTCCCTCATCGAGGAGTTCTTCTCCTACGAGCCCCACGGGTTCATGCTCAAGCGGGGCGACGCGGCCTTCCGGCTCTCCGTCAACCGAGTGCTCGCGGGCATGTATCGCTCGGGAGAGGTCGGACCGATCTTCGAGAAGTACTTCGGGTCCATGACCACGGCGGGCCCGATGATCGTGGGGATGTACCTCATGAATGGCCTGCCCGAGTAAGGAGACCTCCATGCGACGACTGCTCGCTACCACGGTCTCGAGTCTGCTGCTGGGCGGCCTCTTCCTGGCCGTGCCTCATCCCGCGGGCGCCCAGGAAGAGACTCTCGCCAAGATCAAGCGCACGGGGGCGATGACCATCGGCTTCCGCGAGTCGTCGCCGCCCTTCTCCTACGTGGCGGCCAATGACCCGAAGCCCCAGGGCTACTCGATCGATCTCTGCCTCCGCATCGTGGAGAGCGTGAAGAAAGACCTCGCCCTGTCCCAGCTCGACGTGAAGTGGGTCAAGCTGACCCCGGAGAACCGTATCGCTTCCGTGGCCAACGGCACCGTGGACATCGAATGCGGCTCGACCACCAAGACGCTCGGCCGCATGGCCCAGGTGGACTTCACCGTGTTGACCTACCTCGACGGGGGGAGCCTGCTCACGCTGAGCGCGGCCAATATCAACAAGCTGACGGATCTCTCCGGCAAGCGCGTGGCCGTCATTCCGGGCACGACGACGGAAACGGCGGTGCGCGACATGATCAAGAAGCTCGGGCTCCAGAACGTCACGCTCCTCGGCGTCAAGGATCACTCGGAAGGCGTGGCCGCCCTCGACGACGCCCGGATCGACGCCTACGCTTCGGACCGGACGCTGCTCGCCGGCCTCGCGGTAAGCTCGAGAAATCCCGCCAAGCTGTACCTTCTCGAGGACTTCATCTCCTATGAGCCGTATGCGCTCATGGTCCGGCGGGGCGACCCGAACTTCCATCTCGCGGTCGACCGCGCCCTCATCCGCCTCTACCGGAGCGCCGAGGTGGTGCCGATCTACGAGAAATGGTTCGGCCCCTTCCCGGAGGGCGGCAGCCTCATCGCCGCGGTGTACGTCCTGAACAGCGTGCCGGACTAGGCGCGCCAGGTCTCCATGCAGGGCGCGGGGGCCTCGACCATGGACGTCCTTTCCTAGAGCTCCCGATGCCGACGACGTCGGTGCAGGCGAACCTCGACGGTACCAGCACCGAGTACTTCGAGGTCGAATGCTCGGAGGCGAGTCTGCTCACCCTCTTGCGCGAGTGCTTCGAGGAGCACTGGCGTGAGGTGATCTTCGGCCCGTGCATCGAAGGAGCCGTCTTCGAGGGGCGCTTCACCGGGAAGCCCACTATCGCGCTCTTCGACGGTTACGCGACGGTCGATGTGGGGGGCGACGTGCCGGGCCGCGAGTCGTGGCATTTTCATCTCTGCATCGGTCCGCACCGCGGCAGTCCCGCCCTGCCTAGCCCGCCCGAGCTCGCACAGTGGCGCCGCTGCGCCCGCGCCGCGTTTTTCCGCAACCTCGATAGCAAGGGCCGCGCAAGCGCCTGGGGCCTTCGCATGTGGAATGGCCGGGGCGAGCAGATGCTCACGGTGTTCTTTCCCAATCCGTGGATCGATCCGGCGCGCCAGCGTTACGTGAACGAGCCGGACTGGTCGCGGCTCACCCTCTGGATGCGGCTGCGCGAGCGCTTCGCCGACGTACCCGGCGAGCCGCCGGCCGCCCACGCCGAGCCGCCGGTCACTCATTGAGGCCGCGCCGGGCCGGCGGCTTCACGCCGCGGGAACTCCGCGCCCTCCGCGCTCTCGGCAGTCCGTGGGGTATTCAGCGGGCGCTCGACGCCATGCCGTATCACGCCGCGGGCACCGCATGGTCCCCCCGTGTCGTGCTGGGCGAGCGCACCGCCCATTGCCTCGAGGGTGCCGTGTTCGCCGCCGCCGCCCTCCGCGTGCTGGGTCACCCGCCGCTCCTCCTCGACCTCGAGGCAGTGCAGGACACGGATCACGTCATCGCCGTCTTCCGTCTGCGCGGCCACTGGGGCGCCATCGCGAAGTCGAATTTCTCCGGGCTTCGCTATCGCGAGCCCGTGTACCGGAGCGTGCGGGAGCTCGTGATGAGCTACTTCGAGGGCTACATCAACCTGCGCGGTGAGCGGACGCTCCGTGCCTTCTCCCGTCCGGTGAATCTCGGACGGTTCGACCGGTCCCATTCGGGCTGGATGGTTTCCGACGCGGACCTCTGGTGGATCGCCGAGCATCTGGTCGACGTGCCGCACACGCCGCTTCTCAAGCCCGTCATGATCCGCACGCTCTCGCGCGTGGATCGCCGCTCCCTCGACGCGGCCATGGCCGGCTACCAGCCACACTCGGCGCGGCGGGTCACGCTTCGTACTCCTGGACCACGTCGAGGTGGACGCGGTCGCCCTCGAAGACCAGCGTGATCAGGTTGGGCCGGCAGCAGACCGTGCAGTCTTCGGTGAAAGTCTGGCGCAACCCGCCGCTCGGATCCTCGAAGATCTCGTTGTCCTCGCCGCAGAACGCGCAGCTGTACGTCATGGCCTCATTCTACGCGGTATCATGACCGCCGGGACATTGCTCCCAGGAGGATTCCACATGGACGAGCAGGTGATCGAGACGGCCACGGGCCTCGGATACGTGGAGCTGGTGGAAGGCACGGGCGCGCGGCCCAAGGTTGGCGACACGGTGAGCGTGCACTACACGGGATGGCTCAAGAGCGGTCAGAAGTTCGACAGCTCGGTGGACCACGGGGAGCCGCTCGCCTTCCCCATCGGCAAGGGGCGGGTCATCAAGGGATGGGACGAGGGCGTGGGCACCATGAAGGTGGGCGGAAAGCGGAAGCTCATCATCCCCGCCCATCTCGGCTACGGCGAACGGGGAGCGGGCGGCGTCATTCCTCCCGGAGCGACCTTGATCTTCGAAGTCGAGCTGCTGGGTGTGCAGCCGGCCTAGTACCGTCCGGACGCCGCTTCGTGTCCGTGTCCCCTCCCGGGAGCTACTTCTGCTTGGCGATGATGAGGTCCTTGATGCCCTGGTAGGTCTTTTCGGGGAGGACCTTCCTCGACACCAGCTGGTCCTTCTTGGCGTAGGGGCGGTTGTCGATGATCTTCTTCGAGTAGGCATCGCCGACACCCGGGAGGGCCCTGAGCTCGTCAGCCGAGGCGGAGTTGATGTCGAGGAGTCCCTTCTTGGCCTCGGGCTTGGCGGCGGTCTTGGCGTCGGCCTTGGCCGGTGCCGCGGCGGGGTCCTTCTTTGCCTGCGCATAAGCGTGGGGCGCCGCTGCGACTCCGATGGCGAGGAACAGGGCCGTGAGCAGAGCAAGCACGCGAGTGAGCATGTGTATCCTCCTTGGTAGACGAGCATGCCATAAGTAGCTGAACATGGTCCGTCTCGAAGTATCGATCGCCCTTGGATCGCCGAGGATCGCCCCTCGAGGCATTCAGCCGCCGAACAATCGTCAAACAACCTCTTCCATCCCGGAGGTGAGGTAACGGGACGCCCATGAGATCACTCCTCAAGGCCACCTTCAATGACTGGTATGAGGATCGGGCCCAGCGCATGGGCGCGGCCCTCGCCTACTACACGATCTTTGCACTGACCCCGGGTCTCGTCATCCTCATGGCGCTGGCGGGACTTCTGCTCGGCCCGGGAGCGGAGAGCCAGATCATCGAACAAATCCGCGAGCTGATCGGAGAGCAGGGCGCCGTCGCGATCGAGGCGACCATCAGGAGCGCGCGGAGGGAAACGCTGGGGGCGACGGGCACCGCACTCGCGTTGATCCCCCTCGTTTTCGGGCTCTGGGGCGTTTTCGGCGAGCTCCAGGACGGGCTCAACACAATCTGGGGCGTGACACCGAAGCCCGGCCGCCGCGTGAGGGATGTCCTGCGAGAGCGCTTCCTGTCCTTCACCATGGTGGTCGGCATCGGCTTTCTGCTCCTCGTCTCTCTCGTGCTGAGTGCATGGCTCGCCGCCGTCAGCAGCTATGTGGGCGGGCTGCTGCCCGCGCCAGCGACGGTGCTCGAAGCCGTGAACTTCGTCATCTCCTTCACGGTGATCACCGGCTCCTTCGCCTTGATCTTCAAGCTCCTGCCCGACGTGAAGGTGGCCTGGCGCGATGTCTGGCTCGGCGCCGCAGTCACCTCCCTCTTCTTCACTGTCGGCAAGCTCCTCATCGGGCTCTACCTCGGGAAGAGCGCGGTGGCCTCGGCTTACGGCGCGGCCGGCTCGCTCGTCGTCATCGTGGTCTGGGTCTACTACTCGGCCCAGATCCTCTTGTTCGGCGCTGAGTTCACCAAGGTATGGACGAGGCGCCGTGGGTCGGGGTTTGTGCCCGAGAAGACGGCGATGCCGGTGACGCGGGAAGCCCGTGCTGAGCAGGGCATGGGCCCTCGGACGCCGTCGGCGTAAGGGCGTCACGGCATCGGCAGTCTAGACTGATCCCGTCCGCTCGCCTCATCGACGCATTCCGGCACGCACTGCGCGCGTGGCGCTGGCTGGAAGGACGGACCAAAACCCCATCGGCACCTGCGCGATTGGCGCCGGCACCTTGATCGGACCCTACCTCACCTGGGGCTAAATCTTCGGTGCCAATATGCTGCGAGAAAACCGGTAAGCGATCCGTGCGCGCCGAAGTCGCCGCTCATAGGAACCGCAGGTATTGTGTCAAGCTGCTGGACCAGAATCGAACCCCAACAGGAGGAGCGAGATGAGCGCATTCGCGGGCAAGGTCGTATGGATGACGGGCGCGGGCACGGGTATCGGCAAGGCCGGCGCGCTCATGTTCGCGCAAGAGGGGGCGGCGGTCGCCCTCATTGGCCGCCGGCGCGACAAGCTTGATGAGGTGGCGGCGGAGATTCAAGCCATCGGCGGCAGGGCCGCGGTCGAGGTCCTGGATGTCGCCGACCGCAAGAAGGTCGGTGAGACCGGTGAGCGACTGCTGAAGAGCTTGGGGCGCGTCGATATTCTCGTCAACAACGCGGGACTCAATGTCGTCAACCGGCGTCTCAACGAAATCACCGCCGAGGATTGGGACTATATTCTCGCCGTCAACCTCACCGGGGCGTTCAACATGGTGCAGGCGGCGATGCCGACGATGCGCAATCAGAAAGACGGGCTCATCATCAACATCGCCTCCACCGCGGCTAAGCGCGTGAGCGGCGTCGCCGGCATCGCCTACTCGGCCTCGAAGTTCGGCATGCTCGGGATGAGCCTCTCGTTGACACAGGAAGCCTGGAAGTTCGGCATCCGCGCGTGCTGTCTGTGTCCCGACGACGTCAACACACCCATAATGGCGCGACGCAAGGTCAAGTATCCGCCAGAAGTGCTCGAGCAGTTCATCCAACCCGAGGATCTCGCCGAGACAATGAGATTCGTGGCACTCATGCCCCGCCGCACCTCCATCCCGGAAATGCTTATTTATCCCACGAACGTCCGACCTTATACCCCCGCCGAGAGTGGACTCACTTCGTGAAAACCGTGAGCTCGGATTGCGGCGCCAGCTCGGGGTCGTGCCCTGAGCTACAATGCTCGCGGACTCATCCCGAGGAGGTGACACCATGGCGCTGGACAAGCCGCAGTTGGCGCAGATGCTGCACACGATGATCCTGATCCGGGAGTTCGACGAGCGCGCCATCCAGCTGCGAGTGGCCGGCAAGATCTACGGAGCGGTGCATCCGTATGTGGGCAGGAGGCGGTCGCGGTCGGGGTGTGCTCGAACCTGACGGTGAGCGATCGTGTCACGAGCACGCACCGTGGCCATGGGCACTGCATCGCGAAGGGAGCGGACATCCGGCGCATGATGGCCGAGTTGTTCGGGCGGGTGGACGGCTATTGCAAGGGTAAGGGTGGCTCCATGCACATCGCGGACTTCGCGGTGGGGATGCTAGGCGCCAATGGCATCGTCGGTGGTGGCTTGCCCATCGCCTGCGGGGCGGCCCTGGCCGCCCACCTCGAGGGCAAGGGTGACGTGACCGTGTGCTTTTTTGGCGACGGCGCGGCTGCCGAGGGCGAGTTCCACGAGGCGCTCAATATCGCCTCGGTGTGGAAGCTGCCCATCGTCTTCGTCTGTGAGAACAACCAGTACGCGGCGAATAACGCGGTGGCGGTGCAGCATCCCGGTGTCGACATCGCTGCCCACGCTGGCGCCTACCACATGCCCGGCGTCATCATCGACGGCAACGATGTGCTGGCAGTCTATGCGGCGACCGGCGATGCGGTGATCCGCGCCCGCCGCGGGGACGGGCCGAGCCTCCTCGAATGCAAAACGTATCGATGGCACTTCCACGCCATGAGGAACACCCCGCCGGCGGAGACGCGCTCCGCCGACGAGATCCGCTCCTGGAAGGCCCGCGACCCCATTGCGCGTCTCGAGCAGCACGGCCTGGAACGCGGCGTGCTCTCGGCCGCCGAGATCGGCACGATTCGCGAGCGCGTCAAGAGCGATCTCGACGAGGCGGTGGCCTTTGCCGAACAGAGCCCATTCCCCGATCCGAAGGATTTGCTCGTCGACATGTTTGCCGACTAAGGCCACGGGGAGCGCGAATGCGCGAAATCAGCTTTCAGAAGGCGCTCGAAGAGGCCGTGGCCGAAGAGATGCGGCGCGATCCCCGCGTCATCCTCCTCGCCACCGATTTCACGGGCGACCCCATCAAGGAGTTCGGTCCGGCGCGCGTGCGCTTCACGCCCATCTCCGAGGCGGTGCTGACGGGCATGGGCCTGGGCGCGGCGGGCTCGGGCTTCCGCCCCATCGTCAACTGGCGGATGGTGACGTTTTCCTTCGTGGCCATGGATCAGATCGTCAATCAGGCGAGCAAGATCCGCTACATGTTTGGCGGCCAGGCCGATTTCCCCGTGACCTACCGATGCACCACCGGGGGCGGTATTGGCCTCGCCGCCCAGCATTCGCAGAGCCCGTACTCGATGTGGATGCATCTTGCCGGCCTGAAGATCATCCTGCCGTCGACGCCGGCGGACGCCAAGGGCCTGCTCAAGAGCGCCATCCGGGACAACAATCCCGTGGTCTCCTTCGAGTGCAGCCGACTCGCCAACGTGACCGGCCCCGTTCCCGATGGCGACCATGTCGTGCCGCTCGGGGTCGCTGAGGTGAAGCGGGCGGGCACGGACGTGACGATCGTGGCGCTCGCCTACTACGTGCCGGAAGCCCTGGCGGTGGCGGAGACGCTGGCGCGCGAGGGCATCTCCGTCGAGGTGGTCGATCCGCGGACGCTGGTGCCTCTGGACGCGGAGACGGTCCGCGCCTCCGTGCGCAAGACCGGTCGCGTGGTCATCGTGGATGAAGCGCCCGCCACGTGCTCGGCGGCGTCGGAGATCGCCGCGCTTCTCGCCGAGGATCCCGAGACGTTCCGGTGCTTGAAGGCCCCGGTGCGCCGTGTCTGTGCCGCTCCGGTTCCCGTGCCCTACAGCCCGCCTCTGGAGCAGGCCGCCCTGCCGAGCCGGGCCGACATCACGGCCGCGGTCTACGACGTGCTGAAGGAATCCCTTCGCGCGCTCTAGGGATTCCCGGGAGCAAGAAGGCCTCGGTGTTTCGGCGCCTAGGCTGCCCAGATTCGAAATGGTGTTGAACCTCGAGGTGGCGCCGTGAGCGCCATCCCGGCGTCGCGGGGCATTATCGCCCAGACGGCGGTGGCAAGATCTCCCACGTGAACACTCCGCCGTCGCGGTGGACCGGATGCACAAGGTGCTCGAGCCTCTCGTGGTGTCGCTCGCCAAGGAGAACACGTTGCCCGGCGAGGATTTCGAAGGCCGCGATGAGCTCGGCCACCGGCCGCTGGGGTGCGTCGGGCCATTCTGATACGGGATTCGCGGCCCGCTGAACCCGCTGATCCCTGACGCACGGCCCGGTGGAGGTATCATTCGCTATGCTCAGCCGAAAGGAGCGAGCCGCCCGCGCCCTCGAGCTGGCGGACGCGCTGCTGCAGGAAGCCCGGGCTCAGGAGACGCCCGAGGAGCTGGCCCAGGCCCGCCGGCTCGCCCGGCTGATGGCGGATCCGCACGGCAAGCAGCTGACGATCGCGCTCGTCGATCAGGCCTTCCGCAGCCGGCGCCCGACCCGCATCGCCGACCAGCTCGGCTTCCTGCTGGATCGCTATGGCGCGCCGCGCTTCATGGAGTGGTGGGAGCGGATCGCCCTGATGCTGGGCGGGGTCATGGGCCACTACCTCCCGAGCCTGGTCGTGCCCCCCATCGTGGCCCGCCTCCGGCACGAGACCGAGTCGCTGATCCTGCCCGGCGAGGAGGAAGATCTCCGTCGCTACCTGTCCGAGCGGCGCCGCGCCGGTGTCCGGCTCAACCTGAATCTCCTCGGGGAGGCCATCCTAGGTGAGGGGGAAGCGGCCCGCCGGCTGGAGGCTTATCTGGCGCTCCTGGCCCGCGACGATGTCGAGTACATCTCGGTGAAGGTGTCCTCCGTCTTCAGCCAGATCAATCTGGTGGCGTTCCGTCACACCGTGGAGCGCGTGAAGGCGCCATTGCGTGTGCTCTATCGACAGGCCCGGCGGCACCACTACCGCGATCCCGACGGGCGCCTTACCCCGAAGTTCATCAATCTGGACATGGAGGAGCACCGGGACCTTGACCTGACAGTCGCCGTGTTTTGCGAGGTGCTCGACGAGGAGGAGTTCCGGTCGCTTCCGGCGGGCGTCGTGCTCCAGGCCTATCTGCCCGAGTCGCACCGGGTCCAGCGCGCGCTTGTGGCCTGGGCGATCGAGCGATGCCGCCGGGGCGGCGCGCCCATCAAGCTCCGTATCGTCAAGGGCGCGAACCTCGCCATGGAACGGGTCGAGGCGGCGGTGCACGGCTGGCCGCAGGCACCCTACACCGCGAAGATCGAGGTGGATGCCAACTTCAAGCGCATGGTCGAGTACGGCTGCCGGCCCGACCACGCGCGGGCGGTCCATCTCGGCATCGCCACGCACAATCTGTTTGACGTCGCCTATGGCCTCGTCCTCCGCGAGCAGAACGGCATCGAGGCCTGGGTGGAGTTCGAGATGCTGGAGGGCATGGCCAATCACCAGGCGCGCGCGGTGAAGGCGCGGGCCAGCGGGCTGCTCCTGTACGCGCCGGTGGTGCGCGCGGAGGATTTCCACAGCGCGATCGCCTACCTCGTGCGGCGGCTGGACGAGAACACGGCGGACGACAACTTTCTCCGGCACGTGTTCGGGCTCGAGCCGGGGTCAGCGGACTGGGCCCGCGAGCGTGATCGCTTCCTGGCTGCCTTCGAGATCATGGACCAGTTGCCGGACGTCCCCCGGCAGCGGCAGGACCGCACGGCGGGGGCGAGCCTAGCAGAGGCTTCCGACGAGGCGGTCGCCTCCGGCACCCTGGCGTTCTCGAACGAGCCGGACACGGACTGGTCTGTTCCCGCCAACCGAGAGTGGATCGACACGGTGGTCGCCGGATGGCGTGATCGGATTCCGGAACGGGTGCCGCTGCAGATCGGAGGTGAGTTCGTGGCGGGGGCCGGCGAGGTTGAAGGCCGCGATCGGTCGCGACCGGAGCGCGTGGCCTATCGCCACGCCTCGGCCGATCGCGGGCAGGTGAGCCGCGCGCTCGACACGGCCCGGAGCGCGGTGCCGGCGTGGGCCGGCCGACCGTCGGCGGCGCGCCGCGCGCTGCTCGATCGGGCCGCGATGGTGCTGGCCCGTCGGCGCGGCGACCTCATCGGGGCGATGATCGTGGACGGCGCCAAGACGGTGCCGGAAGCGGATCCCGAGGTCTCCGAGGCGATCGACTTCGCCCGCTACTACCCCCGGTCCCTCGAGACCGCCGGCGATCTCGCCGGGTGCCGGATGGAGCCGCTGGGGGTGGTGGTCGTCGCGCCGCCCTGGAACTTCCCGCTGTCGATTCCCGCCAGCGGTGTGCTTGCCGCCCTCGCGGCGGGCAACTGCGTGCTGCTCAAGCCCGCGCCCGAGGCGGTGCTGGTCGGCTGGCATCTGGCCCGCGCGCTCTGGGACGGCGGCATTCCGCGCGAGGCGCTACAGTTCGTGCCGTGCCCCGACGACGACGTGGGCCGCGCGCTCGTCACGGACCCGCGCGTGGACGCGGTCATCCTCACCGGGTCGGTCGAGACGGCGCGGCGCTTCCTCGCCTGGCGCCCGGACCTGACGCTGTTCGCGGAGACGAGCGGCAAGAACGCGATGATCGTCACCGCGCTGGCGGACCGGGACCAGGCGATCCGCGACCTGGTCCGCTCGGCGTTCGGCCATGACGGCCAGAAGTGCTCGGCGGCGAGCCTCGCCATCTGCGAGGCCGAGGTGTACGACGATCCGGTCTTTCGCCGCCAGCTCCGGGACGCGTCGATCAGCCTCGACGTGGGCAGCGCGTGGGAGACGTCGAGCCGCATCACGCCGTTGACGCAGGCGCCCGGCGAGGCGCTCCGGCGCGCGCTCACCCGGCTCGACGAGGGCGAGGAGTGGCTCCTCGAGCCGCGCCCGGTGAGGGAGCACCCGCACCTGTGGTCGCCGGGGATCAAGCTCGGCGTCCGCGGCGGGTCCTTCTTCCATCGCACGGAGTGCTTCGGCCCGGTGCTGGGACTGATGCGTGCCGAGAGCCTGGATGAGGCGATCGATCTTGCCAACGGCACCCCGTTCGGTCTCACGAGCGGAATCCAGACGCTTGACGATCGCGAGATCGACCGCTGGGTCGACCGGATCGAGGCCGGTACCCTCTACGTCAACCGCCCCATCACCGGCGCCATGGTGGGCCGTCAGCCCTTCGGCGGCTGGAAGGCCTCTTCCGTCGGGCCGGGAGCCAAGGTCGGCGGTCCGAACTATGTGCTCCAGCTTGCCCGGTGGCGCCAGGAAACCGTACCGCCCGCCGGCGCCGACGTGGATTGTGCGCCATCGGTCGCGGCTCTGCTGGAGCGCTGGCTCAAGGAGACCGACGACGAGACCGCTAGCGAGCGCGGCCAGCTACGCTTTGGCATGGCGGCGCCATTTCAGCCGCGAGCACGACCCGAGCCGGATCCTCGGCGAGCGGAACGTGTTCTGCTACCGGCCCTGCCGGCGCCTGCTCGTCCGCGCGCAGGCCGCATCGACGGCCGGGCGGCTCGCGCTCCAGCAGGTTCTGCTGGCAGGGCTCACCTGTGGCGTACCGCTGACAGTCAGCCTCTCGTGTGAGGTGCCGATGCCGCTGGTCGCGGAGGAGGCTGGCGTCGTGTTGGTGACGGAGGGCGAGGCCGGGCTGATCGCGCGCCTCCGGTCCCGGGGAGGCTTCGAGCGACTGCGTGTGCTCGATCCGATCTCGCTCGACGTCAGGACGGCGGCCCACGAGGTGGGCGCCGTGGTCATTGACGCCCCCGCACTTGCCACCGGCCGGCTCGAGTTACGGTGGTACCTGCGCGAGCAGACGGTCGCGCGCGTGGTGCACCGTTACGGCAACGTGATGGAACCGCCGGCAGGCGATCGCTCACCGCATCTCGCGGCTCGTAGCCGATCTGAGGGCTGACGGCAGTGCGAGACGAGAACCGACAGGGAAGGATGGCTCTGGACGAATAGCTGGGAGAGCATCACCCGATTCTCGTGGAGGATCCCAAAGGTCCGGCAGTCAGCCTCACGTACACGAGGCCATCCTCAATGGTCCTGGCCCCGTCATTCCCCTGTGCGGGTCGCCGACAATGCGACGACCACAGTAACGGTCACCTGCCAATGGGATTAGACCTTGCCGGGACCCTCCGCCAGTCTCGGCGCCACGAACTGGAAGATCATCATCACAGACTTGGCGGTGTCTCCGGCGCCTCTGCCGTCCCGCCTACCAATCTCACGCTGGATCTTGGAGGCCTAGGTCCACTCTCGGGTGTTCGCATCCGTGCGGTTGCGAACAACCCGGAGAAGGGTTGAGGGGCCGAAGGGGCGATCGTTGCGGGCCAGGACGCCACGGGCGGCCAAGGTCTTGGAGATGGTTCTGAGGCTGAGCCCACAGGCCCGGAGCCGTGCCACCTCGGAGAGAGCAGCCCGTTCCCGGAGATCCCCCCGAGTCAAGGTGCCCGGCGAACCGATCCGCTACGATGCCCACCGGGCAGGGACCGCATAGACGCATCCCAGATCAGGCGAGGGGGGAGAGACCAAACTCCGCTCT
>Ga0137403_10003521_pt1 | contig 18768 bp, 12 predicted proteins | sample CZOMad2_1_16fung_FD_122057 | JGI IMG/M metagenome (GOLD analysis project Ga0137403, IMG submission 122057) | Vadose zone soil fungal communities from Angelo Coast Range Reserve, California, USA - CZOMad2_1_16fungal (Hybrid Assembly) | ecosystem: Environmental > Terrestrial > Soil > Vadose zone...
GTCGCCAGCAGTAATCCAAGAATCGTGCCCGTAATGCGCAACACTCCGCGCGTAAACGTCACGGCAAATTCCGGTTTCAACACCAGAACAATCGTCATCGGTATCCAATACGATCGTCGCCAGTCAAACTCGCGGCCGATCGCATTGCCAACAGCCATTGCAAAGCTCAAACGCAGCGCATGGCGAAATGCCGCGGATCCAAAGTTCAAGTTCGCGTGGAGCGTCGCGATGGCGCTGCTGAAGCGCAACCACAGCGGCTGTTGTTTTTCTTTCTTCTCGAATGCCGCCGCTCCTTCTGGCGTCGCATTGTTCGCTAAGTCGATCGCCGCGCGCAGTTGGCCCGACAGCGCGTCCATCTGAAACTGCGCGTCCTGCAGAACTGCGTCGAAGAAAGCTGCGCGCGAGCCAATGCCGTGCTGTGCGCGAATCTGATACGTCAGCGCAATGCCTAGAGTCACACGGTCGGCTTGAAGGCCGATTTGCCTGTTGCCAAAGAGCGCTTCGCCGATGGCTCGGAGAATTTCCGAAGCGTTCTCCAGATAACGGCCCACGGCGCCAATCGCCGCATGATTCGGATTTTCGCGTTGCATCCGTAGGCGCAGCCGCGCCAGCATCATGGTGCTCAGGCGGATACGTTCGGCTTGGCTAAGCAGCGCCCGGAACCGAATGCTTTCAACGGAATTGTTACTGTCAAGCGCGTTGATCGCGTCCTGCGCCTGCGTCGTGGCAACCGTCGCGGGGGGCGCATTGGCCGCTTGTGTCGGCTGGCCGGCCGCAGTCGCAAGTTCCAGAAAGAGATTCCCGAGCGCACGGCGCTCCGGATCGTAGCGCCGCACGGGCCACAGCGCGATCGAGAGTGCGGTCTGCAACAATCCACCTGCGAGAGCCAACGCACCGGCCTCCGCCGCCTGCCTCGGCGTCAGCGGCTGCGCGGCGTAGACCACGAGCAGCACCAGGCTGATCACGCCGACGTCCGCGGCGGTTGTGCCGACTGCCACAAGCATTCCCGCGATAAACGCCCACGCCGTCGCCACGAACACGGCTTCGACATTTCGATGGCCGGTAATGGCTCCGAGAAAAATCGCAATCGCACACCACACCGTAGACGCCAGCATCCGCCGCGCTCGTTGCGGATAAGGATCGTGCCCATCCGAATAGGAAACGTTGAGCGCGCCGCTGGCCATCGCCAGCCCTCCGCGCGGCATCCCCAGCGCAAATCCCACAACCAAAGGAAGGATCACGCCCGCCGCATTCCGCACCGCCAACGAGGGAACCATTTTCGAATGATCGAAGTGCGTCAGCAGTCGCCAGATTACTCGGGCCTGGCTCACCCGCGCGGCGGGTTGCGCTGTCGTCATCCCGGAAGTTGTGACTGGATTGCTCGCCATGAAGTTTGCAGAGCTTCACGAGAGATGTCGTTGCGCCCTGAACGTAGAGAAACACTTTAGCGCAGGCCGCAGCCCGAGTCCAAAACAGCCGCCAGTACGCTAAATAAATTTCACCGCTTGCCGCAACTCCACCTTTTTATAACTCTCTCGCCTCCACGGGCATCTGATGGTAGGGAACCAAGGGGGGCACCTATCTCATGATGAAGCGAGCGAACTCGTAACGCGCGGGGCGGGCACAATCATGTCGGCAACCAATATATTGGCGGAAAAGCAGGTTGCGGAGCCACGTGAAAGAAAGGCGGCCGGCCGCGAAGCAACGCATGCAGGAATCGCGACCATCGCAACCGTATTTCAAAGCGTTATGCTCGCAGCACATTGGTTCGTGTACGAAACGTGGTCCCTCTTTTGGGGGCCGATGAGCGCCGCCGCCCGGCGCGGCCTCGCTGTGTCCCTCGCGATTCTAAGCTTCAGTTTTCTGGGTGTAACGCTCCTCGCCTTTCGCGCCAACAACATTCTTATCCGGATCGCCTATCGCGTTGCCGCCGTCTGGCTTGGCGCGCTGAATTTCTTTGTCCTCGCGGCCGTGGCAAGCTGGCTCGTCTACGGATTCGTCTTCGCCACGTCGGTCGAAATTCCAAGCCGTTGGATTGCCGGCGCAACCTTCGGCGCTGCCGCGCTGGTTACCCTCTTGGGTGTCGCAAATGCAAATTGGGTTCGCGTAAAGAAAATTTCAGTGCGGCTCCCGAATTTACCCCAGGCCTGGCGCGGTAGAACTGCCGTCCTCGCCAGCGACCTTCACCTGGGACACGTGCACCATCGTGGGTTTTCACATCGAATCGTCCGCAAGATCGGAGCATTGAAGCCCGATGTAGTTTTCCTGGCCGGAGATTTCTTTGATGGAACCCATGTCGACGCCCGCGAAGTCGCTGCGCCATGGAAATATCTGCACGCTCCCTTCGGCACGTATTTTGTCACCGGAAACCACGAACTGTTCCGCGGCGAGTCTGCTTATCTTGACGCGCTGCGCCTCACAGGCATTCGCGTTCTGCAAAACGAAAAAGTCATCGTCGACGGTCTTCAAATTCTCGGCGTCCCCTACCATCACGCCACGCACGCCGAACATTTCCGTTCCGTCCTCACTCATCTCGCAATCGATCCCGAATCAGCCACCATTCTGCTCACGCACGCGCCGGATCGTCCCGCGATCGCCGCCGAAGCCGGAATCGGTCTCCAACTTTCCGGACACACCCACTGCGGACAATTTTTCCCATTCTCGTCCATCACGCGTCGAATCTACGGCCAGTTCACGTACGGCCTCAGCCGCCTCGGTGCAACACAATTTTATACTTCGAGTGGCGCAGGAACGTGGGGACCGCCGCTGCGCATCGGCTCGCAGTCCGAAATCGTGCAGATTACGTTTGAGTGACCGCTACAAGCCGTCAGAAAGCGGCTTGCCAATTTCCCAATGATGGCCGTAGGGATCCATCAGCCGGCCAAGCCGCCATCCGTAATCCTCGTGAACCGGATAAACAGACTTCGCGCCGGCCGCAATCGCGCGCGAAAAAACCGCGTCCGGATCGTTTACAACTAAAACAATTCGCACCGTGCTGCCGGTTAAAGTCTCCGGACTGAAATTCTTGTGTTCAGGGGATTCGTCCGCAACCCAAAACTCCGCTCCCTCAACCGAAAGCCGTGCGACAACAGCCCCGCTCGGGTCATCCATTCGAAACGCCTCTGCCGCGCCAAACGCCGCTTTGTAAAACTCCACCGCCTTCGCGCCATGTCGCACGCTCAGCATCGGCGCGATCGAAGTTTTTGTCTGAGGCGCGGACTGTGCTGACGAAGACATCGTGGTTACCTCCGTGAAGACATTACATCCCCGCATGAAGAGCGGGAAGCGTGAACGACGGCTTCACGTCTTTCCGCTTCGCCCAATCGTGATACGTATGGCATTCGAAACACCGCGACTCCGCATGATTCGGTCCCGGCGCGTGACAAGTTTTGCAAGTCGCGATTCCCGGAATCAGAATGTCGCTCGAATCCGTGCTCGTCGGCGCTTTCGAATGACAGCTCACGCAAGTAAATCCGGTATGCGCCGAATGATCGAATTTCGCATGTGGCAGCCACCGCAATTTCGTATCCGCCGCTGCGACCACCGGAAAACGCTGTGGCAACACCGGAGCGACTCTCCCAGGCGCCATTTGTCCGGCATTGACGCTCTCTTGGCTCGTCGCCCACCGCGCAATCCCCGTGTCCGGTAGTTTCTGCAGCGCCATCCCGTGACATTGCGCGCACGTCTTGCGGGCCAGCAATTCTTCCGCGACGGCTACTTTTTCCTCAACCCATTGCGACGTCGTGAGCGTCTGCATCCGCGGCGCCAGCCGCTTTCCGGTCAGCTCGCGCGACGGGTCTTGCATTTCTCGAAGCTCATTCGAATGTCCCGCGATATAACCCGCGAATTTCTTCTCGAGAAATGCGTGAATGATGTCCGGCTTGTCGTGCGGCACTCCTTCATCGAATCGCTTGTCGAACGTCAACAGATGGCACGCTGCGCAAGCATTCGCAAACTTAACCGGGGCCATCAGCTCGCGCCCGCTCGATGGATTCTGCGCCGCAAGACCAGAACGCCCGCCCAACTGAAAATTATCGGCGTCCGTATAGGAAACTGTCGCCGCGATGTACTTCGCATCGCCGTACAGCCACGCCGCGCCCACACCCCCAGCGGGCCGATGACAGTCGCCGCACTCAAGTTGCACGTTTGTGCCATTCGCCAATCGCCGAATCGGCTGCATATGCAGTTCGTGATTCAGTTTTATAGTGCCTGTGTCGGCGTTGCTCTTTTCCGCCGCGTAGAATTCAGGATGGCCGTCCTCAAAGCTGCGAATGCCGGAAGGAAAATGCGTTTCGCCGCTCTTCACCAGTAAATTTGCGTGACACGTCGCACACGCCTGATTCGATGCCGCCGCCAAATCAATCTTCCCGCGATGCTCCACGTGGCATTCCGCGCAATTCGGCGCACGAGTCTGCTCTTCGTGATGTGTCGGCCCGTCGTGACACGCCAGGCATGCCGAGTTTTCAGCCTTCGCGCTGAACTCTCCGGCCCGCTGCACATGGCACGCCGCACACTGCGTTTCAAACACCGCATGCGGATTGCTCAGCCGCCCGCTCGAATAAACTCGCGAATCTCGCGCAATAAAGTGTCCGGCAATCCAGACCAGCGCAATCACGGGCAGCAAAAGCGCCAGCCATAGTTTCGCGCGCTTCAGCGGCGTCGGCCTTTTGAAATAGTTCAGGTCGATCCGCTGCGCCAGTTTCTTGGTTGTCCGCGTCCGTGCCACTTTTCACCTAATAGCGCAGCGCCATCACTGCATGAACCGCACCCAGCAAAATCAGCGCCAGCGAAATCGGAATGTGTGCCAGCAACCAGCCATGCAGCCAGCGGTGCATGCGCTCTTGCAGCGCGAGCTGCCGCGCCTCATCGCAAATCTCTTCCAGATCGCCGATCGTCGCGTGCGCCGATGGCGGAACCAGCGTGCGGATCGCCGCGAACGAACTCCGCGCTCTCCCCGCGTCGCTCAGTCCAAAACTCCGTTTTGCATTTTCCAGGTAAGGTCGCAGCTCACCGCAATAAAAACGCCGCAGCGGAGCCGACTGCTCGTCGTTCAACAGCAGAATTTCCGGCGCAGCCGCCACCGCCGTGGCAACGCTCGCTCCCGCGCTCACTGCCGCCGACGTGCGCAGCGCAACGCTGGTCGCAGTCATCGCCCGTATCGCCGTAAAGCCGCCCGCGCGCTGGCCTGCCTCCTCGGATTTGTAGGTGAATCCCAGTGGCCCGCACAGCCGCTCCATCGCCCGGTCCGCCTCTTCGCGCAGCAACTGTCGCACGTGCTTAATTTCGTCGTAAATCGTTTCGAGCGGCACATCTCTCGTCATCAATCGCGGTAAATAATTCTGCAGCGCCGCGCCAAACACTCCGCTCGCCACCGTAACAATCAGCAGCCACATCAAGATTCGCGTCAGCGTCCCGCCAAAATGAAATCCGCCATGAAACAAAATTAGCGGTAGCGCCAGAACTCCCAGCCACAAATGTCCGCGCATCCACGCTTGCGCGCGTCCCAGCCGCCACGTTGGCACTCGCTTGCGCGCGCCCAGCGCCGCCGCAAACAACATGAACGCAAATCCAACAATCCCAAACGCCAGCCCTAGCGCGCTCCCGCCCGTCGGCCCTCTCGCGGCTGTCAACGCATACGGCACATAAATCGCCAGGCACACCGCGAGTATCGCGATCGAAATGAAAAACCACGATCGTTGAGTGGAGTCGAGCTTCATTTCACCTTCCACCCCTGATGAATCACTTCCTGAAAAAACTGCCGCGGCTCCACGCGATGCGCCGCGTCATGCGGGCATGCGTACACGCAGCTCGGCTCTTTCAAGTGCGTGCACAAATCGCAAGACGTCGCCTTCTGCCTGACCGTCGCTTTCTTCCGCCCCGGGTTTTCCGGATCTTCCGCCATCACTTCAAACGGATGCAGGTTGATATTTCCGTACGGGCAATTCCGTGCGCACAGCCCGCAACCGATACACCAGTCCTCAATAATCACTTCCAGTGAATTTCGCCGCCGGATCGATCCCACTGGGCATCCCACCATGCAAAGCGGATCGCGGCACTGCCGGCAACTCGTCGCCACCAAAAAATGATCGAACCGTAATCCGTCGCGTACCAGCCGCGTGACACCGTCGTGCGCGTCGGCACACGCGTTCACGCACGCATCGCACCGCGTGCAATTCTCCAAATCCAGCACCAGCAGGCTCTGCGCTTCCATCAAGCCCTGCGAAAGAAATTGATCGATCGGCACGCCCTGCACCATTTCCATTCGTTGCTGATTCGCGAATCGCCGCTCTTGTGCCACCAGCTCCAATCCCCGCCGCACTGTCGGGAATCGCTCCACCATTTGACGAAAATCTTCGCCGGGAATTCGCACCACTTCCACGTGGTCCAGCGCTGTGCAATTCGCCGTTCGCACTCCTCCGCCGAGCAATCCAATTTCTCCGAAATAATCCCCGCGCGAAAGATACGCCAGCACCAGTTCGCCGCCCGGATAATCCTCCGAAATCTTCACGAATCCGATCCGCACCAGATAAAAACTGTCCGCCGCCTCGCCCTGCCGCGCAATCGCCTGCCCCGGCGCGAATCGCTGTAGCTCAACTGTCTCCTTCAAATGTTCGATGAAGTCCGGCGCCAGATCGGCGAACATCGGCACGCCGCGCAGATGATTCTCCAGCGCGCGCCGCCGGTAGGTTTCGTCAATCTGCGCTTTGAAAGTCTTGTTCTTCATCATGATGTCGAGCACGTTCCGCAGCATTTCGTACGCCACGACATCGCCTTCCGCGCGCACCGTCGCCGACCGCGGATAAAAATTCATGCAAGTCATTTCACCGAAGAGATCGCCTGGTCCAAGTTCCGCCACAGGATTTCCATACGAAAGGTCCACTGCCGCATCGATCGGAATCGTTCTATCGCGAGCCTCTTCCGTGCGCTCGTCTTCGTCGCGTCCGACCAGCGTGCTCGTCAGCCGCTTGAACAATCCCTTCGCGCCGCCCTGGGTTTTCACGTGCGCGATCGGCGTCGAAATCGAAACGCGCGCCTTTCCCTCCAAAATGTAAAACGCCGTCGACCCGAAATCGCCTTCCTTGCAGATTAATTCGTCTTTGCGGAATCGCCGTTTCACGATCGCGCCGCGATTCATCTCCAGAAAAGTTCCAGACACGCCCTTGAACACGGGAATTTTCAACAAATCTTCCGCTTCAAATCCTTCCGCGCCCGGCCCTTCCGCAATCGCCGTGCCCGTCACGCTCTTGTTCGTCAGCGCTCCCGTCGGACACGAAACCATGCACTCGCCGCACGAAATACAGGTCGAATCGCCCATCGGCGAGTTCAGATCGAACGCGATGCCCGTCGAATAACCTTTCCCCATGCGGCCCAACACAAAATTCGTCCGCACTTCATCGCACCCGCGTATACACCGGTCGCACAAAATGCACGCGTCGTGGTCCACCGCGATGCTCAGTGAAGAATCGTCAGGTCCGCGCGCCACAGTCCGTTTCGCAAACCGCGGCTCTTTTATCCCAGCCGCCTGTGCCAGCGTCTCCAGTTCGCAATCGCCCGAATTCTTCTGTCGCGCACATGGCGAAGGATGGTCCGCCATCAAAAGTTCCAGCAGCGTCTTCCGCGCGCTCAAAACTTTTTCTGAATTCGTCGAAACTTTCATTCCCGGTTCGACCGGTCGTACGCACGCTGCCGATAAAACCCGCGCACCCGTGTCCACTAAACACAACCGGCAAACGCCCACCGGCGTTTCATTCTGCAAATGGCAAAGCGTGGGAATCGAGACGCCATTCATCCGCGCCGCATCAAAAACGGTCGTTCCCGCCGGCACGCGAATTGCAGCGCCGTCAATCGTTATGTCTACAAGTCCCGTAGGTGTCGCGTTCGTCGCCATTCTTTCTTCTCTGTGCCCTCTGTGTCTCTTCCCTCTGCGTCCTCTGTGTTAGTCTTTCTTTTCTTACGGCCTGATCCCCACTCGATTTGCTTCTCCCGCTCGCGCCGCGGCGCTCCTGCAAATTCCGCTCGGACACTCCCCGCGCAAAACGTGCGCGTCCACCTCCGCTCGAAAATGTTTCAGCACCGACTGAATCGGCGCCGGCACAATCTGCCCAAGCCCGCAAATCGAAGCTTGCGCCATTGCATGCGACAGTTCATCCAGCAGCCCAAGGTCCGAGCGATATTGCGAATCCGTCAACGATCCTTGCGACCACCGCGTCAGCAAATCCACCATCTTCTGCGAACCCACGCGGCACGGCACGCATTTCCCGCATGATTCGTTCCGGTAAAACCGCACCGCATTCAGCGCCATATCCAACATACAAGTCGTATCGTCGCAAACCACAATCGCCCCCGACCCGAGCATCGATCCCGCTTCGGCCAGTGCTTTAAAATCTAGCCGCACGTCCACCATCGCAGCAGGCAAATATCCAGACGACGGCCCCGAAGGCGCGAATGCCTTCAATTGCCGCCCGCCGCGCACTCCGCCCGCATAACTAAAAAGCACTTCGCGCATCGGAATGCCCATCGGCACTTCATAAATCCCCGGCTTCGCGCAGTGCCCGCTCACGCCGACAAATTTCAATCCGCGCGAACCGCCTTGTCCCGCCGATTTATACCAGTCAATCCCGCGCGCCAGAATCTGCGGCGCATTCGCAAACGTCTCCACGTTATTAATCACAGTCGGTTTTTGGTACAGCCCGATCACGCCGGGGAACGGCGGCTTATTGCGTGGCTCCGCGCGATGTCCTTCAATCGCTTCAATCAACGCGCTCTCTTCTCCGCAAATATATCCGCCCGGGCTTACAAATACCCTCAAATCAAAATCCAGTCCGCTGCCCAGTAAATTCTTGCCCAGCAACCCGGCGCGATAGCACCGCCGAATCTCTTCGCCCAAAATCTCTTCCTGCAAATGATATTCATGCCGGATATAAAGGATGCCGTGTTTTGCGCCCGCCACCAGCCCCGCAATCGCCATGCCCTCAACCACCAGGTGCGGCAGGTGCGTCATGATAAATCTGTCTTTGATCGTCCCCGGCTCGCTTTCATCTGCATTGCAAACAATATATTTCTCCGCCACCGGTTGCTTCCGCACCAGATCCCATTTCATCGAAGTTGGAAATCCCGCGCCGCCCATCCCGCGCAGCTCCGATTCCTTCAGTGTCGCCAGCACCTCGTCGTAATCTTTGCCGATAATCAGCTGCCGCAACACGCGATATTTCTCCGGCCCATCGTACGGATCGGACGCGCATTCCACTCTCTGGGCGGGCGGATGATCCTCGTGCAATTCGTCTCCGCGAATCGCCGCTCGCGCCAGCGCTTCCGCGCTCTCCGCGGTCACGTTCGTAAAAATTCGGTCGTTGATCGAAACCGCCGGCGCATGATCGCACCGCCCTAGGCACGACACATCGCGAATTTCCACGTCGCTCTTCGAACTTCCGGCGAATCGCGTCTCCAGATCCGCGCGCAATTCGCACGCCCCGTTCAAATGGCAGCTCATGTCCGCGCAAACGCGAATCTCCGCCCGCGGCGGCGGCACAAGATGAAAATGTGGATAGAAACTCGCAACGCTATGAAGTTGATAAAGCGGCGTCTGTGTTCGCGCAGACAACGATTCAAGCTCCGCCTTCGGTAGAAAACCGTGGCGTAGCTGGATGGCCCGCAGATCGTCGAAGATCAAGGCGCCCGTCTCGCGCAAAAAGCGTCCCGCGGGAAGAGCAAAAAACGCGGTTCGCAAAGTGGAGTGAAAGCAGGATAGTACGGCAGTTTGAATTTCTATGTTCGTGACACGTTGGGTCAGAAATTCAAACTGCCCCACTACCTGAAAGTCTTGCAGATAGTAACGGGCTAATTGCCGCGTGTAAATAGCGCCGCGTTGGTCCTTCCCCTCCTGCGCCGAAAAACGCAACGGCGCTGTTGGCTTCGCTTACCAACCTATTTGGCCCATCCGCCTAAGGATCGTTTCGCTGTAGTTGTTCATCCGCTCGGGTCGTCGCCTCAGCGGAGCCGGCAAAATTGCGGCGAGCCGCGCCGCTTGTTGCCGGCTGATATTCCGCGCGCCGCTTTCGTCGTAGTAGCGGCACGCCGACTCTGCGCCATAGATACCCGGTCCCCATTCGACCACGTTGAGGTAAATCTCCAGAATGCGCCGTTTGCCGAGAACGAATTCGGCCACCGGTACCAGCGTGGCCTCTGCGCCCTTACGGACAAAAGACCGGCCTGTTCCAAAGAATAAGTTTTTTACGAGTTGCTGTGTGATGGTGGAAGCGCCGCGCGTGCGATCGCCTTCCAGATCGTCTTCGGCGGCGATTTGGATCTCTTGCCAATCGAATCCATGGTGCTGGTAGAAGCGCGCGTCCTCTGCCGCAACTACAGCGTGCTGGAGATCGCTCGAGATTTGGTTGAGAGGAATGAATTTGTAGCGTTCGTGATAGGGCTTGTGTTGACTCCATGCCTGCAAACGGCGCTGCATGTGCACCGCGGTTGTCGGCGGGTCGATCCACCGAGCAGCCACAAGACTCAGCGCCGCAAGCGACCAAAGAACCACCACGCCAATAACAACCCATCGAATAAGGAATCGGACCAAGCCCGTCCGTCGCGGCGGCGCCGTGGGCGGGGAGGGTGCGGCAGGTGCGTCCGGCAATTCAGTCACGGTTCAGAATAATAGCCTGCCTGCGCAACATGCGCGTTAACATTTGGGCTCCCCCCTACCGTCTTCGGTTCTAACTCTTCTGCTTCGCGCAGAATCGTCCTGCAGCGAGAATCCTAATTACTGATGCTCGCCCCGTCCTCAGAAATGTTGCGGAACGGACAAGTGCGTTGCAAAGCGGTCTTTCGTTCATCGCTTCGGCGGGCCGGCGAAATAGGAGCCACCGTAGCCGACTGACGATGTAGCCCCGCTCGGAATCAGATACAACTCTATTCTTGGCGTAATGCGCTTATTGGATCTACGCGGCTGGCGCGACGGGCTGGGATGAAACTGGCGAACAGCGCAGTGACCAGAAGAACAGGAATCATGATCGCGAAAGCCGAAAGGTCGGCAGGGCGTATTCCGTCAACCAGATGTTGCAAGAGACGCCCCGCAGCTAAAGCGCCCAAAATACCGACGCCAATACCGACAACGATCATCCCGAAACTCTGCCCTAGTACGAGCCGGATGACATTGCGGGTGCCGGCTCCGAGCGCCATGCGCAATCCGATTTCCGGTACACGTTGGTTGGTCAAATAAGTCAGCACACCATAGATGCCGATGGATGCCAGCACCAAAGCCAAGCCAGCGAATATGCCGAACAACCACAAAAGGAAACGTTGCCGGGCCAATGAAGCGCTCGCGAGGTCGTCCATGGCGTGAACATCGTAGAGCGTCTGGTCGCCACCAGGGCCGCGCAATTCCCGCCGCAGCGGTTCGGCTACATTCAACGGAGCGAGGCTGGTGCGGACGGCGATCGACATTACCGAGGAAAGGAAAGACACAAGAGGGTCTGGTAGCTGATAGAACGAAACGTAAATTTGATCGCGCACTCGCGATTGATCATCGCTGGCGAGCCCCCAGTGCCGGACATGGCCCACGACACCTACGATTCGTGCAGGGTTGGAGGGCATTCCTTGAAGCCAGAGGGGCTTGCCAACAGGGTCGCTTCCACGGAAAGCGTGTTGCGCTAAATTATTGTCAATCACGACGGCAATTTCATGGCCGGTGCGATCTTGTTCATTTAAGAAACGGCCGCGGCGCAGCGAGATGCCCATAACGTTCAGATAATCCGGCGTCACGATGGACATGAGCGCGAGAGGAGTCTGGTCCGGCGGAGGTTGCACCGGCGTGGCCCAATAGCCCACGGCGTCTTCTCCTACGCGCATGGGGACAACGTCCGCCAGCGCGACGGATTGCACTCCTGGGAAGCGGCGGGCGCGGTCCAGGACATCCTCCCAAGCTGCGCGCGCTTTCGTGGAGTTCTCAAGCGCAGCGGGCGAAAGCGCCACGTGTGCGACCAACACATTTCGGGTATTAAATCCGGGGTCGAGGGACAACAAGCGCACCAGCGTGCGCGCCAGTATCCCAGCAGAGACTGACAGTACGACCGCGAGCGCGACTTCGGCCACGACAAAAAGGCTATGCAAGCGGCGCGTGCTTCCTAAGCTCCGGCTACCACTGCGGAGCGCGTGTTCCAGTTTGCGCGCTGGAGCACGCAGAGCCGGGGCCAGTCCGAAAAGAAGACTGCACAGTATCGACACGCCAAGCGCAAAAAGCAGCACGCGCCAGTCGAGTTGGATATCCTCAACGCGCGGTAAGCTTCCCGGCCAAAGGGATACAAACGGATGAACACCAACGACTGCGAACACGACGCCCAGCGCCCCACCAGAAATCCCCAGCACGCTGCTCTCGGTGAGACATTGGCGCACCAGCCGGCCACGGCTGGCTCCCAGTGCCATGCGCATGGCCAGTTCTCGCTCGCGCGAAACCGCCCGCGCGAGCAGTAAGCTGGCGACATTCACGCACGCAATCAGCAGTACGAGGCTGACCGCCCCGAGCAGCAGCCATAATGTTGGCTGGACATCTCCGACCACCTCTCGACTGAGAGGACGCGCCACCATATCGCGTCCCTGATTGTTCTCGGGATATTGCATAGCGAGTCGGCGGGCAATAACCGATAGCTCGGTCTGCGCCTGCGCGAGCGTAACGTTCGACTGAAGACGCCCCAGAACATGAATGAAAAACGCGCCGCGATCCCGCATTCTGGGTTCCGTGCTTTGGCCGAGCGGCGTGTAGATGTCGGCCTCGCCATCCAAGCGAAATCCTGCGGGCGCGATTCCGACGATGGTGTACGATTTCGCCTCGAAGATAAGCTGCTGCTCGATCGCCTGTGGACTTCCGCCGAAACGGCGCTGCCACAGACTGTAACTGATGACCGCAACGGGTGCTGCGCCGGGTTGGTCTTCTTGCGGCAGAAATGCGCGACCTGCGACGAGCGGGACGCCGAGAACAGAAAACAATCCGGATGAGACGTGGCGGCCAAAGAGGTACTCAGCTTCTCCCGGCTTGGTTACCGTGCCTCCTCCATAGGTCCATGCAGCGACGGAACCCAGAGTGCGGCTGGCACTTTGATAGTCGTGAAACTCAGGATAGGAAAATCCCCATTGGTCACCGTACTTTTCTGTCTTTCCGTGCAGAGTCACTAGCTGGTCCGCTTCCGGGTAAGCCAGAGGCTTCAATAGAACGCCATTAATGACTGTGAACATGACGGTCGTCGCTCCGCTGCCCAGTGCAAGCGTTAAAATTGCAACGCTGGCGAAGCCGGGTCGCAGCCGGAGCGTGCGAAGCGCATAGCGAAAGTCCTGAAGCAAATCCTCTAACCAGCGTGTGCCACGGGCATCGCGGCACTCCTCTTTGACTTGCTCTTGACCGCCAAGAGCAAGCCGGGCATTTCGCTGTGCCAGGTCCGGAGCGTAGCCCTGTGCGATCAGCTGGTTCACATGCTCGTCAAGATGGAAGCGTAGTTCCTTTTCGAGTTCTTCCTCCATTTGCTTTCGTCGCCACAGGCGCTGCCACCAATTCATCGCGCACCGCCATTGGCCATTCCAAGAATGAGTGCGATCGCATCGATCAGTCGCTGCCAACTGGCCGCTTCCGTTTCCAGCTGATTCCGGCCCTTCCTCGTCAGACGATAGAACTTTGCCTCACGTCCCGTCTCAGTCTCCTTCCAATCGGCAGCCAGGAGGCCGCGGTTCTCAAGCCGGTGGAGAGCCGGGTAAAGCGACCCCTCCGGAACCTGGATCACACCGCGCGATACTTGCTCCAAGCTTTGCGCGATTGCGTACCCGTGGACAGGACCAAGGGCGACGACCTTTAAGATGAGGAGATCCAATGTGCCTTGCGGGAGATCCGATTTTGGCGCCGTCATGGTGTATACCTCGACCTTCTATATATAGGTTAGATCAAGACGCATAGAAGTGCAAGGTGTGTAATCGCCGACTCATTTTGGAAGTTGTGGTTGGATGAAGGGCTGCTCGGAAGCTGACCAATTGCTCGGAGTCTCGTTGACTTGACAGCGATGCAAAGATATAAGCAAAGAGGCTATTTCACCCGGACGGATGAGCACACTTTCCAAAACACACTTTGTTGCTACAGCCTGGTTTTCTCTGCTGGCGATTTTCTGTGGCACGCTACACGCGGATACGAAGAATCCCACCCCCGAACCAATGAAATATATTGGCCCGGGCTCCTGCGCCGCCACGAGTTGTCACGGCAGCGTCAAACCCATCGCTGGGAGCCGCATTCTCCAGACCGAATATTCCACTTGGATTTTGAAAGATAAGCACAGCCGCGCCTATCAAGCGCTCGCGGGCGATGCCGGCGAACACATGGCCCGGATTTTGAAAATGGGCGCGAAAGCCGAAGACTCGCCGAAATGCCTCGCCTGTCACGCGCTCTACACAAAGCCGGAGCAGCAAGGCCGCAAATTCGAAATCGCCGAAGGTGTTTCCTGCGAAAATTGTCACGGCCCCGCTTCCGGCTGGCTCGGTCAGCACACCACAACCGGTTGGCCACACGAAAAATCCGTCCAGTTGGGAATGACCGAAACTCGAAATGTAATTCACCGCACCGAAAAATGTTTGGAGTGCCACCTAGGTACCAAAGACAAATTCGTCGACCACGAAATGATCGCTGCCGGCCATCCCGACCTTTATTTTGAACTCGATTCCTTTTCCGCTGTCATGCCGCGCCATTGGAAGCAGCCCCTCGAATCCGAGCCCGGAAAACCCATGGAAAATCCCGCGTGGGTCGGCGTCCGCGATTGGAGCGCAGGCCAGGCCGTACAACTCCGCGCCGCGATGGAGCGCCTCACGTGGCGAGCGAAAGGCGAACGCTACGACAAGAAAGATGTCTGGCCCGAGTACGCCGAGCTTTCCTGTTTCGCTTGCCACCATTCGCTCGGTCCTGCGGCCGACAGTTGGCGACAAAAGCACGAATACAGCGGACGCAGACCTGGCGATCCCGCGTGGAACGCTTCGCGCTTCGCCGTCTTTCGCTTGATGGCCGAGCAAGTGGACAGTGCGCCGGCGCAGGAATTGGAAAAGCAGTTGAGCGCGGTGTCGGCGGAAATGAGCAAGCTGAATCCGGACCGCAACGCCGTCGCGTCCGCCGCGACCGCGGCTGCGCCAATCGCGCAGCGATTCGCTGACCGTTTGGCGGGCATGCAATACGATTCCGCGCTGGCTCTACGCGTGATGCAGCGAATCACCGATGACGCGGATGCGATTTCAGCGGCGGATGAACGCGCGGCTGAGCAAGCGGCGATGGCGCTCGATTCTCTCTACATCGCGTACAGCAAAGACGCGAAGCCCGCGAATGCCACCGGAGTTCGCGCCGCCATCAACGGCCTTTTCCAGCAACTCGAACTGCCCTCCAACTACAACGCCGACCAATTTGCTACCGCGCTGCGCAAGATTCACGAACTGCTTCGCTAGCTTCTTGTTTGGCGGTAACCAGCATCGAAATTTTGTTCTTTGCTCCTTTGCCGCTGAACCCATAGCATCGAACGATGAGCGAAGCTCCGAAAAATTCTTTTCCTCCCGGCCCCGGGGGCAGTACGTTTGCATTTTTGTTTGGCGACCGCCGCCGCGACCCGCTCGCTTTTTTTACGAAAATAGCGCGCGACTACGGCGACGTTTCCCAGTTGCGACTTCTCAATTTCCGTACCCTGTTCATCAATCACCCTGACGACATCGAAGACGTGCTCGTGAATAAAGCGCGCAAATTTGAAAAGGGCCGCGTGATGAAAGCGAACATGCGGCTTTTTGGCGAGGGGCTACTCACCAGCGAAGGAGATTTTTGGCTGAGGCAGCGACGGCTGGCGCAGCCGGCGTTCCATCGGGCGCGGGTCGCGGCGTACGGCACAACGATGGTCGAATATGCCGAACGCGCGATGCGCGGATGGAACAGCGGAGAAGTGCGCGACATCCACGAAGACATGATGGAGATCACGCTGCAAATCGTGGGAAAAACACTGTTCAATGCGGAGCTGACGCGCGACGCGAAAGAAGTCGGCGAGACGATGGAAGTTTTGCTGAAACTGGCCGCCGATTTTGGCAAATCCATTTTGATTCCTCTTTGGGTTCCGACTCCGCGAAATTTGCGCGCCCGTATGGGCATTCGCCGCATCGAAAAAATAATTTACCGCATCATCGCGCAGAAGCGCGCCGAAGCAAGCGATACCGGCGATTTGCTTTCGATGTTGCTTGCGGTGCAGGACGAAGACGGCTCTCGAATGACAGACAAGCAACTGCGCGACGAAACGATAACGCTTTTTCTCGCCGGCCACGAAACCACCGCGAACGCACTCTCGTGGACAATCTGGCTGCTGGCGCAAAATCCAGCAGTGGAGAAAAAGTTCTTTGAAGAATTGTCAGGCGTGTTAAACGGACGCGCCCCGAATGTGGAAGACATGCCGAAGCTGACATACACGGCGAATATTTTGACGGAGTCGATGCGGCTATACCCCCCGGCATGGGGTATGGCGCGGCTGGTGAAGGAAGAGGTGGAGGTGGCGGGGTACAAGCTGGCGCCGGGGAATGGTGTGGCGTGCGCGCAGTGGGTGGTGCACCGCGATGCACGGTGGTTTGACGGGCCGGAGAAGTTCCGGCCAGAGCGTTGGGAAGGGGATCTGGCGAAACGGTTGCCGCGGTTTGCGTACTTTCCCTTTGGCGGCGGGCCGAGACAGTGCATCGGGAATTCATTTGCGTTGATGGAAGCAACTTTAATCCTTGCGACGATTGCACAGAAATTTCGATTCAAATTAGTCGAAGGGCATCCGGTAAAGCCGCTGGCTTCGATTACGCTGCGGCCTCAACACGGCATCCGAGCGACTTTGGAAGCACGCTGACGCGCGGCGCGATTATTTTCCGCGCACGGATTCGGCGCCGACTTCGCTGCGCGTCTGAATCACGCGAAGAATCGAATCACGCGTGACCATGCCGATGATGTGCATGCTTGAGTCGTCACCTTCGCCGGTCTCGCTGACGACGGGCATCTGATTGACTTCGTTGGCAAGCAGGCGCTCGAGCAAACCGAGGAGCGGCTCTTCCGGACGCGCCCACAAAATATTCTCGCGCGGCACCATGACGCCTTGAACGGAAGTGCTGGCCCATTCTTCCTGCCGGACGCTGTTTAGCGCGTGGACATTCATCATTCCGGTGAGGCGGTCGTCGGTGAGAACGAGATGGAAGCGGCGGCCGGTGCGGAGAACTTCCGCGGCGTAATCTTCCAGCGTATCGCCGCCGGGGAACGTGGGAACTTCGTGGCTCATGACGTCCTGCGCGCGAAGGCCGGAGAGAGTTTCCCGGACTTCAACCTGGGCGACGCTCTCCTGCGCGGCGTTCAAGATGAACCAGCCGATGAAGGCGATCCAAAGGCCGGAGCGAAACGACCCATGGAAGGCGGTCCAAACGCCGAACAAAATCATTGCGTACGCCACGATTTTTCCGCTGGTCCCTGCGTAGCGAGTAGCCTTGGAGAAATTCTTTGTGATGCCCCAGACGATGGCGCGGAAAATTCGCCCGCCGTCGAGGGGAAATCCGGGCAGCAAGTTGAAGACGGCGAGCGCAAAGTTCGTCTGCCACAACGTGTCCGTCAGGCCGCCAAGCCTGCTTTTGTCAGCACTGTACAAATTGACTACGAAAAATATTCCCGTCAGGAGAAAGCTGGCAAGTGGACCGGCGACGGCGATGTTGAATTCCTGGATGGCCTTCGCGGGTTCGCGCTCGATGCGGGCGACGCCGCCGAAAATGAAGAGCGTGATGGAGATGACTTTGATTTTGTAGCGTTGCGCGACGAGGCTGTGCGACATTTCGTGAAACAAGACTGAAGCAAAAAAGAGAATGCTGGTGACGATGCCGACGGCCCAATGCTGCGAGGTTGTCCACTCCGGGCGGCGCCTGGTGTAGTCGTCGACTAGCGTCCAAGTGAGCAGGCCGAAGATGACGAGCCACGTGGGGTGCACGTAGATGGGGATGCCGGCGATGGTGACGATGCGAAATCCTGGACGAGTGGGCATCACGGTTTTAGCGGGAGACGAAGCTCCTATTTCTAAGGTACAGGGGAACGGGCGGGATGCCAATGAGGAGGAGGACGATGATAGTGGAAGGTTGAATTCCGGCGAGGAGGCCGAACGAGGCGGGCCGGGCACGGGCGGAACGGCGGAGATGGACGACGAAAGTGAGCGCAGAAACCGGGATACCCCCTCCCCCCGTTTTTGCGTAAGTGCGGAATATAAAGGGTTTAAAGTCATTTGTTTTGATACACATCTGCAAGTGTTCATTCTAAAGGTAGTTAGCGGGGGCACAAAAAATGGCCGTTTTAGGGCGAGGAGAGAGTTAGAATCCGCGGAGGGAAGGGAGAGAGGCGTCGAACGAATCACACGGAATGTTAGCGCATGGAGGTTATCAAGTCAATAGATAATTTAGTAGGTAATTCGAATGAGCTGTGGAAAATCGTTCGAACGGAAAGGAAAAGTGAAAATTAGCGCCCTTGGAACCGAAGGGTTGCGGTACCCCAAATATCCTTAGGAGCGTGAGACTTCGATTACCTTCAGAATACTAGCCAAGCAAGTCTTCCATTGAAGACAATTCAGATGGATTTGGAGCGACAAGGCTCGGTGGATAAATCGAAGATGCCGCCCTAAAGGGACGGCACTACGTAAGGGCAAGAGAAAAGAGAAAAGAGAAAAGAGAAAAGAGAAAAGAGAAAAGAGAAAAGAACGGGTCTGCAGACCCGCCACTACA
>Ga0137403_10003523_pt1 | contig 18766 bp, 19 predicted proteins | sample CZOMad2_1_16fung_FD_122057 | JGI IMG/M metagenome (GOLD analysis project Ga0137403, IMG submission 122057) | Vadose zone soil fungal communities from Angelo Coast Range Reserve, California, USA - CZOMad2_1_16fungal (Hybrid Assembly) | ecosystem: Environmental > Terrestrial > Soil > Vadose zone...
GACGTCCGGAAACATATCAGCATTATTCAACGGCAGTTGATCGAACCAATCATCAAACATACAGACGCACGGACACCTGCAGGGTACGGTCGCTCATCCACGCTGCCGGCACGGGGCCCGTCCTCGCGCGCTCGGGAATGGCGGGCTACCGGACACCCCGTTCTGACTGGGAAACGCCACTCCACGTCCCGCCGCCAGAATGGCGGACGCGGACTCCGTCTCTCACGCCGTGGACGCTTCTATAAGCGCGTCGGCATCGAGACGTGAACGCGATCACGTCGCGCGCCGAGAACAGGCCATGCCGGAACAGGTCACCGCCCAGTGTCGGTGACCTGAGGGTGGCGCTGCCGATCAGACTGAAGGTCGGTGCGCTCCCGTCTGCTGCCAGACCTGCGCCTGGACCGTACCCGCCGATCGCCCGGGCATGTTGGGCGTGATCGCGGTCGTCTGCGACGGCGCCCGTCCGTGACGGCTGACCTGACCGCCCGCGACCTCGCCCCAATAGCTAGTGCCCAGCCTGCCGCTCTCCCCTCGGGGTGCCACCTAAAGGATTGTTTGTAGGCTCCTGAAGCACACGCTATTTCTGGATGAAGGGGTTGTACTCGGCGGCGAGCGCCTACCAGGTGGCGGCTCGGCGCGCTCCTTCCACGAGAACCTGGCTCCGCCTTGGGCAGGGTCCGACACCCTTCAGCGTGCGATGACCATCGGCACCGTGCGAGCCGTCGTGTGTGCGATCACGCTGGTGCTCTGCCTCGCGTCGATCGGGGCCCCTCAGGAGCGCAAGGCGCCGGCGGCGAACGACCTGGACCGCGCGCAGGCGGCGTTCCAGGCCGGCCGCTACACCGAAGCGCTGGCCCTGGCGCGTCGGGGAGCGGATGCGGCGCCCACGTCGGTGCGCGCGCTCACCGTACGCGCGGGCATGGCAGAGTTCATGGGCGAGTTCGACGAGGCGCGCACGGTCTACGATCGGGCCTCCGCGCTCGCGCCCGACGACGCGGAGCTGATCTACCTCACGGCATCGTTCGCGGTGCGCGTGGGAGAGTACGATCGGGCCCTCGTCCAACTGGACCGGCTGCTCGCGCTCCACCCCGCGCACGTACGCTGGCTCTTTCAGTGGGCGCCGACTTACCTGCAGCCGGGCCTCCTTCGCGATCACCCAGCCCTCGAGCACATCGTGCAGATCAAGCTCGACATCCTCTCCGAGAGGGGCGATCTCGCCCAGGCGCGCCAGCTCGCGCGCTCGTACGCCATCGTCAAGTCGGGCGAGAACTACTGCGGTGAGGCGCAGGCGAAGTCACGCGACGGCGCGGAGCGCGAGGAGACCTTCAAGGCCTTTCGCCTGGCCGCGCTCGGCCAGCCGGATGCGGCCGACTGCATCTGGTGGTACGGCCAGTGGCTGTCCGACGAAGGCTACGTGCGACTGGGGCGCCTCATGGTCATCGAGGGCACGCGGGCGATGCCGTCGGCCGGCGGCAAGGAGTCAAGAGCCCGCTATCTCCGCATTCGCCTTGGCGGCAACCGGGAGGTCTCCAAACGCGCGGAGCAGCTCTTCCTCGTCGCACGTCAGCGTTATCTTCGGGACGGCGACATCGACGGGGCCGTGCGACTCTTCGACGAGTCGATCCGCCTGGCGCCGATGTTCGCTCGGCCCTACAACTACCGCGCGACGATCGCCGCGGATCTCGGCGACCGCGAGGCGGCGCTCGCGTGGCTCCAGCGCGGGCTGCAAGCCGATCCCGACTCGTGGCGCACTCACCGCAATATCGGCAAGTTGCTCTCGGAGCTCGAGCGCTACCCCGAAGCCGAGATGTACCTGAGAAAGACCGTCCAGCTCTTCGGTGACGACGCGGGGGGCCGCCTGGCGCTCGCGCGAGTGCTCTACGCGCAGGGGAAGTACGACGACTTCGCCAAGGAGGCGCGCGCCGCCGTCGCCCTCCTCGCGAACTGGAAGACGCCCGTGCCCGAGGTACGCGATTTTCTCTCGAAGTTCGACCGCTGGGGTCCGGGCGAGGCTCTGCCGCCGGCTCCCGACCCACGGATCATCGTCGGATGGAACCATGACTGACCGGCTCGGCCCGGTGCTCCTGCTGATCGGCGCGCTGGTCCTCGTCTCCGCACGAGCTGACGCGGAGACGTACCGCTGGGTCGACGACCAGGGAAACGTCACCTACTCCAATCGCCCGCCGCAGCCGAGAGAGGTCCCCCCGGCAACGCCCGAGGCCCAACCCGCGCCCGACGTGAAGGCACCCGATGTGAAGGGAGCCGATGTGAAGACGCGCGAGGCGAAGTCGCCCGACGTGAAAGCGCCCGAGATGAAGACACCAGAAGCGAAGGCGCCCGAGCCGAAGGGAGCCGAGGTCCAGACCCAGCCGCCGAAACCGCGCGACGCCAAGGTGTCCGTACCGCCGAACCCGATTCCGAAGACGGGACCGACGAAGATCGACGAGCTTCTCGACTTGGCTGGGGTTCGCGGGCAGCTGGTCGGGCTACTGAGTCGGGTCGCCGTGGATTTACGGCCGCCACCGGGCCAGATGAGCCCGGCCGATCAGGCCACCATCGACCGGATCCTCGGACAGTCGCTCCGCCACGACGTGGTCTACGGAGCCGTGCGTGAAACATTTCGCCCTCAGGTAGACCGACCCAGTCTGGAAGCCACCGCCGCATGGCTTCGGACTCCTGTGGCGCGCAAGATCGTCGCGCTGGAGACCGCGTCGTCTGAGCCGGATGCCGAGCAGAAAGTGGCCGACTACGCCGCCATGCTCAAGGCGAACCCGCCGCCGGCGCGGAGGCTCGAGCTGCTCCAGCAACTGGACTGGGTCACCGGTGCGAACGAGACCTCGGCTGACCTCGTGGCGGCGATCGCGCGAGGCTTGTCGACCGCGGTGTCGGCGGCCGGCCCGCCGGAGAGCCGGCTCCGGCCGGGCCAGATCGAAGACCGAGCCGCACAGGTGCGGGCTCGGGCAAACGAAACCCTGCGCGAGGTGCGCACGATGTCCATGCTCTACACGTATCAGGCGCTGCGAGACGAGGAGCTCTCGGAGTACGTGCGGTTCTCGGGATCCGACGCTGGACGGTGGTACAACACGGCGATGCGCCGAGCCCTGGTCGGCGCAATCGGAAAGGCCGTCGAGCAGACCGCGACCGAGCTGGTTCGAGCCGTGCCGCTCGAACGCTGGGCGCGCGCCGCGATGCCGGCGCCGCAACCGGTGAAGTGATGGCGACCGCGTGTCCTCGCTGCGGTGCGCCGGCCGTCGAACGCGACAAGTGCGCGCAGTGCGGCGTCGTCGCCTCGGTCTACGTCGCGGCGCTCGAGAAGATGCGGCGCGCGCCGGCGCCGCCGCCCCCTCCGCCCAGCGCGCCCCGCGCGAGCGCGCCGCCCGTGGCCGCGGTGACCGCGGCCCGCGCGGAAAGCGCTCAGCCGCGACGACCTGCCCCCAACTGGGCAGCCGGGTCGGCGACCGCGGTCATGGCGCCCCCGGCCGCGGCGATGACCTCCGCGACCGCGTCGGCCGGCGCCCCCCGTCGGCTCAGTTTCCATGGCTCGGGCGGGACGCTCTTCGGCATCTACGTCGTGAACATCCTGCTGACGATAGCGACCTTCGGCCTCTACCGGTTCTGGGGCAGGGTTCGGATTCGCCGCTTCATGCTGAGCCAGACGAGCTTCGAGGGCGATCGCTTCGCCTACCATGGCACCGGCAAGGAGCTGTTGCTGGGATTCATCAAGGCGATTCTGTTCGTCGGTATGCCGATCATGCTGCTGAGCGTCGTCGCGCGACTGTCCGGCGACAAGACGATCGTCGTGGCGATTCAGGTGCTCACGTCGCTCCTCGTCTTTCTCTTCATCCCGATCGCGATGGTGGGAGCCCGGCGCTATCGCCTGAGCCGCACCTCGTGGCGGGGGATCCGCTTCTCGTTCCGCGGGAAGGCATGGGCGTTCGTGAAGATCTTCCTGCTGGCCTCGCTCCTGAGCACGGTGACGCTCACGCTCTACTATCCGTTCTTCCAGGCGCGTCAGCAGGCGTTCATGGTTTCGAATTCGTCGTTCGGCCGCCGGCCGTTCCGCTTCGATGGCCGCGGACGCGATCTCCTCCGCGACTACGTCATCACCCTGCTCTTGCTCGTCCCGACGCTGGGGATCTGCCTGTTCTGGTTCCACGCCAGGAAGACGCGCTACTTCTGGGAGCACACCTCCTTCGAGACGGCGCGCTTCCGCTCGACGGTGACGGGCAGCCGGCTGCTGACCCAGACGATCGGCAACTGGATCCTGCTGATCGTGACGCTCGGCCTGGCTTGGCCCTGGGTGCTGGCGCGCCGCGCGCGCTTCGAGTTCGCGTATCTCACCGTCGAGGGCCCGCTCGACCTCGCCGGGATCGTCCAGGAGCCCCAGCTCCCCTCCGCGACGGGTGACGCGCTCTCGAGCCTGCTGGGCGCCGACGTCGGGTTCGCGTAGCGCCCGAGATGCCCGGCGCATTCCCGGGCTACTACCTCGACGGCCGGAGCGCCACCCGTCGGCAGGCCTCGATCCGCCTGGCCGCGAGTGGGCTCGAGATCGCCCTCGAGGACGGCGCGCGTCTCTGGTGGCCCTTCCGCGAGGTTCGCCAGACGCAAGGCTTCTACACCGGGGAGCAGATCCGCCTCGAGCGCGGGACACCGTTCCCCGAGATTCTCCTGGTCGACGACAAAGCCTTCCTCCCGGCGCTGCACGCGACAGCCCCCGGCTTCGGGCGCCGCTTTCACGATCCGCGGCGTCGACGGACGCGCGTGCTCCTCACGATCGGCGCGGCGGTCAGCGCCGTGGCGATCGGCGCGGTTCTCTACGTGTGGGGCATTCCAGCGGCCGCCGGTATGCTCGCGGCCAGGGTGCCGGTGTCGTGGGAGGAGCGGCTCGGACAGGCGGCCGTCGAGCAGATCACGGCGTCGAAGCGGCGCTGCGTCGATCAGGACCTCCAGAATGCCATCGAGTCGATCGTCGAGCGGCTCCTGGAGCCGCAGCCGGCCACCCCCTACACGTTCCGCGTGACCGTGGTCGACGACGGGACGGTGAACGCGTTCGCCGTTCCCGGTGGTCAGGTGGTGCTGCTCCGCGGGCTCGTCGAACGCACGCGGACGCCCGAGGAACTGGCGGGAGTGCTCGCGCACGAGCTGCAGCACGTGCTCCAGCGCCATGCGACGCGGCTTCTGTTGCAGCATGCTTCGACCGGGCTCTTGCTGGTGGCGGTGTCGGGAGACATCACGGGCGCGATGGCCTACGGGATCGAGAGCGCGCGCGTGCTCGGCACCCTGCGGTACAGCCGTCATCTCGAGAGCGAGGCGGACGTCGAAGGGCTTCGGATGCTGCTGGCCGCGGACGTCGACCCGCGGGGGATGATCGCGTTCTTCGAGACCATGCGCGCCGCGGAGCGTGGCACGCCCGCCACGTTTCGCTATCTGACGTCTCACCCCCTCGCCGCGGAACGGGTCGAGACGTTGAAACAGCTGGCCGGGTCCCACACGAGAGCATTCCGGCCGCTTCTGCCCGGCCGGGACTGGACTGACGTCAGGGGGGTCTGCGGAAGCTAGGCGCTAGCGGCGCGGCGCGTCGCCGAGCGCCACGACCACCAGCGAGCCGTAGGCATCGACCGGACGGACACCCCGTCCGTAGCCGGCGACGTGGTCGCAGAGCCAGCCGACACAGGGCGTACGAGAGTCGACCTCGCTCTTGATCGCGGCCCACTCGTCGGCCGCGGCGCGGCCAAGGGCCCGGTGTCGAGCGCTCGACTCGATCACGAGAACCAGCCGCGCACCGTCGCCTTCGAGGCGCTTCAGAGCCGACCGTGCCGCCTCGACGGACCCCTGGATGAGGGTTTCGGAATTGGGCACCGAGAGCGCATCGAACCCGTCGGCGTAGCCCAGTCCGGTCGAGTAGGCGGCTTCGAGACACGCCGCGCTCGCGAGCGGCTCGGTCGTCGAGGCGCCGTAGACCAGCGGCGACGAGAGCACGCTGCACACCGTTCGCATCTTGGGGCCCATGAGGATTCGCCAGGGCTGCAGGAAGGACTCAGCGGGCGTGCCAAATCCCGGCTTCACGAACGCGAGGCCGAGACCGCGCGGATACCGCATTCTGAAGGGCCATCCGGAGAGGATGAGTCGAGCGGCTCCCTGCCCCGCCTCGGTCAGGTCACGACCTCCAGCAGCGGCGACGCCGCTCACGGCACCCTCGCCGTTCGTGAGACACACAACCAGGGCCCCAGCTGTCACGGCGCCGTTATGAGTCAGGATCGCCGAGGTCGCCCCCCCGGCCACCCCGACAGGTCCCAGCACGCCCCGAATGAGCGGGACGACGTCCTGGGCGGGTATGCCGGCCGTGATGAGGAGCACGAGGTCGGGCGAGGTCCCGTGGAGGCCCGTGCGCGCCATCGCGGTCGCGCGGACAGCCGCCCAGATCGCATCCTGATGTGAGGCGAACCCGATTCCGATCTGGAGGGTTTTGGACTCTGTTTCGACAGGGATAGTCGCGTACATGGTCCCGAGCATGTGCAGCAGGGGTGCCAATCCGGAATTCGCTTGAAGATCAGGGACTTTCTTCGACGACAGCCGCGGCAGGGTGTCAGTTCGGCAACACGTGTGCTATTTAGAGCATCCCGTACTCCTTTAGGCGGCGGTAGATCGTCCTGCGAGAGATACCCAGTGCGCTCGCGGCCGCCTCCTTGTCGTCCTTGTAGAAGGCCAGGGCGCGCAAGATCAGGTCCTTCTCCACGTCGGCCAGACGGGGTACGGACCCGCTAGCGGGGGCCGCCACCGCGGGCACCGACGCGGTACCGAGGACCGGCAGGTCCGTCAAGGTGATCTGTTCGCGGGCACCCATGGCAAAGGCACGCTCCACGACGTTCTCGAGCTCTCGGACGTTGCCCGGGAAGTCGTAAGCGCCGAGCGCCGCCAGCGCGTCCGGCGTGATGCCCTTCACGTCCCGCCTGAACCGGCGATTGTAGCGGCGCAGGAAGTGGTTGATGAGCGCCGGAATGTCCTCGCGCCGGGTGCGTAACGGCGGCAGGCTCACGCGGACCACGTTCAGGCGGTAGTAAAGATCCTGGCGGAAGCGCCCGTCGGCGATCGTCCGATCGAGGTCCCGGTTCGTGGCCGCGATGACGCGGACGTCGACCGTATGGGCCTTCGTCGAGCCGACCGGGCGTACCTGCATCTCCTGCAGCACGCGCAGGAGCTTCACCTGAAGACCGGGCGACAGCTCGGCGATCTCGTCCAGGAAGATCGTGCCCTCGTTGGCGCCGCGGAAGAGGCCGAGCGCGTCGGACACGGCGCCCGAGAAGGCGCCTCGAACGTGACCGAAAAACTCGGACTCGAGCAGATCCTCGGGGATGGCGCTGCAGTTCACGGGGATGAAGGGGCCCTTGGCGCGACCGGAGAGCCGGTGAATGGCCGCGGCCACCAGCTCCTTGCCGGTTCCGCTCTCGCCCTCGATGAGCACAGGCGAGTCGGTCGTGGCGACCTTGCTGATGATCTCCTTCACCCGCTGCATCGGCGGTGCGTTGCCGACGAGCTCGTTCACCGTGAGCTCTTCGCCCAGGCGCGCGCGGAGCGACTGGACCTCACCCTTCAGGAACCGCCGCTCCGTCACGCGCGCCATGAGGTGGCGCAGCTCGTCGAGGATCAGCGGCTTGGACAGGTAGTCGTACGCGCCTTCCTTGAGGGCCTCGACGGCCGAGGCGATCGTGGGGTAGCCGGTCATCACGATCACCTCGATGGATTCGTCATGACGCTTGATCTCGCGAAGCAGATCGAGCCCGCTCATCTCCGGCATGCGAATGTCGGTGATCGCGGCGTCGTACAGCTCGGTGCGGATCGCTTCGAGCGCCTCGGTTCCGGTGCCGACGCAGCCGACGTGGTAGCCCCATTGAGTAAGGGCTTCCTTCAGCAGTTTGAGAATCGAGGGTTCGTCGTCGACGACGAGGATCTTAGCGACTTCCATGTCCTTAACCGACTCTAGCATGATCGCGGTGTCAGACTGACAAGCTATATAAAGGTTTCCGGTATTCCGTCGCTTGCGTGGGCGGGGCCGCCATGTTAGCGTAGACGTTGACTTTTTACCGAGGAGACCGCCACATGGGCAACCCCGAGACCGTCCACCTGACCGAAGAGAATTTCGATGCGGCGATCAGCCGCGAAACCGGGCTCATGATGGTGGACTTCTGGGCTGAATGGTGTGGCCCCTGCCGCGCCATCGCGCCCGTTCTGGAGGACCTCGCCAAAGAGTCCGCGGGCAAGGTGACGCTCGCCAAGGTGAACGTCGACGAGAATCCGGGGCTCGCCGCGCGATACGGGATCCGCTCGATTCCGACCGTCCTGTTCGTGAAACAGGGCAAAGTTTCCGATCAGGTGATCGGCGCGGTCCCCAAGGCCAAGCTCCAAGCAAAGCTGGACGCTCTCGCCTAGCGCGCCCCCGACGGGGTCTGCATCAGTACCGCCGGCATAGGCATCCCGTCACTTTCCCCGAGCCGGGAAGAGTTCCGATCTCTCGCGGCACAGGGCAACCTTGTGCCCGTGTTCGCCGAGCTCCCGGCCGATCTCGACACGCCGCTCTCCGCCTACCTGCGCCTGCGTCCCGGTCCGTACTCGTTCCTGCTGGAATCCGTCGAGGGCGGCGAGGTGTGGGCACGTTACTCGTTCCTGGGGGCGGATCCGCTGATGGTCCTGACGGCGAAGAACGGACGGCTCACGCTCAGCCGCGACGGACGGACCGAGCGCCTGCCGGAGGGCAACCCGCTCGTCGCCGTCCGCGATCTCCTCAAACAGTTCCAGCCCGTGCCGGTGCCGGGACTCCCGAGGTTCCAGGGTGGCGCCGTCGGGTTCCTCGCGTACGACATGGTCCACCACATGGAGCGCCTGCCGCGTACCACCGAGGACGACCTCGGCCTGCCGGACGCGGTGTTCCTATTCACGGATACGCTCCTGGTGTTCGACAACCTCCGCCACCGGCTGCTCGTGATCGCCAACGCGGTTATCGAGCGACACGACCCGGCGGCGCTGGACCGCGCCTACGATCGGGCCGCCGTGCGCATCGGGATGACCTTGGCCAAGCTGTCGCGTCCGGCGCGGGCGCCCGCCACGTTTTCACTGCCGGCGACGGCGCCGCTCCTCGCCGAGGGAGAGGCGGGATTCACCTCGACCATGAACGAGGCGCAGTTCGTCGACGCCGTGCATCGGGCCAAGGAGTTCATCGCCGCCGGCGATGCCTATCAGATCGTGCTCTCGCGCCGACTCGACTGCCGCCTCACCGCGGACCCGTTCACCGTCTACCGCGCGCTCCGGACGATCAACCCATCGCCGTACCTCTTCTTCCTCCGGCTGGGGCCGATGTCCATCGTCGGCTCGTCTCCCGAAGTCCTCGTCCGCGTCGAGGGCGATCGGGTCGACCTCCGACCGATCGCCGGGACGCATCCGCGGGGCGTCACCGAGGCCGAGGACCGCGAGATCGAGGAGCGGCTCAAGAACGACCCCAAGGAGCGCGCGGAGCACGTGATGCTCGTCGATCTCGGGCGCAACGACGTGGGGCGCGTCTCCGAGCTGGGCTCGGTCAAGGTCACCGAGTTCATGGAGATCGAGCGCTACTCCCACGTGATGCACCTGGTCAGCCACGTGACCGGCAAGCTCAAGTCTGGGAGCGATGCGCTCGACGTGCTGCAGGCGTCCTTCCCGGCGGGGACCCTGAGCGGTGCACCGAAGATCCGCGCCATGGAGATCATCGACGAGCTCGAGCCGACGCAGCGGGGTCCCTACGGGGGCGCGGTGGGATACGTCTCCTACTCGGGCAACCTCGACTCCTGCATCACGATCCGCACGATCGTGTGCCACGGCCGGCGCGCCTCCGTGCAGGTGGGCGCCGGCATCGTCGCCGACTCGGATCCGAAGACCGAATGGCTCGAGACCAGCTCCAAGGCGCGCGGCATGATCCTGGCGTTGCGGCTCGCGGCGGGGACCGAACGATGATTCTCGTCATCGACAACTACGACTCCTTCACGTACAACCTGGTCCAGTACCTCGGCGAGCTTGGCGCGACGCTCGAAGTCGTGCGCAACGACACGCTCAGCTGCGACGCGATCGTCGCCAAGCGCCCCGAGCGCTTGGTGATCTCGCCGGGCCCCGGCAACCCCGACCAGGCGGGCGTGTCGCTCGAGGTCATCCGTCGTCTCGGCCCCACGACGCCGATCCTGGGCGTCTGTCTCGGCCACCAGTCGATCGGTCAGGCGTACGGCGCCACGGTCGCGCGCGCGAAGACGCAGATGCACGGCAAGACGTCCGCGATCCGTCACGACGGCCGCGGCGTGTTCGCCGGTCTGGGCAACCCCTTCGTCGCCACGCGCTACCACTCGCTCGCAGTCATGCGCGACACGGTGCCCGACGCGCTCGAGGTCACGGCCTGGGCCGAGGACGGCGAGATCATGGGTCTTCGTCACCGGCGCGATCCCGTCGAGGGCGTCCAATTCCATCCCGAGTCGATCCTGACGATCGAGGGGAAGCAACTTCTCAGAAATTTCCTCTCCGGATGAACCAGCCCGGAGCTGCGACCGAGCGGCGCCTGATCGAGATCATCCGGCGGGCGGCCCGGCGGGCGCCGGCGGTCCGGGTGGGCATCGGCGACGATTGCGCGGTGCTCGAGCCGGCCGCGGGGAGCTTGCTGCTGGCGACGACCGATCTGCTCATCGAGGACGTGCACTTCCGCCGCCGCTGGGCCAGCCCGACGGACATCGGCTGGAAGGCGCTCGCGGTGAACGTCTCCGACGTCGCCGCGATGGGGGGGCGTCCCCGGTGGGGCCTGATCGCGCTCGCCTGCCCGGAGGCCGTGACCGTCGACGAGGCCGAGGCGTTCTATGCGGGTGTGGAGGCCCTTGCGACCGAGCACGACGTCGCGATCGTCGGCGGGGATACCTCGGCCTCCCCTCGAGGCTGGATCATCAACGTGACCCTTCTCGGTGAGACGATGCGGGCCCCTCTCCTCAGGTCGACCGCGCGCGCCGGCGACGTGATCGGCGTCACCGGATCGCTCGGGCGCTCGGCCGCCGGGCTGGCGCTCCTCGAGGCGAATCCTCCGCCCGCCGCCCTTGCCCCTGACGCGCGCGCCGACGTGACCGCCGCGCACTTGAGGCCGCGTCCGCGGACACGAGAGGGACAATGGCTCGCCGAGGCCGGTGGCGTCACCTCGATGATCGATCTCTCCGACGGCCTCGCGACCGACCTCGGCCATCTCTGCGAAGAAAGCGGGACCGGGGCACGGATCGATCTCGGACGGATCCCGGTGCAGGCGTCGGTGCGCGCGGTCGCACGAGCGCTCGACCGCGACGCGCTCGCCTGGGCGACCGGCGGCGGAGAAGACTACGAGCTCCTGCTCACCGCCTCACCCGACGCGTTCGATCGCCTGGCCGACGGGCTCGCGCGCGCGATCGGGACCACGCTCACCGCGGTGGGCCGGATGACGCGGGACGCCGAGGGCATCCAGTATCTCGACGCCGATGGGCGCGCCGTGTCGGTCCGTCCGGGGTTCGAGCACTTCGTGACGGGGCGCGCCGGTGCCTGAGGGCTTCGGCCTGAAGCTCTTCGCGCTGTGCATGCTGATCCTCTGCTCCGCGATCCTCACGGGCGCCGAGGCCGCCTACTTCTCGCTCGGCCGCGCCCGGCTCAAGCACGTCGCCCCGAGGGACGAGGACGAGCCCGTGGGCGAGCCCAAGACACTCATCGAGCGCCCGCACGAGCTGCTCGTCACCTTGCTCGTCGGTATCACCGTGATCAACATCGGGGCGGCCGCGCTCGCCGCGACGATCGCCGACAGCATCTTCGGTCCGACCATCGGCCTCTTCGTGGAGATCGTCGTGCTGGTCTTCGTCCTCACGACCTTCGGTGAAGTCCTGCCGATGACCCTGGCGGTCAAGTACCCCGAGCAGTTCCTCGCGGTCGCCGGCCCGCCCGTGGGCTGGCTCGGTCTGGTGCTGGTGCCGGTCCGGGCCGCGCTGGCGGGGTTGACCGCGCTGATGGTGCGGCTCGTGAGCCGCGGGCGCACGGAACAAGCGACGCTCAGCGAGGAAGAGCTGCGAACCCTCGTCGACGTGGGTGCCAGCGAGGGCGTGGTCGAGCGCGAAGAGCGCGAGATGATCCACAAGGTGTTCGAGCTCGAGGATACGCTGGTCCGATCGGTCATGGTGCCGCGCACGGACATGGTGTGCCTCGACGTCGAGATGCCCACGGCCGAGATCTTGCCCGCGCTCCGGGAGCACCTGCATTCGCGGGTCCCGGTCTACGAGGGCTCGATCGACGTCATCGTGGGAATCCTCTACGCCAAGGACCTCCTGCCCTTCATGGAAGGGCTGCCGCCGAACTTCGATCTGCGTGCCCACCTGCATCCGCCGTACTTCGTGCCAGAGTCCAAGCGCGCCGACGCGCTGCTGCAGGAATTCCAGGCCAAGCGGGTCCAGATGGCGATCGTCGTCGACGAGTACGGCGGCACCGCCGGCCTGGTCACGCTCGAGGACCTGCTCGAAGAGCTGGTGGGTGAGATCGCCGACGAGTACGACGAGCCCGAGCGGCTGATCCAGAGAGTCGACGCGACGACGTACCGGGTCGCCGGCAAGCTGCCGATCGAGCAGCTGAACGCCGCGACCGGTCTCAAGATCTCCAACGAGGGCTACGACACGGTCGGCGGCTGGGTCCTCGATCTCTTCGGGCGCGTGCCCCGGCGGGCCGAGCGCGCCGAGACGGCCGAGCTCCAGCTGACGGTCGAGAAGGTGGAGCGGACGCGGATCGTCGAGGTGCTGGTGGCGCTGAAGAAGCCCGCGAAGGAGGCGGCCGCGTGAGCCTGATCTGGCTGGCGGTGCTCTGCCTGGTCCTCACGATGTTCTTCTCGGCCGCCGAGATGGCGTTCATCGCCGCCAATCGTCTGCGGCTCAAGTACCTGGCCGAGGAGGGCAACGGGGTCGCGCGAAGCTACCTCGAGGCGTTTCGCCAGCCCGAGCGCGTGCTGTCGACCGCGATGATCGGCGTGACGATCTCCCACATCGTGGCCGCCTCGGCGATGACGTGGGCGCTCCTGCCGATGCTCGGCGGCATGGCGCCCGTCGTGGTGACCATCTTGCTCACCCCGGTCATGCTCGTCGTCGGCGAGATCATCCCGAAAGCGGTCGCGCGCGAGTGGGCGACCAGCCTGATCCTGAGGTTCTACCGGCCGCTGACGTGGGCCGCCGTCATGCTGGTGCCGTTCGTGTCGTTCGCAAATGTCGTCGTCGGCGCCGTCCTGCGAATGTTCGGTGCCCGTCAGGGCGACATGCGCGCCTTCGTCTCGCGCGAGGAGCTGAAGGCGCTGCTCCAGCTCGAGCCCGGCGAGGCGGACGTGACGACGATCGAGGCGCAGCTCATCGACAAGATCTTCGACCTGGGCGACACGACGGTGCGCGAGGTCATGGTCCCCCTGGTCGAGGTCGCGATGCTCTCCGACACCGCCACGCCGCGCGACGCCGTCGCCTTCATCATGGACCGCGGCTTCTCGCGCGTACCGATCTTCCGTCAGCGCGAGACCAACATCGTGGGGGTGGTCGGCGCCAAGGACATCCTGAGCCGCGGCGCCGCCGTGCGGACCCTGGACGAGCTCAAGCGCCCGCCGTACTATGTGCCGGAAACCAAGCGGATCGACGACCTGCTGCGCGAGATGCAGCGCGGGCGCATGCACCTGGCCATCGTGGTCGACGAGTACGGCGGATCGACCGGCATCGTGACACTGGAGGACATCGTCGAGGAGATCGTCGGCGAGATCCAGGACGAGCACGACCGCTCACCCGCTCCGGTGGATCGCCTGCCCGACGGCACCTATTGGGTGGCCGGGCGCGCCAACATCGACGAGTTGAACGAGGCGATGGGCTGGACGCTTCCCAAGCAGGACTACGAGACGGTGGCCGGCCTCGTGCTGGCCACGCTCGGCCGTATTCCGCGCACCGGCGAAGAGCTCCAGGTGCCCGGATACACGATCACCGTGCTGGAGGCCGGCCCGCGGCACGTGGCCGCGGTGAAGATCGCTCTGGCACCTCCCAGGCAGGCTTAGCTCCGAAGGAGGCCCTCATGGCTGGCAAGATGGTGGAGTTTCCCTCGAACGGCGGCAAGACCTCCGGTTACCTCGCAACGCCCACGTCGGGCAAGGGCCCGGGCGTGCTCGTGATCCAGGAGTGGTGGGGACTCGTACAGCACATCAAGAACGTCTGTGACCGCTTCGCCGCCGAGGGCTTCACCGCGCTGGCGCCCGACATGTACCACGGCAAGACGGCCAACGAGCCCGACGGGGCCGGCAAGCTCTTCATGGCGCTCAACATCGGACAGGCCGAGAAGGATCTGCGGGGCGCCGTCGATTATCTGGCCACGCAGTCCTCGAGCCAGAAGGTGGGCGCCGTCGGCTTCTGCATGGGCGGCCAGCTCGCGCTCTTCGCCGGCACCGTGAATCCGAAGGTCGGCGCGGTCGTCGACTTCTACGGCATCCATCCCAACGTGAAGCCCGATTACGGCAAGCTCGGCGGGCCCGTACTCGGCCTCTTCGCCGAGAAGGACCAGTTCGTGAAGCCCGACGACGCCCGCGCCGTTGACGCCGCCATCAAGAAGGCCGGCAAGCAGTCCCAGATCCACGTCTACCCGAACGTCGACCACGCGTTCTTCAACGACGAGAACACGGCCGCCTTCAACAAGGCGGCGGCCGACGACGCGTGGAAGAAAACGCTCGGGTTCTTCAGACAGCATGTGAAGTAAGCTCGGGCCGGCGCGGCTGACGCCGGCTCAGGGGGTGGGCTATGGACGATCGCCTGCTCGTCATCGTCGACCAGAGCCGCGACGATCTCTTCACGACGCTGCGCCGCGACGACGACGACAGCGTCGCCGTCATGCGTGACCGGCGTCAGCCCGGGGCCGCGCCCGGACGTTTCGCGATCGAGCGGCGCCTCCGGGCCGTCGGGCACGACCTCCGCGCCCTCGGGCTCGCCGTCGTGGCGCCGCACGGCCAGCGTGCCCAGGCCGATGTCGTCGCCCGCGCCGCCTTCCTCCGCACGCTCCCGCTCTTCGCCGCCTTCAGCCTGGCCGAGCTGATCGAGCTGGCCGACCACATCGACGAGCGGGCGCTGCGACGGAATCAGACGCTGTTCCACGAGGGCGAGACCAGCGCCGAGATGTTCGTGGTCCGCCAGGGCATCGTGCTGATCTCCAAGGAGGTCACGCCACGAGTGGAGAAGGTCCTGGCCCGGATGAAGCCCGGCGAGTTCTTCGGCGAGATGAACCTCTTCGGGTGCCTGCCGCGCTCGGCGACGGCCCGGGCCGAGACCGACATCGAGCTCATCGTGCTTCAGCGGGCAACGCTCGAAAAGATGCTCGCCATGAAGCCGGCGGCGGCGCTGGCGTTCTTCACCGCCATGGTGCGCGAGTTCTGCACGCGCCTGGCCGCGACCGACGATCTGGTCTCCGAGGTGACGCGCTGGGGCCTGGAGGCGACGGGGCTGGATCGCGATCTCCGATAACTACGCGCTCGCGGCGGCGGCCTTCTCCTTCTTCTTCCGCTTGCCTCCGCTCTCGGCCTCCGCCTTGCCCTCGCCCTTGCCCGGCCTTTCCTTCTTCTCGCCCTTCTTGCCCTTGCCGTCGGGCGGCGTCTCGGGACGATCGACGAGCTCGAGGTAGACGACGGGGGCGCCGTCGCCGCGGCGGACGCCGGCGTGGATGATGCGCGTGTAGCCGCCGTGGCGGTCGGCGTAGCGCGCGCCGATCTGATCGAAGAGCCGGCGCACCACCTCGGTGTCCGGCATCATCGAGAGCGCCTGGCGCCGGGCGTGCAGGCTTTCGCGCTTGGCCAGCGTCACCATGTGGTCGGCCAGGCCGCGGACGGCTTTCGCCTTGGCCTCGGTCGTCTCGATGCGCTCGTGGCGGAAGAGGGCGACGAGCATGTTGCGAAGCATGGCCGTGCGGTGCTCGCTGACCCGGCCCAGCCGGAAGCGATGGTTACGGTGCCTCATCGAACCACTCCTCCGCCACGGTTGAGCGTTCCCAGAATGTTGGGATCGATGCGCATGCCGATCGAGAGCCCGAGCGCGGCCAGCGCCGTCTTGATCTCGTCGATGGACTTCTCGCCGAGGTTCTTCACCTGCTCGAGATCGGCCTCGGTCTTCTGGGCGAGGTCGGCCACGACGTGGATCTCGGCGTTCTTGAGCGCGTTGATGGCTCGGGCCGGCAGCGGCAGCTCTTCGAGCGGCTTGCTGAGCGCGTCGCGCAGATACTCTTCACCGGACGCGCCCTCGGTCTCCGCCTCTTCGACCGGCGCACCCGCCGCCAGCGGGCTGAAGTGGCCGCGCAGGAAGCCGGCCGCGCGCTCGAGCGCGTCCTCGGGGCTGACGGCGCCGTTGGTCCAGATCTCGATCACGAGCTTCTCGTAGTCGGTGATCTTGCCCAGTCGTGACGGATCGACCGTGTAGGCGATCCGCGTGATCGGCGAGTAGGCGGCGTCGAGTGGCAGGGCGCCCGCCGGCACGCTGCCGGTCTTCTTGTCGAGGGCTTCGTAGCCACGGCCGACGCCGATGCCAAGCTCCATCGAGACCTTGGCCCCCGCGCCCAGCGTGAAGAGGTGCGTCTCGGGGTTGATGACCTCGATGTCGGTCTCGGGGACGTCCGCGCCGGTCACCGTCTTCGGCCCGCTCACCTCCACGCGGACCGTGCGGGGCTCGCCGGCCGGCACCTGGATCGTGAGCTTCTTGAGGTTCAGCAGCACGTCGGCCGTACTCTCGGTGACGCCGGCGATCGGCTGGTCAGCGCTCTTGAGGCCGTCGATCTTCACCCACGACACGGCCGAGCCGGGCACGATGTTGAGCAGGGTGCGCCGGAGCGAGTGGCCGACGGTGAGCGCGTAGCCCTTCTCGAACGGCTCGGCCACCAGCCGGCCGTAGCGGTCGGTCAGGATCTCCCACTCGACTTTGCGCGGCTTCTGAAACGGGATGCGTGGCATCGTGCTCCGGTCCTTTCGCTACTTGCTGTACAGCTCGACGATCAGCTGTTCCGACACCGGGATCTGGATGTCTTCGCGGAGCGGCAGGCTCCGCACGAAGCCCTTGCGCTCGTTGGGATCCACCTCGAGCCACTGGGGGATCTGGCCGCGGCCCGCATTGAGGTTGTCGTCCACGCGGGGGGCGTGCTTGGAGTTCGGCCGGAGCTGCACGACATCGCCCACCTTGACCAGGAACGACGGCACCGAAACCTTGCGCCCGTTCACGGCCAGGTGGCCGTGGGCCACCATCTGCCGGCCCTCGCGGCGCGAGGCGGCGAAGCCCAGGCGATGGACGACGTTGTCCAGGCGCAGCTCGAGCAGCTTCAGGAGGTTCTCACCGGTCACGCCCTTCTCGCGCTCGGCCCAGTGGAAGTACTTCCGGAACTGGCCCTCGAGCACGCCGTAGATGCGCTTGGCCTTCTGCTTCTCGCGCAATTGCACGCCGAAGGCGGTGAGCTTGCCGCGATTCAGGCCGTGCTGGCCGGGCGGATAGTTGCGCCGCTCGATCGCGCACTTGTCGGTGAAGCAGCGGGCGCCTTTCAGGAACAGCTTCATGCCCTCGCGGCGGCACAGGCGGCACTTCGCGTCACGGTATCGGGCCATGGCGCCGCCCCCTACACCCGCCGCCGCTTCGGCGGCCGGCAGCCGTCGTGCGGGATGGGCGTGACGTCGCGGATCGCGGTGATCTCGAGCCCGGTGGCCTGCAGCGAGCGGATGGCCGCTTCGCGCCCGGCGCCGGGGCCCTTCACGAACACCTCGATCGTCTTCAGGCCGTACTCCATCGCCTTGCGGGCGGCCGCCTCGGCCGCGGTCTGGGCCGCGAACGGCGTGCTCTTGCGGGAGCCCTTGAATCCGGCGCTGCCCGCGCTCGACCACGACACGACGTTGCCCATCTTGTCGGTGAGGGTCACGATCGTGTTGTTGAACGTGGCCTGCACGTGCGCGACGCCGATGCGGACTTCGCGGCGCTCGCGTCGCTTGCCGCCCTTCTTGCGAGGGCCCGGCTTGCCGGCTGCTGCTGCTGCTGCTGGCTGATCTGCCATACCTTATGCTCCTGGCTTCTTGGCTGCTGCCGGGGCCGCCGGAGCGGCCGCTGCCGTGGGCTTCTTCTTGACCATGACGCCCTTGCGCGGGCCCTTGCGGGTGCGGGCGTTCGTATGGGTGCGCTGGCCGCGGACCGGCAAGCCCTTGCGATGACGGATGCCACGATAGGCGCCGATGTCCATCAGCCGCTTCACGTTCATCGAGATCTCGCGCCGGAGGTCGCCTTCCACCTTGACCTCGCGCTCGAGGATCTCGCGCACGCGGCTGGTCTCGTCCTCCGACCACGTCTTCACGCGCTTGTTGTGGTCCACGTGCGCCTGCGCGAGCACGCGCATCGCCGTCGGGCGGCCGATGCCGTAGATGTAGGTGAGCGCGACTTCGCCACGCTTCTCCCGGGGAAGATCGACGCCTGCGATTCGAGCCATGGGTGTTCTCCGCTCTCAGCCTTGCCGCTGCTTGTGGCGCGGGTTCTTGCAAATGATTCGCACGACGCCGCTGCGCCGCACCACCTTGCAGTGCTCGCAGCGCGCCTTGATCGACGGTCTCACTTTCATCTCTGCACTCGCTCTCCTACTTGAACCGCTCGCTCGTCGAGCCGCCCGTCCGTCACTTGAACCGGTACGTGATGCGGCCGCGAGTCAGATCGTACGGCGACAGCTCCACCTTGACCCGGTCACCGGGCAGGAT
>Ga0137403_10003524_pt1 | contig 18761 bp, 15 predicted proteins | sample CZOMad2_1_16fung_FD_122057 | JGI IMG/M metagenome (GOLD analysis project Ga0137403, IMG submission 122057) | Vadose zone soil fungal communities from Angelo Coast Range Reserve, California, USA - CZOMad2_1_16fungal (Hybrid Assembly) | ecosystem: Environmental > Terrestrial > Soil > Vadose zone...
TATGGCGGGACATAGTAAGTGGTCGAAGGTCAAGCGGTTTAAGGGCGCGATCGACGCGAAACGCGGCAAGATCTTCAGCAAATTATCGAAGGAAATTACGATCGCGGCAAAGGCCGGTGGGGGCGATCCGGGCGGCAACCCGCGTCTGCGCAGCGCGATCCAGGCTGCGCGAGCGCAGAGTGTGCCTGGTGATAACATCGAACGCGCGATCAAACGCGGCACGGGTGAAGATAGGAACGGCGAACAATTCGAGGAGATTGTTTATGAAGGTTACGCGCCGGGCGGCGTGGCGATCATTGTCGAGACGGCGACCGACAACAGGAATCGCACGGGAGCCGAGATACGCAGAATCTTCACTCAGAACAACGGCAACCTCGCATCGAGCGGAAGCGTCTCGTACATGTTCCACAGGAAGGGCCAAATCACCGTCCCACGACCGAGCATTGACGAGGATCGGCTGTTGGAGGCCGCTCTGGACGCCGGCGCGGAGGAGTTGACAAGTGAGGAAGATCAGTATGTTATCACCACTTCCCACGATCAGCTCTACGCCATAGCTGAGGCGCTCAAGAAAGCAGGCGTCACTACCGATGGGCAAAAGTTTACGTTTATTCCCGATACTACAGTCGCGCTCAGGGACGAGGCCGTGGCGCGTCAGGTACTTCGCTTGTGTGATGCGCTCGAAGAGGACGACGACGTGCAAAACGTCTATTCAAATCTAGATATTCCCGACGAATTGCTGGCCACATTGCCGGCCTGAAAAAGTATTGCTTCCAGCCAAACGTATTAAGGCGTCCGCCGCGGCGGACAAAGAATCTACCTATGAACGAACAAAACGAGAACCAGCCTGTGCCGCTGGAAACTGAATCCGCCGCGCCGGAACAACGGCAGCATCGCTCGCGCCGTAGATTTCCGCGAAGACGTTACCGCGACCGGGCTGACCGGTTCAGGCGCGATGATTCCGAGGCGTCGCCAAATTCATCTTCAACCAACGCGGATGTCGCCGGTCCCAACGTGGGTGTCGAGACTGTTGATCGCCCCGTTCCAAGCGGCCGGGAGGGCGCTGAGGGCGGCGGCGACAGTGGCGAACCCGTTCAGGCCGAGCCGGAATTTGGCGAAGGAATCATTGAGATTTCCGGCAAAGGCTTCGGTTTTCTGCGCGATCCCAAACGCAACTTTGTGCAAACGCCGCAGGACATTTTCGTCACTCCTGAAATTGTGCGCCGCTTCGCTTTGCGCGACGGCATGTGGATATACGGTGAAACCCGCCGCGGCAGCCGTGGCCCGCAGCTGGTCAAGCTACTCAAAATCAATACCGAAGAGCCGCCGAAATACCAGGGGCTTCGCCCATTCGAAGAATTGACCACGATCAATCCGAATAAACGGATCAAACTCGAGACAGTACCGGACCGTTACACCACGCGGATCATGGATCTGATGACCCCCTTGGGAATGGGCCAGCGCGGTTTGATCGTCGCGCCGCCGCGCACGGGTAAAACAACTCTGCTGCATCACATCGCGGAAGCGGTCGCAAAGAATCATCCCGAGATGTGTCTGATTCTTCTTCTGGTCGATGAACGCCCGGAAGAAGTCACTGATTTTCGTCGTTCGCATCCGACAGCGGAGCTCATGGCCAGTTCCAATGATGCCGACATCAAGAGTCACACGCGGATTTCGCAGCTCGCCATCGAGCGCGCGAAACGCCTCGTTGAAGCGGGAAAGCATGTCTTCATTCTGCTCGACTCGATCACGCGCACCGCGCGTGCGTTTAATAATGCGCTGGGCGGTGGAGGTCGCACGATGAGTGGTGGTATCGATGCGCGTGCCATGGAAATTCCGCGAAAAATATTCGCAGCCGCGCGTAACACTGAGGAAGCAGGTTCTCTAACGATTGTCGCCACGGCGCTGATCGAAACTGGCAGCCGCATGGACGAGCTGATCTTTCAAGAATTTAAAGGCACGGGGAACATGGAAATGGTGCTTGACCGTAAAATCAGCGACCAGCGGATTTATCCGGCGATCGACATCTTTCTCTCCGGGACACGCCGCGAAGAGCTGCTGTTGCAACCATGGGAATTGGAGAAAATCAATCTCATCCGGCGCGGCTTGGCCGGTCACAAACCAGAGGAAGCGATTCAGCGTCTTTTGATGTTTGTGAAAAAATTCCCAACGAACACCGAAATGCTCAAGGGAATCCCGGGTTAGCTAATCACCCGAACTCCTGTAGCCGCGTCTCTGTGCAAAGCGCGGTTTTAACGTGTTTGCATCGCGATACGACGCGTCTCACCGAGACGCGGATAAAGAACTCTTGTTCGGAACGTGCCGCTCGTAGAGCGTGTGAATCGTGTCACGAGCATTGACGTAATCGCGGGTAAAAGCTGCGAGTTCGTGATGACCGAGCCGGGCGGCAAACTTGCGTTGTTCATCGGGATCGCTCGGAAGCGTTGAAACGCTTCGATTATCATAACGTCGCAATACAAGTTCACAGCGGCGGAGCAGTGCATAAGCATCTTTGAGCTTCGTGGCTTCCGGATCTGTCATCGTGCCATGCTGGTGCAGCTGATCGACGGCTCGATTGAAATTCTGCTCCCATACGTTTTCCCGCATCTGCAATGCTTGAACGAGAAATTCCGCCTCTATAATTCCACCGCGCCCAGTTTTTAAATCGAGAAAATCCGACCCGCTTCCTCGCTCGCGCCGAATGCGCTCGAGCATGCCATCGATACTTATGGGGAGGCTGGCATCCTGACCGGTGCGACGCCAGGCGTTCTTTGCAGTTTGGATGAATTCTCTCTGTAAGGGTCCGCTGATCGCACGCGCGCGACTTAGCGCCTGCAACTCCCACGGCTGCGCCCGGCCTCCGTAATAGGATTGATAAGTCTCAATGGAGCAGACGAGCGGGCCCTTTTCCCCTTCGGGGCGCAACCTCGCATCGAGGGTCCAGATGTTTCCTTCGGCGGTTGGCTGGGCCATGGCGATTACGACCTTTTGCGCAGCGCGAATGTCGTTGCCGACGAACAAAACGTCCAAATCCGCGCCGTAACTGATCTCTCGTCCGCCGAATTTACCGAGGGCGATGGTGGTCACTTGCTCGGCGTCCAGGAGTCTGGCTGTAAAAAGCAGACACGCTTCTGCGAGATCAGAAAGCTCTGCGAAGGTTGCTGCTGCGCCGGCGATCCCGAGCATCTCGCGCAGGATGATGCGCAACAGTTGGCGCTGCCGGTACGCGCGAATCGGGTCGAGATTGTTCGCATTCGCGCTCGACAAAGCAAGCCGCCGCAGATTCTCCGCGAGCGATCGCGATTGATGAAACGCCGGGTCTCTGGTGATGTCTTCCAGAAGTTGTGGCTGCCGGATCAAAAGCTCGCCTGCAAGGCGACTGGCATCCAACGTTTTCACCAGCAACTCGAGCAATCGAGGATTTGCGACTAACAGCTCAAAGAACAAGCTGCGCAAACCATACGCTTCCACAAACCGGACGAATTGATTGAGGGTTGCATCCGGATCAGCGATCTTTGTAAGACATCCGATTAGAACTGGCCGCAGTTTGCCAAATACCTGTCGTGTACGTGGCGCAATGTGAAAACCGACAGCGCTTCGCGCGAGATCGGTGAAGGCCTTGGCCGCGCGTTTCTGATCCTTGAAAACTTCTAAATCATGCGCGCCCGGAGCCGCAGGCGTTTTGGAAATGATCCGTTGAAAAATCGGCCGAACAGTGCGCAATCTTTGGCGTAGCGCAGCGGTAAAATCTTCGCTGGATGAAAAACGGAGGCTAAGCGCGAGGCGTTGCAATGCTTCAGGCTCGCGAGGAACAACGTGGGTCTGCTGCTCGGACTCAATCTGCAGACGATGCTCCACCCGCCGCAGAAACCGGTATGTCTGGTCCAACGTCAGCACTTCGTCGCGCGGAAGGAGATCCAATTCACGAAGCGCTCGCAATGCCTTAAGCATGTTCGGTTCCTGCAGAAACGGATGACGCGCTGCATGAATTAGCTGCAGCGTCTGCACGATGAATTCAATGTCGCGAATACCGCCGCTTCCAAGTTTTACGTCGCGCTCCAGGTTTTCCGTTCCAACAATGTCGCGCTCGATGCGGTGCTTGATGTTTGCAATCTCATCCAGCAAATCGGGCGTCGCGCTTTTCGGGTAAATAAAAGGCTGATGTTGTCGCAGGAATTCGTAAGCCAGCTCACGGCTGCCGGCGATTCCGCGTGCCTTGATCAGCGCAAGCCGTTCCCAGGTTTCGCCGAACCCGCCGTAATAATTTTCCATGCTCTCGAGGGACCGAGCCAGCGGGCCTGAAGAGCCTTCCGGGCGCAGGCGCAGATCGACTCGAAAAAGCGAACCGGCCGGATGCGGCGTCGAAAACGTCTCGAGAATTCTTTTTCCCAGCCGATTGAAGAACTCGTGATGTGAAATATGCGGCGTGAGCTCGCCTTCCTCGCTATAGAGGAAAAGAAGATCAACGTCTGAGCTGTGATTCAGCTCGCCGCCGCCGAGTTTTCCGAGGCCGAGAATCACAAACTCCGCCGCGGGTGAACCATGACGCTTCCGCAATTCGCTGTCCCAATGTTCCAATACGCGACGAATGCAGATCTCCGCGATCTGTGAAAGCTCGCCGGTCGTCTCTTCCAATGGTGCCACATTCGCAAGTTCGCGAAGCGCAACGCGCGTCATCTCGCGGCCTTTCCAGACACGAAGGGCCGCAAAATCCTGCTGTGCGATTGAATCGCCGGCCAGGATGCGCAGTTCGCTGAACATTTCCACGTAACCGCGAGACGCGAGGCATACTTCAGGTTGGCAGAGCCATAGGAGGGTTTCGGGATTCCGCCTCAACCGCATTGCACAAATGCTCGAGACCGCCAGAAGATGAAGCAGAGCCGCTTCACCCAGCGGGAATTGTTCTATGACATGCACAAGCGGGCGCGCGTTCGCTGGCCATCGTTCGCTGAGTTCCGCCAGGGTGGTCCCGACCTGCGAAGGGTTCAGCGATGCCTCCGCTTTCTCCCGCGTCCAACCAGCGCCACCAGCCATCGCGCGAAACATCACGTGATTTTGATCGAAAGACCAGCTAGCCGCGCCGCGCTAGGCTACGACGATGCAGGTGGCGCCAGAATCCGGAGCGCTTTTTCCTGGATTTGGAAATCAACCGGACAACTGCCGGCCAGTTCGCCATCAAGCTCCAGGGGAACGTCCTGGTCGCTAGTTACGCGTAGACGCTGCGTTTGAAAATATTCAATTTCGGGAGCACGGATATGGGAACTGAATACAACGTCTTGCAGGTACTTAATGATTTCGAGGAACCCCAGGCGTTTGAATACAACGACGTCAAGCAAACCGTCATCTAAAACGGCGTGTTTGAAAAAGGGGAAGGGTCCTCCATAAAGCCGTCCGTTGCCGATGAGGACGAACGATCCTTCTCTCACAGGAGCGTTTCCCGACTCAAGGAACAGCTTCGGTGGTTGCCGCGCCGCGATCTGCGCTGCGGAGATGAGATAGCTTAGCGGACCGAAACTGCGCTTGAATGCGAGGCTCGTTTCCTTAACCACTTGTGCATCGAGTCCAACCCCACCAAGCTGGACAAAGTATTTTCCGTTCGCGCTCGGCAGATCCACCAGACGCACATTCCCGTTGTTGATGATTTCCCAGCAAAGCTCCAGATTGTGCGATGGCAAGCCGAGCTCCATCGCAAAGACGTTTACTGTGCCCAAGGGAAGAAGACCCAAGGCCGCGCTGCTGCCAGCGAGTCCGTTCGCTACGTGATTAACGGTCCCATCGCCTCCGGCGGCAATGACCCGTGCAAAGCCTTCCTCAACGGCACGCCGGGCCAATGCTTCTGCTTCGCCCGGACGTGAAGTGATGCGGATCGGACAACTACCAGTAACTGATTCAATGCGTTCTTCCCAATCCCGGAAGGTTTCGGAACTGCCTGCGGTCGGATTGAGAATGACAACTGTGTTGGTCATACGGAAAAAGTAGGCGAAGGCTTTAGTCTTTTCTTCAAAGTGGGGCTGCGTAACGTCTCACGATGCGAAAATTGCGCCGGATTACGCTGATTGCTTTCGCGGCGGTGATTGCGCTCGGCGCGATTCTCTTGCTCGGCGTGAACCTGTATGTGCAATCGCAAGGCGCACAAGCAAAGATTCAGCAGGAACTGAGCCGCCGCCTCGGTACCAAGCTCGAAATTCGTAGCATGAGCGTGACTCCCTGGGGCGGGCTGCAACTCAGCGGGATCATAATTCCGCAAACCTCCCCGGCGGTCCCGAGCCCTTTCCTCGAAGCAAAAACATTTCGGCTTCGCGTTCGCTTCCTTTCGCTTTTCTCCCAAAGGCTTGTGATCAAAGAAGTGTCACTTATCAAACCCAATGTCGTCTGGCCGCAAGACGCCGAAGGAAGGTGGAGATTACCCAGTTCACGAGAAGTGCCGTTATCTGGAGTTTCTCCAAGACCGACTGCAAGTGTTTTAGAATCGCGAAAACAAAGCGAATTTGCCGATGTAACGGCAACGCCTGGGGATACCGCTATGTCAGGAAATCCTTCCTCTCCAACTCAGGGACCCATCGACAATAGACCACCAGGACAACAATCGAGAATGGCAGTGGCTCCCGAAGTTCGACGAGTGAGCATTAAAGACGGCAGTTTCAGTTTTCTCGATCAGACTGGCGCGTTGCTCGCGAGCTTTACAGGGGTGGACTTTCATACCAGCATCCGCAGCGCGTCGGCGCTTCACGGCGACACAACCGTGGCAAAAATTTCGTTGCGAGATCGCTTTTTTCTAGAACAACTGCGTTCCACACTGCGGTACGAGCCCGACGTATTGGAGCTTTCCAAAATTTCTGCCCGCGCCGCAAACGGCGAAATTAACGGCTATTTTGCAATGCAGCCGGAAGCGGAGGATTCGCCGTTCACCACGAGTGTAAAGTTTCGCGATGTGCTCGCCGATCAGATTGTGGAAAACGCCGGAGGTCCGAAGGGAACGGTCAAGGGCGAATTGGACGGAAATTTCCAGGCTTCCGGGAAAACTGCCGACCCGAACGGACTCGTTGGCAGGGGCCAAATTGTCCTGCATAATGGGCGCGTTCAACAATATAGCTTACTGGTGTTGCTCGGGCAGATTCTCCAAATTGAAGAGCTACAAGAGCTTCATTTGGAGCAAGCCGAGGCGAAATATCATTTGAGCCCAGGATTGGTCACGATTGACGAGTTGATTTTGCGTTCACCGAATATTCGCCTGACTGCGTCCGGCACAGTCGCATTTGACGGCAGGTTAAAACTCGATTCTCAGCTTGCGATTAACGACAGAATTCGTGGCCAGCTTTTCAAAGCCATTCGCGTGAATTTTCAACCCACTGATGAGCCAGGCTATTCCGCCATCGACTTTCAGGTAGGCGGTACTATCGACCGGCCCAGCACAAATTTGATGGATCGACTCGTTGGCCGCGATCTAAGCCATATGCTGAATAGCCTGTTTGGCGGAAAAAGGGATCGATCTAAAAAGAAAAAGAAACAGATCGAAGAGACAATGCCCATGGCGCCATCGCCCTCTCCTTCGCCGGAGGAAGCGCCGCCCGAAGCCGCTGCAACGCCCACCCCGGTTGTGTCGCCATGAGGGTCATCGCCGGCAGCGCCAGTGGGGTCCGCCTGGCAGTTCCCGCGCGCGGTGTGCGACCTACAATGGATCGTGTCAAGGCCGCTATCTTTTCCAGTTTGGGCGACGCGGTCATCAGCGCGCGCGTCCTCGATCTTTTCGCCGGGAGCGGCGCTTTGGGCATTGAAGCGCTCAGCCGCGGGGCGTCATCCGTCGTGTTTGTTGAGGAAGACCGGCAATCTGCAGAAATCATCAAGGCGAACCTCGCGAAGACAAAATTAAACGGCAGGATTCGACAGCAGGACGTTTTCGATTTTCTCCGACACGTCTCTACGGCAGAAACATTTCACATTATCTTTGCGGATCCGCCGTATCTAAAGACAAAGCACGGCGAGTGCTACACTGAAAAGCTCCTCACCAACGAAGCGTTGCAACGATTGCTGGCGCAGGGTGGCACTCTCATTTTAGAAAAGCGGCCACGAGAGAGTATTCCGGCCACAAAGTTTTGGGATATCGACCGAGCACGAAAATATGGCGCGACTGAGGTGCTCTTTCTATCCGCGGTCCCCAATCCGCAATCTGCAATCCGGTGATCCGTTTCATTTATAATTTGTTTTGGCCCGTCGGACTCTTGTTCTTTTTACCGGGTTATTTGCTAAAGATGGTTCGTCGCGGCGGTTACCGCAAAAAATTCGGACAGCGCCTAGGAAGGTACGATCGCGAACTGCGCATCCGTCTATCGAATCAAAGATCGACGTGGTTGCACGCAGTTAGTGTCGGAGAAGTGAACGTCGCGCTCAAACTAACCGGCGCATTGCGCGCGCTCGAGCCCGATTTGCACTGCGTTTTGACCACGACCACTACTACCGGATTCGCCATGGCAAGCCAAAATGCTCCGTCATGGATGGAAGTCATTTATACGCCGCTCGATTATTGGCCGATTATGCGACGTGCGTTTGCTGTGATTCGTCCACGACGGATCGTTCTGATTGAGGCGGAGGTTTGGCCTAATCTCACCGCCCAAGCGCACACGCGCCGCATTCCACTTGTGCTGGTTAACGCGCGATTGTCCCCGCGCTCTGAGTTACGATATCGACAGTTCCGATTTTTTGTAGCGCCGACTTTCCGACTTCTCGATTTGGTTTGCGTACAAGAACCGGCGGATGCCGATCGATGGCAGCGAATTGGCGTGGAGCGCAGCAGAATCAAGTGCACTGGCAGCATCAAGTACGACCCTAACGTTCAAGCACAAACCGAGACTGTAGCCGCATCCCTGTGGCATGGATGGTCGGTCCCGGCCCGCGATGGTTCCGTGCTGTTCGGCGGTAGCACGCACCGTGGTGAAGAGGAAATCCTGGCGAAGGTTTTTCTGCGCTTGCGTCAGCAATTTCCGTCATTGCGCCTGTTCATTGCGCCGCGCCACGTCGAACGGCTGCCGGAAATCCGAGCACAACTGGATGCGTTAGGGTTGCGTGTCGCCCTCGCCAGCGAAGCGGGCACCGGCCGCGAAGCCAGCGACGCGGATTGCTTGCTTCTCGATACCACCGGTGAACTTCAACGCTGGTACGATATCGCCAGCGTCGTTTTTATCGGAAAAAGCCTCACTGCGCAGGGCGGTCAAAATCCTGTGGAACCGATTTTGGCCGGCAAACCGGTGGTGTTTGGCCCGCATATGGAAAACTTCGCGACGCTTGCGAAGGCGCTCGTGTCAAAAAACGGCGCGATTCAAGTTCGCGACGCCGATTTTCTCGAACGGACAGTCGCCGAGCTTCTACGCGATACCAAAGCGCGGCAGTGCCTTGTGCAAAACGCGCGTGAAGTCTTGAGCTCGCATCAAGGCGCAACTGCGCGCGCAGCGGCGTTGATTAATAAAGTTCGTTCGGAGCAAGAGCAAGCCTGCCCAGCGTAGCGCGGCAAAGACGCTAGTGAGAGCACCGAATAGCGCTACCAAGCACATACGAATAACAGTCGATTTCGCTGGTAATTTGCCTTGCGTAAGAGAATAGCAATTCGGATATTGCCCGCGCTTTCGTGACCCTATCGTCTAGAGGCCCAGGACACCGCCCTTTCACGGCGGTAACACGGGTTCGAATCCCGTTAGGGTCGCACTAAGATTTGTCGCGTCAGCACTGGCGAAAAACCAGTCGTGTGCGTAATATGTGCCATGAACCCGAGAAACCGTTTGGTCAGCAACGTTCTTCTGATTCTTGCTTTTGTGTGCGCAATTTGGATCAGCGCTGTAGCGCAGGGGAGTCCCCCGCCTGGTCGCCTGATTGTGCAAAGAGTGCCGAACTTTGGATGGAATCTGGCGTTCCATCTCCAGATCGATGGCATGTCTGTCGCCAACATTGTACAGGGTCGCCGCTTTGACGGTTGGGTGCCAGCGGGGCCGCATGTCTTAACCGTGTTCAAGGTGCCATACGCAAGCTTAAGCGAGCCAACTTACGCAACCGTGAACGTCCAGCCCGGGTGGACCTATGTATTTACTGCGACGTGGGATTCAAATCTGGTTTTTCTCCGCCCAGCAGGGGCGTGGTTGTCCCCCGGGGAGATCTGGCAACATCGGGGCGACGTGTACTGACGGTCGCGGGCCTGCCAAACTGCTACTTTTATCAGCCAACGTCGACGGTGCTGAACGTGCGGCCCGGACAAACATACGTAATCACGGCAGTATGGGGGACACGGATAGTGTTGTTCTTTTTCCATCCATTTACTGCGATGTGGGATTCAAATCTGATTTTCTCCGCAGCTCAGAGGTGTTGTCGCCCGGCGAGATATGGCAACTTAGACCTTAGCAGCTTTACTGATTGTTCAGTCCCATTTGCAGCGCTGGCTTGCTCAGTTCAAGCTGCGCAATCGCTGTTCTGGATTTGTGCGCTTGCCGTACGCTTTGAAAAAGGGCGTTTGAGGACGCGGCTGCGATGCATAGTTTGAAAGCCGATGCCAGAGGCCTTCCACCAGTCTGAATCTGATCAGCCGCATCCGGGGCGGGCGCGGGCGATCATCAAGGCGCATCCGGAAGTTCGCCAGTTAATGGTGCGCAATCCATGCACTGCGCTGATTGCTGTCTCGATCGTGGTCCTGCAAACGGCGATCGCGTACGCAATGGGCGCGTTGGGATTTCATTATTGGTGGCTCAGTCTGCTTATCGCTTTTTGCGTCGGAGCGTTCGCCAATCATGCCAATTACGTCATCATTCATGATGCGACGCACAACCTGATTCTGCGGAGTCCGCGCTGGAACAAAATGGTGGCCATCATCGCCGATCTTCCGAATCTCACACCGGGCGCGATGGGCTTTCGTGTTTATCATTTGAAACATCATTCCCATCAAGGCGATTACAAGTACGACGCCGATTTGGCGAACCATTGGGAGGCGCGACTGGTGGGCAACAAATGGTACCGCAAGGCGATCTGGCTGATGCTTTTTCCTTTCTTTCAGGTGACGCGCCCGCCTCGGCTAAAGGCGATTAAAATGTGGGACCGATGGTTCTCCATTAATCTCGCGTGCGCAGCGGCGTACGATGTAGCGATTGTCTATTTCTGCGGCTGGGCAGGATTTCTCTATCTCGTATTCGCATTTTTCTTTTCGATCGGGCTGCATCCGGTGGGCGCACGCTGGATTCAGGAACATTACACATACGATTTCGACCAGGAGACGTTCAGTTATTACGGGCCGATCAATCGGGTGGCGTTGAACATGGGCTATCACAACGAGCATCACGATCTTCCCTCAATTCCGTGGAACAATCTGCCGAAGCTGCGCGCAATGGCGCCGGAGTTTTATGGCAATCTGAAATATCATTCCTCATGGAGTCGCTTGCTGTTGCAGTTCGTTTTCGACAATCGATACAGCCTCTATTCGCGAGTCGAACGAATGAAAGAATCCCGCGATAGCGACTCTCACGGGCCTGCCGAGACGACAAACAGTCGGAATGGCAATCTTGATCTCAGTGCCCGGTCTATTAGTTTTTAGTTATGGCGGAGCGGCTTTACGTCTCGAATAAGAACGAAACGGTTCGAATGTTCGAGAGTGATTTCATCGAATTCTTCTCGCGGGTGCATCCGGCGACTCCGCTGGTTTTGTATCTTCCGGTGGTTGGCTTTATGCTCTACATCTCACTCTGGCAACGCCAACTGTCGATCTGGGCGGTAGTGGCGCTGTTTTTGCTCGGCATGTTGCTGTGGACGTTGCTCGAGTACCTCATCCACCGATACATCTTTCATTACAAACCGAAGACACGGGTGGGACAACGGCTGCACTACATTATTCATGGCGTTCACCATGATTATCCAAACGACGCGCGGAGGCTCGTTATGCCGCCGAGCATCAGCGTTCCGCTCGCTTTTCTTTTTTACGGCGTTTTTCTCTTAGTTTTTGGACAGCTGGCCCCGAGCGTCTTTGCCGGGCTGGTTTTCGGTTATCTTTGTTACGACATGCTCCACTACGCCACGCATCATTTTCCCATGAAACGGGGAGTGTGGCTTTGGCTGAAGCAGTATCATCTTCGCCATCATTACCGGGACGATCACGCCGGATACGGTATCAGCTCACCGCTTTGGGACTACGTGTTTCGGACCACGCGAAAGTAATCGCGTTGCCTTCGTCTAGTCACGCATATTGCCGAAAATCGGACGCCTATAACTCCACTAAAGTCTTGTCGTGATATCGGAAGCCCGTTAGATTGGCTGCCCCGACACGGAACTCCGCGCTAGCGAAGGCAGCGCGGACTTCGTAAGGAATCTAGTGAATTACAAAAATTGCCACTTTTGCTGGGAAATACCGTCCGAGGAGAACGGAGCGAGCGAAAGAGACTGTACGGTCTGATGAATCAAGACCCGGCAAAACTTAGTCTGAGCAATTTTCTGGGGGGTGAAAGCGACGACCCCCTGCAAGCTCCAGCGAGCTTCACGAATTGGATTCGCCTTGGCGCGTGGGCGGTTGAATTGTACGAGCCTGAGCTCCTGGCCACCGCAGATGCGCGCACGCTAATTAGCTACCGTGGGAAAGCGCGACCGGTCATTAATCTCTGCTCCTATAACTATCTCGGCCTTGCCAATCATCCTGAGGTGCTTGCGGCTGCTCATGAAGCTTTGAGGACGCACGGACTGGGCGCGTGCGGTTCACCCATGCTCTCAGGAATGACCGATCTGCACCGCGAACTCGAACGGCGCGTCGCAAAATTCCTCGGACGCGAGGACGCGATGCTTTTCAACAGCGGTTTCGGCGGCGCGCTCGGCACCATCTCCGGGCTGCTGCGTAAGAGCGATGTAGCGATTTTGGACAACCGCTCGCACCTTAGCCTTCGCGATGGCGCTGTGCTGTCCCGGTGCCGGACAGAGAAGTTTGAGCACAATGATCCATCGTCGCTTGATGCCGCCTTGAGCCGTCAAAAAGGGCGGCGTCAACTGGTGATTGTCGAGGGCATTTACTCCATGGATGGCGATTTCGGAAATCTTAGGGAATTAATAACTGTGGCAGAGTCGCACGATGCGAGCGTTTTTATTGATGAAGCGCACTCGATGCTGGCATGCGGAGAGCATGGTCGTGGAGCGGCTGAGCATTTTGGCGTAGAAGAGCGCGTCCCACTCGTTTATGGGACATTCTCGAAAGCGTTCGGCGCGCTGGGCGGCTTTGTTGCAGGTTCGAAGGAGACACTGCAATACTTGCGTTTCTACGCGCATCCTTACGTTTACTCGTGTGCGTTGCCACCAGTGGTGATCGCGGCGATTCTCAAAGCGCTGGAGCTCGGCACCAGTCAGCCGGAATTGCGCGAGCAACTTTGGGAGAACGCCGATTATTTCCACGCGCAGCTCCGAGATCTCGGATTGGACACCGGCGCGTCGACAACATATGTGATGCCAATCGTCATCGGGGATCGAGAGCGCATGTATCGGGCTGGGCATGAACTTCGGCGACGCGGTCTTTGGGTTGCGCCGGTGGATTATCCGGCCGTACCGCAACATCGAATCTGTTTTCGCGCGTGCGTGACGGCCAAGCATACACGAGCGGATCTCGACGAAGCCCTGAATATTCTCGCAGACACGCTGGTTCCTACTGCGGCAGTGCAGAGTGCGTGAGCCTGCAATCACGCTGAGCTTCATGTCCCAACCAAAAGAGGCGCTTCGCTCACGCGTGGAAGCCACTTACAAAGCACGCCAGGTCGAGGGCGTTCTAGATCTCTACTTTTACAGGCCCATCGGGTTTCGGCTGGCTGAATTTTTTGCGCAAATCAGGATGACGCCGGCGGCTGTGTCGTTGCTGGCCGGCACCTGCGGTGTCATTGCGGGGCACCTTTATTATTATCGCGATTTGCGCATCAACATCGCCGGCATGGTACTCCATGTCTGCTCTAATGCGCTCGACAATGCGGATGGCCAGCTCGCTCGTCTAACTCAGAGGGACAGCCGCAAAGGCCGGATCATTGACAGCATTGCCGACCATTTGGTGTTTGCGAGCATTTACCTGCATTTGGTTCTACGTGGTCTGGCTGAAGGTTACTCGCCGGCAATCTGGTTTCTGGCCCTCGCTGGTGGAATTAGTCACGCATTGCAAGGCGCGGCGGCTGATTATTTCCGCAGCACGTATTTGTATTTTGTAGGAAACGGCGTACGAGCCGGGCTGGATTCCTCCTCTGAATTGCGAGCTGAGTATCAAGAATGGACGTGGCGTCAGCGGCCCTGGCAGAAGTTTTTGCTCGTGCTGTATTTGAATTTCACTCGCCAGCAAGAAATGCTCGCGCCCCAACTAAAAAAGCTGCGAAATACAACCAGTGCGCTGTTCGGCGGCCAAATTCCGGTTTGGTTGGAGCAGCGATATCGAGATGAGACCGGTCCCTTGTTTAAATGGTGGGGCTTATTGATGACCAATAGTCGGATGCTGGTCTTATTTGTTCTCCTGTTCGTGGGGCAGCCGATTTATTATTTTTGGTTCGAACTGATCCCGTTGAACTTACTCTTTATTTACCTGCTCATGCGTCAGGAAAAAATGGCTGAATCGCTGGAGCATCTGGTCATGACGCCCCGGCATTCTGCCTAGGTATTTCGCATTCGTGCCGAAGATCGAACTTTCTGAAGTGACCTCGCGCCCGGAGCGAAAGTCGTTCATCAAATTTCCATGGCAAGTTTATTCCAATGATCCGGCATGGGTTCCGCCGTTAATTATTGAACGGAAAGCGTTCCTCGATCGCAAGCGGCATCCGTTCTACAAGCACGGCGACGCCGCGCTATTTCTGGCCCGCAAGAAGGGCGAGATCGTTGGGCGAATCATGGCCAGCGACGATCCGAACTACAATTCGGTGCACCAATCAAACGTCGGCTCTTTTGGTCTGTTCGAATCCATCGACGATCGGGATGTCGCCGCTGCGCTCTTTGAAGCTGCGGCCAGTTGGCTTCGCAAAAAGGGGCGCACTGAGATTATGGGGCCGATCGATTATTCAACCAATTACGTTTGTGGCTTGTTGATCGATGGATTTCAGTTTTCGCCCACCATATTGACCGCGCACAATCCGCCATACTACCAGCACTTGATCGAGAGCTGCGGTTTTGCAAAAGCGAAGGATTGGTACGCTTGGTGGTTCGCTGATCCGGCAAAGGCTGCGGCGCGTTTGCGACCATTGGCCAAGCGTTTTCGGAAGCGCTGCCCGGTGACTATCCGGCCCGGAAACCTCAGGGATGTTGGCGAAGAAAGCAGACGGCTTCGCCAAATTTACAATCAAGCGTGGAAAAAGAATTGGGGGTTTGTGCCGTTCACGGAAGCGGAGATCGAGTTCATGACGCACGAGCTCAGGCCGCTCGTCATTCCGGAATTCACACTCATCGCGGAGGTCGGTGACGAGCCGGCCGGCCTTATTCTGTGTGTGCCCGACATCAACGCCGCCCTCCGCCATATCAATGGTCGGCTAACCACTTTCGGATTGCCAATTGGCCTTGTAAAACTTCTTTATCACAAGAGCCGGACGCGAACCGCGCGGCTTATCGCGCTGGGAGTGATTGAAAAATATCGCCGTACCGGCATTGCCGAAATGCTTGTGCTGCGGATCGTCGAAGAAGGGATGATCAAACGCGGGTTCACGGGAGAACTAAGCATGACGCTGGAAGACAATTTCATGATCAACCGCTTTCTCGAAGCGATCGGTGCACAGCGCTATAAAACGTATCGAATTTTCAATAGGCCCCTGTCATGAGTAAGCCTCAGGATGGTTTTGTTTCACGGTTTTTGAACCGACCAATTTCGCGTCGAATAACGCGTTTTCTGCTCAAGTTTCCGGTTCATCCTAATGCGTGGACGATTTCGATCTTCCTTTTGCCGATAATCGCCTGTCTGTTTTTGGTACGCGGGGATTACGTCAGCCTCGTCATCGGCGCAGCCATTTTTCAGGCGTTCAGTATTCTTGATGGTTGCGACGGTGAAATAGCGCGCGCCAAAAATTTGGAATCAAGGTTCGGGGAACGACTGGATTACTTTTGCGATTTTGCGGCGAGCCTTCTCTATGTTCTCGCGCTCGGGTTGGGCCTTCATCGTTCGAGTGAAGGGATTATGTGCGCAGGCCTGATCACGGCTAACGAGTTGATCCTACGAGCTGGCAAGAGCAAATGGTCGGTTGCTTCATCCGAGTGGCACGAATCGTTTTACGCGAGGCACCACGGAATGATCGGGCATTCGGGCTTGCTCAATTTCGGCGAACGATTTGTGTGGTGGCTCTTTCAGGCAACAAAACGCGACATGGCTGTCTTCGTTTTTCTGTTGCTTGCGTTACTCGGGCTGGCCGACTGGATCCTCCATCTTTGGGCAATTGTCGCGGGGGCGAGCCTGGTTCTCAACGCCATCGCCATTATCAGGGCTTGGAGTGGCCGCGGCGATATCGCCAGGCGCGACGCGGGATCATAATTGCGGGCGGTCGGTTGGAGTTATCGCATTGCTACGCCATCTAAGTCACTGCGCTTTACAGCCATTTGTCTCTCCGCATGTTGCAGCATTGGCAGAGTGTCTACATCCTGCCACCAGCGTTCGCCTATATCTATGGCACGGACTTTACTATCGCCTGCCATCAACCGAACTCCGTCAGCGAGGCTGCAATCGGTCTGACCGTTGTTTGATTTCGCTCGCTCTAGATAATTAAAGATTTCCAGCGGGCAAACGAACAAACCGGTATCAATCGCATCGAATTCCCGCAGATGTTTGCCGATATCGGTGACACTGTTTCTGCGCGTTCGGACTTTCATCGCGTCATGCAAATCAAAAATGGAATCAAGCTTTCGATCTACTGCGATATTGAGCAGTCGGGGATCAAAATTATCAAGTAAACGATCGAAGATCGCGCCGTCGAAAAGATGATCACTCATCGTGAGGAGAAAGGGTGCGCCGACGTGGTCGGCAGCAGCGAGAACCGATATGCCATTTTGTTTTTGCCAATCGCGGTTCTCGATGAACGAAGCGCTGAGGCCGTGAGGAATTAACGGCTCGAGCTGTGCGATCATGCGCTGGCTTTCATAGCCGACCACAAAGTTGACCGTTCTGATCTCTCGGCGGGGCAAGGCCTCCAACGTGTACGAAATCAACGGACGCCCAAACACCGGGACGAATGGCTTTAGAAAACTGGTATCGGAACCGCGCAGCCGCGAGCCCTCGCCGGCCATTAAGACTACTGCTTCAGAGACACAAGTCATAGGCGAGCCATTCTGTAGGGGGAAGCTGGCGGCTTCCCCTGAACGGATCAATCGGTCATATCCGGTAATATCTCTTCAATCCCCAAATCCTGACGGACTGCGGAAGAAATCTAAAAATCAGCGGCGCAATGTTTGATTCAAACACATTGCCGACGGTTATCCGTGCCGGCGGGCGCGCGGAGTTGATCAATTTGAGCACGTGCTGCGCGACAAGATCCGGGCCTGGCGCCTTCTTCATGTTGCGCTCGACGGTTTCCCAGGTTTTGGCGATTTTTATGCTGTAGCGGCCGATGTTGCTGGTCTTGGTCACGCTTTGATTGAATTCCGTGGAGATTTCGCCAGGCTGAAGATCAACGATGTGCACACGGGAATCGGCTAATTCGAGTTGAATTGACATGGTAAACGCTGCCAGCGCTGCTTTTGCGGCGTTGTAAGCCGCCATAAACGGCACTGGAAGCCGAGAAGCTAGCGAAGTGACGTTGATGATCAAACCTTCTCCGCGATCCCGCATGTGGCGCAGGGCAAGCTGCATCAATTGGATTTGACCGAAAACAAGAATTTGAAACTCGCTCGCAATCGTTTCCATCGGAAGCAGCTCAGCAGGGTCGAAGTGACCGGCGCCGGCGTTGTTGATCAAAACATCGAAGTGACCAGCTTCAGCGAGCGCGCCGTTGAATGCCTCCTCGACAGAACGTTGCTCACTTAGGTCGAGCCGGACCGCATGCAATCGCGGCATTTTTGGGATGCGTTCCAAATTCCGCGAAGTACCCCAAACCTCGTGACCCTGCGCCACGAGTAATTTGGCAATGCTGAGGCCAATGCCTGAACTCGCACCGGTAAGAAAAACTTTTTTCACGATGTGGAAAGTGGTTTCGCGTTGCGCGACGCACTGGGTGTTGCTACGGCATTGATTCCTATTTTAACTATCGCTCCGATGCAAGAATGTCGTGCGCAGCAATACCAGTATTATGCGAATCGTATTAGAGATCCTTCCGTCTTTAAGATGTCCATCTTGTTCCAATGTTGCCGCTGATTTCGGTTGCTCTTGTCATTTTGGGTGCGCTGGGCCTTAAACGTCTGCTTCCTCGTAGCAGAAAGCATCGCCAACAAGTCCGCTTCATCCGTGAAACTTTGGCAAGCAGCGGGCAACCAGATTGTTGCCGTGTCATTGCTTCACTTTCGACTGTGCCCGACCGGATCAACAATTTGAGGCCGACTATTCGATCCCTTCTAAAGCAAACGCGGCCTCCTGATGAGATTGTGATGGCCATTCCGGAATTTTCGGTTCGCGAGCAGCGGCCTTATATCGTGCCGAAATATATTTCTCGTTGGCCGCGCGTACGTGTTTTGCGTTGCCGCGAAGATTGGGGACCGGCAACGAAGTTTATCGGCGCGATTCAGGATGAGCTGGCAGCGGGGCGGGAGAATAGTTTGATCATGGTCGTAGACGACGATCGGCTTTATCCGCGCGATGCGCTTGAAACTTATCTTTACTACAGCGAGCAATT